>Ga0310120_10002832_pt1 | contig 12524 bp, 10 predicted proteins | sample CB27_AW_983_MG_FD_203506 | JGI IMG/M metagenome (GOLD analysis project Ga0310120, IMG submission 203506) | Marine microbial communities from Western Arctic Ocean, Canada - CB27_AW_983 | ecosystem: Environmental > Aquatic > Marine > Oceanic | place: Canada: Western Arctic Ocean | collected... | reverse complement strand
GGCTCGACCCCGATGAGTCGAAGGGACTCGAGGGCCAGGTGCAGAACCAGGCCCGGGTCGCGGTAAGCCAAGCGGACGCGATTCTGTTCGTGGTCGATGGCCAAGCCGGGCTGTTGCCAGAAGACCAGGAGATCGCGCGCACCTTGCGCCGAACCGACGTCCCCGTCGCACTCGCAGTCAACAAGATCGACTTGCCTGAGCATCAACATCGCACGGCCGACTTCTTCAGCTTGGGCTTTGACTCGATCCATGCGATCACGGCGGAGCACGGTACCGGGGCATTCGACGCCCTCGAAGCGTTGATCGAGGCGCTGCCGGATGCACCACCGGACGTGGAATCCGACGAAGACTCGACATTCTTTCGGCACAACGACTCCGATGCCGACGATGTCCCGGACTTTTCGGACGAGCCCCTCGACGGAGCCTTCGGCGCTGAGGGCGAAGACGCGCCCGCGGCAAAGCCGAAAGAGGGCGCAAGTCTTGATGAAATCCGGATCGCGGTTGTGGGCCGACCTAACGTCGGCAAAAGCTCGCTCGTTAACCGCTTGCTCGGCGAAGAGCGTGTCGTGGTCTCAGACGTGGCGGGCACCACGCGAGATTCCATCGACACCGAACTCGAAGTCGACGGTCAGAAGTTCGTGTTGGTCGACACCGCGGGGCTCAGGCGCGCGGGTCGTCGCAGCGAGAGCGTGGAACGAATTAGCGCAATCATGACGCTGCGAGCGCTCCAACAGGCACATGTCGCGCTCATCGTCGTCGACGCGAGCGACGGGATCGGCGATCAAGACGCCCACATTGCAAGCCTGGTGCGAGAGCGCGGATGCGCCGCCGTTGTGCTGGCGAATAAGTGGGACCAGGTTGAAGGCGAGCAGGGCCCGGAAATCCTTGAAAAAATTGGGCACAGCCTGCGCTTCCTGGATCAGGTGCCCGTCATCTCGATTTCGGCATTGACGGGCGCAAAGGTCGGCCGACTGTTCCCGGCGATCCAGCGGGTCTCAGCGTCGGCCCATCTACGGGTCCCGACCCCAGCACTCAATCGCTGGCTCCAGGAAGCCGTCCGTAAACATGCGCCCGCACTCGGTCGGCGCAGCGGCCATTCCCGCCGGCCAATCCGTTTCTTCTACGCGGTTCAAACCGGTGTCCGCCCGCCGACGTTTCTGTTCTTTTGCACTCTGCCGAAGTCGGTCATGACCAGCTATCGGCGCTACCTCGAAAACCAGCTTCGCGAGGCATTTGGCTTCGAGGGGACCCCGGTCCGCCTTCGATTTAGGGCGCGAAAAGGCTGACAAACCCACGAGCTGTCGCGTTTTTTTCTTTGTCCGATACACTCGGCCGCCGAAAACAAATGCACGGACTTGATCCAACCTAATTGGGGAGACCACTGATCGTGGCGGTTGCAAAGAAAAAGAAAAACAAGAAGCCCAACGAAGAATCCGCCGCAGTTCGTCTCGACGAGATCGAGTCGCGCAGCCAGGACCTCGCCGACTGGATCGGGGACAACCCGATGCCGATCCTCGCAGCGGGAGGCGCAATCCTTCTCATCGTCGCGATCTACGGCATTGCCTCGAGCGGGGTCGAAGGCTCGGCCCACGAAGCGTCGACGGAGATCGCCTCGGTCAAGAATGAATTTCGCCAGGCGATGGGGGGCAGCTACGCTGGCTCCCTCGACATCCCCGAACTCGCGAACCCCGAAGCCGCCAAAGACACCCGAGAGCAATATCTCGGCCGTTTCCAGCAATTGGCTGCCGACCATTCGGGCAGCGAGATGGGAAGTTACGCGCTGATTCAAGCCGGAACGCTGCAGTCCGCACTGGAAGACAGCGCCGGGGCGATCGCGAGTTTCGAACAAGCCCTCGAGCCCTACGACAACGACGCTCCCATGCGTGGCATCTTGCTCGAGCGCCTGGCGCTTTTGCACGAAGAACGCGGCGAAGCTAGCGATGCCGTCAAACAACACATCGCGGCATCAAACGTGATCGGATACCCGCTTCGTTATTTCGCGCTGCTTAACGCCGCTCGCTTGCAAGCCGAGACGGGAGAAGTCGACGCGGCGATCGCGAACTTTGATCGCATCACGACCGAAAGCCCCGACTTGCTGCTGCCCGAACACACCGAAGCCATGCTTCGCGAAGTCAAGGCCAGACGCGCTCGCTAAGTACGGCGTCTGTTTGTGTGCAATTCTTCCGTCCATTTTTGCGCCCATGCTTTCCGTCCAGGCTTTCTGCCTCGGGAAACGAAGTACGCGTCCAACAAGAGCCCAGAACCCCAAATTGCTCGAGGATCTCCTCTGGGCTCAAAATCCCTCCGATAATTCCGCCGATAAGATATATTATGACAAATAGAATATTGATGAACTCAGGGCTGGGTGAATCGCTCGCCTCACAGCCCCCTCGGCAACAATTCAGTGGTGCGCCCTTCACGACTCGATGAATGAGTCCACCCGAAATGCTGAATCCCGATCCTTCAGCAAACCGGATATCGCCTTACAATTTCACGCGTGACGGCGGGAGTTTCAATGAACTCACCCAGACGCTGATCGATGCGGGCTTTCGGACGATCGGCGTTGAATCGCGCGGAATTGGCGCGAGTACTGGCGGCGAACCGAATGCAACGACGACGCTGGATGATTTGGCTTCAGACGTCCACGCCGTATTGGCGCATGCACAAACCGGTGCAAGCGAAGCGGTTCATGTCATGGGACATGCCTTTGGAAACCACGCCGCTCGCACCTTCGCGATGCATTATCCCGGCCGCACACCACGTTGGTCGAAATCCCAGGGGCGTCACACGCCCTACTCCCGGAACGGCCCGATCAGATCGCGAAGGCTTGCGTTCAGTTTCTTAATCAATTTCGCTGATGCTGCAAACCAACGCGATCAGCAGATGACCAAGCCGCCGTTGGGCGACATCCATTGGCCGGTCACGAAGCTGCTTTCGTCACTCGCGAGATAAAGAACCGCTGTCGCGATGTCTTCGGCCTTGCCAACGCGCCCGAGCGGCGTGCCTTGGATCAAGCCTTTCAGGGCAAAGTCGGGGACTTCGGCGGTCATCGGCGTGTCGATCACACCTGGACACACCGCGTTCACGCGGATGCCCAGCGGGCCGAGTTGGCGCGCGCAACTTCGGGTGAGACCGAGCACGGCGGCCTTTGACCCCGAATAATGCGGCAAGCCAAGACCTGCAAGCGCGGCCATGCTCGACATGTTGATGATGGATCCACCAGATCCAACACGCTGCATGATTTTCACGGCTTCACGCATGCCAAAGAACACGCCGTCGACATTGATCGCAAACATGCGTCGAAATGAATCGTCTGACATGTGAAGAATCTGAAGCTCGCCCTTCATCGCCGCGTCGAAGCCGTCCCCCTCCACGCGGTCGACGCCCGCGTTGTTCACCACAATATCGACTTGCCCAAACGCGGAGTCCGCGTCGGCGAATGCCTTGGCGACCGAAGCGCTGTCGGCGACATCCGCGGCAAGGGCAATGTGACCGTCCCCAGCGAGGTCTCCGGCCACGGCTTCCGCGGTTTCACCGCGAATATCGAGCAGTGCCACCCGCGCACCTTCTTTTGCGAAATGTTCGGCGATCGACTTCCCAATGCCGGAACCCGCGCCGGTTACGACTGCTGCTTTGCCTTCAAGTCTCATGTTGATCTCCTCATCGTGCAGAGTGGATGTAACTTATTCGCCGAAGCCGGCGTCAGTAATGGTCATCACGCTGTCCGCACCCGCGAGTGCGGCGCGCGCGTGGGCGTCGGTGCGCGGCAAGATCCGCGTGAAGTAAAAGCGCGCCGCGGCCAGCTTGCCTTCGTAGAAGTCAGTTTCAGATGTGCCCGCGTCGAGCTTTGCTTGCGCGGCGTCCGCCATGCGGACCCACATATAGGCGAGCGCGGTGTACCCGCTAAACATCGCGTAGTCGACTGAACTCGAGCCGAGTTCGTCGAGGTTCTCAATCGCTCGCTCGGTAATCGATTTCGTCAGCTCGTCCCACGCGTCGTTGAGCTTTGAGAGCGGCCCGACAAATTCAGAGATCGCGGTGTTGCTTGCCTGTTCTTCGCAATACCCGCGAATGAGGTCTGTTGCATTCCGCAGCAGCGCCCCGCCACTACCGAGCACTTTGCGACCAATCAGATCGAGCGCCTGAATGCCCGTCGTGCCTTCGTAAACCGTCGCGATACGAGCGTCGCGAACCAACTGCTCGATGCCATTGTCTGCGACGTAGCCGTGGCCACCAAACACTTGAAGTCCAAGTGCCGCAACTTCTTGGCCGGACTCGGTGCAAAACGCTTTTGCGATCGGGGTCAGAAGTTCAAGCAAGTCCGAAGCGTTTTTCTGCTCCGCTTCGTCTCCGAAGCGAGACAAGTCGACCAGCTGGCCGAGCCAGTAGATCAACGCGCGATTGCCTTCGACCAGCGCCTTTTGCGTGATCAACATCCGGCGCACGTCGGGGTGCACCATGATGGGGTCGGCTTCGCCTTCGGGGTTCTTGGCTCCGGTGAGCGAACGCATCTGCTCCCGTTCGCGCGCGTAGGCGAGTGCCCATTGGAAGGCGACCTGCCCCATCGCGAGCCCCTGTACTGCGGTCCCGACGCGAGCGGTATTCATCAGTCCGAACATCGCTTCGAGGCCGCGGTTTTCTTCGCCGAGGAGATAACCCTTGGAACCGTCAAAATTCATCACGCATGTTGCCGAGGCCTTGAGCCCCATCTTGTGTTCGATGGACGAACAGCTCACGCCATTCAACTCGCCGCATTCTCCGCCAGCGTCGACCAAACGCTTCGGCACGATAAACAGCGACACCCCCTTGGTTCCCGGAGGCGCGCCTTCGACCCGGGCCAAGATGCTGTGGATGATGTTTTCGGTGATGTCTTGTTCGCCGCCCGAAACAAAGATCTTGGTTCCGGTGATGTCATAGGAACCATCGTCGTTGCGCTTGGCCTTCGTGCGCAGCAGCCCCACGTCCGAGCCGCAGTGGGACTCGGTGAGACACATTGTGCCAGCCCACTCACCACTCAATAGCTTCGGCAAGTACTGCTGCTTCTGAGCCGGCGTCCCCGCGCCTAACAAACACGTCACCGGCGCGAGAGCGAGACCGGTATACATGTTGAACGCCCAGCTACCGGACCCGACGAGTTCGCTTACGATAAAGCCAAGCGACGGTGGCAGACCCTGTCCACCTTCTTCGGCCGGCGCGGTGAGGCCCTGCCATCCGCCTTCGGCGTACAGTCGAAACGCTTCGGCGTAGCCGTCCGGCGTATAAACGTCGCCGTTGTCGAACCGACATCCCTGCTGGTCACCGGTCGCGAACAGCGGCGAAACGACCTGTTCCGCGAATTCGGCAGAACCCTGAATGATCGCATCGAGCAACTCGGGCGTCGGTTGTTCGCAGCCGTTCAGTCCGTCGTAGTGCGTGGCACTGTCGAAGACATCCTTCAGCAGAAAGTCGACTTCGCGCAGGGGGGCACGGTATTGCGGCATTGCGCTTTACTCTCCGATGGGGGCGCACGGGTCGGGCTTCGACGCACGCGGACGTTTCAATCGAGGCGTGAGCCTACCGCGTTCTTCCCAGCATTCACGAGTCAGATCGTTGTCACCGCACTGTGCGATCCGACCGCCAACGGGTACGCACCGATCGGTTTTCGTTCGCGTTCCAGCGACTGGCTATGGGGTCACCAAATACGGAGCCGTCAACTCGACTGTTCCAAGGTACCCGCCTCCGACGGCGAGATCGTCGTGGATCCCGAATCCCAAAAGCTCTTGCGCGCGGGTCGACATCCTCTTTGCGACTTCGGGCGGCGTCGACAGCGCGTTGTTCTCCTCGGTCCGCAACCAACCCGCACAATACGAAACGTGCATGCCTCGACGTCGAACGTCGCTCGTTACGTTCGCACCGCCGCCGTGAAACGTCTGTCCGATGTACACGATCGCGCTGCCTGCTTTCATCTCGGCCGCGACCACCTCGTGGGCTTCGGGGTAGCGCCCTTCTTCCCATCGGTGGCTGCCCGGTACGACCAACGTCGCACCGTTATCGGCCGTAAAATCTACCAGGGCGACAACCGAAGCAAGCTGCACTTCCCCGATTTCACGCGGAAGCCGCTTCCAGACCCATCCATCGCGATGAATAAACTGCGCCTCGCATCCGGGCAGACGTTCCATCACATGCGCGATGTTCAGCTGATAGTCGGCACACGCTGGCAACAGCACGCGATCACAAATCGACATATATCTCCGATGACAAAGGACGTGGTCAACGAACAGAGCCGACTTGCCCGCGATTCCAGCCACGTGAGCCACTTTGTCACTAAAAAAACCAGCAATCGTTTCACTGACAAACTGGCGCTCGATCCCAACCTCTTCTGCGAAGATCGAGTCGAGCTCGGTGTTGAACTTTTCGAGAACATTCGCTGCGAGCAAATCCTCGATGATGACGGCACCGTCGCGATCGAGGATTTCGAGCATTTCTTCGTCGGTTGCGTGGGAGGGTACTGAACTAACGGATGCGGACATCAAAACTCCTCTTTCTTCTGATCCTTCGCCGACGGTGGTTCTCTGCGAACGTCGCATAGAATATCACCTCTGCCCCTGGCTGAGTTTATCCAGGCTGGAAAACTGACGGCTGCGCTACAAAACAGAATATCTCCACGGAGCGAAACCCGCGTGACGACAACGGACATCGATCAAGCCGCCCTCGACCAAGTGGACTTCGCCCTCGACTCCATGCCGGGGCAGCGTCTCCACGATGTGCTCCACGCTTACCGCGCACGCGGCCCGGTGCAGCCAACGCGGTTCCTAACCATCCCGTCATTCGTGATCACAGGACATGCCGCCCTACTCGAAGCCTTCAAAGACGTCGCACGTTTCCCGCCCCACCTCATGTATCAGGCCACGATCGAAAAGGCCGCGGGCAAGACGTTCATTTCGATGGAAGACCCACAGCATCTTTTGTTTCGAAAGCTCGCCACACCCGCGTTCCGCTCCCGCGCAGTCGCGAGCTATGAAGAAACCGGCCTACGAGAACTGGCACTCGAGCTTGTCGAGAAGATCGATGCAAGCCGCGAGTTCGACCTGATGCCCTCCTTCGTCTCTCGCTTCCCCTACTTGGTAATCACGCGACTGCTTGGGTTACCCCGTGATCGAGAGGACGAGTTTCATGAATGGGCACTGCAAATGCTGCAAATAGGTCAAGACCCCGAAGCCGCGGCCCGCGCAGGCGAAGAACTCACCCGCTTTCTTGCACCCGTCGTCGAAGCCCGGCGCCACGCGCCACGCAACGACGTGATCAGCGAGTTATTGGCCGCCAACGTCGAGGGCCGCGCGCTCACCGACGAAGAGATCTACAGCCACGTTCGCCTCCTGTTTCCCACTGGCGGCGAGACCACGCACGGATCTCTCGGCAACTTGCTCTATGCGCTGCTCGGCCACGAAGGTTCATGGAATCGCGTCGGCAATGACCGCAGCCTCATCCCAGGTGCGGTTAACGAGGGCTTGCGTTGGGAAACCTCGATCGCGGTGTTGCCGCGGCTTTCATGCGGGAAAGACATTGAATTTTGCGGAATCGACATTCCCGCCAACTCCTGGGTGTTGTTTGCGATCGCCGGCGCGAACCACGACCCCGCGGTCTTCGAAAACCCCGATGCATTCGAAATCGGTCGCAGTACACAAGACGCCCTTACCTTCGGTCGCGGCGTAAAGGCTTGCCCAGGGATGCATCTCACTCGCCGCAACATGTCCGTGGCGCTCGACGTTTTATTGGACCGCTTCCCGACTCTTAAGCTCGTTGCCCCCGACACCGCGATCCCCGAGCGCAGCACGTTGCGATGTCCAACAACACTGCGCGTCAGCGCCTAGACCGGCAGCGCGCGAGGGTCGCCTTGCGCGTACTGAAAAACAGGAGCCAAGCATGAAGAAACTTCGCGTGATTCAATGGTCGACAGGCGGTTGCGGCTCGATCGCAGTCCGCACGCTGCACGATCGAAAGGACATCGATCTCGTCGGCGTCTGGGTCCACAACCCCGACAAAGTCGGTCGCGATGCGGGCGAACTTTCGGGGATCGCCCCGATTGGCCTGACCACAACAAACGACATCGAAGCCCTGACCGCCCTTGCCCCGGATTGCGTATCTTACACGGCAAGCGGGGAATCGCGACCGAAGGAATGCATCGAAGACTACTGCCGGCTTCTAGCGGCGGGCATCAACGTCGTCACAACGTCCGTTCCCGGGCTGGTGCACCCGCCCGGCTTCGACGCCAGCCACGTCGCCGCGATTGAAGCGGCTTGCAAGAAAGGCGGTGCGACCCTGTACGCGTCCGGAATTGAGCCCGGGTTTGCAGGCGACCACTTGGTGCTGTCTCTCACCAGCTTGTCGCACCGCATCAACAGCATCCGCACACAAGAAATCTTCGGCTACGAAGACTATCCAGTGCCGTTCACCCTCTTTGAAGTGTTCGGCTTCGGCAAACCACCTGAACATCGATGTTTGATGGAGATTCCAGGCGTTCAAGCTTCGGCCTGGGCACCGCCAGTTCAGATGGTGGCCGACCATCTGGGCGCCGAACTCGACGAGATCCGCGAGACCTACGAAAAGCGCACGACTGACCGTCAACTCACAGTCGCAGCAGGCACCATCGAACCGGGCACCGTTGCCGCCGTGCGCTTCGAAACCATCGGCGTCGTAGACGGACGGGACGCGATCGTGATCGAACACATCAATCGACTCGCGCCAGACATCGCCCCAGAATGGCCGACTGCACCCCGTGACGGAACCTACCGACTACTCGTCGACGGTGACCCGAGCTTCCAATGTGAACTCACCCTTGGAAACGATGCCGACTACAGCGCGCAAGGCATGGTCGCGACGACCATGCGAATCGTGAACGCCATCCCCTCGGTATGCTCGTCTGCCCCCGGCATTGTGACGGCGACTGATCTCCCACTCACCCTTCCCCGCAACCCATTTGCGCGCCCCTAAATCTGGATGTTCCAATGACAGCCGTTTCTGAACCCACGACCGACTCGTCCGACTCAACCACGGAGTCACAACACGATGCGCTCGCGCGCGACGGCTACGTGATCCTCGATGACATGCTCGACCCCGAGCGGCTCGCTCGCGTTCGAATTCAGCCATCAGCACTGCGAACCTTGGGCGCGCCCACAGGAGAGCTTCTGCCTGTCCGTCCCGCCCGATCGGTGATCGGAATGTCACCTCACCGGAAGTCTTTACTCGGCGGCTCAATCCACCCACTCTTCATCGGCCAGGTGGCCACGCGACACCCGCTCAAAATACTCGAAGCGAACTACCAGAACTCTCTGGGTACCGACGACGAGACGATTGCACGGGGCGAAAAACTCGAGCCAGATCTGGAGGCACGCTGGACCCACAGCGCCAACCGTAGTTTTGCTCAATCAAACACTCGGCTACCGTGACGCAACTCTTAATTCAGCAATTGACTGTTCAAAAGCCGGAATTTCGACCACTTCCGCCCAACTTCCCCGTCGTCGACGCCTTCTGGGAACAATTTCGTAGTTTCTTGCAACTTTTGCGTCCTTCCCAGTGGAAAATCGTCTGCAGACGGTGTACCTGAGCTGCCAAGGACCCTTAAATACGGTCGGTTTAGCGCTGACACCTTCGGCACATACCAACCGCGAACGGGGGCGAACCCCTACTAATTTTCCCGAACTTGTTGCCTCGGGAAGTCGGGAATCGGCATATGAGCCCAGCAAAATCGAAGAAGAAAGCAAAGGCCAAGACCAACAAACGGCCCGCCCGCGCCACCGCGAAGAAGGCAGCCAAGAAGACCGCGAAGAAGGCTGGGAAGAAGAAGGCCAAGAAGCGTGCGGCCAAGAAGAAAGTCGCAGCCAAGAAGAAGGCCACCGCTAAGAAATCGAGCCGCGCGAGCAAGCCCTCCGCCAAGAAGAAAGCCGCAGCCAAGAAGAAGGCCGCAGCTAAGAAATCGGGCCACGCGAGCAAGCGCGCCGCAGCCAAGAAGAAAGCCGCAGCGAAGAAGAAGGCTACCGCTAAGAAATCGAGTCGCGCGAGCAAGCACGCCGCAGCCAAGAAGAAAGCTGCGGCCAAGAAGAAGGCCGCAGCGAAAAAGAAGAAAGCGGTCGCCGCAGTAGCCAAAAAGAAAAAGGCCGCGGCCGCGAAAAAGAAAATGGCTGCGAAGAAAAAAGCCGCGGCAATCAAAAAGGTCGCCCTAAAGAAAAAGAAGGCGATCGCGAAGAAGAAGGCCGAAGCCAAAAAGAAGGCCGCGGCCATTGAAGCGAAGCGAAAGGCCGCAGTAAAGAAGGAAGCTACAGCACGCAAGGCCGCCGAGGCCAAGGCGAAGGCAGAAGCCAAGGCAAAGGCCAAGCTTGAAAAAGAAGCCTCCGCGCAGAAGGCCGCTGAAGAGAAGGCCCTCGCGGCCGCCATTGCCCGTCGTGGCAAGGCGAAGCCGAGCGGCCCTCAGCACCCCAAGCTCGGTTACAAGTGGGAATGCTTTAACTGTACCGCCAAGTTTTACGACCTCAACAAAGAAGAGCCCGTCTGCCCGAAGTGTGAAGCGGATCAGCGCGACAAGCCCAAGGACGCTCCGGCGGACAAGACCAAGAAGAAGAAGGTCAAGGCCAAGGTGCGCCCGATGGTTCCGATCTACGACGACGAAGACAGTCCGCCCGCTGACGACCCCGATCGCAGTGCGAGCGATGGCTCAGGGCGCATTGCAGCTACGGAAGCAAGCTTGTTCGAGGACGCCACTGAAGACCAGGACGTGGTTGACGTTGTGGACGTCGTCGAAAAAGGTGATTCCGCCAAGCTGGGGCACGTCGTCGACGACGACGCCAGTGGCCCGCGAGCAGGCTCGCTCAAGATCGAGGACATCGACGGCAAGTAGGCGCTAGGAGTCTGCTTCGACGTCACTTGGCCACGATCTAGTCATCGCGTAGCCCCGCCATGATGTGCCACCATAAAAACGCTAGAGGCTAGTCAGACGCCTCAGGTGCAGGTCGAACTGTCCGTCGATGCGACGCCATTGTTGTTCATCGCGGATCTCCCGGAGCCTGGCTTCCGAGTCGGCAACCCTGGTAGTCGCCGTCCGGATCTTGTCGCCGATCTTTTGGACCCGTTCGAACTCTTCGACGCGTTCTTCCATCAACGCGCCCGTGTCGCGCACGCCGGTACGGATTTCGAGCGATGCTTTGTACTTGCGGTCGAGCATGTCGGTCTTTTCTGAGTAAGCGCCAGCGAGTTGTTCAAGATCGGCGTCGCTATAGCCCTGGAACGGGCGCGCGTTCCTTTGTTCGGACTCGAGCGTGAGGTTGCGCTGATAGTTCCAGGCTCCTCCTCCGCCAGCCAATACCAGAATGACGACGAGCAGAAAACCATCGCCTCCGCCTTTCTTCTGACTCTTTTTGCCCATGTCGCGACTCCGTTTTCACCACGAAACTTCGGATTGGCTTTTCGGCAGAAGCGGCTGAATCAACAGGAATTTCGATCGGACGCGCTCTCTGGCATGCAGCGAGTCGCACAAGGATCTACACCAGCAGCAGAATTGGCTCGTTCGCTAGTACAGAACCCGGTAGGCGTGATAGCTGCGCAGGACGCGTTTTACGTAGCCTCGGGTCTGGTCGTAAGGGATCGACTCCACCCAGATGTCGTCCTCTACCGCGGTCGGCTCTTCGAGCCAATCCGACACCACATGGGGCCCTGCGTTGTAGCTCGCGATCGAGGCGGACATACGGCCATCGAAGCGTCCCATCAACTCGCTCAAATAGTGGGCTCCGAGCCGAATGTTGGTTTCTGGCTCGAATAGGTCGTCGGGTTCAAAGTCGGTCTCGCTCAGGCGACTCGCGAGTTTTTCACCGGTGGGCACCATGATCTGAAGCAACCCTCGCGCACCAGACACCGACAGGATCTTGGGTCGATAGCCACTTTCTTCGCGCATGATCGCGTAGACGAGTGCCGGGTGGACACTGTCCGGCTTTGTCGTCGAGGCCGCGACGAGATCCTCAAATGCCGAGGGCCACGCATGCCACCAGAGTTCTTCGAGGTGCGGAACCGGGCCTCGCGCCAAGTCTTCCGCATAGGCTTCGACGACGACCCGCTGAGCGTCGTGGTACTGCTCCGCCTCGTTGAAGAGCTGCGCCATGGCGAGTCGGTCTCCGAGCCCTCGCGCCCTCCGGCTCGTGCGCCGCATCTCTTCGGTGGCAAGTTTGCGCAGACCCGCGGCCAGCAAGATCTTGGAACGCTCGAAGTCCTCGACCGAAAGCCGCGGCGTACCTGGGTTTGGCCGCCGTCCGGCAGACGGCACTTCGTGGTCTTGGATACGGTCGCGCGCGCGCCAACCGTAGTAGGAGAACGGAAACCCGTTGGCCAACGCCGAAAATATTTCTTGAGCGCCCTGTTCATTTCCCTTGCGCGCAAGCGCCCGGGCGCGCCAGTAGCGAGTGCGCAGCCTGTCGATGGTGTGGGTCTCGGTTTCGAGGAGACGTTCGAAGTACCCGATTGCCGTTTCATCCTCGCCCGCGCGAAACGCGCCCCAGCCCAGG
>Ga0310120_10002828_pt1 | contig 12533 bp, 10 predicted proteins | sample CB27_AW_983_MG_FD_203506 | JGI IMG/M metagenome (GOLD analysis project Ga0310120, IMG submission 203506) | Marine microbial communities from Western Arctic Ocean, Canada - CB27_AW_983 | ecosystem: Environmental > Aquatic > Marine > Oceanic | place: Canada: Western Arctic Ocean | collected... | reverse complement strand
TGGTCGATCAAGAACCTCCATCGGCTCATTCTGAATTCCGCCACCTACCAGCAATCCAGCAGCGCAAGCCCGGAAGCGATCGAGAAGGATGCCGAGGCGAACCTCCTCTCCAGATTTCCCATGCGCAGACTGGAGGCCGAAGCCATCCGCGATGGCATCCTGGCCGTGAGCGGAAACCTGAATCTCAAAATGGGCGGTCCCGGCTTCAACTTTTTCAAATCACGCGGTGGACTGAGCGGATTCCCCATCGTCGAGAATTTTAAGGCCGAGGGACTGCGGCGCATGATATACGCCCACAAGGTCCGCATGGAACGTGCGCCCGTTTTTGGAGCCTTCGACTGCCCCGATGCAGGCCAAGCCACGCCGCGACGCAGCCGGGCTATCACGGCCTTGCAAGCCCTCAACCTCTTCAACAGCAAATTCGTCGTCCAGCAGTCCAGGGTGTTCGCGAAGCGAGTGCAAACAGAGGTCGGTAAGGACCAGGAGGCCCAGGTGACTCGCGCTTTCCAGTTGGCTCTCAACCGAAATCCTACCCACCACGAAAGCACGAGGTGTCAGCAGGTCATCGCGGAGCACGGCCTCTCCACCCTCTGTCGCGCCCTTCTCAACAGCAACGAGTTTGTTTTCATGCGATGAGCAGACTGCCCTACACCGCTGCCACAGGCCGGGCCTGGCTCGACCGGCGCGAGTTCCTGGCCCGAACTTCGACCGGACTTGGCGCCATCGCCTTGACCAGCATGCTGGGACAGGAAGGCCTCCTCGCAGGCTCTGGGCCAACCATCGATCCGACCCGGCCTCACGCCTCGCGATCGCCCCACTATACGGCCAAGGCCAAGAACGTTCTCGTGATCTTCTGCGCCGGCGCCTGCAGCCAGTTGGAAACCTGGGACTACAAGCCGGCACTGATCAAGCACGACGGCCAACCGCTCAAGGGTGGCCCGCCGATCACCTTTCAGGGACCCTCCGGGAATCTTGCGCGACCGCAGTACGAGTTCCGACCGCGCGGCCAGTGCGGGAAGATGGTCTCCGACCTGCTTCCGCACTTGGGTGAGCTCGTCGACGAGATGGCCTTTGTCCACTCCCTCACCAGCAAGACCAACACCCACGGACCGGCGGAGAACTTTCTCTCCACCGGCTTTGTCCTCGATGGCTTCCCAAGCCTCGGCGCCTGGTTGACCTACGCCCTCGGCACCGAAAACCAGGACCTTCCCGCCTTCGTCGCCATCCCCGACCCTCGCGGAGTTCCCCAAGCCAGCATCAACAATTGGGGGCCCGGCTTTCTTCCTGCCGAGTTCCAGGGCACGCCCTTCAGCGCCAAGGATCCCGTGCGCAATCTTGTTCCTCCAGCCAGCGTGAGCACCTCGCAAAATACAGCCGCCCGGGCTCTCCTCAGGGAACTCAATCAGGAACACCTCCGTCACCATCCCGGAGAAAGCGCTCTCGCGGCCCGTATCGCCAGTTATGAACTCGCCGCCCGGATGCAGCTCAGCATCCCAGAAATCAGCGACCTCACGACCGAGCCCGCCCACATCCTCAAAATGTACGGCGCGGATAACTCCAAAAACCCTCTCAAGGTTGGCTTTGCGCGCAACTGTATCCTCGCTCGACGCTTGATCGAGAACGGAGTCCGCTTCGTTCAGCTCTTCAATGGCGCCTACGCCAGTGGCGGCAAACTCAACTGGGATGGCCACAACGCCCTGCGCGAACAATACGATGTCCACGGCCCCATCATGGACCAACCGGCCGCCGCTCTCTTGCGCGACCTCAAACAACGCGGACTACTGCAAGACACCCTCGTGGTTTGGTGCACCGAGTTTGGGCGCATGCCCATGTTCCAAAAGGGCGCCAAGGGCCGCGATCACAATCCCGATGGGTTCACCGCCTGGCTCGCCGGGGCCGGGGTGAAGGCGGGAGTGAGTCATGGTGCCACCGACGAACTCGGCCGCAAGGCCGTCGATCAGGTCCTCTCCATCCACGACCTCAACGCCACCATTCTCCACCTCCTCGGACTCGACCACAAGGCCCTCACCTTCCGCCACAACGGGGTCGAACGCAGACTCACCGACGTCCACGGCCACGTCATCAAGGAGATCCTGGCCTAGGGTGTGCTCCGGCCTCCTGTCCGCAGGTATACGGATTGCCCTCTCGCTCCGAACGATCTAGCGTCCTCCCGTGCTTCGATTTCGCCTCTTCGGATTTCCCATCACCGTCCAACCATGGCACTGGCTCGTCCTGGCCTTTCTTTCGGGTGGGCTGATGCACATCAATGATCGGGAGACCCTCGCCTACGTCCTGATGTTCGTCGTCGCCGGCTTCCTCTCGATCCTCATTCATGAACTCGGCCACGCCTTCACAAGCAGACGGTTCGGTTGCCGGCGGGTCGAAATCGTCATGCATGGAATGGGTGGCGTGGCCATTTCTCACAATCCGCGCTTTACCCGGGGACAGCACATCTGGATCAGCATTGCCGGGCCTGCGGTCCAAATCCTGGCCGGAATCCTCGTTTTCTTCTTCTTTTGGAAGGGCCTCATCCCAGACACCCCGGTTCAATCTCTTCTCGCCTCCTTCATGGCCGTCAGTTTTTTCTGGGCCCTGATCAACCTTCTCCCGGTCTATCCTCTCGATGGTGGACAAATCCTCTGGCACGCACTTGGACCAAGGCAAAAATCTCTCACCCTCCGCATCAGCATGTTCACAGCCGTCGCGGTTGGCATCTTTTTGTTCCTCTGGCTCAAGGATATCCTCTTCCCAATCATCCTCGGCTTCATGGCCTGCCAGAACTACAAGATGCTCATCGAACCGACTCCGCGCCGTCCGTGGTAGCGAGAAATGCTCGCTAGAATAACACGAGCCGCCCTCCGGCCAGAACGGCGAAGATGACCACCAGCCATTCAAAGAGACGCTGAGAGACCACCTGCACGAGACGCCTCCCGACCAGCACCCCAAGCAGGATCACGGGAACAAGCTTTGCATTGAAAAGTAGGCTCTCCCCGTTGATGAAAGCGAGGCCGCTCAGAAAGGGAGCCTTCAAGATGTTGATGAGGAGGAAGAAACGCGCGCCGATCCCAATCAGTTCCATCTTCTCGAATCGGCGGGAGAGAAGATAGAGCTGAAAGACCGGCCCCGCGGAATTGGCCACCATCGTGGCTGTGCCCGCCACAAACCCTGCCGCCAGACCCGCCGGCCGCGAGTGCGCCACCCGGTCAAACCAGACCCTCGAGAAACGCCGAAAGAGCTGGAGCGTGACCATGATCAGAATAATCCCTCCGATCACCGAGCGCGCCGAATCGTCGTCATCGGGAATCCAATCCAGGAAAAAAAAACCTGCCCCGCACCCGAGCAAGGTGGGCGGGAGCAATTTCCAGACTGGGCGCCAGGAGGCATGCTGCCGATAGAGCGGATAAACCGAAATATCCGCCAAGATCAGCATCGGGAGCAGGATTCCCACCGAGGGCTTCCCAAAGAGATCAACCATGATCGAGACCGCAATGAGGCCGACTCCCCCAAAGCCAGCCTTCGAAACTCCCACCGCCAGAGCCGCCACGATCGCCAGGCTCCACTGCAGCGTCGAGAGCTCAAAATCCATTCGCGGGGGATGTTGCCTGCATTCCGGGGCGAGACAAGCCCGTGGCGGCGCTTTGTCCCCCCCTCCGACAGAAGATTCAGGCTTGGCGCTTGAAATGCGCCGCCACGGACCTAACTTCCGCCGCCATGAAAATTGTCGTCGCCTACTCGGGAGGTCTGGACACCTCCGTTTTGCTCACGTGGCTCAAGGAGACCTACCATGCTGACATCATCGCCTACTGTGCGGACGTCGGCCAGGGAGAGGAACTCGATGGTCTGGAGGAGAAGGCTCTCACCACCGGAGCGAGCAAGTGCTTCATCGGCGATATGCGGGAAGAATTCGCCCGCGATTTCATCTACCCGATGTTCCAAGCCAATGCGCTCTACGAAGGTCGCTACCTCCTGGGCACCTCCATCGCGCGCCCTTGCATCGCCAAGGGCATGCTCGACATCGCCCTACAGGAAGGTGCCGACGCCATCGCGCACGGAGCTACCGGCAAGGGCAACGACCAGGTCCGCTTCGAACTCAGCGCCGCCAGCCTCGCTCCCAACGTCGAGGTCATCGCTCCCTGGCGCCAGGCCCGCTTCCGTGAACAATTCCCCGGGCGCACCGAGATGATCGAGTATGCCGAGGCCAACAACATTCCCATTCAGGCTTCCATGAAGAAGCCCTATTCGATGGATCGCAACCTCCTCCACATCTCCTTCGAAGCAGGGATGTTGGAAGATCCCTGGTACGACGGCACCACTGAAGCCGATCGTGAGATGTACGTTCTCTCCCTTTCGCCCGAAGAGGCTCCGGACAAGGCGCACTACATCCAGCTTCTCTTCGAAAAAGGCGATGCGATCGGATTTCAAGCGGACGGGCAAGACGAGTTTCTCGCCAGTCTCCCCGATGTCACGGTGGAAGGAGAACGCGCCGGTTACGCTCTCCTCTCGCCCTTCGGGATGATGCGCGTGCTCAACTCCCTCGGTGGGCAGCATGGCATTGGCCGAGTCGACATCGTGGAGAATCGCTTCGTCGGGATGAAGTCCCGCGGAATTTATGAGACCCCCGGAGGCACCATCCTGCTGGCCGCCCATCGCGATCTCGAGACTCTCACCATGGACCGCGAGGCGATGCAGATCCGCGATAGCCTCATCCCCAAGTATGCTCAGCTCGTCTACAATGGATTCTGGTTCGCTCCGGAACGCGTCGCCCTGCAGGCCCTCGTGACCGAGACCCAGCAAACGGTGACCGGTGAAGTGCGCCTCAAGCTCTACAAGGGCAACATCATGAATGCGGGCCGCCGATCCCCTCTCTCGCTTTACAGCGAGGATGTCGCCACCATGGAAGGCGGCGCCGAGGAGGCCTACAATCAGGACGACGCTTCCGGATTCATCTCGCTCAATGCCCTCCGTCTCAAAGCCAGCGCGCGCCAGGGGCAGTAGAACTTCGAGAACCGACTCGAACACACCCTCCTAATCACCGAGCTCCGCCCGCCAGGGTGGGTCGCAACCGGCTCGCCTACAGGTCACTCCAGCTGCTGCGGTCGCGAAGGACAAGAGGCCTTCCATCTGCTCTCCGGTGAGCTCCTTCAAGGCCCCCTTGGAGAGAGCGTCCTTCTCCGCCAACCACGCCAGGGTGGCCGCCATGAAGGTGTCGCCTGCGCCGATCGAATCGACAAGTTCGATCTCGCCGCCCGGAATGTCACAAGCTCCCCGCGCCCCTCGCGCCGATGCCCCCTCCCCTCCTCGGGTAAGCAGGACGAGGGCCACTCCCTGCATGACCATCTCGAAGGCGAACTCCTCTTCATCCTTACCGGGCTCGAGCCAGTCCAGGTCTTCATCGCTCAACTTGAGGATGTCCGCCCGGGGCAGGAGTGCACGCAGTCGCTCCCGGGCGAGCTCAGGGTCCTGCATCAGCATGGGGCGGATATTGGGATCGATTGAAATCACCCGCTCGCCTGCCTCGCGCTTCACAAGGGCTTCCAACGCACTGGCGATGGGTTCCATCGTCAGGGAAAAGGAACCAACATGCAGCGCCCGAACTTCCGCCGGAAGCGTTGCGGGCAACTCGTCCTCGCTCAGACTCACCCCCGCCGTGCCCTCGGTGTAAAACAGGTAGCGCGCACCTTTCCTTTCCGGATCCAAGCCTGCAATCGCCAGCGTGCTCGGCTGATCGGTGGTGGGACAGAGCGATAGGTCGACCTCGCTCGCCACCAACGCGGCAGTGAGGCGCCGCCCAAACTCATCTGTCGACTGACGCGAGAGAAAGCTCACTGGCAAGCCGAGCCGACCCGCCGCCAGCGCCACGTTGAAGGGCGACCCGCCGGGTAGCGCGAGGAAGGACTGCCCCTCTTCGCCCTCGCGTTCGACCATGTCGATGAGACACTCTCCACCGACGACGATCATGCCACTGCGAGATTCATGAGGTCTTCCTGGGTCGCACTCTTTACGTCAGTGACCTCACCGGTGATCCGCCCTTCGTGCATGACCAACACGCGATCAGCCATGCCAAGCACTTCAGGCAATTCCGAGCTGATCATGAGAATCGCTTTTCCCTGGGCGGCCAACTCCTGAATGAGAAGGTAAATCTCGTACTTCGCTCCGACATCGATCCCGCGAGTCGGTTCGTCGAAAATGATCACTTCGCAATTCTGCTGGAGCCACTTGGCCAACACGATCTTCTGTTGGTTTCCCCCGGAGAGATTTTTTGCCAGCTCATCCTGATGGGGAATCTTGATCCGCAGGGTATCGACGTAGTTCCCAAATTTCTCGCGCTCGAGTTGTTGATTCACAAATCCTCCCCGCGTGAACTGGGCCAGGTTGGGTAAGCCGAAGTTCTCCCTCACGGACTGCATCAGGACGAGTCCCTGTCCCTTTCGGTCTTCGGTCAGCAGTCCAATTCCAGCTCGAATGGCATCGCGAGGGCTGCGAATTCTCAGGATTTTTCCGTCCAGGGCGATGGTTCCGGTCTCGCGGCGGTCGGCCCCAAAGATCAGGCGCACCGTTTCTGTCCGACCCGCCCCCACCAAGCCCGTGAGGGCGAGAATCTCCCCTGCCTTCACCGCAAAGGAAACATCCTTCACGGATGATCCGCGACCCAGTCCGCTCACGACCAGGCGCTCTGCACCGATCGTTGGAGTGCGGGTCGGAAACTCGTTCTCCAGCTTGCGGCCCACCATCAATTCAATCAACCCCTCGCGATTGAGATCCGCAGTGGCCCGGGTGCCAACGTGTTCCCCATCGCGGAGCACCATGATGCGGTCGGCAATCTGGTAAATCTCTTCCAGGCGATGACTGATGTAGATGATCCCCAATCCTTCTGCGCGGAGATCGCGCACGATCGCGAGGAGGCGAGCGACCTCCTGTGGCGTGAGGGATGCGCTGGGTTCATCCATGACGAGCAGGCGAGCATGCTGGGAAAGCGCCTTGGCGATCTCGACCACCTGTTGCTGGGCCACCGTCAGGTTCGCGCAACGCTCATCGGGATCGATCTCGGTTCCGAGACGTTCAAACAATTCCAGCGTCTGTCGGCGCTCTTCACTCAAATCGACAAATCCACCCTTCATCTTCTCCCGGCCCAGAAAAATGTTTTCCCGCGCCGTCAGGTGAGGAACCAGATTAAACTCTTGGTAAATGATTCCGATCCCCGCGGCCTGGCTCATGGAAGGGGTGGAGAGATTGGCATCCCGACCGTTGACCAAGAGCGTTCCCTTGGTCGGAGTGTGCGCGCCGCCCAGGATCTTGATCAAGGTGCTCTTGCCGGCCCCGTTCTCGCCGAGGAGAGCCAATACTTCACCGGGCGCCAGGGAAAGGCCGACCCCCTTCAGGGCCTGCACTCCCGGGAAGGACTTCTCGATCTCCTGCATCTCGAGGAGCGGGACGGCTGCTGCAGTGCTCGAACTTACCATGGGCATCCTGATCTGAAGGCTGCTTCAGGCTGGGATCTTTCTCGGCATCGCCCTTCTTGTAAAGAGTCGTCCTTCGGCTTGCCGTCCGGAAGAAACGCAAGGCCTTCCCGCATCCTCGTTTGGGAAGGGGATCTTCGTGCTCATCACCGTGAGGCAGCTCCTGCGCGATCTCTCTCGGTCTACTCCGATTCGGACGAACTGTCCGGCTCGACCCCGTCTGCACGGGGCGTCCCTTCCGACGACGCAGAGGGAGGGGATTGGCCTCAGCGGGCCACCAAACGGAATCTCCGGTCGACTGGCTCAGTCTCGCGAGCAGGGCGCTCTTCCATGCCGCCACTGCGGATGAGGGCTCGCACCACCAGATCGGTACGGGTGCGACTCAATCCCCAGGAATCCGCAAGTTGCTCCAGGGATCTCCAGGGAGCACCCGCATGGGAGGTTTGATTTCTACGATTGCTTCTCATTGTTGGGGGGTGTTCTCATAGTTAAGACGCAAACTTCCCGGTCAATAGTCACGGTAGTTCATCTTTGCCTTTTCGCAACGAAGCCTCTCAAATACCCGCAACTTGAGTTGATGGAAACATTCCCCATCCTGTGCTATTGTTATCGTTCCCCCGGTCTCCAGCCGGACGTGATTTGGTCACAATCTTTTTCTGACACTCCAGATGAGTAGCGGCGTTGTGAGAGGCGGGGACGGTATTGCGCGTTGTTGGTGGGGCGCCGCCCCCGAGGACTATTGCACCTACCACGACGAAGAATGGGGCTACCCTGTCACCGATGATCGCCGCCTCTTCGAGAAAATCTGCCTCGAAGGATTTCAGTCCGGTCTGAGCTGGCTCACCATCCTGCGCAAACGGGAACACTTTCGCCGGGGGTTCGCAAATTTCGAATTCCGAAAGGTGGCTCGCTTTGCTGAGCGCGATGTCCAACGACTTCTTCTGGACGCCGGAATTGTGCGCCACCGGAAGAAAATTGAGTCCACCATCAACAATGCAATCCGTGCCTGCGAGTTGGTGGAGGAATTCGGATCCCTCGCCGCCTACTTCTGGCAGTTCGAACCTCCGCAAAGCGAACGTCCTCGCCGCATGAGCATGGCCGCGCTCGGCAAAATGTCCAACACCCCCACCTCAACCAGGCTGAGCAAGAATCTCAAAGCGCGCGGCTGGTCCTTCATCGGCCCGACCACCGCCTACGCATTCATGCAAGCAATGGGCTTGGTCAACGACCACCTTGAGACTTGCGCAACTCGGCAACATGTTGCCGCCCTGAGACGCTGCTTGGTCCCTCCAATCGCCCGTAGTGATTCGTGAGTTTCCATGACCACTTCCCTTCAGGAATCGAAGGGAACATTATGAGCTGGCCACGCGAAAAACAATCGCTAGCTTCCGCCGTCCGTGCATCTCCCAATCGTTCTCTTCGTTTGCACTCGCAACACCTACCGCAGCAGATTCGCTGAAGCCTTCTTCAATCATGCGACCACTCGCGAGGGCCTGCCCTTCCGAGCAGAGTCTCGCGGACTCAATCCTCCCCTTGTCCTTGAGGATACCATCTCCCTGTTCGCCGAAGGTGCCCTGCGCAGCAAAAAATCTCCCTCCGCCTGACGAGTCCAACAAAGACCACCCTGTCCCTCCACGATTTGGAGCAGGCTTTTCAGGTCATCGCCCTCAGTGATCAGGAACATCGCCCGCTCCTCACCAAAGCCTATCCGGATTGGCCTGCGCGGATCGACTACTGGAGTATCGAGAACGAATCCCGCTGGGAGCCCGGGGGCATTCTCAGTCACATCGAATGCCAGGTCGGCCTTCTGGTGAAGGCGCTCTCTGCTTCCGCTCCCGCGAAATCTCCTGGGTAGCCTGCCTCCGCTTCCGCCCCTCGCGAATGAGGCGCTCCCCGACTTCGGTCGGCATTCCCATCACCACCCTGACCAAGCACCTTAGGGAGGTCGCCATTGCCCCAGGGCTCAGTTTTTTCGACTCTCAGCTCAATCCCCACTCCCCTTCCTCCCGGCCAATCCTGCCCGAATCGCCAGAAGGGCAGTTACTTACAGGTATTACAGAATTATTGACCTTCTCCCATTTCTTGGTAGAATATTCCTCCGCTGCACGATGAAATCACTTTTACTCACCGGGTTCCTGTTGATGGGAGTCGCCCACACGGGTGCCTTTCTGAGCCTCTGGGAGCTGCCCCATGTGGAAGATCACATCACCCTTCAGGATTTCGGGCGAAAGCTGAACAAGGTGACCAAGTGGGACGAAAAGAAGGAGTCTCTCCGCGATGCGCGCGCAGTAGCGCGCGAGCAAAACTACGCCCTCTACAAGGCGACTCCGGGCGAACTGGCCAAGAGGAAAGCCCAGGCCAAGGCCCATAGAAATCGCTAAGAGCGGTGCCGGTGCGCGGCTATTTCTCGAGCACGAGGATTTCCACTTTTCGGAACTGAACGGGATGACTCTCCGATTGCAGGGAGATTGATCCCTCTTCGAGCAGAGTCCCATCATCGAGCTGCGGCTTCTGGTATTCCATGACCAACTTGCCGTTGATGTAGTGCTTGAAGTACTCGCTGCCCTGCACTTCGACTTCACAGGTCACCCACTGTTCGCCGCGCAGGGTTTCTGACTGCGACGTGATGCAGTGGTTCTTTTTGAGCTTCCACTCCGCGTCCTTCTTGTTGGGATCCTTATAGAAGACCTGCGTCCCCGGGGTACACAAGTTGGCCGTGGTGCGCTTACCGCTTTCTGCGCCGCCCAGAAGTTGAACTTCGATCGAGTCGGGAAACTTCTGCTCGAGTTTCATGCTCTCCGCACTCTGTCCGTGGCACATGATGCCACTGTTGCGCAAGGCCCACGAAGGCCCGCCTTTGATTTGCTCCCCGATGAAGCGATACTCGACCCGGATGCGGTACTTCGAATAACTCTTCTCCAGGAAGAGATGTCCAAACTTGTCGTTCCACTCCTCATACTGATCGTAGCTTACGGTCAGGAGACCATCGACGACCCGGAAGGTATTCTTGTGATTTTCGCCCAGCTTGTGCCCCCGGATCTTGGGCGTCCACCCGGTGAGATCCTTCCCATTGAAGAGGCTGACCCACTTCTCGGCCGGCTTCTTCTGATCGGTTCTTTCCTCCTCACCTTTCAGATCTGAAGGAACAAGAAGAGCGGCCGAGGCGACGAGCAGGAGGATTTGGAATAGGGATGATTTCATGGCAGAGCGAAGAAGGTGACTAATTGCTGAAAATCTTAAGGAGCTCAACTTCGAAAATGAGCATCCCTTTGGGTGCCGTCTCGCGCGGGGTGGCCCCATAGGCAAGTTCCTCAGGAATCCACATCCTCCTCGTCTCTCCTTCCACCATCATCTGCACCGCTTCCGTAAATCCCTTGATGGTCCGCTTGAGTTGCAAGGTGAGTGGCCGATCAGTAACCATGGTGCTATCCACCATCTTTCCGTCCGTGGTCCACAGGGTGTAGTGCACGCGCACATTGTCGATGGGCTTGGGCTTCGCTTCACCGGTCCCAGCCGTCACAAGCTTGGTAGCCAAACCTGAATCCGTCACCTGAGCATCATCCGGCGCGGCGGCAAGGTGTTCGGGAGTCGCGTGCGGTCGTAGAATCTTCAGCAACTCCACATCGAAACATAGCATGCCAAGAAATGGACCTTCGCGTTTGCCGTCAGGCCCCACCTTGGGAAGCTCTCCGGTCGCCTCGCCATAGGCCAGCTTGCCAGGAATCCAGAAGCGACGCTTCTCACCTTCCACCATCAGCTGCACCCCTTCCGTCCAACCAGCGATCACGCCGCCAAGAGGAAAGGTCGCGGGGCGCCCGCGACTCACAGAACTGTCAAAATTGTATCCGTCGGTCTGCCAGCCGGTGTAGTGCACCTGCACCCGATCTTCCTTCACGGGATGAATCGTTCCGGTCCCTTTGGTAATCACCTTGGAGGCCAACCCTGACTCCGTCTTCTCGGCATCAGCCGGGGGGGCCGCCACGTCGGCCGGGGCTTCGATGACCGAAATCTTCGGGATGGTCGGCACCGGAGCAGGGGTCGGCACCGGAGCAGGGGTCGGCACCGGAGCAGGGGTCGGCACCGGAGCAGGGGCCGGCACCGGAGCAGGGGTCGGCGCCGGAGCAGGGGCCGGCACCGGAGCAGGGGTCGGCGCCGGAGCAGGGGTCGGCACCGGAACGGGCTTGGACTCGGGAGCGGGAACGGGAACGGGGGCAGGCGCCGGTCCTGGTTCGTCCTGTGCGGGGAGCCCCATGCTCAGGGCACACAAGGCCACGACCTGACTTAAGATTCGATTCTTCATGTTTTGGAGGCGCAAAGCTCTCGCTTCAAGCCCGCCCTGTCAACCGCACACTCAGCCCCGATCAGTCCTCAAGGGTCTCGCGCGATGGGAAATTCAGGGCAAGATTGTAACCTTTCCTCCCCCCGCGTCCATGCTACTGAGGGAACAGATATGGACATCTGGCATTATCTCGACAAACACAATCAGACCAAGCAGATCGTGGAGGACGAGCTCCTTCCGCTCGCCAACGCGGGAGAGATCACCCCTCAGACCCATCTTTGGAAAGAAGGCATGGCCAACTGGGGCCCCGCCGGCACCGTCCTTCCCCAACTATTCGCCGATGTTCCCAGCAGTCCACCCGCCATTTCCACCGGAACTGCGGTAGGGAGCGTTCCCGGTCAGCGATGCCATAAAGTCGACTACGAACTCTTTGGCGACGACATGCAGATCGTGGAGATCGAACTCGATCCAGGGGAGACCGTCATCGCGGAAGCCGGCGCCATGAACTACATGGAGGAGGACATCACCTTCGAAGCCAAGATGGGAGATGGCTCCGATCCCAAGCAAGGAATGATGAGCAAGCTCCTCTCGGTAGGCAAGCGGGCGCTCACCGGAGAGTCCATCTTCATGACTCACTTCACGCACAGTGGGTCCTCCGGCAAACGCCGTAGCGCATTCGCCTCACCCTACCCCGGAAAAGTCATTCCGCTCAACCTCGCCTCCATGGGCCGGGGAATCACCTGCCAGAAAGACGCCTTCCTCTGTGCCGCCTATGGCACCAAAGTCAGCATCGCCTT
>Ga0310120_10002826_pt1 | contig 12536 bp, 8 predicted proteins | sample CB27_AW_983_MG_FD_203506 | JGI IMG/M metagenome (GOLD analysis project Ga0310120, IMG submission 203506) | Marine microbial communities from Western Arctic Ocean, Canada - CB27_AW_983 | ecosystem: Environmental > Aquatic > Marine > Oceanic | place: Canada: Western Arctic Ocean | collected... | reverse complement strand
AGATCAGATGCAGCAGCAACAGGAACAGATGCAGCAGCAACAGGTGGTGACTGACAACCTGAGGGAGCGCTTGTCCCGCCTCGAGCAAGTCCTGTCGTTACAGAGCGCCGCTTCAACTCATCGACTGGGGAGCCCCTAGAGGTAGAGTTCATCTCCCGCTTCAGTGACCAATATGCAGAACTCTCTTTGGTCCACGCGATTTGCCTTGCTAGAGATTTTAGGCCCCCTCCCCCTATCCATTGAGTGCTCTACGTTTTGTAGATCTAACCTAGTACGTGAATTGCCAGCCGGCGACTGACACCCCCCCCGTGCCCCCCTCGAAAGGGGAGGGTGCCTGTGGAAACAGGGTGCCGGGCATCTCTTACGCGAAGAGAGTCACTCCAGCTTGAACGAATAGAGCTTGGCGTTGCCTAGGAGGAACTTAAGGCGGATCTCCCGATCACCCACACTCGATAGATCCTGGTTCCCTTCCCAAGAAACTTGCTGATAAAGATCTCCGTGCTTCAGTGGCAAACAGTTCGATGCCTCAAAACCCGGCAGGGGCTGACCTTCCGCATCTTGAATCTCCACCCGCAGGTAACCCTCAGCCGATGGATTGTTGCTGTAAAGTCCGCTGTAAAGCTCTTTGCCGCTGTCCCGTTCAAAGTTCAAACGTCCCTCGGTCAGGGAGGACATGTTCACCGAAAGGGTCGAACCTTTGAGCTTCAATGGTCGTGTGAGCACCGATCCTTCACTCGTGGCATCCACCACTATCCGGCGAGTCAGCTTTCAGATCCGGAATCTGGCTTGTAGAATGGATTCTCCGATCTGAACGGCCTCGAATTACCGAGTCTTCAAGGGGAATTTCATGGCGAGAAAACTGAATCGAAGGGAGTTCCAACGCAATGTTGGAGCGCTGACTCTAGCCGGGACGAGCGTTGCCGCGGGCCAGTCTCCTGGTAAGAAGGAGGAACCGCTCTCACTGCCTCCCCTGTTCTACAACAACGATGGCAGCTTCCTTCTCTATTCCACCCCGCCCCTGAGAGCAGAGGACTTCGTCTACGAAGCTGTGGGACGCTTTGTTGGAACTCAGATAGGTGCCGTGGTTTGTCACATGTTCGGATTCGGGGATGCTGTCCCCCTCTTCCCCACGAAGGTGCCCGAAGCAGAGGGAATCGACAACGAGAGCTTCCACTATGTCAGTGAGTGGCGGATGCAGACGTGTATTCGCGGCCTCCTGGATCAGGGCATCGACCCCTGGCAGCTGGCGTTGGAGCGGGCTCACGAGGCTGGACTCCAATACTGGGCCGGATTGCGCTTCAGTGATCTACACGGTCCACGCCTGCAGTGGGCGAGCCGTTTCCGGATCGCCCACCCTGAGTACGAGCTGGGGGACAACTGCGGCTCAGGGGTGCACGGACCCGAGAGTGTCTATGGTGAGAAGTGTGTCGGCCTCAACTTCATGTTACCTCAGGTCCGCGCACACCGGTTGAGGCTGGTCGAGGAGGTGTGCACTCGCTACGACGTCGAGGGCTTCGAGTGGGACTTCTTGCGCGAGCCCGGCCACTACTTTCCGGATATCGAAAAGGGGCGGGCAATCTTGACGGAGTATCTGAGGGAGGCCCGGACGCTGATCGATCGCATCGGCGCTGATCGAGGACGGCCCCTGGGATTCGGCATTCGGGTTCCCGCGACGGTGGAAAAGTGCGATCAGATCGGGCTGGAGCTGAAGACCTGGATTCGGGAGGAGCTGATCGACTACGTCTCTCCCGGAGTCCACTGGGATACCGCTACCGGGATGCCCTTCAATGACTTCGTGAGCATGGCCCAGGGAACGTCCTGCCGAGTCTACGCCTGCACGTCGGAGCAGGTCGGGCCCGGGTACCACCGCCGTCCACCCGCCTCAGTGCTTAGGGCAGGGGCGGCCAATGCTTGGCGGCAGGGGGTCGACGGGATCTATATCTTCAACTTCCACCACCACATCGGCCACAACCTGAAGGAGCCCGAGGTTGTGTTCGGGGAGTTGGGCGATCTGCGGACACTCGAGCTCAAGGACAAGCTCTACGTGGAGACAGGCTGTTTTGACTGTCTCAAGAAGTATCCCCGCGGCAGCGACGTCTTCCAGGCTTTCGACCATCAGCTACCGGAGCCCTTGGTGGAGGGCGGCCGAAAGACGGTCGAGATCCTGGTGGCAGACGATCTGGAGATGGCCCGCCGGAGGGGTATGATCCAGGAACTCGTCTTGAAGCTGATCATGGTGGGTTTGACTCCCGAGGATCTTCTGGACTTGAGCCTCAACGGCCGCCACCTCCCCGATAATCCTCAACTGGAGATCCCCATGAACCGGGTAGGGCCTGGACCCATCGAGTACCAGGGCAACTTCATCATGTCCTATGATTTAAAAAACGGCGACTGGATCCGTCAGGGCTCCAATCGGCTCGAGGCCGTCCTCAGAAGGCGCAACCCAAAGATCGGGATCGAGCTGATCCTTCACAGCCTGGAGCTGAGCCTTACATACCGCACCCTCCCCACGCGAGTCTGATCCGCGTTTCCCGGGTCCTCCTTTGCAATCGCACACAGCCACCGGGTCCTCCCGTGCACAGGTCCACCCCGAAAGGGCTAGTTCCCTGTCCTCCGAGAAAGGGACTGCTTCCTGACCTCATGGCGCCTGAGAAGAGAAGTAAGGGCTTTGTTCACCTTCGCCGACTCTGCGGCCTTCCGCTGTTCAACCAAAACCTCAAGCGCGTATGCACTGTATTTGGCGATGACCTGAAACATCGAATTCAGCGAATCCAGGTCGCCCGCCGCGGCGATACTGACCAGCCAGTCTGCTGGGATCGTGTTTGGGAATCAAGCTGCTTGACCTCCGGCGTCGCTTATCCCACACTCTGGAAGCATGAAAAGGGGTCTGGTAACCGCTTTCGTCGCGCTCGCTGTCCTGGCTCCCATCTGCGCCGAACCCCCGCCGAGTCTGCCTTAACCGTGATTGTCAAGGCGGCTTCCTCCCCATTCGCCGATTTGCAGGGCTCATTTGCTCAGCCCCGCCCAAAAAGCCCATGGGAGCTCATGGGAGGAAACAATCTCGGCCGGTATACGACTACTAACCCGCCCTGCGGCCAGCAGCCCCCAGCGTGTCGACTGCCTAGACCGCCAAACCGGTCTAAGCCCTGGCTGAGCCGTGCTAAACTTCGTGACTAGCGCTCGATCTCGAAGTGGTTATCCCACAATTCTGCGCCCAACAACGTCACCATCGACTGGGCCCTGCGCGAGAATGTCCGGGCGCAGCTTCGCGTCATCGTCAAGCGTATCCTGCGCAAGCACGGTTACCCGCCTGACAAGCAAGAGAAGGCCACGCAGACGGTGCTCGAGCAAACCGAGACGCTCTCCCAGGAGTGGGCAGTCGCGTGAACAAGAAGGCGACAGCGCCACAGGCCTACAGACTACAATCTAAGGGAAACCACTGGGGATACTGCGCGTGAAACTTGGGGAACATCTCCTCACTTATATCGGGAACAGCTTGGGAAGTCCTGGGCCATCGATGTCGTGCCGAATCCGATCAGAAGCAGAACCGGAACATAGACCGAAAGCTATCAGCCACCTAGCACTATGGGCGGGCCGATCATCCCACAAGAAAGGTAGGAAGGACTTTGCCACGTAGTAGTGTTGAACGCCGGCCATCAAAAGGGTCTGTAACCAGATTGGCATGTCTTCGTATTCACCCGTGACAACCAAACCCCTCGGTGAATCAAGACCTCTTGTAGAACATTTTTCGATTGCTGGGTTGTTCCAAAGAACTAGTCTCTCTCGCCAGCCCCAGAATCGGTTCCAGAGTTTCGGGCTCCGCCCTGACGTTTCTAGTGCGGAAACGTCTCGTTCTAACTCGGCTAGCCACGACTCGAAGCTATTGAGAACTGCGATTACTCTGTAGGGATGGTTGAGCATTTCGATCTGATTGGCCCTGACGCTCAGACTCAGTTGCCTGTCGGTCGTTCTAATAGCATTTTTGGTCAATCGAGTCTGATAACCAACCACCATGAGCGTTACAAGGTTTAGAATAAGAGCAACTAGGCCAAAGTCGATGCGATATAGGGAGTTCAGTGATTCCATAACTACATTCTACGTCCTGACCTGCGCGCGCTGATTTATCCCCCTTGCCTGAGTTGTTCCCTATCTGCTCCCAAAACGCCAGTTCTCACTGTCTCCCAAATGTCTCCCACTGCGGTTCCTAATCTTTCCTAATGTTTCGGCTTTTCGGTTGGCGGAAAACCCGATTAACTGGTTGTTTTTCCTAACGTTTCCTAACGATTCGGCGATTACCCGCCAGGACTTAAAATCCTAAGGAGGGTCACCTCCATGTGGGTTCGAGTCCCACCCCGGGTACTTTCTTTTCTGCTTCAGGCTGGCCAGGTGCCGGAGATGTCGCTGCAGGAACAGGCGATAGATAGACGGAGTGCTTCCGCGCTTCCGGCCGTTCTCTGGCTCTTGACTTGTTGAGCTTCTGGCAACTGCTGATGTGACCCGTGGCGTACTGGCGGAGTACCTGGTGGCCCAGGCGCTGGGCATCGCTGAAGGTGTCCGCTAGGTGGCCCTTTCCCTGCGGCGGGTCTTTGCGGTTGCCGAGGACGGTCCCTCGCGGCCTCAGCTTGTTTGTGTGGCAGAGGCCGCCGCCGTAGCAAGAGCCTCTTCAGCCTTTTCTGAAACCTCCACCGCAACAAACCACTCCGCTGGGTAGAGATAGTCCTCACCTGACTCGTCCATTACTCGAAGATGCCGTCTTCGTGCGGCAGCTTCATCGGGAATCGTTCGGTAGACTTTCCGGACCTCCAGATCCGCATCCCCTTCGATCCGAATGCAGATGACGCAATGGCCCTCAATTCGTGTTCATGGCTATTCCAAGAAACGCTTGATCTTGAACTTCTTCCGCCCAATCCCACGCTGGGGGCCACTAAGCTGATTTGGGTTGGAACGGGCAAGGGCAAAGGCAAGGGGCGAAACCGCAGCCCCGGGGAACCTCCGCACACGCTACCCTAAAGTTATCTATTACTATATAGGCGATGCTGAGCCTCTTCCGATCTGCCCGACAAAAGGTCTTCCTGTATGGAATCCTGATGCTCGCGGTCGGCTTCTGGATCGGATGTCAGGGACCCGACTCTTCCAGTGATTCCGATCGCGCTCCTGGCCCTGTCACCTTCAACCGAGACATCGCGCCGATCGTGTTCAAGCACTGTTCGGGCTGCCATCGACCGGGGCAGTCGGGGCCTTTCGATCTGTTGACCTACGAGGATGTTCGCAAGCGGGCGCAACAGGTCGTCGTGGTGACCCAGAGTCGCTTTATGCCGCCCTGGCTCCCAGAGCCGGTTGGGGCTGGGTTTGTGGGATCTCGAAGACTCAGCGTCCGCGACCTGGGACTCTTCCAGCAGTGGGTGGATGATGGGGCCTTGGAAGGGGAGTCCCCAGACCTTCCTTCTGCCCCGCAATGGACTGAGGGTTGGCAGCTGGGCGAGCCCGACCTGGTTGTGGAGATGCTCGAGCCTTACACGCTTCCCGCAGATCCGGGGGACGTGTTTCGAAATTTTGTGATTCCCAGTCCGGTATCCCAGACTCGCTATGTGCGGGCCTGGGAATTCCGTCCCGGCAATGCCCGAATCGTACACCACACCGTGATTCTGGTTGATGAAACCCGGACCTCACGTCGTCTTGATCGTCAGGATCCTGAACCGGGCTATGATGGAATGCTCTATGCGGAGGCGCGTAGTCCCGGTGGAACCTTCGTCGGTTGGACCCCTGGTAAGTCTCCCTTTCAGGGCCCCGACGACATGGCCTGGCGGCTGGATCCCGAGATGGATGTCGTCATCCAGCTCCACCTGCTGCCCAGTGGCAAGCCCGAGCCGATCCGATCTTCCCTTGGACTCTATTTCGCCGACAAGCCTCCTACCCGAATTCCCACCATGGTCAGGATTGGATCCACTGTGATCGACATCCCGGCTGGGAAGAGCGATTACAAGATCGAAAAGGAGTACCGCTTGCCGGTGGAGGTGGAGGTGCTGGGTGTCTATCCGCACGCCCACTACCTCGCCAGGGAGATGAAGGGCTTTGCCACGCTTCCCGATGGAAGTAAGCAGTGGCTCGTTCATATCAAGAACTGGAATTTCGATTGGCAGGACGAGTACCGCTACCGTACGCCGATCCTGTTGCCTCGGGGAACCACCCTGTCAATGGAATTCACCTATGACAACTCCTCCGAGAATATCCGAAACCCCCACGTTCCAGCCCGCCGAGTCGTGTATGGGCCTCAGTCCTCGGACGAGATGGGAGATCTATGGGTTCAGGTGCTATCCAACGATCTGGCGACGCTGGAGCGGGATTTCGCTCAGACTGATCTTCTCGAGATCATCGGGGGCTACGAAAAGATGCTCGAAGCCGACCCCGGCAATCCCGACCTTCACGACACCTTGGCGCAGCGGTACCTGCGCCTGGGCAACTTGGAGAAGGCCGCTGACCACTGGCAGAAGTCGGCCCAGCTTCAGCCCAATCCGTGGGCGAGCTATTTCAATCTGGGCAACGTCTTTGATCAAAAGGGCGAAAAGAACCGAGCAATTACTTTCTATCGCAAAGTCCTTAGCCTCAAAGCAGATCATGTGAGGACTCATAACAATCTTGGGGTCGTGCTGCAGTCTCTGGGTAAACCGCGCGAAGCGATCCGACACTTTCGCCAGGCCTTGCACTTCGAGCCAACTTCTCGTGAGGCGCATAGCAACCTGGGCGGAGCCTTGGCCGACCTGGGCCAATTCGATGAGGCAGCCTCCCATTTTGGACAGGCTCTCGAGTCCGACCCCGGTTCGGCCGAAAAGCACAACAACCTGGGAAGCGTCCTGGCGCTGCAAGGGAAATTGGATCAGGCTGCCTCACACTTTAGACAGGCCGCTCAGCTTGATCCCGGGGGTGCCGAAGCCCACTCTAACCTGGGGAAGGCCCTGGCGTCACAGGGAAGGTTCCAGCAGGCGATCCTTCACTTCCGGAAAACTGTGAAGTTACGGACTGGGCCGGCGGAAGCACATCACAATCTGGGCAAGGCTTTGGCGAGAACCGGGCAGAGTGAGGAGGCGCTGGAGCACTTTCGAGAGGCCTCCCGACGCGAGCCAGATCAACCCGCTCCCCTACGGGAGATAGCTTGGATTCTGGCAACACATCCCGATGTCAGCGTACGGCAGGAAGGCGAAGCGATCCAACTGGCGCAGAGGGCATCGGAGCTGACGCAGCACCGGAGTCCCCTGATCCTGGACACACTGGCGGCGGCCTATGCATCTGCGGGCAGGTTTGACCAGGCCCAGCGGGTCGCGCAGGCCGCACTCGAGCTGGCTTCGACCGACCGCCGGGGGCAGACTCTGGCACTCGGCATCCAGGCCAGGCTAGAGCTTTTCAGGAAGGGAAGGCCGTATCGAGAGCAGGAAGGGGTCGAGGGGGCGACGCCCTGAGATCCTGCCTCCTGGGCCACCAGTTTTCATTGTCAGATTCCTAACAGTAGCGGCCTCTTCCAGGTGATCCAATTTCCTGAACTCATAACCTCAAAGAATCCATTTTCTTGAACAGTTTGTAATCTATTTGGCAACCCCAAAAACTCTAATTCACACCAGGACTGTCGTTTATCAACCTTGTCCACAAAGTTGGCACAGACTTTGCTTTACCCTTAGCGAGCAAACGACTGCCGGCGAAGGCAGGGGGTGCTACTGCCCCATGCTCAGTATGGGAAGGTTTGCCTGATGAACTTTCTCCTTGACGATTTGGGTATGGTTGTGTACAAAGCCTATCTAAGTTTGGAATACCGAAGAATACCGAAGACTAGTGTTTTAGTACACCAGGTCATTAGTACACCAGGTCAGTAGCAATAACAACAACAGGAGGCAAGGGTGTAATGAGTAACAGCAAATTCAAGTACGCATGGCTAGTAGGGGGGGTAGCGGTATTAGCCGTAACTCTTTTGACCCCGCCACTAGCGTACGGACAGGCTGCCGCTTCAGGGCGTATCGTCGGAACGGTCAAGGACCAGACCGATGCGGTCGTCCCGGGCGTGGAGGTCACGGCGACCAACACGGCCACCAACGTCCCCAATCTGGCGATCAGCAACGATCGCGGGGATTACATCCTTGACAAGGTCACTGCGGGTACCTACGACATTAAGGCGGAGCTTCCGGGCTTCAAGACCCAGGTCTCCCTGGGCGTCATTCTGGCGCAGACCCAGGTAGCCCGTATTGATTTCGTCTTGACACCGGGTGAGATTGCCGAGCAGGTCACTGTTACCGGTCAGTCCACCGTCATCGACACCGACACGGCCGAGGTCTCCTCGGTAATCGACGAAAAGAAGATCCTGGATCTTCCCCTTCGCGGCCGCGACCTGGTGAAGTTGGCCTATCTGACCACGGGCGGCACGCAGGAGAACCAGGAAACTGGTTACACCTCGCTGTACTCCTACGGCGGTGGCTATCCTTCCTTTAACGGACAGTACGCGCACTCGAACCAGATCATGCTGGATGGATCCAACAACATGGGCTACATCACGCAGCGACCGACGGTTCAGGCGACACCGGAGACGGTGCAGGAGTTCAAGGTCATCACCAACAACTACTCGGCCGAGTACGGACGAGTGGGTGGCGCGGTCATCAGCATGTTGTCCAAGAGTGGATCCAACGAGTTCCACGGACATAGTTGGTTGTACTATCGCGATGAGTCCTTTGACGCCGCCAACTTCTTCGACAACAAGTCGGGAGCCAGCAAGCTTCCTATTACCTACAACATCTTCGGTGGGTCAGTGGGCGGACCGATCATCAAGGATAAGACCTTCTTCCACGCCCACTACGAGCGCTTCAACGACGATAACCTGCGGACGTCGTTCCTCACGGTGCCCTCAGCGGCCATGGTGTCCGGGGATTTCTCCGGTAAAGGCGCCAAGGGACAGATTGGGCAGCTGTACAATCCGTTTGACGTGGTCGACGGCCAACGGCAGCCCTTTGCTGGAAACCAGATTCCGTCGGCTATGCGAGGTGCGGTCTACAGCGCGATCATGGCGCGGATGGCGCCCCCGACCCCAAACCAGCCGGGTCTGACCTCCAGCAACTACGGCTATGGCAGGGCGACCAACGCCACCATCGACAAGTACTCGATACGAGGGGATCACCACTTCGGCAACGACGATACCCTGTTTGCGCGTTTCAGCTGGCAGCGCTCGCCCCAGTTCGTGCATACGGGCCGGTATGGGGTTGAGGGCGCCTCGCAGGACGGCGTCTACCGTCAGTTTCAGGATCGCTCGCGTGGCTGGCAAACCGGCATCGGCTGGGTGAACCCGATCGGGTCGAACCTGGTGACCGAGTTCACGGCCTCCATCTGGGAGTTCACCTGGTTGATCTCTCGCCCGCTGGAAGAGACGAACTGGCCGCTGGAGTTAGGTTATGACGACGGCCCGCTTTGGAAGACTCGCCTGCCTGACGGCAGCCGCGGCGGTGCCAACATGCCTGGCATTAGCCCCAGCGGTTACACCGGCTGGACGGGTGCCACCGAGTCCCCACTCTCGGATTGGGGAATGGGCTACAAGTACACCGCTTCCTGGAGAAGGGGCGACCACTACTTGAAGTTCGGTATCGAGCACACCCGCAACCTGGACGTCAACTATCGCTGGATCCCGCCCTACCAGGCCGGACGTGATAGCTACGACGGGTTTTCCACTGGTCAGATCGTCCGCAATGACGACGGTAGCGTCGCCGGAGCCACTTTCGGTGAAGGCTGGGCCGACTTCATGCTGGGCGTTCCCTCAGGCGTGTCTGGGAACAACAAGGGACTCGGTGAGAACACGGGATGGTTCAACCAGTCGCACTACAACTGGTTCATCCAGGATGACTGGAAGGTGGGACCGAACCTGACGGCGTACATCGGTTTGAGGTGGGAAGCACCAATGCCGCCCTACTACGAGGGAAGCATGGACGGGAACTTCCAGACCGATTACTACTACTGCGCCAAGAAATACGCGCCAAACCAACGAATCGATCCGATCCAGATGGCACCCAAGGGTTTCGACATCCCCCTCTGGCAAGGACCCGAGGGGGCAGCCCTTGAGATTCAGAACCTGAATCGCCGGGGATGCCACGAGCCTAATTGGAGCTACTTTGCGCCTCGACTCGGTTTGGCCTGGAGGATGTTTGGCAACAACAGGACGGTCCTTCGTATGGGCGCCGGTCTGACCTACGATCAGGAGTTCGGTATCCTGCGGGCCCGTGTCATGCGACCGATTGACGGCGCGATCTCCAACATCACGACGCGGGGATTCGAGACCGTAGAGACCCTCACCGGCCAACGGCTTGGCATTGCCACCCAGAGAAAGCTAAGCGAATACCAGACCTGCTACCACTCTGAGCTGGAGTGGCAAGAAGGTCAGGTGTACTCCTACAACCTGTCGCTTCAGCATGAGATCTTCCAGGCAACCAAGCTGGAAGTCGCTTATGTCGGCAACCAGGGACGTCACATTCGTGAGATCAGTCCCTTTGGCGTGGCCATGCCGGAAGGTTATGTGGTCCCGCTGATTGGCGGCGGCTCGTTTGCGGCTTCGAACGACCCCATCACGGCCGGTCCTCGCGCCTGGATTCCAGGCGACACTGAAGACCGTGTGTGGAGCGGTCAGCGCGCTCGTCGTCCCTACCCGCAGTCGGTTATCAACGTGATGCTGCGGCCTCACGGAGCCACCGACTACAACTCGTTGCAGGTCAAACTGGAGCGCCGCTTCCAGGACGGTCTGGCCACGTCTTCAGGCTATACCTGGTCCAAGGCGATGGCTCACAACTACAACGGGACCTGGGGCGACTGGAGTGGATCGCGTGCCTTCGAGCGTCACACGCTGAAGGCGCCGATGCGCTCAGACCGTGCCAATACCTTCTACAACTCGACCATCTATGAGTTGCCCTTCTTCCGCAACTCACAGGGGATGACGAGGACGATGCTAGGCGGCTGGGAAGCCACCACCATCATCACCATGACCTCGGGCGCTCCTTTCTCGATCAACGCCGGGACGGACTACTGGGATCAGGGAAGCCGTTCCAGAAGGTATGCGGATCGAATCGGACACGGCGATCTAGGCGGCGCGGCCACGGTCGACCGTTGGTTTGATACCAGCGCCTTCGTCATTCCGGGTGTCGTCGACGCCGCCACGGGTCTGCGGGTCCAGGACAGCAGCCTGTGTGCGGCCGGAGAAGCCTTCTGCCACGCCTCAGCGCAACGAGCGCTGGGCAATTCGGCACCGTACCCCCTGCGGTACGACGGGGTTCCTCTGTTCGACATCTCGTTGCATAAGGTGTTTGAGTTTGGCGAAGAGAAGTCCTTCGACGTCCGAGTCGACATGTTCAACGCCTTCAACCACGCCATCTTCAATAAACCTCAAGGCAACATCGAATCCTCGAGCGTAGGCCGGGTGACTTCCGCAGCCACCGCACGCCAGATCCAGCTCGGATTCCGCTTCTCCTTCTAGTGTGCACTAGTTGGTACACCCACCCAGGAGGTCCGCTTCGGCGGACCTCCTGGGATTCTCGCCCCTCCTTTCCCCCGACCCACTCCTGAAGTAGAATTAGCTCGGACGGACGTTTGTCTGAGCGCGACCGCTGAGTGGCGACAATCCGAATCCAGGAAGGAGTCCAAAGATGGCAAAGGCGACATGGAACGGGACCGCACTAGCCGAAAGTGACAGTCCCGAGATCGTGGAAGGGAACCACTACGTCCCCCCCGGTTCAGTGAAACGCGAGTATCTACAGGAGACCGAATACCACTCCACCTGTCACTGGAAGGGCCTCGCCAGTTACTACGACATCGTGGTAGGAGATAAGGTCAACAAGGACGCCGCCTGGTACTATCCCCAACCCAACGAGGGTGCAACCCACCTCAAGGACCATGTGGCGTTTCCGAAGGGCGTTGAGGTCGAGTAGTCTACGGTTTCGAGGTCTTGGGGCTCGGGTTCCGAAGCCGCAGCTCATAGTTTAGGGCTTGATTGTGCCCCCCCTTCCGGTTAACAGCCCCCTCCTTCCTGTACGCTGAAGGCGGTAGTGCGGGTTGACCGCGCTTCGCGGGCTACCCTGGGTCAACCCGCACAACCCAACCAATCCCTACCCCAACGGGGTTGTTGCCAAGACCGTCCGATCTAACCGATTATGGGTATATGCCACAATCCCTATCCAAAGTATTGATTACATGTCATCTTCTCGACCAAGAGCCGCAAGCCATTTCTTAGGGATAGGAATGATCGCCTTAGACTCCACGAGTTCATAGGGGGAATCTCTAGAGAACAGGCTTGTCCTCCCTTCATCGTCGGAGGCACGAAGACCACGTGCACGTACTAGGCCCAAAACAAGTAGATGGAAGTGGATTAAACCACGTGTAAACACCTGAAATGCCCAACCTAACGGGTATTCTGGAGTTCGACAAAGAATCTTCAGAGAGGCCCGAAAGGAGGCATTTCAGGTGAAGAAAAAGCATAGCGCAATCCTCCGAAAACGGGAAGCAGAGGTGGCCACTCGGGTGAGCCCCAG
>Ga0310120_10002825_pt1 | contig 12537 bp, 7 predicted proteins | sample CB27_AW_983_MG_FD_203506 | JGI IMG/M metagenome (GOLD analysis project Ga0310120, IMG submission 203506) | Marine microbial communities from Western Arctic Ocean, Canada - CB27_AW_983 | ecosystem: Environmental > Aquatic > Marine > Oceanic | place: Canada: Western Arctic Ocean | collected... | reverse complement strand
TCGATGGGAGAAAGACCCCGGGATTGTCATCGATGTGTCGGATGTGGGCGGAAACTGGCGAAGCATCACGCCGAACGTGATCGAGGTCGGCGCGGGATTCCGGATGTACTACACCGAGTCCGGCCCCGGTCTTGACTACGGATCATCACCGGCCCGCATTCTGAGCGCAATCTCCCACGACGGGACTATGTGGGAACCAGAGCTGGGCGTTCGAATCGCTCCGTATGAGCCAGGTCCAGGCCTTCGGGTGGTGTGCCCGGACGTCGTACCGTTGCTAGAGGGGGGCTATCGCAGGTACTTCGAAGGTCAGCCCCATAACGGCCCGAGCACCGTCATGAGCGCCTACTCGGATGAGGGTATCGTCTGGAAGGCGGACCCTGGCATCCGCTGGGGGGACGACAATGCAGACTTTGGTTCTCCCAGGTGTATCTATGTCGAATCAAACGAAAAAACGCTCTATCGACTCTATTTCCATCAGTCTTCTGCCACCATCGGAGACAAGACCATCGTCAGCGCCCTATCCGAGGACGGGCTTCATTTCCAGAAAGAACCTGGGGTCAGGATAGTGCAGGAAACACCTTTTGAGACCGCCACGGTCTACGCTCCCGAGGTCCTCTATCTGGGAGACGGAACGTATCGGATGTACTACGCCGGATGGAGCAGCGAACCCTTGCATGGACAGATCCTCAGCGCGACCTCCTCTGATGGCCTGAACTGGACCAAGGACGCGAAGCCCTCGGTCGTCTTTGGGGGCCGTTGGGACCAGGTGAAGTGCTCGGAACCCTGCATCATGAGATTGCCAGATGGATGCTATCGCATGTTCTACGAGGCCAACGACGAGCATGGGGTATGGCGGATCCTGAGCGCAACGACACCGGCCTGAAGTCGGTCTCGCCGGTAGCCGCGTCGCTCCCTCCAGGTCGAACTTTCCGGTCCATGGGAGCCTGAAGCGCAAGCGAGGGGTTGGAGATCTGTGAGATTGTGTTGGGTCCGCTCCCACTATCCGGTGGAAATTTGATGACCAAGAGTCCTCAAAGCCTATCCGATTAGATAGTCACACTAACCGAAGGGATAGACTTCGGGGCCTTTCGCCTGCCCTCTGCAGTATCAAATCGTGTCCCCAGTTCAAGCGCATTCTTATTTGAATCAACTACGGGTTGCCAAGCGAAAACCCAGGGGATGGGAAGGATAGGTCTATATCGCGGACGATTTCGACGAGCCCCTTCCGCCGGAGATCCTCTCAACTTTCTAAGAGTTGGGCTGATAGAGAACCTGTTGCTGCTCGATACGCATGTCTTCCTGTGGTGGCGAAGCGAGCACTCGAATATACCTGGATAGGTGCATATTGTTATCGCATCTGCCGAAATCGTTTTTGTCAGCCCCGCCTCGGAGTGGGAAACGTCGATCAAGGCCGCCTTGGGGGGAAGCTGACGCTCCCGGCGAGTTTCGAAGTAGGGGTGGACGACAGCAATTTAGAGCAGTTACCTATTGCGTTTGGCCACGCCGAACGGGCCGCCAGCCTTGACGGGCATGGAGCACCACGGCGTTGATCGAATTCTCACTTTCGATCGGCGATTCGAACTCTGGCTGTCCATCGAACAGCTGCCCTGAGCCCTGGGCCTTGTGGTTCCCGATCAGAACATCAGGACCTTTCTGAGTGGATGCGAACCGGTACCTGGTTTCAAGAACCAACCCGATAACCGAGGTAGAGTAGAATCGCAGAATGAAGATCGAGCGACGGCAAGCCTGCCCTGGAGGACAAACTCTTCGGGGCTCACAGTGGGGTGGACGGCTGACCCTGGCTAGGGTCGATCGCAGGAGCTTCCGCACCACTTCGATCCTTCTGGCTGGGACGTGCCTGGGAATCCTCTTGTGGGTGGGCGCAAGTGTGGGTGCCTTTGCAATTACCTCGGAGAGTGGGGCGGGGAAGAGTGCGGTCCGCAGTTTCCAGGTGTTCCTCTTCGCCGGCCAATCCAATATGGCTGGGGCCGATGCAATTGTGCCCGACCCTCCCGGCTTCGTTCAGCAGGAAGCGGATCGGGTCTCACTGTTCACCTACGGGCCGGGGCCGGGTAAGGAGGAGACACCCGGTTATCATCCCTGGGGGGACATCCGCGGACATCCTTGGTCCAGGGGCGACGCCGCACCACGCATCATTCACGGACCGGAGGTGGGGTTTGCTCGCCGGCTTCACGAGGCGGGTGTCAGCGATATTGACATTATCAAGGTGGCTGGCAACATCCCGCTGAAGGAGCCCGGGTGGCTCTGGAGTCCGGGTAAGAGCTTCTTCCAGGACTGGACCCGGTTCGTGGACGACCGTCTGGCCGAGCTCCGGCGCCCGGGCCATCGCTACACCGTCGCCGGCTTCGTCTGGCATCAGGGGATCGACGATGGCCTCAACCCACCGCGTGCGCGGTCCTACGGAGAGAACCTGAGAAAGTTGATTGCCGCCTTGCGTCACCGATATGGAAGCCCCAGAGCTCCCTTTATCCTGGCCCGCAGCGTGTACTCCCAGATTGCCGTCAAGAGGACTGGAGACGGCCCCGCTTCTCCAATGGCCCTGGTTCGGGCGGCGCAGGTTGCGGTCGCAGAAGAGGGCCCTACGCCACCTGGATCGATGTCGATGATCAGGAGAAGGTGCGCATCCACCATTTCACCTCCCCGGGACAGCTGGTTCTGGGAGGCCGCTTCGCCGATGCCTACCTGGGTATGGCTAGGACGCCGACAGCTTCTGATTGAGGGTTCGAAGCCTGGGAGAAGGATTTCTTGAGTTTTGCGGAGCGAGAGTCAAGAAGGTCTTTTCGCCTCACCTGGTTTCTTCGCATTTGCCGACCGGGAGTTTGTCTTCTCTGGATCTCGGTATTAGTAGCGGCCAGCACCACACCCTCGGGCCGGTCTGGTCGGCTGCAGGAAGATCCGGTTCAAAGGTTGCGGCGGTTGGGAGCCACTGTCTTTCAGCGTGGGGACATGGTCGTAGAGGTCAACGCGAACCGCACGCCGCTGGTCGACGACGATCTTGCACTGCTGGCTGGGTTCACGGACCTGACGGATCTCTCGTTGGAACAGACCCAGGTGGGCGACGCGGGTCTGGCCCATCTGGCGGGGCTGCGCAAGTTGCAGTGGCTGAACCTCTACCGCACCCGGGTTGGCGATAGTGGATTGCTCCATTTCAGAGAGCTGAAGAGTCTGCAGCATTTGCCCATCGGAGGGACTTTGGTCACTGATAAAGGGCTGGCCCATCTGCGGAAGATGAGTCAGCTAGTCTACCTGGGCTTGCGCGGGAACAAGGTGACGGACGCCGGTTTGGAGAACCTGCGTGGGCTGACGAAGCTGACCGGGCTTCATCTGGGTGAAACGGGCATCAGCGACGCTGGAGTGACCCATCTGCTTGGCTTGACCAAACTGCAGAAGCTTTGGCTCGATCGCACCGACCTGACGGATCAGGCGGTGCCGCTGCTGGCGAAGCTGGAGTCGCTGACAGAGCTCTACGTCTATGGAACGGGACTGACTTCGGATGGGATCAGGGAACTCGCCGAGTCATTACCAGGCTGTCGGATCATCAATGAGCAGCGGTAAGAGAGTCCACGCCAGAGGCGAGGTCGAAAAGGAAGAAACTCCAGGTCAGTGGCCTCCCAGCAGTGCTGCCCCATTCGAGAACGAAACTTCGGTTACGTCTGCCGTGATTATCGCTACCGCCAATGACAGAGCCGTGACTGCAAAGGAGCGGTCTCGATCACCGATCGGGACATGCCCCAAGGGATTGCAATCGGCCACCGTCTGTTTGGTCGGTTGTTTCCGGCATCCGTATGCCGGGACCGCTCCTGCGCAGTCACGGCTCTGTCATTGGCGACTCTTGGATGATCTCCTACCAAATGAAGTTTCAGCTTAGCGATACGCGTCTCCGCGTTGAGCGATGTCTAGGACCATGACCAAGCGGGTTTCCTCATCGAAGCTGTTGATTCCGTCGGGTCGTTGGGGTATAAGTTGCCCATTGACAAGAGAATGTTCTGCTTTCAGTCAGGACGTCACGACTGACAGTCTAGCCCGGAGGACCTGCCATGTTCCGCCTCGATGCCGATAAGCCTGTGTCATTCTGCGATGGCCTCAACCGTCGTGACTTTTTTCACGTCGGCTCGCTTTCTTATCTGGGGCTGAGCCTGGCCGACTGGTCGCTCCTCAAGGCCGCCGGTGCGACTAACTCCGACAAGAAGAACTGCATTTTTCTGTTCCTGGTCGGGGGCCCCAGCCAGTTGGACACCTGGGACATGAAGCCCGACGCCCCGTCCGAGATTCGAGGGCCCTATCGGCCGATTCCCACCAACGTCGACGGAATCCAGATCAGTGAGATCTTTCCCCGCATGGCCAAGCATGCCGATAAGTACTCTCTGGTCCGGAGCCTCCACCACAACGCAACCGCAGTCCACGACACCGGACACCAGATGATGCAGACCGGTCGGCTTTTTCAGGGTGGCCTGGAGCATCCAAATATCGGTTGTGTGATGGGTAAGCTGCGGGGTGCTCGCGGCGCTCTTCCTCCCCACGTTTTGCTGCCGCGCCCAATTGGCAAGACCGGAGGCAATATGCCCCACGGTCAGGACGCCGGTTATCTGGGACGAGCCCATGATCCGTTCGTCTTGAATGCCGATCCGTCGCAGGACGATTTCCAGGTCCGCGACATGCTGCCGCCCGATTACATCTCAGCCATGCGGCTCGACCGGAGGCGGAATCTTCGCCAGATCGTCGATGGCGTGGTGGGCAAGTTCGAGAAGAGCGATGATGCCCGTCTGTTGGATTCGAATTTTCATCAGGCCTACACCCTGCTTTCCTCACGTGAGGCACGCGAGGCCTTTGATATCAGCAAGGAACCGGAAGACCTTCGCAAGCGCTATGGCCAAAACAAGTTCGGGCAGAGCTGCCTATTGGCCCGTCGTATGGTCGAGCGGGGTGTGCGCTTCGTGACCGTCAACATGTTCGAGACCGTCTTCAACGAGATTACCTGGGATATTCATGGCTCCGCGCCCTTCAGTCCGATCAGCTGCTACACCGATCTGGTAGGTCCCATGTTCGACAACGCCTTCAGCTCGTTGCTGGAAGATCTTCAGGATCGAGGCCTGCTCGACGATACTATCGTGGTGGCGATGGGCGAGTTTGGCCGCACCCCCAAGATCAATCCGGCCGGCGGGCGAGATCATTGGCCGGGGTGCTGGACCAATGTCTTTGCCGGAGGCGGTATTCAAGGCGGTAGAGTTGTTGGAGAGTCTGACGAGATCGGCGCCCTTCCCAAGGATCGGCCAGTGACACCGGGCGAGGTGGCTGCCACCGTCTATCACCTATTGGGAGTAGACCTGGAGACAGAGCTGGAGGGACCCCAGGGACGTCCGATACCGGTGGTCGACTACAACGTCCATCCGATCCAGGAGCTCATCTGACAGCAGGAGACTAGTACTCTGTCAACCTGGAGATTGTGGGTTATGGACGAGCCATGGTGGTTGAGGTCAAGGCGCGCGGTCGCAGGCATAGCTTGGTCTACGTCTAGGACGCGCAACGCAGAGATCGGCCAGGAGGGCCGTTCAGAACCTGCAATTTCGAGGTTGACAGGGTACTAGAAGGTGAAGCAACGAGTCTCAGTCCGTAGTTCGGACGCGGGCGCCGCTGTCGTAGCCCTTGCATTCTGGTTTGTCTGCTCCACTCTTTCGGCTGCGCCGCTTCCCGGCGCTCCCAGTTTTCGAAACGATGTCCTGCCAGTCCTCACCAAGTCGGGCTGCAACTCGGGCCCCTGCCATGGAGCCCTGGCAGGGAAGAACGGCTTCAAGCTTTCGCTTCGAGGCTATGATCCGGACGCCGACTACCGCGCCTTGACTCGAGTAGCACTAGGCCGTCGGGTCGTGAAGATGGCTCCGGCCCATAGCCTCATCTTGCTGAAACCGACCTCGACCATCCCCCACGGAGGCGGTCGGCGCTTTCGCGTCGGCTCTCCTCAATACCAAATCATCGCCGACTGGATCGCCTCTGGCGCCCCCGCTCCGCGGTCGGATGATCCGGTGATCGAGACGCTTCGTGTCATTCCTGATCGCGTTCTGGTAGAGAAGCCGGGCGAAGAGCTGCAGCTGTTGGTCAAGGCCCGTTACTCCGACGGAGAAGAAAGGGACGTGACCCGGTGGACCAAATTCACCTCTACCAATGATGGAGTCGCGACAGTAGATGAGGCTGGCAGTGTCACCACCAGGGGGCACGGCGAGGGCGCGATTTCGATCTGGTATGCCAGCAAAGTTGCCTTTTCTATGGTCACCGTTCCCTATCCTCGGACGCTTGATTCAGACGCCTTTGAGGTTCTTTCCTCAGATGGCCTGATCGATCGGGGGATCCAGGGGAAACTGCGCCAGCTGAAGATCAGTCCCTCGTCGCTTTGCGATGACAGCACCTACATCCGGCGCCTCTATCTGGATACGCTGGGCGTCTTGCCAACTGTCGAGGAGCTGGCCCTCTTCCTCTCCGATTCCCGGAAGGACAAGCGAGCCAGACTGGTCGAAGAAGTGCTCAAGCGTCCCGAGTATGTGGACTATTGGAGCTACAAGTGGTCGGATCTCCTGTTGGTCTCGAGTCGTAAGCTACAGCGCAGCGCGATGTGGTCCTACTATGAGTGGATCCGACAGAGCGTCCGGGAGAACAAACCGTGGGATGTGTTCATCAGCGAGTTGGTGACGGCGAGCGGCAATACCCTGACCAACGGAGCGGCCAACTACTGGGTCCTTCACAAGAAACCAATCGAAATCAGTGAAAATATTTCTCAGGCCTTCCTGGGAATCTCTCTCACCTGTGCCCGCTGTCACAACCATCCGCTCGAGAAGTGGACCCAGAACCAGTATTACGGCATGGCCAATCTGGTCTCTCGAGTCGGTGTGAAGACCGGGAATCTTCCCGGTGAATTCACCGTTATTTCCCGGCACATGGGTGATGTGAATCATCCCAGGCTGGGAACGCCAATGCTCCCCCAACCCCTGGACGGAGAGGCCTTGTCGTTGGGGACTTCGAAGGATCGACGCCAGCACCTGGCGGAGTGGCTCACCCAGAACCGCCACTTTGCACGAACGGTGGTCAATCGGGTCTGGGACAACTTCCTTGGCCGTGGATTGGTTCATCCAGTCGATGACCTTCGAGCTACCAACCCAGCCTCCAATGAAGAGCTCTTCACCGCGTTGACTGAGGATTTTGTCGCGCGGGGATTCGATGTCAAGGCACTCATTCGAGAAATCGTCAACTCGGCGGCTTACCAGCTCTCTGCTGAGACCAATGACTCCAATGCCGATGACGATAAGTATTATTCGCACCACCTGAGCCGACGTTTGCCAGCAGAGGTGGTACTGGATGTCATCTCTCAGGTGACGGGGGTGCCTGAAGAGTTCGAGGGATACTCGCTGGGGACGAGGGCGTTTCAGCTGCCCGATACGCAGATCGAATCCTACTTTCTTGATTCCTTCGGCCGACCGGAGCGGTTAACGGGCGCCGCAAACGAGCGCAAGAGGTCATCCAACGTGGCGCAAGCTCTTCACCTGATCAACGGGGAGACCCTCAATCGAAAGCTACGGCGGCGCGGGAATGAGATCGGGAAGCTCCTGGAAAAGCAGTCCTCCACCCGTGAGCTGGTGCGGAGCGCCTATCGGATAGCGTTGACCCGTGAGCCGACCTCAGCAGAAATCGGCAGTCTGCAGGCGTCACTGGGGGAGGTCCTGGACCGGCAGGGTGTCGAAGATCTATTCTGGGCGATCCTGACCAGTAAGGAGTTTCTCTTTACTCATTGAGTATGCAGTGGAGCAACTCGTCTTCCCTTCGGTTTTTCGTCGTTATCCTCTTGAGCACGGTTGGGCAAGCCTCTAGCCTTTCATTGGAAGAGCGTGCAGCGCGGATTCTTGCGAAGAACTGCTACTCCTGTCACAACGAGGTCAAGAAGGAGAGCGGCCTGAGCATGCACACACATGCGGCTCTCATGGAGGGCGGCGATAACGGACCGGCGCTGCTTCCCGGAAACAGCGATGAAAGCCGCATGCTGTTGATGGTGGAGGGACTCCTGGAGCCCACCATGCCGGAGGACGATTTCCTCTCGAAGGAAGACATCGACCTACTTCGAAGCTGGGTTTCGAAAGGTGCCTCTCCCTGGGCCAGTGACCTGGGCCGAATACAGCTTGAGAACCTGCCTGAGATCGAGCTCCGAACGCCTGCCCGGTCGGAGATCGCAAGCCTGGCCTTCCACCCCAGCGGTGATTTTGTGGCCGGTGGGGCTTACGGAGAAGTGCGGTTGTTCGACTCTCGAAGTCATGAGATTGTGGCCCGTCTTCCGGGCCATCCGGAGACGGTGCGCGCCGTCGTCTTCAGTCCTGATGGGTCGATTCTGGTTGCCGCCGGAGGGATGCCGGCTCGCTATGGAAAGGTCCAGATCTGGGAGACCAAGGGACGAACGCTTTTGAGGAGTTGGGAGGGGCACACCGACTGCATCTACTCCCTTGCTCTTGACCCCGCAGGCGACCATCTGGCTACCTCTAGCTATGATCGTCTGATCAAGTTGTGGGAAGTTGGAACCGGTCGCGAGCTGCGCACGCTCAAGGGCCATGCGGACGCAGTCTATGCGGTTATTTTCGATCTTGCGGGCAAACGGCTTCTTTCGGCCTCGGCCGATCGGACCGTGAAGATCTGGGACGTGAAGACGGGAAGCCAGATTGGCAGGCCTCTGGGCGAGTCCTCGGCGGCACTCTACAGCCTTGCCCTGCACCCATCGGGTGAGCTGGTGGCGGCTGCAGGCGAGGACAAGATGATCCGGATCTGGAAGCTTCACGAAGGCCAAGGGGGAGAACTGTTGAATTCCTTCTTTGCACACGATAGTTCGGTGTTACGATTGGCGTTCACGCCCGACGGCCAGACGCTGATCTCGGCCGGCGCGGATCGGCTGGTCAAGTTCTGGGATGTCGCGACGTCGCAGGAAAAGCGGACGCTGGAACCGCAGCCTGACTGGGTCCTGGCCTTGGCGGTAAGCGCCGATAGCAAGCGGGTAGCGCTGGGTCGCTACGACGGCCCAGTCGTCTTTTACGAGGTGCAGTCTCATGATTGAACGCTCCTCTATTGAGCACAGGATTCCCGACAGGCTCTCCCTGGGTTTCTTTATAGCTTTGATCGCCTCGACGTTCTCGATCCTGGCGCAGCAGGCTCCGCCTACCCTCAAATCCGTAGTTCCTCACGGAGGCCAGCGTGGCAGCACCGTATCGCTGCTGCTGGATGGGACCAATCTCGGAGGAACCAAGGGGCTCTTGTTCGAGCGATCCGGCTTTGAAGCGTCGATCGTCGAAAGGGATACTCTGCCCAATGTTCAGGAGTTGAGGGAAGGGGAGACCCGTCCCCTGATTCTGGATAAGTCTACCAAGGACCGCTTGACGGTTGAGGTGCGCATTGATCCAGATCTCAGGCCCGGCGTATATTCCTTCCGATGCGAGACAGCCCTGGGAGTCACCAATGCCTTGCCCTTTGCCGTAGGGCCCTTCCCAGAAGTGAGCGAGACTCAGGTCAATAACCGCTTGGATCAGGCCCAGGAAGTCCAGTTGCCGACGACGGTCAGAGGAGATATCTCAGATCCTGGAGATGTCGATCACTTTCGCTTCGAAGCTCAAACAGGACAGGAACTTGTCTTCGAGGTGTTTGCTTCTCCTCTTGGATCGATTCTGAACTCAACCCTGGTTTTGATGGATCGTGAAGGAAAGATTCGTGCACGAAGCCGTCCCGACGGAGGGTCTGATGCGGTTCTGATCTATCGCGTTGAAGAAGATGGAGCCTACACCATCGGGGTCAAGGACAAGAATATGGGTGGTGCGATGCAGCGCCATCACTACCGTCTGAGGATGGGAGAGTATTCCTTTCTCACGGAGGTATCCGTTCTGGGCGTTCAGGCCGGTCGAGAAACTTCTCTCAAGGTATCGGGAGCCAATCTCTCGGGTAACCACTCGGTCAAGGTCGCACCCCAGAAGGCCAGTTGGAGTGAGACGCACGCGATCTCTGTCGATCCCGCCTGGAATGAGATTCGCGTTGCCGTAGGTAGCTACAGAGAGGAGTCTGAGCTGGAGCCCAACGACTCTCTGGCCGCGGGTCAGACGGTCGACTGGCCGCTGACCGTCAATGGACAGATTCAGAGCCCAGATCGACAGGGAGGTGGTCCGTCGGGGCCGGATGTTGATCTTTTTCGCTTCTCGGCCAGAAGAGGCCAGGATCTGGTGATCGAGGTAGACGCTGATCGGCTGGGATCATCTCTAGATTCGGTGCTCGAGATCTGGGACGCCGAGGGCCAGCCTCTGCCGCAGGCTACTGTGAGATGCTTTGCCAAGACCGAAATTGTGTTGAGGGACACCGAGACGAAGCGGGGAGCCATGCGGCTTCAGTCTTGGGAAGATCTGGCCATCGACGATTACCTGATGATCGGGAGCGAAATCGTCCAGATTGCAGCGCTTCCGCGGGGTCCCGATGACGATGTCCGGTTCAAGACGTTTCTGGGGACGCGTCTGACTTTTCTGGGAACCACACCCGAAGCACATGCCCTGGGCGATCCTGTCTATAAAGCCAGGATCTATCCTCCGGGCTCGACTTTTCCGCCCAATGGCATGCCCGTTTTTCATCTCAACTACCGAAACGACGATGGCGGACCGATGTACGGAGCCGATTCGCGCCTGGTTTTCAAGGTGCCTGAGGATGGAACGTACCTGGTGCGAATTAGAGATGTCAGGGGATTCGGGGGCAAGCGCTTTCCCTACCGGCTCACCATCCGCGAAAAGACGCCTGGCTTTCAGTTGGTTTCGAGTCCGATGAGAATCCGGGGACGGATTGACCTGGGGGCAAGCAATCAGAAGCACTTCAACCTCTCGCCTGGGGGACAGCTTACCGCGGACGTCAGCGTCGTGAGGCTGGACGGCTTCGATGGTGAAATCGAAGTAACGGTTGAAGGGTTGCCCAGTGGCTTGACCGCTTCCAAGGGTTTGATTCCCGCGGGCACCAGCTCCACCGTGGTTTTGCTACAGGCCAGCAAGGACGCCGCCTTCGAACCCACCCGGATTCACTTCAGGGGCAAGGCCACAATCGAAGGAAGGACGATCGTCAGCCAATTGAACGAAGGATACGATCCCATTCTGGTCGCCTTGTCGGGACCTGCGGATTTGGCGGTATCTGTGGACGCGCCCAGTGTCAACATCACTCCCGGATCAGAAGTGAAAGTAACGGTTCATGTCAGCCGGAAGCAGGGCTTCAAGTCGCGAGTCCCGGTCGACATCAGGAACCTTCCCCATGGCGTCCGCGTCTTGGACGTCGGACTCAATGGAATCCTGGTAACGGAAGAGGAGAGCAGCCGTACCTTCACGCTCTACGCGGAACCCTGGGTACAGCCCCTGGAGCAAACCATTTTCGCAGTAGGCCGGGTCGAAACCACGTCCTCCATCCCAGTACAGCACTCCTCGGGCCCGATTTCCCTAAGGGTCGTCGCCCAGGGCGCGGACGAGAGTCTGTAGAATTCGCTATGCTGAAACGTGAGCAGTGGAGCAGTGAGGGTGCCACGAACGAGTGAATTTCCAGTATTACGAAGCCAAGTCCGTCAGAGCCGCGAACGACTTGAGCCGTTAGCAATATGAGCCCAAGTTCCGAGGAGAGAGCTGGACAACTCTTCCCCACGCAGTGACGCACAATCTCCACTCCCAAAGGAATCCCTAACCCATGAAAAAGTATAAATTCGATCGTTCCCAACAACTCTACGAGGAAGCCCAGCGTTATCTGGCTGGCGGAGTCAGCAGCCACTTCCGCACCGTGGGAAAGCCACACCCGATGTTCTTCACCGATGGCCAGGGGGCCAGGATGCGAGACGTGGACGGAAACGAGTACCTTGACTACACGCTAAGCCAGGGTCCTCTCTTACTGGGACACTCCCCCCCCGAGATCCTCGACCGAATCCAGCAGGAATTGGCCAAGGGGCAATTGTATGCAGGTCAGTCTGAGATCGAGATCGAGCTGGCGCGGAAACTGACTGAAGTCCTACCCGGCGCAGATCTGGTCCGTTTTTCCAACAGTGGATCGGACGCCATCCATACCGCCATGCGGCTAGCCCGGGGCATTACCGGAAAGCGTAGGATCGTCAAGTTCGAAGGGCATTATCACGGCTGGCTCGACAACATCTTTGTCGACGTGAAGCCCACGGCCGGAGCCGACGGGGAATCGACCTGGGAGCCGGCTCTCTTGAGCGGCGGCCAGTCTTCGTCCGTGCTCGAAGAGGTGGTGATACTCCCCTGGAATGATCTGTCAGTGGTCCAGAAGACCTTGGAAGATGATCCGGACATCGCAGCGGTGATGTCCGAACCTATCATGTGCAACAACAGCTGTATCCTGCCTGCCCCAGGGTACCTGGAAGGTCTCCAGGACCTGTGTCAGAGATTCGGAGCACTCCTGATTCTGGATGAGGTCATCACGGGCTTTCGCTTAGCATTGGGCGGAGCCAAGGAATATCTGGGAGTTAGCAGCGACCTG
>Ga0310120_10002822_pt1 | contig 12545 bp, 9 predicted proteins | sample CB27_AW_983_MG_FD_203506 | JGI IMG/M metagenome (GOLD analysis project Ga0310120, IMG submission 203506) | Marine microbial communities from Western Arctic Ocean, Canada - CB27_AW_983 | ecosystem: Environmental > Aquatic > Marine > Oceanic | place: Canada: Western Arctic Ocean | collected... | reverse complement strand
GTAATCGAGGAAGTGCATCATGCATGCTTTTGACGGCTCGACGGCAGACATTGTAATATGAAGTCGCCTCGGAAAGCCCAGTCGTCCCAAGCGGAGAGGTGCTGGAGTGGCTGATCAGGGCTGCCTGCTAAGCAGTTACACGGGTGATGAGCCTGTGTCGAGGGTTCGAATCCCTCCCTCTCCGCCATTTTCAGGGGGGGGCCGACCGAAAGGCCGCTCTGGAATGTCCCTTTGACAAAAAGTGCCGTGGCCGGTAATCTGGCCGGTGCTGGGACTGGGAAGTCGTTCAATGGTAGGACACACGGCTCTGGACCGTGGAATCGGGGTTCGAGTCCCTGCTTCCCAGCCAACTAAATCGGATCGCATCTGAGCCAGGTCACATCCCAGGTCACACGATCTGTTGGTGTCTCCTCGAAGCGCTGGCTCACGGTTGGCCGAGCACGCGCACGAGCAGCTCCGTCGCTAAGCTGCGCCAGTCTCGTCGAGGTCAGGCTCGATCCATGGATGGAGAAGTCGTTGGTGCCACGCTGCTACACGTCGAAGCTCCTTGGCCGTCAGGTCGGCGCAGACGGAGTGACATTCGTGACCGTACCCGATATCCACGAGGTCTCGGCTGGCTTGGGACGTGACACCCTGCACGCGGTCTAGCTCATGCTCCTCTGCCCAAGACGGATCGCCGATAGGATAGAGCGCATGGAATGAACCCGACTCCAGCGGTTGTCTGTTACACCCACCTTCCCGTGCACATCCGCCCAAACCAAAACCGCAACCGCCGTTCTCCAACGCTGTGGCTACTCTCCCGGTACGCTCGAAAGCGCGTTGTTCGAGTCGACTTTGTTTGATCGCTTCTTCTAACCACTTCGACTGCTTGCTCATGATTTCCTCGCCTTCTTCGCCTCGCGAACGGCCATCGCCTCACGAAGGTCTCGAAGAGCTACAGGTTCTGCGCGACGGAGGCGGCGGGCCCGTCCCGGTACATGGATGGCGAACCAGTCGATAAAGCGGACATGAGCGCACTTCCAACGGTTGCTGTTGTCGTCCTGCTCGTCATCAGCGCGCTTGCCGGCTGCGGTGGGGGGGGATCATCGAGCCAGACGGCCCCCTCGCCGACGCCCACCGACCCGGATGGCACCCCGACCGTCCCGCCCCCCGCCGTGGCCGTTAGATGGCAATTCGATGGCTCGAACTGGACCGCTACCGGCACACCTCCGGCGTGCCCGACGCCGCTGACGTTCACCACGCCGGTCGATCTCTCCCGGGTCACGTCGATCCTCTACCCTGGGCAGTTGCGGGGCGGCTACTACAAACCGCACGGAGGCTTCCGCCTCGACGGGCCGGATGAAACCGGCGTCGTCAACATCGTCGCGCCTATGGACGCGACGATCACGCGCGCGTCGCAATACCTCAGCGGCGGAGAATTGCAGTTCCTGTTCGATTTCGTCAACGACTGCGGGATCATGTATCGCTTCGATCATCTGTCGGGGCTGTCAGCACAGCTGCAAAGCGTAGCGAGCATCCTGCCGCCGGCAACCGAAGGTGATTCGCGAACTACCGAAGCCCCGCCCGGACTGACCGTGACGGCCGGCGAGATTGTCGGCACGAGCGTCGGCTTCCCCGTGGTCGGCAACTTCTCCTTTGACTGGGGCGTTTACGACCTGCGGCAGCGCAACACGGCGAGCCAGGAGGACGCCTGGCGGGCCGCCCACCCGGGTGAGTTCGCGGCGTGGGCTATCTGCTGGTTTGACAACCTCCCACCCGGGGATGCGGCGACGGTCCGGAGCCTGCCGGCCGCGGACTCCGTATCAGGTTCGATGAGCGACTACTGCTTCTAGTGACGGGCTTCCCGAAGTGGAATTGGCCGATCGAGGACTCCTCGCACCATTCCTGGCGTGAACGCGCTTTCACTGGCGCACCTCCTTCCGGGCGAGTATGGTGCTCGCCCGCTCGATGGCCTTGGGTTTATCAAGGGAAAAGACAACTAAATTTTTTGGGCACGAGGTTGTCGACCCCCATGCCAACAATAGGAGGGTGAGCAAAAGCGCCCAACCTAATTGGACTCAGGAAAGAGTTTCTTCATGAACGCGCCATCGAGCGGTGGCGAGTCGGTCCACGAGATCGTCGCTTCGAGCTGGCCCTTGAAGAGGGGGTTCATCTCTTTCGCCTTGCGCATGGCCGCGAGCGCTTGGTCCTTGTTGCCCCCGCGGTATGCAATAAGCCCTAGATTCAGATGGGTGTCCGAGGTATTCGGCCAGAGCTCGGTCGCCCGCGTGGCCGCTTCGAGAGCTCCGCTCGTTTGGCTCTCACTCATGAGCTCGCGGCTCGTACGCATGGCTTCCATGGCGAGCTGGATGTTGAGAAGCCGGCGAAGCTCTTTTATCGGTGTCGGGTGGTCGTCGACGTGGAGGCGCGTCTGCACATCGTTGTTCGTGTTACGCCCCGCGCCTTTTTGAACCACGAGAAGCGCCGCCGATTGACGTCCACGCGAGTCCCCGCCAGCTTCCTGTCCCGCTTCGAGAGCGGCGACGAGCCGCTCAGCCAGACTTCCTTCGGTCTTTTCGAACGCGGCCGCCATCGCGTCGACGACCTCGGGCCCGGTGAGGATGTTGCCCTGAGCCGAGTAGTCTTTTCCCTTCTTGTGGCCGGCCCAATACATCGCGGTAGGACCGGTATAGACCGCGATGCCGCCTTCGGCATCGATGATGGCCACTTGACGGCCGTCCTTACCCGGAAAGTTGTCCACGGCCTGGATCTTTTCGAGGACCGCTTCGGCGGAGAGCCCTTGCCGAAGAAGATCGACGGCTTGCGGACCGTAGCCGACATTGACGTTGGCTTGCGTCGCGACGATGCCGACATCGGCTTCGCCCCAGGGCACGACCGCGCCGACGGCGAAATAGCGTGACTGGACAGCGCATCCGAGAGCGCCTGTCTCCGGGTCGCGCGCGACAATGGAGAATGTCGCGACGATGTTATCGGGACCCGCGGGACCCGCCTGAGCGAGAGGGACGGGAAGCGCCAGGAAGAGCGCGAGCATCCATCGATGCATGGTTTACCTCCTTGGATTCAACGAGAAGCTTCGTCGAGCTTCTCGAAACGCGCCAGTGCCTCGGCTGCGAGCTCTTCTCGTCCGAGACGCCGATACGCAAAACTCAATTGATAGTAAGCCTCTTTATAGTCCGAGCGGTACTCGATCGCTTGCTGGAACCGGGCGACGGCGCGCTCCGGTTCCCTGCGCCGAAGATAGATCTTCCCCAGATTGAAGTGAGCTTCGGCAAAACCCGGATCGTAGTCGAGCGCTTCCGCAAATTGCTCTTCCGCGCGATCGAAGTCCCGTTTGCGTAGAGCAATCAGACCCAAGAAGTGATGAGCTCTCATGAGCTCGGGATCTCTAGCGAGGCACGCTTCGAGAAGCTCGACCGCGCGATCGTAGTCGGAAAGCATCCACGCGATATAGCCGAGCTGCAAGAGCGGCTCGGCGGAATCCGGAGCGAGCGCTCGGGCTTGGTCGAACGCCTGTCCCGCGGGGACGAGCTGCTCCTGGCCGAGATAAGCGCGTCCCAAATCGAGATAGACGTCGCTAGAGCGCGCACCGTTTTCGAGTGCGGCCTCGAGAGCCTGCTCTGCAGCAGACCACTGTTCCAGTTTCAAATACGACGCTCCGAGCATCCGTTGAAAGCGCGCATCCTTCGGAGCGAGTCGTGCTCCCTTTTCGAGAGCCTCGATCGCCCCGGCGCTATCGCCTTCGAGATCGAGGACAGCCGCGCGGTAATAGTACGGCGCTTCGAGCTGGGGCGCGAGCGCCGTGACCTCGTCGAGCAGCTCAAGGGCGCGTTCGTGGTGTCCATCCCGCCCTTCGAGCTGTCCGAGCGTCAGTAGCCCGTTGACATGACGCGGGTCGAGCTCGACCGCGCGCACGAGCGCCGATCGCGACGCTAGACTCATGAACTACACCAAGGGCAAGAAACGCGCTCGGATAGTCGCGGAGTAAACGCTGTAGCGAGGCCTTGGCGAGTGCCGGTTCACCAAGCGATTGGTAGTAGTAGCCAATCGATCGCCGCCACGCACGGGTGAATTCGTTTCGCCCGAGCGTCTCAGCAAGACTTTCACTAATCTTGATGTGTAGATTCCGGAGCGCTTCATCTCCCTGATTGGACTTCACGATCGCTGTTTGGGTATGCAACAGAACGGCTGCTTTGAGCACTGACGGCGGGTGAGTCCGGCGTAGGCGAGGCCCCGCGGACCGGAGGAAACGCTTCGACGCCGACTGGAACTCGTCGACGGAGCGAACATATTCTCCTTCCCCGTAACTACGGGCGAGTGCAACATAGTCAGTAAAGGAGAGCGACTTTGCGTCGACTAGCGCGGCTGTGAGAAGGGCCGCAGCGAGTGCCGATGAACGGATGATCATTTTGCAACACACACGCCAGAGAGCATTGGCTGCCTTCTGACAACTGTGTAGAATATTCTACTCTCTCCGGTTTGTTCAGCCAAACTTCTCGTGGCGGGGTTCCAGACCGCGACCACGAGACCCAAGAGAACCAGATTGCGTGCCGTCCTAGCGATCGACGTCGTCCCCAAGCAGCACGGGTCCGAGCCCGCGCTGCAGATTCTGAAGATGCAAGTTGCCGCTCGTCTGCTACTGCGTCACTGGGGCGAGCTGCTTCAGCTCCTCGAACCAGTTCTGCACCGCGACGAGGTGGGTGCGGGGCGGCGGTCGTGATGACCCCTTGAACATCAGGAATCTTCTGCCGTCCGGGTCGTAGAACCGGCCGCCTCCGGAAACACCGACATCACCCTGAAGCACCGGCGTCGGTTCTCCGGCGATCAGCGTGGGCTCGATGGCCAGAACGGGCACCGCTATCATCGCGATGTCTTTGTTCACCAGCACGTGGCCGGCCTCGATCGGCGCGCCATCTCTGAACCAGATTTTCCGGGTCGAGGGGAACTTTCCGAGCTTCTCGCGGCTGAGCTCGAGTGAACGAGCGAGACGGTCGGTGATCGGGAACCCGCCGCCGCGATCTCGATGGCCGGCGCCAGCACCTCGCCCAGTGGCTTCGTCCCGTAACGCTCCACGGCCAGGACCGCACCTCCCATCGCTCCGGGGACTTCGACCGAGAGCGCGCCTTCCCTCGGCATGCCTCCTTGCGGTATTGTCAAGTTGAGGGGTTCAACGCCGATTCGACTCCAAGATATGGTTGGCGGCACATCATCGAGCCCTACGATATTGGGGCGCGATTCGCCAACTTGACAGTACCCTCTCCGGGCGTGCTAGCCCATGTTTTAGTCTTCCTGAACGAGCTTCTTGAAGTCCCGGTGGTCCTTTATTTTGTCGAAGGCGACGTTTCGCGCGGCCAGCGCTTTCCATCGGGGATTTCGGGCAATCGCTTCCGCGAGAGCTTCGATCGCTTTCGCGGCGCCGCCAGCCTGAGCGTAGCGTTGCGCCAGCCCGTAGACCACGTTGTCGGCCGGGTTGAGCGATCGCGCTTTTTCCTGAGCTTCGATCGCCTCGCGGAACTTGCCTTCCTCGGCGAGACGGCGAGACATCCGAGAATGCCGCCCGGCGAGCGTGATGTTCAACAGGCGCCGGAGCTCCTTTAAGGGGTTGGGGCTGTCGTCGACGCGGATGTCCACGCCGCGATAGCGATCGGAGCCTTCCGTCTCGTGCGACGGGTGGTAGGGTTCCATCACCCAGATGGCTCCCGCCTGCATGCCGCGGGCGTCGCCACCCGCCGCCTGGCCCGCTTCCAGCACCGCCATCAGTCGCTCGGCCAGCTCTCCCTTTGTCGTTTCGAACGTCCGTGCCATGGCCCGCACCACCTCTTCGCCGGCCAGGATATTCCCTTGTACGGAGAACTGGTCGCCCTCGATGTGGCCTGCCCATTCGCCACAGCCTACCCCCGTGTAGGCTTTGACGCGCCCCTGGTTATCGATCACCGCAACCTGTCTCACGTCGCGACCCTCGTCGGGTTTGGTCAGGCGCTCGATGATCTTCTCAGGCGAAAGGCCGGCTTCCAGCATCTCCATGCCTTTCCCACCGTATGGGGTTCTCGCTGCCCCCGCCTGGGAGGCGATCATTCCCACCCCGGGCTTGCCGTACGGTACGGTCCGCCCGGCGCGAAAGGCACGGGATTGCACCGCGATGCCGAGCTCTCCCGTCGCCGGGTCACGAGCCACGATCGAGAACGTCGCAACGGTATCCTCTGCACCCTTCACCTCGTCCGAGGGTAGGTCTTGTCCGGAGGCAGCGGGCACCGTCAACATCCAAACGATCCAGAGTTTTTTCATGTCGACCTCCCGGGTCGGAACCGAGCCTGGCAGCAGGACACCGGCGGGACCAAACTTGACTTGACTTCACCTAGCACGATCGCCGCTGAATCCAGCTTCGAGCCACGTTCGAGAGCTCCCGGTGCTTGCGTCGTTAGCTGTTGATTAGATTTAGTCGAACTTTGGGGACACTACTCGTTGGGGGGCCTACTGGACGACGTCCCTATCTCCTTAATCCGTGGAAGCGTAACATAAAGGTTGCTGTCCGCGAGCGCTTTGTAGAGCTGAGGCATCCCAACGCTGATTTCGCTATTCGCGTCGTTGACAGCCTTCTCCAGTTCCTTTCCCAACTCGTCCACGTTGCGCATCTGGGCCTCGGTGGGCAAAGAGGTCGAGCCCCAAATGCTTGTCTTTAGCGCGCCGATCTTCGAAGGTAAGCCGCCTCTTTCACCTTGCGGCGCCACGAGTCGGCTCCGAAGATCCGTGATCCGGCTGGCGAGTGCTTCTGATGCGGTCTTGATTCCAGCTGGAGGATTCGCCACGGTCTCCAGAACGTTCTGTACCGCATTCATCTGCTCACTCAAGAGGTTGGCTGCTCCAGCTGCTTCGTAGGCCGCACGCTGCATCCCTTGGAGCGTCATAAGAGTGTCATGCAGAGCCCTTCGGTCGGAATCAGTGATTGGAATCAGGGGGTCTCCAAGTACCATAACCGATTTCGTAGCAACATCTTTCCCGTTAATACCGAGAGTGACTTGGTATTCGCCCGGCAAGACAAAGGGCCCATTCAACGGATTCAACTCCTCTCGCTGGATCTTGTGGAACGAGTGGGCGCGTGGCGGGTCTGGCAGGAAAAATTTGTTGAGTTCCTCTTCGGGAGGCCAGCTACTCGGCACGGGTAGGGGCTGGTGACGCAGGTTCCATTGAATCCTGTTGATCCCCACGCGATTAGCTCCTTGCAGCTCGTCCAGGCCCATCTCGCGAACCAGTTCGCCGCTCATATCACGTACGCGGATCTTGATATCCTTGGAAGGATCCTTCAAATAGTAGCTAATCGTCGCGCCGAAAGCCGGATTGTTGCCCCAGAATCGACTTGCACCCGCCATCCACTCACGGTCGTTCGCAGGGTTGAACTCCGTTGCCGGGCGCATGTCAAATAGATAGGCTTTCGTCGCCAAGGCCTCCGCTGCCTGCTGGATCGGTGTCAAGTCATCGAGGATCCAAATACTGCGTCCGTGTACTGCTAGAATCAAGTCGTTCTCGCGTGGGTGCTGCGCCATGTCAAAAATAGCCGCGGTTGGCAAATTACTACCCTTAAGGCGGGCCCAGTGCATCCCCTTATCGAGAGACACGAATAAGCCGAATTCAGTCCCCAGATACAGCACGTTTTGGTTCTTCAGATCTTCCAAAAGAGAACGAACCGTGAAACCTTTCGGAATATCATTCGCAATTGATGTCCAAGTCTCGCCATAATCGGTGCTCGCGTACGCGTAGGTGCTGTAGTCATCGCTGCGATGGCCGTCAAAAACCGCATAAACCGTTCCCTCGCTAAAAGCCGATGGAACCAGTCGGGCCACATATGTATTCTTGGGTAGCCCGGGAAAGTTGTTACTAATGTTGGTCCAGGTCTCGCCATCATCCTTCGACACATGCACGGTCCCATCGTCTGCCCCAGCATAAAAGAGCCCTGCCTTCTTCGGGGATTCCGCGAACATGACGATGCTGCCGTAGGAAGTATTAGGGCCTCCATCCCAAGAATTTCCACTGATCTTGAGGTCCTTTCCAAGCACTCCCATTAAAGAGAGCGCTTTGCTATCCATTTGCGCCGTCAGATCAGGACTGATCACCTTCCACGAATGGCCTCGGTCGGTGGATTTGAATACCCGATTGGCTGCCGTGAAAATAGTTCCCGGGGTATGTGGCGAAATGACAATCGGCGTGTCCCAGTTCCAACGCAGTGTGTCGTCAGGTCCCAAATGCGGTTTTATCGATTTGCGCTCATTAGTGATTCGATCCACCCGACTCATGTTGCCGTACTGCGACTCGGCGTAGATAATTCGGGAATCATTCGGGTCCCCCCACGTCCAGAAGCCATCCCCACCGCCAACCAAGAACCAATCCCCGTTGCCGATGCCGAGGTAACTCCGTACCGCACTGGGTCCGCCCCACGAGCGATTATCTTGCATACCTCCGTAAACTCGGTAAGGTGTATCCATATCGAAACCCACCCGGTGGTACTCACCGAGATCCATGTTGTCGATCATTTCCCAGGTTTTGCTTCGATCCCACGACACGAATATTCCCCCATCCGTTCCGCTCATGAGATGGCGGGAGTTTGCGGGATCAATCCACATGGTACGGTGATCGCTGCGTGTATTGTAGAGGAACCCCCATGTGGTCGCGGGCCAGAAGCCTGATTGCACGGCGTTCGCGTTGGTGACAAATGTTTTTCCGCCGTCATCCGACATATACATTCCCACGCCGTACACATAGATACGATGGTCATCATTCGGATCGATACGGATCTGACTATAAAACTTGAACCCGTGACCCATGACCCTCAAACCCGCTTCGTTCATTCGTCTCCAGCCTGCGCCGCCGTCGTCCGACCGGTAGACGTCTCTCCCGTTTTCGTGCTGGATTATTGCGTACACCACGCGGGGATTCTTGCGGTAGATATCCAGGCCGATCCGACCCAACGGACCAGAGGGAATGCCGCTAGTCAGCCTCTTCCAGGTCAGTCCCGCGTCTGTTGACTTGTAGATCCCACTGCCAGCCCCAGACAGGTTACTACCCCAAGTGGCATAACGATATTGGTAGGTTGCCGCATAGAGCACCTTGTTGTTTGAAGGATCCATCACGAGATCCGCAACCCCCGTGTCCTCGTCGATGAATAACACATGAGTCCACGTAGCGCCGCCGTCGGTAGTCTTGAAAACTCCACGCTCCTTGTTCGGGCCCCACATGTGGCCGGTGGCCGCAACGTAGACTACGTCATAGTCGACGGGATCGACGATGATGCGTGCAATATGCCTTGTATCCGTGAGACCCATGCGCTGCCAGGTTCGGCCTCCGTCCGTCGACTTGTACACACCGTTTCCCCAAGAAGCGCACAGGAACCCTGCGCTCTCGCCAGTGCCAATCCATACAACGCTGGGATCTGTGGGGGCGATCGTCACGTCGCCAATGGAGACCACATCCGGCCGGTCTGAAAACAGTACCTCCCAAGTAGTTCCGCCGTTCTCGGTCTTCCAAAGACCACCATGCGGAGTGGCAACGTAAAAGATGGCGGGATCTGGCTCGAACACCGCGAAATCCGTGATGCGGCCGGAGAACGTTGCCGGGCCGACGGAACGAAAGGTCAGTCCGTCAAAAATCGACTGGGACACCGCCACCACGTCCTGTCCAGGATTAGCTCTAACAACCTGAGCAATTGAACTGCTAACAGAGAAAAGCAAAAATACAATAATGAAAGCCCCCAGAATCTTTTTTACTCGCATCGATTTCCCCTTTTGATAATTGCTCTGTCGTGGCGACTCCTGACACATGGTTTACCCCACTTTGGCCTGCTTGTCGAGCGCTCGACTCCGCGTGACCTCCGTTAACTTCGCTTCGAGGACCGGTAGCGATTGGTATCCAAGGATACGACGGACTCGACGGTGCTTGCTCCGTTCGCTGTTGATCGGTCTCCCTTAAACACTTCGCTGCACTCGCAGGGAGTTCGACCAAGTAGCGGGCCTGCGAGTCGAGGGCGTAAGCATTTCTGCCACGGCCCGTCTCACGGGTCGTTCCCGCAACACCGTGGCACGCTGGCTCGAGCGAGCGTCGATAGCGGCAGAGCGCTTCAACCACGAGATGAAGTTGTCCCAATCGCCGCCGCACCCTATCACGTCATCGAGGTTCCGGATGTCCGAAGTAACGATATCGACGTGAGCGAACAGAGTGGGCCCCGAGGGCCGTCGGTTTCGAGCTCGTGCGATCAAGTTCACGGGAGTCTCTGTCGAAGGCGGTGGTGGAGCGCTAAACTCGGGGTGGTGCCGGCTGGCCTCGGGTGGGTCCTCGCTGAGCCGGACCTCGAAGCCATTTTTAGCCAGGTAGTCTCCTACGCGTGCTTGCACCTCTTCCGCCGAGCTGTTCCCACGAGTAAAATAGCGATGCCTTTTCAAAAACGGCACGCGCCTCGGCAAGTACGAAGGGTACTGTCGAGTTACGTCGAGCTTGTCGTCGATTCGTGGTCGCCCCAGATAAGTGACGAATCGAGTTACCACTTACGGACGCCCTCGGACGCCGTTACGTTTAAGTTATGCTCCCTTCGAACCGGGGCCTCGAAATCGATTGCCCACGTTTATTTGCCCTTCGAGTCCTGGCGTTGCTCTCCCTCGGTCGTCGCGCGCCTTCTCGCTTGCGTGACCATCTCCCCCACTTCACGTAGGAGGCGCGCAGCATCGAACACCGCTCCTCCTTTGATCGTGTAGCGGATGCCTCCCGAGCCGAAATCGCCAAACAGCACCTTCAGGTCCTTCACCGGATTACCGTTTACGACGATGAGGTCGGCGAGAAAGCCGACCCGGACCTGACCGAGATCTTCCTCACCGAGGACTTCCGCCGAGGTTGAGGTTGCCGCGCGGATGACCTGGAGCGGCCGGAACCCGGCCTCTTGCAGGAGCTCGAGCTCCCGGATGTAACCGAAGCCGTACAGATTGTAAATCGAGCCTGCATCCGATCCCGTGATTACTTTGCCTCCTACCTTGGCAAACGCACGCAGCGAGTCCATCCAGATGCGGAAGTTCTGCGACCAGGCCGCCTCGTCTTCGCTGGTCCACTCGTGATGGTAGGAGCCGTGATTCTCTTCGCTGGGCTCCCAGAAACCGTAAAGCGCCGGAAGCGTGTAGCGCGCGTGCCAGGGCAAGTGACGGGCCCTCGACAGATCGCGGTTGGCCTCGTACACGCTGAAAGTGGGGTCCCAGGCGATACCCTCTGCCGCCAACTCTTCGAGGGCCTGCTGCATGAGCTCGGGATCGACTTCGCGCCACAGTCTGCCGGCGTAGCGGAATCGAGCCAGCTCGTCGCTTTGATTGTAGTCGTTGGGAAAGTTCTGCCGGTCCAAGATCGCTGTCTCGGGCACCCCATACCAGTGCTCGATGCTCGTGACGCCGGCCCGCGCCGCATCGAGAGCCGTGGCGTTTCCGCGTTGGGTGTGGCTGTTGTGCTGAGCGATGGGCAAGTCGTTCTTGTCGGCCTCATCGGCGATGGCCTCGAGCAGGTCCGGATAGACACCGCCGAGCTTGATGCCGGCCGCGCCTTGAGCTTTTAGCTCGCGGACGCGCGCGCGTGCTTCGTCGATCGACATGTTGGCGCCGCGCCACCTCACATAGGGATAAATCCGCGGCGCCACGATCTCGTTTGCCAGGCTTCGCCGGCGATGCTCGGACAAAATCTCGAGCCCGGCGCCCGTCCCGGCGTCGCGAAGGGTCGTGACCCCATGCGCGAGCCAGAGCTTGTAGGCATAGTCGGGGCTGAAAGGGCGCTGGCCGCGGCCGCTGGGAATGTGCGCGTGCATGTCGATGAAGCCGGGGAGAACGTACAGGCCGGCCGCGTCGATGGTGCGATCGCCACTCGGTCGCTCGCCGCCACCTCGTGCCACCGAAACGGGATCGGCCCCGACGATGGCGGTGATGCGGCCGCCCTCCACGACGATGTCCACTGGACCTCTCGCCGGCGTGCCGGTGCCGTCAATCAGAATCCCCCCACGGATGACGAGCCTTCCCACCTCGTCGCCTCCTTGTTGAGAAGCGGAGGCCCCCGCGATGGCGACGAGGAGCGACGCGAGGATGAGAGCCAAGCGGGCTAAATCATGGTGGGCCGGACGGGTTCGTTGTCGAGAGCTTCGTTCACTCGACGGTGCGGTTTGGCGCATCTCTTACCTCCTGAGGGTTGTTCCACCTCAGAGGGTAGTGGGGGTGCCGCAAGGAATCAAGTCCGTTATACCTCGTTGCGGTACCGACGTAAATACGACAGCTGGTGCCCAGATGATTCGTGAGGTGATGCTGAACCGACGGACCCGACCGACCCCGTAGTGTGCCAAAACTCGACCGACGCGAAGCAGAGCGGCGTTGGGGTGACGTTTTCTGCAAATGGACGAGCTTCGTCGCGAGACAGCGTTGCAAGGCCGCCCCATCAGGAGAACAGGGGCGGGTGCTTCTCGTGGAATCCTGTCGCCTCGAGGAGACGCTGGGCGACGGCCAGAAGCTCTCCCTCACGATAAAGATGGCCCGCGAGCGTGACTA
>Ga0310120_10002818_pt1 | contig 12557 bp, 9 predicted proteins | sample CB27_AW_983_MG_FD_203506 | JGI IMG/M metagenome (GOLD analysis project Ga0310120, IMG submission 203506) | Marine microbial communities from Western Arctic Ocean, Canada - CB27_AW_983 | ecosystem: Environmental > Aquatic > Marine > Oceanic | place: Canada: Western Arctic Ocean | collected... | reverse complement strand
TTCCCCGATTCCCCCAACAAGCAGGAGAACCCCGCATTCCCAAGTTGCATCCTCAAGCCCGGCGACACCTACAACCACACCATGGTCAGCAAGTTCAGCTGGTAGGTGCCGGATCTCGGCTGGTCGCTTCTCGGGCAACGATCAAGGGTCGCAACTCCGCGGCCCTTTTTCTACTCACAATCATCCCCCCCGACTCGCCGACCTCCCGACCTCCCGACCTCCCGACCATCGCCCCCCAAATCAACCATGGATCTCCTGACCATCATCTCCTTCATCTTCTTCACCGGCCTGGTGGCGGTCCTCACGTGGCGGCTCACCCGGGGACGACTGGCCGATACGGAAGAAGGATACTTCCTGGCGGGGCGCAGCCTCACGGGGGCCATCATCGCGGGTTCGCTCCTCCTCACCAACCTCTCCACCGAACAACTGGTCGGCCTCAATGGAGGCGCCTTCGCGGACGGCCTGGCCGTGATGGCCTGGGAGGTCATTGCCGGAGCCTCCCTCGTGGTCCTGGCCCTCTTCTTCCTCCCGCGCTACCTGAAGTCCGGCATCGCCACCGTGCCCCAATTTCTCGAGGAGCGCTACGGACCAGGCACTCGCGCCCTCACCACCTTCATCTTTATCGTCGCCTACATGCTCATCCTGCTTCCCTTCGTTCTTTTCCTGGGGGCCAAGGGGCTCGACGGGATGCTGAACCTCCAGGAGATGTTCGGCTTCAGCGAGGAAGGAACGATCTGGGCCGTGGTCATCTTCATCGGGGTGGTGGGCTCCGCCTACGCCATTTTCGGCGGCCTCCGCGCCGTGGCGATCTCCGACTCCTTCAACGGGCTGGGCCTCCTGGTGGGCGGCCTCATGATGACCTTCTTCGCCTGGCGCGCCGCCGCCGGCGACGGATCCTTTGCCGACGCCTTCTCCGAACTCAAGGCCGACAAACCCGAGAACCTGAAATCCCTGGCGGGCTCCGGCAAGCCGTTGCACTGGCCCTCCCTCTTCACCGGCGTCCTGCTCCTCAACTTTTTCTATTGGACCACCAACCAGCAGATCATCCAGCGCACCTTCGCCGCCAAGAACCTTGCGGAAGGTCAGAAAGGCGTCCTCCTCGCCTCCTTTTTCAAGATTCTCGCTCCCCTCATCCTGGTGCTCCCCGGCCTGCTGGCCTACCAGATCTTCGCCAGGGATCCGGAGATCGACGTCGCCACTGTCGACCAGGGAGAAGTCTATGGAATGCTGGTGCGGACCGTCCTGCCCAAATGGCTCACGGGGTTTTTCGCCGCCGTCGTGATGGGTTCCATCCTTTCAACCTTCAATTCCGTCCTGAACTCCAGCGCCACCCTCTTCTCGCTCGGCGTCTACAAGAAGCTCATCAAGCCCGGCGCCACCCAGCATGAAATGGTGCGGTCCGGGAGGATCTGCAGCGCCCTCGTGGCAATCTTCGCCATTGTCTTCGCGCCCCTCGTCTTCCTGAACGTCGAGGAACTCTTCAACCACTTCCAGGCTCTCAATGGCATCTACTTCATTCCCATCCTCGCCGTTTTAATGTTCGGCTTCTTCAACCGCACCGCCAACGGCATCACTGCCATCATCACGGTCGTGATCGGCCTCGGCGCGATGGTGCTCGGAACCTTCGTGATCGGCGGAAGAATCGAAGCGGCCTGGGGGAAAGCGGGCGGCTTTCATTACATGGGCCTCGTCTTCGTTGGCCTGCTCGTCCTCCAGTCCCTCCTCCCCTCCATTCTCGGTGCGGGGGCCAGACGCAGCTCCCCCTACGTGCAGCAGGATGCCCACGCCGTTGACCTCACTCCCTGGAAACACGCCAAGCCGGTCGGCATCGGTCTCATCGTCTTCGTTCTCGCTCTCTATACTCTGTTCGCAATCTAAGTGGCCGCTTGCCGCCCACGATCCCACCAACTAGAACCGCCTCCTCACCGCGCCGGGAACCTCACAATGCCCCTTCAGCACAACGAACCACTCGCCGACCTCGCGGTCGATGCCAGAGCGCACCTCCGGCACTTCTACGATCAGGACGCCGACCTCGTGGCCGCCGCCCCCGGGCGCGTCAACCTCATCGGTGAACACGTCGATTATTGCGACGGATTCGTTCTCCCGCTCGCCATCGACCGTTATGTCGTCATCGCCGCGGCCCTCAATGGATCCCAGGAGGCGCGCCTCCGGACTCTCCACCACGATGGCGAGGCCATCATTCCCCTCGAGGGAGAACTGCAGCTCGGGGATCCAAATTGGTCGAACTATATCCGCGGCGTGCTCGAGGGATTCCGGGCGCGCGGCAACTGGCCCGTGCCCGGCTTCAACGCCGTCATCGTCTCGAGCGTTCCTAGCGGCGGCGGTCTCTCCTCCTCCGCCGCACTCGAGTTGGCCGCCGCCACCCTCCTCGAAGGATTCGTCGACACGGTCCTCGACACCAAGGAAAAAGCCCTTCTCTGCCAGAAGGCGGAGCACGATTTCGCCCGGGTCCCCTGCGGCATCATGGACCAGTTCGCCGCCGCCTTCGGCAAAAAGGACCACCTCGTCCTGATCGATTGCCAATCCCAGGAGCCGGAACTGGTCCCCTTTCACGCCCCGGACCTGAGCATCCTGATCGCCAACACCACCGTCTCCCACCAGCTCGCCCTCAGCGAATACGCTAACCGCCGCCAGAACACCGAGGACGGTCTCGCTGCCATCGGCAAGGCCAGTTGGCGTGATGTCACCATGGAAGACGTCGAAGCGCAAAAGGAAGTGGTGGGCGACGTCGTCTACCGCCGCTCCCGCCACGTTGTCAGTGAGATCGCCCGCACTACGGAAGCCGCCGAGGAATTGCGCCAGGACGACTACGCCGCTCTCGGACCCCTCATGGCCGGCTCTCACCAATCGCTCCGTGACGACTTCGAGGTGTCCTGCCGGGAACTCGATATCATGGTCGAGATCGCCAACCGCATCGGATTCGAAGGTGGTGTCCTCGGCTCCCGCATGGTCGGCGCCGGCTTAGGCGGCTCCACCGTCAGCCTCTGCCGCACCGACAACGTCCGCCAGATCGCGGCAGAACTCGCCGACAGCTATCGGGAAGAGACCGGCCTCACGGCACAACTCTTCGCCACCCGCCCGGTCGATGGCGCGCGCCGGCTCTGAGGTGCAGCCCCGCCGCCTCCTCGCCTGCTTCCAAAGAATCCCGGCCGCGTGACGATCCGCCGTCTCAATCGCAACGAATACAACTACACCCTTCGGCGCCAGTTTACCGGATTCAGGACCTCGTCCTCGCCATCGTGGAGTCCTACCCGTTCCGGAACCGCAGCGCGAAACGGTGATCGTGGCGGCGCTTTCCAAGCGCCAAGCCTGGAACGGTGCGTCCCTCCGGATCGCGGAAATGAGGGAGATGGCTCCGAGGCGGACGTGGCGCTTGAAATGCGCCGCCACATTCCTACTCGAAACACCACAAGTGCTCATGGGTCCGCACCAGCAACCTCTTCCCGATTGCAACCGGTGAAGCCACCAGCGTCTCATGCAACTCGTTCGCCTTGACGTCTTCCAGCCCCTTTTTCGTGATCGTCCCGCAGAACACCGTCCCGTCCGAACGGCCGCAATAGAGCTTGTTGCCGGCGACGAGCGGCGAAGCAAAATACTTCGGTGCTGCGACCGGAAATTGCGCGTCCCACACCACCTTCCCCGTCTTCGCATCGAGACAGGTCACCGTGCCGCGCTTCGTCCCCTTGTCGCTCAGCACAAAAAATTTTCCTTTGTAGGCCGCGGGGGTGCAGGAATCGGCTCCCAGTCCCTCTTTCGTCCAGAGCTGCTTGTTCTTCGTGGTAGTGCCGCTCCCTCCCATTTTCACCCCCGCCAGGTAGTCCCCGCGCCCGAAGGGCACGATCGCGATTCCCTCCGTGGCGGCCGCCGACGCGATCACGCGCCAATTCGGCTTTTGGTCGAGATTGAAGCCTCCATGCCGCCAGAGCTCCTTGCCGGTCTTGGAATCGTGCCCGGTCAGGTGATCGCAACCCCACGTCACAATCGTTTCCACTCCGTCGATCGTTTCCACGAACGGAGTGGTGTAGGCATCCTGCGCCTCCGCCGGCGCCTCGTAGTCGCGCGGCGTGCTCCAGAGCTCCTTTCCCGTTTTCCGGTCGAAGGACAGGAGAAAGGACGGATTGTGGTTGTGCATCAGGGCCACCACCAAATTACCGCCCGCGATGATCGGTGAGGTGCCCCGATCCCACTTCAACCCGTCTTCGGCGTACTCCTTGTGCAGGTTCTTGTCCCAGATCTTTTCGCCCTCCATCGTGAGCGCCGCCAGCGTCCCCGATTTGAAGTAGACGAAGAGTTGCTTCCCATCGGTGAGCACCGAGGGATTGCTCCCACTCCCGGCGTTGCGGTGACGCGCCGGCGTTTCCATTCCGTAAACCCGCCGCCAGAGTTCCTTGCCGCTCCAATCGAAGGTCACCACCCCGTCTTTTCCTCCAATCGCGCAGGTCAGGTAAATCTTCCGGTCCCAGACCACCGGCGTCGAACAACCCCGCCCCGGCAGGGCCGCCTTCCACGCCACCTTCTTTTCAGGACCGAACTCCGCCGGCGGGTCCGCCATCGGCGCCACCCCGTGACCGGTCTCCCCCCGCCAGTTCGGCCAGTTCTCGGCCTGGAGTTGGGACAGCGGGAGAAGTCCCGCCGCGACCATCAATCGAACTCCGGCCTTCATTACCACGATGCGGGATTGGGTCTTCAAACCACGGGGAGTCGAGGAGTTTCGCGAGCGGCTACTTCTCGTCGGCATAAGCCTGCCACCTCTTTTGAATTTCCTCCCGGGTGGGCAGCTCACCGTCAAAAATGACGAAACTGTACCTGACCTTCAACGCACTGTCTCGCTTGATCTCCTTCTCGAAGAACGATCCGAAGCGGCCGTAGTCGCGGTACGCCGAGTGGCGGGTTCCCTTCGGGTTATCCGGATGGTTCATCTGCACCACGCTGTGGACCTGTCCCCCCAACACGTATGTCTCCGCAATCCATGGCAGATCGCGCTCCTTTTTCACGTTGGTGCCCTCCTTCGGGAAAATGTACTTCAGCTTCTTCCTGTCGATTGCGTCCGCCGGACGGTACTGGATTCCGGCGTGCTCGGGATCGCCCTTGAGAAAGATATCGCCGTACTTCGCTGCCAGCACACTCTGGAAGTCGATGACAAGGCGGGCTGGCCCCCCGCTCGGCTGCTGGATCCGCATGGACCGCTCCTCATCCATCAACGGCTTCCCTTCGTTGTCGTGCCATTGGGTGAACGATACAATGGAAGCGAGATTTCCGCCTGCGCTCTTGTTCAGGAATTTCTGGTGCACGATATCCCCCCCGGCCATATGCCAGCGGTCGAAGTTCTTCCCGGCGAACTCCAGGCGGTTCCATCCCAGGAAAATCCCCCGGTGGTGCGTGTACAGTCCGCCGGCACCCTTCGTGATCGGCTTCTTCCCTTCCGCGTCGAATACATGAAGATACGGCTTGTAGGTCTCATGGTGCCGCTCCTTCGACGAGGTATCGTGCTCGTACATGTAACGCACCAACACCTTCTCGCCCGATACCACGTCGAGGTGTTTTCCCTCCGTGTCCTTGATTTCCAGTTCAGCCGCCAGGGGCCAGGCCAGTGCGGCCGTGACGGCGAAAGCGGCAATTGCAGTCGTTTTCATCGCGATGTGAGACCTATACCCCGCATTCCCGCCAGGTTATCAAGCTAATCCCTCTCCCATTCCCCTCTCGGCCGGGCATTTTCTCTAGATTTCGCCCGTTTCTCGCACCTACTGCCTCCGGAACTTCCACTCGCGGCCTCGCCCCGCGAAACCGGGCCATAACCCAGTTTTTGACCGTTCCCGGATGGCCTCGCTTCATGCCCGAATCCCTCTCCCCCGCCTCGATCACACCGAGCACGTCCGCCTCATGATGGACATCATGGTCCTCGCCCTCTGGTCCGATTCGACCCGCGTCGCAACCTTCATGTTCGGCAACGCCGTGAGCGGGCGCAATTTCTCCTTCCTCGAAGGCGTCAGCGGCGGCCATCACTCCATCTCCCACCACAAGGGAGACGGCAACCAACTCGACCAGTACCAGGTCATCAACACCTGGCACGTCACACAATACGCCTACATGCTGCAGCGTATGAAAGAAATCAAGGAGGACAACGGCACCCTCCTGGACCACTCCATGGTGCTCTTTGGCTCCGGCATTCGGGACGGCAATCAGCACAACCCGCACGACGTTCCCATCGTGCTCGCCGGCAAGGCAAACGGCCAGCTCAAGACCGGCCGCCGCCTCAGCTACGACAGGGATACCCCCCTCTGCAATCTCTACCAGGGCATGCTCAAGCGCGTCGGCGCCAAGGTCGAAAAGTTCGGCGATTCCTCCGGCGAGTTGCCGAATCTCTGAACCGCCCGCAGCGCCGCCGCCGCCGGTTGCCCTCCCAGTCTCGCGAATTCGACGTTGAAGGATCGACGTTGCACATTGAAGCTATCCTGCCATGCCAACCCGCCGCCGCTTCCTCGCCACCACTGGTTCCACCCTCGCCGCCACTGCTGTGACTGCCGCGCAGAAAAAGGATCCTCCCCTCTTTTCCTTTGGGCTCATGGCCGATTGCCAGTACGCCGATGTGCCGGCCGCGGGTGCACGCTTCTACCGTGAGAGCCCGCGCAAGCTCGCCGAGGCCGTCGCAAAACTCAACCAACGCGATCTCGCCTTCAGTTTTCATCTCGGCGATTTCATCGACCGCGATATGAAGAGCTTCGACGATCTCGCTCCCATCGCCGCCAGGTTGAAGTCGAAGCTTTACCATGCCCTCGGCAACCACGACTTCGACGTCCCCGACGATGCAAAATCCAAGGTCCCCGCCAGGCTCGGGCTCGACAAGACCTACTACAGCGTCCGGAAGGACCGTTTTCGGTTCGTGGTGATCGATACCAAGGATCAAAACGCCTTTTCCTTTGTGGATGTCCACCCCGACCGCCTGCAGGTCACCGGATTCGGCCGCCAGGAATCCCGCCCCCTCAAGTTCCGTTGAGCCCCGGCCGGTCACAACAGGCCTTCTCCCCGCCGGTCATCGATTGCCCCTGATCCCTCCTCGCGATTCGATGATCCCCCAACCGCCACCCATCTCCCTCTCAACACTTGACACTTAATACATTTACTCCGGATGCACCGTCCCTCGCATGAATCGCTGCCCGGCTGCCGAAACGTCGAACCCGTCCCGGGCCCGGAACAGTTCGGCGTCGTCCTGCACGATGGTTCGCGTCGAGGTCTCCCACTCCAGGAGATCCCCGCTCACTTCCGCATCAAAGTGCACCCCTGACAGGCCGGCCGGTTTCTGAACCACCCATTCCAGGACCCCATCCACCACCAGCGGCACCGGCATGGGATCCCACGCCGTGGCGCTGCCGCCCGTTGCGTATTCGAATAGCTGGTTCAGCCCGTCACCGTCCCCGTCAATCTGGACGTTGGTCCTTCCGCCCACTCCGGCCTCCATCGCCCAGCCCGTGTAACCGGAAAACTCGACTTGATCGATCCAGGCCGTGTCGGAGCCATGCGACAGATCCTCGTCCTTTTCGTAGGCCCAGGTGAGTTGGTGCCAGCCGTAACTCAGCTCGAACGTTCTCGGCGCCCAATCCTGCTCTCCGGAAATGACATCCTGGAAGATGCCGTCGATCTCGAAGGAGAGGGTATCGAAGTCCTCCTCCGAGCTCACCTTCCACCAGAAGGATACCAGACCGGGACCGAAGACGAAGGTCGACATCTCGGCCCGTTCATCATCATTTACATTCCGCTCCTTGGCCGCCTGGCCATCCCGGCTCGTGGTCGCTTGCGCATACCAGTGCCCCGCGCCATCGCCCTCCGTTTTCCAGGCCAGTGCGGGCTGGTTGACCACAAGCGAAAGGGGCGAGTCTTCGTGGACTTCCACCGTCGCGGGCACCACCAGGGTCTCTCCCTCCTGCTCGACTTCGAGATCGAAGGCGTGCGTCCCCGCCCCCGAAGGAGTCCCGCTTAGCCCTCCCCCCGCATCCACCGCCAGGCCGTCCGGCAGCGCCCTCGGACTGAAGACCGCCCCGGGCAGGAAGGTCGGAAACTGGTAGTCGAGCGGCATTCCCGCCACGACCTCGATCCGGGTCGACTCCATGAGAAATGGCGTGTCTTGAGACGCCGACTGAACGAAGTCCAGCCACCCCCGGTCTTTGCCCTCCGACTCCGAGCTGTCCTTCTGATAGGTCCACCTCACCAGGTGAGTCCCGGGGCCGGTCGCCAGCACGACATGCGCCCACTCCTCAGATCCCGAGATCCTTCTCCGCAGCTCTCCATCCACCTCCAGGTTCAGAAAATCCCACCCCTCCTCGCTGGAGACCTTCCACCAGAAGCCGAGGAAATCCGGTCCGTCCACCTCCAACTCCAGCCAAGACGACTCGTTGTCCAGCAGTAGACCGCTCTGGGCATGATTCCCTCCGCGCACCGCCTCCGCGCTGCTGCCCGGGCTCCAGGAGGCCGCACCTCCGGTCCTCATTGCCAGACCACCGAAATTCTCGATCGCATCGGCCAGGGGATTTGCCCCGATTTCGAACGTCAGGGTCTCTACATCCGAACCGGCCGGGTTGCCGGCCGTCACCATCACCGGGAAGGTCCCCGCTGCAGCCGGAATCCAGGTGATCAGGCCTCCATTGTCGATCGTCATCCCCGCCGGCGCACCGCTCAGGCTGAAGGTCGTCGGCGTGTTCTGCGCTCCAACCACTACCGCCACTTTTTCCGCCACCATCCCGTTGATTACCCCCGGCGGCACAATCACCGGTGCGACAAAATCGTCATTGGTGATCGTTCCCAGTGCCTCCGGCGTGGCGAGGGACACCAGGGGTCCGCTTACCAAGGCCATAACCACCGTGAGCGACTCATGCTCCTCCGGCTCCGTGTCGCCATGGATTTCCACCGAGATCTGCTTCGACACCTCCCCTACCCCGAACGAGAACGGAGCGTCGATGGCCTCCACGTAGTCCGTTCCCGCCAAGGCATCCTCGTTTCGGGTGGAATAGGTCAGGTCCACCACCTGCTTCGCGGCTTGACTCAGTTCCACCGTAAAGTGCAGCAGACTGGTGCCCGAATCTCCCTCCACCACCTCCCCGCCGCTGATGCTCACCTCCACCACCTCGCCGTTCCTTCCGTCCAGCGTCGTGGCACCGGTTCCGTCGGGATCCAGCCAGTCGAGGAGGCGCGACGAGGAAGTACCTCCGCCCGTCCACGCCTTGCCCAGTTTGCCGTACCAATCCGATGCATCGTTGCCGCACTCGGCGAATCCCGCCGTGAGTTGTCCCACGATGCGGCCGTCCTGGTCGAACAACGGGGCACCCGACGAGCCGCTTTCCGTCGATCCGAACTCCCAGTCAACCACCCGCCAGTGCGTGCCGTTCGGGTCTGTGATATCCGAGCTGTCACCCGTCGAGTGCGCCGCGTCAAAATCGAAACTGATGCGCTTCTCGGATGTCTGGGGGTGATGGACCGTCACGGACATGCTGGGCGTCCCGGTGCGCGACCAGCCCGCCTGAAATACGTTGTGCGCCGGATCGATGGGATCATCGAGTTCCACCACAGTTGCATCGGCCGGCGCATAGGTCGCCCGGAAGATGGCTCCGCTGTTGAAATCCGTGAGCGGCCCGTCGCCGTTCCCTGCGTTGGCCCCCGTTCCCGCGGTGCGGCAGGTGCTGTTCTCGTGGTTCCAGTAGACCACCATGCTGGGCGCGTTGTTGGAGCGCACCCCGCAATGATCCGCCGTCAGAAAAAGGGGCCTGCCGTCGTTGCGGGTGTTGTTGACGGCCGCCCCCGAGCACTTGTCGGTCCCGTTCAAGGTGTAGGCTCCCGCCGCGCGAATCTGGTCCCGGTAGGCGTCTATCAGGGAACCAACCCCCGACTCCGCCGCCGTGCAGACGACGTCGATGTGGCAATTTCCCAGTGTTCCGTTGTTTCCGATCTTCAGCCGACCCGCCGCCATGCTCACGTCCCGGAATCCCCGGTTGATGGCTCCCAGCGACAACTCAACCGCCGGCCGGTCCTCCTCTGCAACGGTGAGCACCATCTCGATCGTCTCTCCCGCCATGACGGGAGTCCACAGCTCCCGGTGGGCCTCGTTGTCCGCAGCCGTGAAGGGGCGCACCAGGAGTTCTCCCCCGCGAGTCCGGAATTCCAGCGCGGCACTCGCCGGCAGGGAGAACCGGCTGAACCCGAAGTTCAGGTTCAATGCCCCCGGCGCCTCCACCGCCAGTCTCCAAGTGGCCGCGCCTTCCCTGGTCTCCCACACCCCGTGCCTATCGGGGGTGATCTCGACTTTCACCGCCTCCGCGAAGCGAAGCGGGGATCCTTTGCGCACCGGATGGGTGGCGCAATGCACAGCGGAATCGAACCCCGTCAAACGATAGATTCGCGCCGGGTTCGAATCGCCGCTTCGCAAGTTCCTGGCCTCGGTCCGGGCAACCACATCCGGCTCCCCCCGATCGGCACCCCACCCCACGATCAGCACCAATGCCAATAAAGCCGCCGCCAGAACCCTGGCTCGTCGTACGTCACGTCTTCTCATTCCTGGGGATCTCTCAAGATGACACTACTTGATCGGAACGAAAGCGGAACTTGCTCCCTGTCAACCCAGATCCATTACCAGCACCTTCGCCCACCAGTCCTTGAAGGCCGCCACGAACTCCGCGTGGTGCGGGTCGTCGCCCTGGTACGCGTTGTGGTCCTCCATGGTGGCGAACCTGAAGGACAATCCATAGTCCCACGAGTGATCCGTGACGGGGCGCTCTTCCGTCGCAGCCGGCTTCCCCCAGATCCCGCCCTCCAACGTCGCGGACCCCGTCAGTTTCGTCATCCCTTCCTCGAACGCGGCCAGATCCGCCTCGCTCCTCCGCTCTTCCTTCATCCAGAAATACACGTGGTGTTCCATGCCGTGATCTAGTCCAGGGTCGAACCACCTGAAAGTCCAAAGACGGCACGCACCCCGTCCCGCTGCCGGCACACCACTAACGAAAACGTCAATTCCTTTTGACCGTCCCATTTTTTTCGCGGCAAGTTCGATCGCGTCAGGAAAAACTGACCCTCTCTCGCTTCATCGAATCCGTCCTGACAAACTTGCCCGCCGCGTCGGGGGACCGCGGGCTCGCGGGGTGTTCCGCGCCGGTTTACAACATCCCAAGGCCCTCCCGGTATCGGATGGAAACCATGGCGTTCGCGTGTCGTGGACCGTCACGAATTCCGTATCACTCTGGGCTTGGTGTGGTGCGGCAGCCCTATAGGTAGAGGAGTTGTGAAAGCTTCCGAATCTTCCTTTTTTCTCCGTCCCTTCACGGCCTGTGCCAGCGGATTCCTCCTGCTTTTCGCCGGCTTCACCCACGGCGGCAGCCAGCCGCAAATCCTGACCAGCAACGGGGCCTCCTCCGGTTTTGAACTCTACGATTCCACCAGTCTGGCCGGCCCCACTATTCTGACCTGGGACTCCCCGGGAGTTTGTGGAGGCGAGTTCCCCCGCGTTGCGTCGGTCCGCAACATCGGGGGCGGACTTGGCTCTGGACAGACGCCGGCCCCGCTCAAGGTGATCTCGAACGCCTGCAACATCCTCGACGTCAGGGGAGGCACCGCGGTGCGGGACGCTACCTACGTCTATTACTTTGCCGAGCGCATCCTGCGCAAAAAGCCGCTTGGCGCGAAAGCCTCCGACCCGCACACCACGGTCAGCCTCCCCATCACCACTCCCATCCTGCCGTCCGACCAGGGTTCCTCCGCCCTCGAGATCTCGGGGGGACAAATTTACTGGGGCCACTACACATCGAGCAACGGGAACCTGTCGATCCGTAAGGCCAATCCCATCACCGGCACGTCCTCATCGGTCAAGACCATCTTCGGTGCCAATGCGCCCATCGCCAAGATCCAGAAATTCAGTTTCGGAAACATCATCGGCAGTTCCGGCGGCATCGCCGTCCTCCTCAGCAACGGCAGGCTCTACCGCATCAATCTGGACTCCAACAACGTTGCGCTGGTCGCAACCAGTGTGACCGATTTCGTCATCCACGCCGTCTCCACCCTGTCGCCGTTTTTTACCACCTACATCTACGCCTCGAAGGGCTCGCTTTCGGCCAATCCCAGTCCGAATGCACCAGCGGGAAGCGTGGTGCGCATTGTCGGCACTACCGGCGCCGCCACCACCATCTACACCGCCTCCGGCAACAGCCAGATCCAGAGCATCGCGGCCGATCCGGGCACGTCCCACTCGACCTCGGGGCACAACCTCTACATCAGCCAGGCGCCGGTCGACTGTTTCGGCCTGCTGTGCGTCCTTGGAAATCACATTATCCGGCGCAGCACCACCGGCAATCTCTCCAGTTCTTCGGTCAGCTTCACCACCATCATCAACAGCAGTGCCGGGATCCAACTCGCCAGCGACGGAGACTTTTTGTACTACAGCGTCAATGGGAATGGCACGAACTTTAGACAGGAACGAGTTCCCCCGATTCTCGCATTTCTTTGTATTTTTGACGGGGTAGATCGAGAAACGGAAACGGTTTCGGCCGCTTCTTTTTGATGCG
>Ga0310120_10002814_pt1 | contig 12562 bp, 7 predicted proteins | sample CB27_AW_983_MG_FD_203506 | JGI IMG/M metagenome (GOLD analysis project Ga0310120, IMG submission 203506) | Marine microbial communities from Western Arctic Ocean, Canada - CB27_AW_983 | ecosystem: Environmental > Aquatic > Marine > Oceanic | place: Canada: Western Arctic Ocean | collected... | reverse complement strand
CAGTTCCAAAAACAGCTGAATCGATCCATTGCGATATTGTATATAGTACGACTAGAAAAAGCTGGAAATACCAGAACTCCGACCGAGAAGCTCTTCCGTTACCATCTACATACTTACGAAAACACGTTCCAATACTTTCAGTAAAGCTCATAATAAAATGCGGTGAAAAAGGAGATTGTGTATTTTAAAGAGAAGAGTCAAGCACTTTAAGGTGGATAACTTTTTACCATGTAGCCGCAGGTTTGGCCGTTATGTCGGAACACCCCGAATATAAGATAGTTAAGATGTTTATTAAGCTGAAGAGGCGGGGGGGTGCCTTTTGTTTGGGGCGATGGTTGTTGTGATGGGTTATTGAGTTTGGAAATTTTCCACTAAAAAGGTGTTTCCAGATACACGCTTTGATCAATTTTGGCTGGGTTATTCAAATTGTAAAAACCGCCCACCCCAATCAGAGTCCGCCTGTGTCGGCCCTGAAATCTATTGCAACCAACTGAATGCCCACCAAGAAACTCATAATTGTCGTCACAGTGCTTTTGCTGGTTGCACTGATGATATGGGCCAACGTGGCAGATAGCCCAGCTGAGAGCATTTCTAGCGGTTCTACGGGGCAACCGGCTGGGCTTGAAAAGGAACCCCCAACCGAGGAGAGGATTCCGACTCACTAGATCATTATGAAACACCTCCTACTCACAACAATCGCAGCCGTGGTGCTGGTTGGGTGTGGGTCGCCGATGTGGGTAGCTGCTAGAAAAGGAAATATCAAAGCCGTCAAACAGCACTTGGCTGCTGGTGTGCACGTGAATGCAAAGAATGAGTCGGGATGGACTCCTTTGCATCAGGCAGTTTGGGGAGGTCACAAGGAAACCGCCGAACTACTCATCGCCAACGGTGCGGATGTAAATATTATGACTGACGGCGATAGATGGACTCCTTTACATGAGGCGGCTCGTTCTGGTCGCAAGGAAATCGCCGAACTCCTTATCAACAAAGGTGCAGATGTGAATGCGATGAATAAGTATGTTGAAACACCGCTAGATATAGCCATCCGATACAAAAACCCCAAAACCGCCGACCTCCTGCGTACACGCGGCGGCAAAAGCGGTGCAGCCGATTCCATTCATGTCGCTGCTGAATTAGGAAACATTGAAGCGGTCAAACAACATTTAGCTGCTGGTGCGGATGTGAATGCGAAGGATATGAGAGGACGGACTCCTTTGTATCGTGCTGCGCGCAACGACCAAAAAGAAACCGTGACACTTCTTCTGGGAAAGGGGGCCAATGTAAACATCAGGAGCAATTCGTGGGGGCGTACGCCACTGGGTGTCGCTCTTAGGAGGGGAAAGGAGGGGTTGGATTTTCAGAAGTGGGTGCGGCAGTGGGGGTATACGCCATTGGATGTCACGCGTAACGATGATGTTGTCAACCTCCTCCGTAAACACGGAGCCAAGACAGCTAAAGAATTGAAAGCCGCTGGAAAATGAAACCCCTCCTACTCACAACAATCGCAGCCGTGGTGCTGGTGGGGTGCGGGAAGCCAAGTAATCCAGCAGCAGATCGTGCGCTACTTAAGGCTGCGGAATTTGGGAACATTGAAGCCGTCAAACAACACTTGGCTGCCGGTGCGGATGTGAATGCGAACAACAGGTTTGATTCCACACCGCTAGACTGGGCCATCACTAGCAAACAGACCGAAATCGCCGACCTCCTCCGCAAACACGGTGGCAAGACCAAGAAGGAACTGGAAGCAGAAGGCAAATGAAACACCTCCTACTCACAACAATCGCAGCCGTGGTTCTGGTGGGTTGTGGGCCAACGAATCCTCCCGATAGGGCGGCAGCTCAATTATTGCTTGGATTGAAGCCGAGCGAGATGAAAATTTGGGAGGCTGCGGGGAATGGAAACATTGAAGCTGTTCAATACCATTTGAATAAGGGGGTGGATATTAATGCTAAAGATTACAAAGGATGGACGGCTTTACACCATGCCGCTTGGTATCTCCACAAGGAAGCAGTTGAACTGCTAATCAATGAGGGTGCGCAGATAAACGTGAAGTCTGGTGAAAACCCCCCGCTTGATCTTATTCAAAGCCAGAACTGGGAATCCAGTAAAAACCAGCAACTCAAGAAAAAGGAGATTGTGGAACTTCTCCTCAAAAACGGCGGGGAACACGGTTCCATTTATGGTGCTGCTGGAGGTGGTGATTTAGAGGCCGTGAAGAAGTTTTTAGATGAAGGTGCAGACATAAACCAAAGAGCCGGCGCGCTGGTGGTGGCCTCGTCATGGTCAAATAAGAAGGAAGTCGTCGAATTACTAATCGCAAAAGGCGCGGATGTGAATGGGAAGAATGATTGGGGATATCCTTTAGAAACCCCGTTGCATAAAGCAGCTTTCTGGGGGAACACAGAGATTATTGAATTTTTGATTGCAAAAGGTGCGGATGTGAATGCGAAGAGTTCGCGTAATTATTTAACGCCGCTTGACAAAGCCTATAATTCTCGTGAAATAGAAACCGCCGCCCTCCTCCGCAAGCACGGCGGCAAGACCAAGAAGGAACTGGAAGCCGCTGGCAACTAAACCAACCCGCTCCACCACTTGAACGCCGAAGGCAAATGAAACACATACTAATCACAACAATCGCAGCCGTGGTGCTGGTTGGGTGTTAAACAAAAAAAGAACACACGCCAGAGGCCACAGGGAAATGCAGAACTGCTTTTTTAGGTGAAAAAATGGGTTTACAGCGTTTAGCCAGAGGGGTATTTCTCCAACGTCACCATTTTTAAAACGAAAATGAAACGTTCATATTCTAAGGCGTTTACTCTGATCGAATTGCTGGTGGTGATCGCCATTATCGCCATCCTGGCCGGGATGCTGCTCCCGGCACTGTCAAAGGCCAAGGGCAACGGTCAGAGAATTTCCTGTCTCAACAACATGCGCCAAGTTGGCCTGTCCATGATGATGTACAATGATGACAAAGGAAAACTGCCACCGAAAACCCAGGCCGTGTTCAACTTCGCATTCGAGCACGCCCCCGACAATGTGCTCAAACTCCTGATCCCTTACATGGGCGGAGTCGGGAGTGAAACCAAATACTATACCTGCCCGTCGCTGAAACCGAACCCGACCCATATCTACAAGCCGACCAAAATCAGCAGCACCAGCTTTCTGGCCAACGCCGTTGTTCTCGGGAGAAAGCTGGGGCAAGTGCCGAATCCCTCGGACATCATCGTTATTCAAGAAGGGTGGTCAGTCTCTAATCATATGTGGGTCCAACCGGAACCGACCATCCGCACCGAGGCAACCCTCAGCGGCAAACAGCCCACGCCCTACCGGGAATGGCACATGTACGCCAACCGGGGCATACACAACTCCTTCGTCAGCGTGCGGCTGCGTGAGCACTGCTCAAACGTGCACAACGAGGGAGGCAACCATATCTACACAGACGGCCATGCCAGTTACAAAAAATTCAAGGAATTATTTAGCGGCGATTTTGGATTGGTGAACTCCGCAGAAGAGTCCGAAAAATACGAAGGCTCAATCATCCAATCCACCAGAACGTACAAGGCCGCTTTTTGAGATTACTATTGCACAATGAATGAAACCACAATCAAGCCTGATTTAGGTTCCTGTGCCTTCGAGCATGGAGGCTCGCTCCCTACAAGCCAATAGAGAGACATGAAAACCAATCGTGCATTCACTTTAATCGAACTACTGGTGGTCATCGCCATCATCGCGATTCTCGCTGGCATGTTGTTGCCGGCCCTGAGCAAAGCCAAGGCCAAGGCGCATTCCACTGCCTGCCTCAGCAACATGCGTCAGATCGGGTTCGCCCATCGATTTTACACCGACGCGCACGACGGGGAATTTGTGCAACTCACCAAAGCCGTACGCCCGCCGGCAGATGCGATTTTGCCATGGGGCAACACTTGGTGGCCGGACTTGCTCCAGAAGGAACTGGGGAGGAACACACAGATTCACAGTTGCCCAAGCCTGAAAGATCCGAAGAGTTTTGGGATCGGCATGAACCATCCGGAATTGGGGCACTATTTGGAAACTGCTTGGAAGGTCAAAGAATCGGATATAGTCAGCCCCTCCACCACAGTCATTTTCGCCGACTCCGGACTGCTCAAAAACCCCAGGGAAAAAGATCCCGACAAGTGGTTTGTCGATCCGAAGCACAAAGGCCCTTCTGTGTATTTCCGAACACCCAATAACGAGCCGTGGTACACCACGTCACCACATCGCATTCACAACCGCCACGGCTCAACCGCGAACGTTGCGCACGTCGATGGCCACGCTGAATCGGCGAGAACCAGCAGCATCGGTTTTCAATACCCGTTGGGGCACCCGCAAGCCTACTGGGATCGGAAGTGATCTTCACCGTTTGATGAAACGATATACTGCAAGCATTTGGGAAAATAAGTATAACCAGCTCATCAACAACGGTTGTTGCCTCGTCTCAATCGTCGCAGCCGTGGTGCTGGTTGGGTGTGGGCAGTCGCAGGAGTTGCCCTCTCAAGCAAAAAGCTAAGGATAATAAGCCAATTGAATTAGAGGGGAAATGGCAGATTGTTCATTGTGAAATATCTGGGAGTAAACAATCTGGGGCTCTTGGTATTGTCGATGAAATTGTCGGCAATAAATGGATAAGGCCGAAAAGGAGAACAAGTGTCTACACATTGAAAATCAACCCCCAAAGTATACCCAAAGAAGTGGACTTATCGACTCAAAGGCTTGGAGATAAATCACTGAAGGGAATTTATAAGGTGGAGGGTGAAAAGTTATTCTTTTGCTATGCCTACGATCCAAAATTAGCTCGTCCCAAGGACTTCAAAACAGAAGCCGGAGACAACTGTTACTTATACGAACTTAAGAAAGTCGGCAACTGACTGATAAAGTTGATTCCGGTTCAACCGGCCTGCTTCAAGCCGCGCTCGGCAGCCTCGAGGATATGGGCCTCGGCGGGGTCATTGCGGGTGTCGCGCAAATGTCGTAGATGAGGGTGGCTGCCTTTTCACGGCTGGCGCAAAGACGCTTTCTATTTGCATCTCAAGGAATGTGAATTTAGGTTTAACCACAGACACGGTGACTTGTACAAAACCTTACTCAAAACGTTCAAATCTACCCCCTTATCTAGTCAAGCCCCTAAGAGAAAAGGATCTGGGAGCATTGCAAGACATGACCATAAACCATCCGAAAAATGCTGTGAACCCCACCTCTTCAATCCTGTCGCCCATATCCACTCTCGCACGCTGTTAGAATACACGGGGGGGGCTCAAGCAATCCCAGTGAAAGGAGACATGAAAAATTGAAATCTCCCCCCACCATACTTGCAGCCCTGTTTCTAGCTGCATCATTAGCCCCTTGCTATCCTGATGGTCCAGGCTTGATTATCACCGAATTTTTGGCTGCAAACAGCTCAGGTCTAATCGACGAAGACGAAGATTCAAGTGACTGGATTGAAATTCACAATACAAGCCAAGAACCTATATCCCTTGAGGGTTGGCATCTTACCGATGAACGAGATAACCTGGCAAAGTGGCAATTCCCAAATATTACGGTTGAATCGCTGGGGTTTGTTCTGGTTTTTGCTTCAGGCAAAAATCGCTCGAATCCGAAGACTGAGCTGCACACTAATTTTAAGTTGAACCGTAATGGAGATTACCTGGCATTTGTTCAACCGGATAAGAAAACCATAGCCACAGAATTCTCACCCCAATACCCCGCGCAAATAAATGACGTCTCATACGGTCAAAGCATGGATCTGGAAATCCATTCTTATTTGACTGCAGAGTCAAAAGGCAAAATGCATTTTCGCACCAGCGCTCTAGCGGCATCCCACTGGATTCAACCTGATTTTGAGGATGAAAATTGGGAAGCCGCCACAACGGCGGTTGGCTACATCAAAAAGGACCATCCGGTTCCTGTCGCCTCCCTTGTTCCAACGGATGACATCACTAAACCAGGAGATGATATAATTCCAACATCGACAAGATCTCCCGTAGGCGAGACGGTGAAAAATGCCATCGATAATGATGTAAAGACCAAATATCTCAACTTTGACAAGCTAAACGCCGGCATGACAGTGGAACCGGAGAGTGAACAGTCGGTAGTCACCGGCTTGCTCCTTACATCGGCCAATGACGCTCCCCAACGTGATCCAGCCAGTTTTGTATTATACGGGTCAAATAACGGCATCGGTTTTTCGGTAATTGCGAAGGATAAAATTGATGCTTTCCCGGATCGATTCAGCTCCCAGGAGATTCATTTTCCAAATGATCAAACCTTCCGTCTTTACAGGCTTATTTTCCCAACAATAAGAAACGCTGGTTCTGCCGTGGCCATGCAAATTGCCGAGGTGCAATTCATGGGCAAGGCAGATCACCTTGTGAAGGATTCTACATTGGCGGATGTAACCCATTCAAGTGACCTGATTATCCCCACCTCCCATCGTTCACCTTCCAACGAAACTGTCAAGAATGCAATCGACAACAATCCAAAAACAAAATACCTAAACTTTGACAAAGTGAACACCGGTTTGACCATCACAACGACCGAAGGAGTAGTGACCGGTTTGGCACTGACATCGGCCAATGACGCGCCTGATCGGGATCCAGCAAACTTTGTACTGTCGGGGTCAAATGATGATGGAGTAACGTTTACCAAGATCGCATCAGGAAATGTTCCTGAATTCCTGGAGAGGTTCGATCGGCAGACGGTAAGCTTCGACAATGATGTGACCTACAAGACATATGAACTGATCTTTCCGATGACCGTGGGACCGAGCGGTTGTTGTATGCAAATTGCAGAAGTGGAATTTTTGGGAGTTTCCGGCCCCTCCTCATCAGACTTTGAGGACCTGATTTTAACGAACGTCGAAACCGATATGTTTGGTCGGACCGCAATTCTCGACCTGCGGTTTCCCTTCACTGTGAAAGCTGGGGATCCCACGGACTATCTGAGTTTGAATGTTCGATACAGTGGCGGTTTTCTGGCCTACCTTAACGGTGTCCTGGTTGCCCAATCAAATGCACCGGAAAATCCGGGTTTCCCTTCAACAAATATTTTGAAAAGGCCACGGAAAGACGTCCTAGCATGGGAGAGCTTTGGCATAAATGCCAAGCAAATCAGAAAAGGCAGGAATCTTCTTGCCATTCGAGCCCTCAATGACAGCGCTGATAGTTTGGAGTTTCTATTTCAAGCCCAGCTAGAAAACACGAGGGAAAGCCTGGGCACTACCAGCTATTTCAGTTTACCCACACCCGGTTACCAAAACGGTGAACCCAGCGCAGGATTGGTTGCAACCCCGGAGGCCGGCCATGAACGCGGTTTCTACGAAACACCTTTCAAACTCGCACTGTCATCGATTACTGAGGGAGCATCCATCCGTTACACAACGGACGGGAGCAATCCCACTTTGACTACAGGAGAAACATACACCGCCCCAATTCCGATCGACCACACAACTATCCTAAGGTCAACTGCCTTCCACAAAAATTGGCTGCCATCAAGAACCCTGACCCAGACCTATGTATTTCCCGAGGACACAATCAGGCAGACTTCCATTAGCGCCAAGAATTCCGGATTTCCCAAACGATGGGATAATCAAACCGCTGATTATGACCTGGATCAGCGTGTCACAGGACTGAATGGAAAGGATCGTTATGGAGGTAAATACACACGCAGGCTCAAAGAGAGCCTTCAATCTTTACCCTCGATATCCATCGTGATGGATATTGGGGATTTGTTTGGCCCTCGAGGTATTTATTCAAACCCGGAAAGGCGCGGGGCCACTTGGGAACGGCCTGCCTCTGTGGAAATGATTCATCCTGATAAATCTCAAGGATTTCAAGAAAACGTCGGCATTCGAATTCAGGGGGGAGCCTTTCGAGAGATGCAGTCAAGGCTCTTGACTTTGAAAAAATCTTTCCGACTTATTTTCAGGAGCAAATATGGTGCCTCCCAACTGGGTTATCCGTTGTTCGGACCAGAGGTTGAGAGTGGATTTAACAACATAGTTTTGAGGGCTAACGGCAATGATGCCTGGACATTTGCTGGAACCAAAGCTCTATACATTCGCGATACATTTGCAATGAAAACTGCCCGGGACATGGGCATGGCAGCACCCAACTCGACCTTTGTTCACCTTTACCTAAACGGCCTCTATTGGGGGCTATACAACCCGGTCGAACGCCCGGATGCCGGTTTCTCGGAAAAATATCACGGAGGTAAAAAAGAGGATTGGGACGCGCTCAATCAAGATTCCGCACCGGATGGCAACCGTGACGCCTGGAACCGGATGCTGAATATTCTCAATGGGAATTCATCCAGCAATGAGGTTTATCAGCGTTTGCAGGGCAACAACCTCGACGGCACCGCTAATCCCCAATTTGAAAGCCTTCTGAACATGGAAAATATGATCGACTACATGATCCTTAATTTCTATGTGGGGAATGGTGATTGGCCTGGGCGCAATCACTGGGTTGGGCGAAACCGCAATAATGGCGACGGATTTTATTTTTACCCGTGGGATACCGAGATTGCTCTGGGACTAGGTTCCGGTCTGGGGACCAATCGCCTGAATGCCAGTGGCGCCGTTGCAAGCCCCTACGCGGCATTGCGTAACAACGCGGCTTTTCGCCTATTGTTCGCCGACAGGATCCATCGTCATTTTTTTCGTGGCGGTGCTCTTTACGTCAATCCGGATAACCCCCAATGGAATCCAGCCAGACCTGAAAGCAACCGTCCCGCGACAAGGTTCGCTAAACTGGTCGATCTGGTGAAGGATGCCATGATTGGTGAATCGACACGTTGGGGTGACCAGTTAAAGAACTCGCCGTTCACACCCGACGAACACTGGAAACCTGAGAAGGATGATTTGTTGAAAAATTATTTCCCCAATCGCTCCAGAATCGTGCTTGGGCAGTTTCAAAAGGCCGGCCTTTACCCCAGCGTGAAAGCCCCTGTGTTGAATCTTACTGGCGGGACTGAAGACGGGTTTCAACTCAAAATTAATGCTCCAAAGGGGAATGTTTTCTTTACCTTTGATGGGAACGACCCCCGAGGCCCAACCGGGAAAAAATATGATGGTCCCGTTGTTTTGAACAACCTGACCACCGTAAAGGCAAGAACACTTTATAACTCGAAGTGGAGTGCACTTGCCGAAGCAACCTTACTCTCCGGAAATCCCACCCTGCTCATCACAGAGTTGCACTATCACCCGGCTCAACCCTCAAGTGATGAAATAAAGGCCGGCTTCAACAATGCGAATGATTTTGAATTTATGGAGATCCATAATGCGGGAATGTCCACCATTGACCTGCATGGCGTTAGGTTCACAGATGGGATTCAGTTTGGTTTCACGACATCGCCAATCAAGAAGATTCTCGGCGGTCATTTTTTTTTACTGGTAAAAAACCGCAAAGCTTTTGAGAAACGTTACGGTTCCGGATTGCCGATTGCCGGTGAGTATTCAGGACAACTAGCCAATAATGGAGAACGGATTGAAGCGGTTAACGGTTCAGGCGATACAATCCTCGAACTGAACTACGGAACAAAAGATCCCTGGCCTGAAGAAGCGGATGGTCGAGGGAGTTCAATGGAAATTATCGATCCGAATAATACTTTCAGTCGACCGGAAAATTGGAGAACAAGTCTTCATCAAGGAGGATCCCCGGGGCATCCTGGAAACATAAATCAAATCATCATTAAAAGGCTGGATATAAAAAAAAAAGGTGAACTGAACCTGGTATTCTCTGCCCCAGTTGGAGGGGGGTACACGGTTTTATACAGGGAATCTCTATCCAAGGGGGATTGGAGCCCGTTAAGAAAAGTTGAAACGACTTCATTAACCAAAACGGAGATTGAAGTCCAAGTTGGCATACCAAATGAAACAGAAACCTGTTTCTTTAAAATTATATCAGAAGAAAATTGATTCCGGCTAATTAACTTGTCGTTCAAATATTTAGAGGGAAAACGAGAGCAGAATTACAAATCAAGGAACCCAAATGAAGACCATCACCGTAGCGACCTCAGTTATACTATTGGCTAGCTTCTGCTGTTGGAAGAGGTCGCAAGGAGGTCGTCGAACTATTAATTGTCGTAGGTGTTAATTTGAACACGATGAGTGATTTTCATAAAACACCGCTAGATTATGCCAAAGTAGAATCTTGGGCGCACCCCGAAGTCAAAGCCGTGAAGAGGCAAATCGCCGACCTCCTCCGCAAACACGGCGGCAAGCACAAGAAGGAACTGGAAGCCGCTGGCAACTAAACCAACCCGCTCCACCACCTGAACGCCGCAGGGTTGTTGTTCGGGGGCAACAGTTAAAAACCGACCCTTTTTTCTGACCGCTTGACGGTAAACTGGTAGTGGCGTCTCATTGGGTTGTGTTCCTGAAACCGTGCCGCGAGTGCAATAAAGAGGTGGCAGAATTTGCCATAGTGTGTCTGCATTGCGGTGCAAAGTGGCCGGGGACAGGGATGCAATTTAATTGGGAAAGGGTATGTTTACTTTCTGTTATAGGTTTCATTCTCCTTGCACTTATTGGAGGTTTCCTCGCGATCGTGCTTGGAACCTGACCTCATAAATGACTTCACGGCACACTTGGGGTTGCACTGCGTTTGGCTAATGGGTAGATTCGCTTAACGCAAATCTGATCTTACAATGAAATCAAAAAGACGATACCGACGGAGTGGTTTTACCCTTATCGAGCTACTGGTGGTGATCGCCATTATCGCCATCCTGGCGGCGCTGCTGCTGCCGGCACTAGCCAAGGCCAAGACCAAGGCCCACGGCATCTACTGCATGAACAACAACAAGCAAATCATGATGGCCTGGTCATTTTACGCCGATGACAGCGATGATAGGATCACTTGGGCTTACGGTGATGGTTGCGGACGGTGTAGACCGAATCCGAGCAAACCCAAATTATTCAGGCACGGCTGGATGGGCACCACGGTAGTGCACGGCGGCGGCTCTGGCAGCTGGGACTATAAGGTGGATATCGCACGAAGCCCGCTCTGGGAGCATGTTGGAAAAAGCCCTCAGGTTTTTCGTTGCCCAGCCGACACCAGCACCGTCAAGGCCGGGAAACTCGGCATGAAACCCCGGGTCCGTAGCATGTCGATGAGCCACTGGGTTGGCGGGAACAGCGGCCAATACACGTGGGGCACTCCGAGGGATGGAACCATCTACCTGAAACGAAGTGACATGGTGGCGCCCGGTGCTTCCCAAACATGGGTGTTGATGGACGAGCGGATGGATAGCATCAACGACGGTTTCTTTGTGGTCTGGATGACCGGCTATCCCAATCTCAGTTCGACCAAGTGGGTGGACTTCCCTGCCAGCTACCACAATAAAGCCGCTGGCTTCTCCTTCGCCGACGGACACACTGAAATCCACAAATGGGTCGACAAACGGACCACTCCTGCGATACGTCCCAATGCTAGGCTTCAACTGAATGTTCCCCAGCCCAATAATTTGGACATCAAGTGGCTGCAGGATCACACGACACGTCCCTACCAGCGTTAAAGTGTGTTGAATGGCAGACCTGAACTGGTATTGGCGCGCCTCCGGGCGATGCCAGCACCGCTAACCCCCCTGACTCACTCGGCTTCTCAAGTCCAACATCCTCGGCCAAGTTCTCGTCTCGCTAACGACGGCCGTTAATTATCCAGTTGCTTGAGAGGTCATTTTTTCAGAGAGGGTTATAGTTTCTGGAGCAACCTGTTTCCGGGGATCCCCCCCTCCAATGTTGAATAATAACATAGGGAACTATAACGTAATCCCGAACACTAAAACACATTCCTGACATTAATGAACGTCAGTGAAAAAGGTGTAACTTTTAGGTGTAACTCTGACCTACAGAAGTCGTAAGTCATTGATAGAGAAGATGGGGTGACCGACGGGACTCGAACCCGCAACAACCAGAATCACAATCTGGGGCTCTACCATTGAACTACGGCCACCGCCAAGGGACGGGCAACGTAATGTATTCGTCTTGGGCCGGTCAAGCGCCGCGTTTTATTTCCGCTTAAATGTGGCAAACTCGTGGTTGCGTTGGCGTTGGGGGTGCCATAGTTTTCCGGCAACTAGGAGTGTACTGTTTTTCTGACAATCGATTGCGTGGGCTGGTTGCGTTGGCGGTTTGCCTGTGTCAATTGAGCGCTGTTGCACTTGGCCAAGCTGCGGAATCACAAGCCGAGCCTGTCTCGGTTTTCCCCGCGGAGGTTGACTTGGTGGCCAAGGGACGGCAGCAGTTGCTCGTGCAGCAACGCTTGGCCAACGGCCTGGTTCGTGACCTGTCGCGCGAGGCGCTGTTCAGCAGCAGCGACCCGTCAGTCGTGTCGGTTGCGGATGGTGTGGCGCATGCGCTCGGCGAGGGCTTGGCCAAGGTGCGCGTCGAGGCCGCCGGGCAGGTGGCCAGCGTGGACGTTATAGTGGGGCCGAAGCCAAGCGGTGCGCGGCTGAGTTTTGTGGCGGACGTGCTGCCGGTGCTGGGCCGAGCGGGTTGCGCAAACGGCGCTTGTCACGCCAAGCCGAAGGGGCAGAACGGATTTTCGCT
>Ga0310120_10002807_pt1 | contig 12580 bp, 8 predicted proteins | sample CB27_AW_983_MG_FD_203506 | JGI IMG/M metagenome (GOLD analysis project Ga0310120, IMG submission 203506) | Marine microbial communities from Western Arctic Ocean, Canada - CB27_AW_983 | ecosystem: Environmental > Aquatic > Marine > Oceanic | place: Canada: Western Arctic Ocean | collected... | reverse complement strand
GTCACTATTGTTCACACGAGAGCGAGTCGTGACTACGCCTCCAATCAGAATCGCTAAAAGCATGCCTCCTGCCCCCAGGGCCATCTGTGGTTGTGTACCGATCAGGATTGCGAGAATCGCTATGTACAAAGCGATCGTGATGGCAGGAAGCCATGGATGACCCGGCATTACGAATGGACGCTCAAGATCCGGACGCTGGGCTCGGAGTTTGAAGTAGCCAAGCAGGACCATCGTGTCGACGGCGATTGCGACCGTCATCATAAAACGGATCAGGAATTCAAACGCTCCAGAAAGTGCGAGCAGCCCAATCCAAGCTGAGATGAAGTAGAGTGCCTTTCTCGGTGTACCCCTGTCATCAACTTCAGTGAATGCCTGGGGAGAGAGTCGGTGTTGTGCTAGCCCGTAGGCCACTCTTGGTAAGCCCAAGAAATTAACATTCAGACTACTAAGGAGGATGATGAGCGCCGCCGCTGTAACCGCTGTTCCGGCAGCGGGGCCGAACACGCTGGAAATCGTAAGTGCAGCGATCAACTCAGGATCCGCAGACATTTCAGCAGGTGTGAGTACCCCAAGAAATGCGACATTGATCAGTAGATACAGGACCATGACTGCCAGCGCACCACCAACCAAAATCTTCGGTAGTGCAGTGCCAGGATCTTTAATTTCTTCCGCCATTTTCGCGGCGTCTTCCCAGCCGTAGTAAGCGAACGAAATGGATTGATACGCGAGCGCGAAGCCCAAGAGACCTGCGGTTGGTCCAGAAGCTTCTGTCAGGGCAGGCTGGAACCCTATGAAATCACCTGCAGCGATACCTGCAGCAGCGATCGCTACTACAATGAGAACCTTGATGACCGTAGTAATGTTCTGGAACTGTGAGCTGGCCTTGAGTCCACGTGTGTGAAGAAAAAAGAACCCGACACAGACTGCTAACGCTATGATCTGTATGTTGCCGCGATCCCCCGCCAATATTCGGACGTACTCAGCGATAGCAACTGCCTTGGCTGCTCCGCTGAAGCCACGGCTGACGAGGAGTTCTGACCAGCCGGTGACAAAGCCCATCGTATCACCCCAGGCATGGCGAGCGTATACATATTTTCCACCAGCCTCGGGTAGGGCTGCAGACATCTCAGCTAGTACTAGGGTGGAAAGCGCGACGACTACACCACCGAAGAACCAGAGTCCTAGGATTAGCCATGGATCTCCGAGATAACCAGCGATTAGCCCAGGCGTACGCAAGATACCAGCGCCGATGATCATCCCGATCGTGACCGCCATACCGTCTCTGATACGGAGGACGCGTTGGAGGTTATAGGTATTGGTATTAGCACTCATGGGGTGACGAGGTTAGGGGGTTCGGATAGCTCAGGCTAGCGGGGATACGGGTATCTCAGGATTAGAAGTTCTCGGTTAGTGGGATTCTACGATCACTGTGACTACTCTGCCGGGTCCGTGGACTCCCTTTACCAACACCTGTCCAATGTCAGCTGACTTTGAGGGTCCAGAGTGCAGCCCTACAGCAGAGGGTAATTCTCCACCCTCCTTATCCCCGGGAAGCAATTCATTCTTTAGTGCCAGGAGTCCTTCGCTTAGTGTTTCGTAAATTTTGGCTTGGTCGACGAATACCACATGAACCGGAGGGAGAAGTTGAGCTCGTCGACCATCTTGTGGAGTCATGATGAGGGAGCCGGTTTCAGCCACGGCACCGAAAGCTAAAGAGACCCCAGCCTCAACTACTGATGGGTCCATTTCTTCTATCCATTCATCAGGCTCTGCATCTTCATTGAGTCGCCCCCGTGCTAGCTCTCCAACAGAAAGGCTATTGAAGTCCGCAAGAAAACCCCTGACCCAGAGTGAAGCTTCACCTTGAGTCTTGAAGCTTACCACCTCACCACCCGCTGCTTCGAACATCTCAGTGAACTGCTCAGTCGGGTTCCCGGCATGAACGAAAGGGCGCCATCCTTCGAAAGAACCGGGATGGGCGACAACTTCCCGATTTGCGAGGGCAATCCGAACCCGGTCGAGGATTGATGAACGCGCAGTCACTCAATTCCCTCCTTCCACTGCTGCATAAAGCTCTTTGCACTGGATTCGGGGGCTGATCGCTCTTTGACCCAGCCACTCAAGATAGGGAGCGCCCGCCCACCTGCGTCTAGCGGCATACGCTGCAACACTGCTCCGGCTGCACGAAAGATTCCGGGTCGTTCAGCTGCCTTGGTGTATGCCTTAATACCTGCCGACTCTATAGCAGAGGTGAGGCCTTCCTCTACTGCCTTCTCTCTCCAGTGAACAAGTAGTTCTGGTATGGGAATTCTTACGGGGCACACATCGACACACGCACCGCAGAGGGTCGAGGTATATGGTAGAGGCATCGCTTCCTCTAGTCCCAGCATTCCGGGAGCGATGATGGCTCCAATCGGTCCAGAGTACGTCCATCCGTAGGGGTGCCCTCCTGTTTGCCGATAAACAGGGCAGATATTCAAACACGCGCCGCAGCGCACGCACCGCAGTGCTTCCCATGCTTTGTCATCGGCCAATAAGCGGGTGCGACCGTTATCGACAAGAATTACGTGTACTTCTTCGGGCCCGTCGATATCACCATCCCGTTTCGGCCCCTGAATGAGTGAAAAGAAGTTGCCAATCGGTTGACCAGTAGCTGCACGCGAGGTGAGTTGCACAAAACCGGACACATCCTCAAGTCGGGGGACGATCTTCTCGATTCCGACTAAGGCAATATGAACACGGGGCAGGGATGTTGAGAGTCGGATATTCCCTTCATTCTCGATGAGGGCAACTGTGCCAGTTTCAGCAACGAGAAAGTTGCCGCCTGATATCCCCAGATCAGCAGCCAAGAACTCTTCTCTGAGTGCTTCACGGGCTGTTGCTGCGAGTGCGTCAGGTCCGTCATCGAGTGGGGTGCCGAATTTTTCGTGGAAAAGACGCTGACAGTCTTCAAGGCTTCTATGTATAGCTGGTCCGACGATGTGGCTTGGTGGTTCGCCGATTAGCTGGATGATGTACTCACCGAGGTCTGTTTCGCGCACGTGTACACCAAGGTGTTCGAGATGCTCATTTATGCCCAATTCTTCGCTTAGCATGCTCTTGGCTTTGACTGCAGTGCTAATTCCGTGATCACGAACGATTTCTTCGAGAAGCCCCAGGGCATCATGAGCGGTTTCTGCCCAGTGTACCTTCGCACCGTTTGCTAGTAGTTGTGTCTCCGCCTGCTCTAAATATTGATCAAGATTTGTTAAGGCATGCGATTTCACATCTCGAGCCCAGTCCTTCCACAGATCCGAATTGATTTGGCTGTATGCCTCTGAGCGGTTTGCATTGAATGTGTCCGTCGCACTGGTAACAGATGTACGAACACTCGGTCGATCCTTCAGTGATTTAGCCGATTCTTCCCTATAATGCTTAGGGCCACTAAAGCTCATAGACTGACCCCTTCCCAGAGCACACTCGCAAGGTGTCGGAACTGGACAGACAATCGACGTCGGTTACCACGGCCACTGAGCTGGAGGAGGCATCCGCCATCTGTGGAGGTCACGAAGTCTACAGCGGATAGCGTATCGAGTTTTCGGTCCGCCATGGCGGCTGATACTTCCGGTAGTTTGGCGCTGAAAAGCCCCCCAAATCCGCAACACTCCTCGTCCGCTTCCCACGTAACAACCTCCGCTCCACAGTTCTTGAGTAGGGAGATTGGCTGATTACGTATGCCGAGTTCGCGTAGGGCGTGGCAGCTATGATGGTACGCAATACGCTTGCCCTTGAGTCCGGATCCGAGATCCTGAATGCCTAATACTTCCACAAGGAAGTGAGAAAGTTCGTATGTACGGTCAGCGAGAACTTGAGCACGCTCAAGTTCATTATCTAAGAGGTCCGGATAAAAACAGCGTATCATGCCAGCGCAGCTTCCCGATGGCAGCACCACATAGTCCGCGCTATCAAAAGTATCGAGTGTCTGATGCGCCATACGGATTGCTTCAAGTCTTCTGCCTGTATTATAGGCAGGTTGGCCGCAGCAGGTTTGTGACTGGGGCACGTCAACGTCGACCCCCGCGTAGCGCAGTAATCGCACAGCGTCTGCGCACGCGTCCGCGTAGAACTGATCACCGAGACATGTCGCGAAGAAAGAAACCTTCATGTGTCCGCCTAGTTCCTGTTCTCTCCTAAGATCCTCTGGATTTCTGAACGAACATCTCTGAGGTGTGTGCGGGTCATGTCTTGGCTGGTACGCTCCAGTGCTTGCTCTGCAAGCAGATCTATGTCTTCCAGTTCTGCGCGCAGCACGGCACGAATATCTGACGTCCACGGTGCTGCTGCTGGATTGAAGTTGCTGCTAAGGTCCTCTTCATTCGGGTGCAGGCGGTCGTCAACCACCTCTAGGAAAGCTCGTTGTACATTGCGACGGTATGTGTTGACCTGGACAGTTTGATCTTGGAGTTCATTCCAGATTCCTGCGCTCAGATCGCTCATGAGGTCTGCGAGGGTATAGGCGTCACCGCTTCTTGTCTCGAGTGCTTCGAACTCAATAAGTCTCTCCAGCCGAGCTTGGCTCAGAAGACTGGTTAGAACGCGATTCTGCTGCGTGCGGAATCGTTCAACGACTCCCTCCGGTTCAATTCTGCGTAAAATATCTGAGTTCAGAAACATCTCAGGTACGTGGAACGCAGCTTCATCCAGATACTGTACTGCTTCCCTCTGCCGTGCCTTCTCAACAGGCTCAAATCTTGGGCCTGTACCGTACTTCTCCTGAGTCTGAGCGCCCCCGACAATCGCGGTAACATGGCCCATATAACGTCCCCACTGGCTCACCGCTTGTCCATAAAGATTCTCTAGCTCGTCGTAACTCTCTCCGGGTTTCTCTGTTACCTCGAGCATCATGCTCATGACACGTTCAAGGTTCCTCATTCCATATGTGGTCGATTTAACAGCGTCAGCGTCACCAACCGCTTCAGTGAGCGCTTCCGGGTCAGATCCTGCAGCATCAGCGGTTGTGAACCTCAGCCACGGGTACCGATCCTGCTCACGCGCCCATCCATTGAGTATCTCTAGTTCGTCGTCGGGTGTGTCAGCTTCCGGAATCGGCGAGTATCCCCAACGCACACCGAAGTGGTCATAAGGGCCAACCTGGGGGATTAGGTATTCCAATGGGATATTATCCTCCGGCTGGGCTACATAGTTGAATCTCGAATAGTCCATGAGTGTTGCTGTGTGACTTCCACCCATCCTTTCCAGGAATGAGGCACTTCGTACTGAGTCCGCCGGATACATGGCGGACGCCTTCATATTGTGGGGAAAGCCAATCGAGTGACCGATCTCATGGGTGACTACATATTCGACCAGTCGTCCCATAAGAGAGTCTGGCATCGGCAGAGATTGAGCACGCTCATCTAGGGCTCCCACTTGGATGAAGTACCAATTTTTCTGTAACTCCATGATGTTGTGATACATGTTGACTTCCCCTTTAAGAATTTGTCCTGAGCGGGGGTCAACGATTTGTCCGCCAGTTGCATTTGCTACGGTTGAAGGCCGCCAATAGATCGCAGAATGGCGTGCATCGTACATCGAAAAGCTTGGGTCCTCTTCCGGGGTTGGTGCTACACGACCCACGATTGCGTTACTGAACCCCGCATCCTCAAATGCTGGCTGCCATTCATTCACACCCTTAACGATCCAGGGCTTGAGCCAGTCGGGTGTTGCTGGATCGATCCAATAGACGATTGGGTCGATAGGATCGGAGATTTCAGCGTTTGGGTTTTGCTTCTCCAACTTGAAGCGGTGAATAAATCGAATCTGCTCCAGTCGGTTATCCGGTCTGGTAAAGTCGTAAGACCGGCTTGAATTGAAGCCTACACGCTCATCATGCCAGCGTGGCATCATTGGCTCCTTAGGAAGCCGGGCCATACTGAAGAAGACCCTGGCTGTCTGTGAACGAGTCTGGGCTTGTCCGCCACCACGTCCACCACCCGGGCCCCCTCCGCGTCCACCAGGAGCGGCACCGCTGCCTGAACCACTTTGAGTAACCTGGACGTTTACCGCGTCCTCGAAAGACCAGCTGTCTTCCACCCAGCTTCTCCCACGGTTTAGGCCGTCTATCGGGTTGAGTTCGGGAATATTTGTAAGGAACACATCTGAGACATCGATGACGGCTGAACTATCAGCACCGTATGCTTCAACGTCGAACGTTGCGAGCACAGGGCCTCTACGGAATCCTGAGACGACACTCCAAATTGCAGCTGTTGAGTCAGCAATCATGTCGTAATCCTTACCACGTAGGATCACTCTATCTCCTTGCCGCTCCCATTGTACGATCAGGCGTGGGCCGCCTGTGAAGAAAGAGCCCGGATCCTGGAGCGTCGATTCCATCGTGCGCTGGATGAGGAGCATTTCATTTTCCAGCTCGGATGGCGGGATCTCGAAGAAAAGGTCATCACCTACTTCGTGGACGTCGAACATGCCGGCGCTAGTGATTGCATCCTCGGTGATGACTTCGGAATATTCACGCGGTCCGTCCGAGTCATTTTCTTCCCTAGGTCCACCTCCTCGGTCACCCGGACGTTCTTGCTGCTGGAGCGTAAGTGCCAGGGCCGGAGTCATCGCAGCGAATGCTTGCGAGCATAGTGGAAACGAGAATGCTGTCAGAAGTAGTATAGTGAGACCCGCTCGAACTCTCTTCATGTGATCTTGCCTCTTGGGAGCTGATCCGGCGTCATGGCCGGGGTCGCAGGTTAGGTTCGCCTGATTTTTGCGACAAGAGCAAATTGAGGCCAGTGTGGCTTGCCCTTGAGCTAGCGGTGGGCTGGTAGTGAAATTTCTAACTGTGAATATGCGAAAAAACATAGATGGTCTTCCGGTCCTCTTCAGCAGGGTCAGAACAACTCTGCTACTGCTATCGGCGCTAGCGTGCGGAGAGTCGAGTACAGATGTCGTCAGGCTTTCCATTACGATCGAGCCTCAGGGCGGGTTGATCGTCGGAGTAGGCGGCACCTTAGATTTCCTCGCAGCCGTAACCGATGAGTCTGGCCAATTGGTCTCCGGCCAAAATGTCATCTGGTCTGTTGAGAACACCGCAATCGCTACGATCGACCAAAATGGTCTCACCACGGGTGTGTCTATCGGTGCAACCACAGTGATGGCTTCGGTGGGCGAAGCAAGCGGCAGTGTGCGCCTGGAGGTGTATGTACCAGAGGTTATCTCAAATTACGAGGTCGGCAAAAGCTACTTTGGCCGAAACAATTATGTTGAGTACATCCCGGGTGAGTTGCCCGTTGTGATTTCAGCACCACATGGCGGAGCATTGCAGCCCGGAGAGGCGGCGGATCGCACGTACGGCACCACGGGCTCTGATCGCAACACAATCGATCTCAGCCTTGCTCTGAGAGATGCGCTCATCGATGCGACGGGCTACGCACCACATGTGATTCTCTCGCGTCTGCACCGCAGTAAGCTCGACCCGAACCGTGAGATCGTCGAAGCCGCTCAGGGTGATCCATTCGCCGAAAACGCGTGGCACGAATTCCAGGACTGGATCAAGGAAGCACGGGTTTTCGTCGCCGACGACTACGACAGGGGACTGTACTTCGACATGCACGGTCACGGGCATTCGATCCCGAGGGTCGAGATCGGATATCTCCTGAGTGGGTCAGATCTCAACCAAAATGACGACGCACTCAACAATATGACGATGGTCGAGAAAACGAGTATCCGTGATCTGGGTCGCCACGATCCGGAAACGTTTACTGAACTTCTACGAGGACCGAAGTCGTTCGGGGGTTTCCTGGGGGATGAAGGTGTGCGTTCTATCCCGAGCCCTGGGGACCCATCTCCTGGATCGGATCCCTACTGGACTGGTGGCTACAATACGAGGGAACACGGTTCGAGAAGCCTGTCAGAAGTCATCAGCGGGATCCAACTTGAGCACCAATATCCTGGCCTCCGGGACACTGATGCGAACCGTCGAGTGTATGCAGTGCAACTAGCGTCAGCGATCCGTCTTTTTATGCTCGAATACTTCGGATTCTTCGAACCTGGGAGCTGATTCCTTAGTCAGGATTAGCTAGGGACTTGCACCTCACGTAACGTGAGGTCGTATTCCTTAAGAACAGGCAGAGTTATACAGATAGCAGTAGGGGGAGTCGGTGACTGCCATGAAGGTGGGGGAACTCACTAAGCGCACTGGACTCACAGTACGCACACTTCACCACTACGACGAAATTGGACTCCTTGCTCCGGCAGAGCGAACCTCTTCAGGCCACCGACTCTATGGGGAAACGGAACTCCGGAGACTGCAGGAGATTGTCTCTCTGAAGTCAGTGGGGTTGCTGCTAAAGGAGATCAAGGAATACCTGCTCCGGGATGAAGCTTCGTTAGACCGGGTGCTCGAATTACAAGTCGAGCGTATCAATCAGCAGATTGCGGGACGGAAGCGGCTTCTGGCTCTGATTCAGGGGTTACGCCAACGACTCAGGTCGCCGAAAGGGGTCTCTCTCGAAGAGCTAACACGAACAATTGAGGTCACTATGAAATACGAGAAATACTACACGCCAGAACAGCTAGGGCAGCTTGAAGAGCATGCCGGAGAGGTTGGCGAAGAACGTATCCAGGCAGTCCAGCAAGAGTGGACTGAACTCTTTGCTGCCTATCAGGCGGCTATGGAAGAGGGGTGTGACCCCGCGAGTGATGAGGTACAGGATTTGGCACGTAAGTCGGCAGCTCTCATCCAGGAATTTACTGGAGGCGATGAAGCCATCGCGGCATCGTTGGGGAATATGTACAAGACAGAGGGGGGCGAGGGCATTTCGTCCAGCCACGGCATGGACACGTCCCCGGACCTCTGGGAGTACATGGGTAAGGCGGGCGCGGTGTTACGCGGGGATAGCTGAGCTTCAAAACACAAAAAGGAAGAGGGCGGCAGGCAAAGCCTGTCGCCCTCAATGTTCTCTAGGTCAGAGAACGAGGCTGAAAAGCTTAGCCTCCGCCTCTGTTCTTCCTAGGCTTCAGAGGATGTCTTCCGCGTTTGGCAGTGAGATCAATCTCTCTCTCTCTGCCATTAACCACGATCGTAGCCGTTTCGTCACCATCAAATGTGATGGTGATGTCAGCAGAGCGTGTCTTTGTTTCGTCACCATTGGTTCTGGTCGCGTTGACCTTGCGAGTGACCGTTCCTGATATCGGATAACGTGGATCTGATCCAGGAATTGGCACGACGACATCGTTATATGTGAATTCGCCCGTCATATGGTAGGTGCGAGCACCCTCATCGGTATGGCGGCTTTTCGTTACCTCTTCGGTTCCGTCTCCGTTCCGGGTGCGATGTGTCTCTTCACCTGAGAGTCCGGTAACCGTGATGTTTCGGGTTCGAGCGATTTGAGCTGTCCAACCTTCACGGCTGACTTCACCACTCACATCACTTTCGTGTTCGATACGCTCGGTTGTCAGGGAGCCATACTCGGCTTGTTCGTTTCCATCTGCATCAAAAAACTTAGCCGAGCGTGTGCCTGACAGCGGATGTCCGGGGCCATGCCGGCCACCCGGGTGACCAGGTATACTGCCACCGGCCATATCCGGAGCGCTTCGTGGCTGGAAGGCAAATGCCAAACTCCAAATGCCAAAGTCCTCAAGCGTTGCATCAGCCGCGATGATTGCCATGTCTAGCAAGAAGTCGTCATCGTAGGCGTCCGGACCACTCAAGTCAGTGCATGCACTGGCTAATACCGCTATAGCAAGCACACCTATAATCTTGGCAGGTCGGCTTGTTTGGTGTGTCATACCTGTCTCCCTCTCTTCGTCATGTGACCACATCCCTCGTTTGTCTAGATGAGATGCGTATCACGGTCTAGACGTTAAATAGACGGATACGGCCGGCGCAAGGATTCCTGTAGACTTTTCTAGGATGATCACCAGGTGAATGCGGAGTTTCTCTGATTTTGAGCCGGGTTACCCTGAGCGCTCCACGACGAAGACTGGTTGGGTCCAAGCAACTCGTCCAGCTGAGTCGCGTACACGGGCTCGCACATAGCGCACATTAGTCACAAGCTCAAATATCGCCGGATTCTGGGTGCTCTCAGACAAGACCCGGCCGCCCTCCCCAATGAATGTGGTAGTGTATCGAAAGTCGCTTTCACGGTTGATATGTACTTCTAGGCGGTCGTGAGTAATCACAATATCAGAGAGTTCCACACCGGTGCTGGCGTAGAAGTGACCAGCTTCTAGGGCCTCCATTAGTGTCATCGCATCTAGATTTCTAGCTTTGACGGTGACCCATCCCCGACCGGGATTTGCCCGATCTAGGGCAAACTCCCCTTGGAAATGATGGGCATCATCTACTGCGATTCCATAGATTCGCTTGCCGTTGCTGAGAAGAATATCCCAGATCTCTTCCATGCCAGGGCTGCCCTCTCCTCCTTCATTGTGCACGGTTGGGTGCCCATTCGAGATTTCCAGGAGGCGGTCCCTCTCTATTTGGGCAAGTTCCTTGGCACCAAACGACCAGCGGAAGTTTGGGTGATTGATGTGAGGAACACCCTCGACCTCTCTAACTGCGTCGACATTAGCCTGAATGGTACCGACGAGAGTGGTGGATGTACGGGCTTCTAGCGCGTATGGGATATTCAGGCCATTCACGTGCACAGCTGCTTGATCAAAGCTCGATGTCAATTCCTCGCCCGGTATTAGTAAGAAAGTGGAATCGACGAGGCCTGAGAGGGTTTGCGGGTCAGTGAAAACGTTGTGATCAGAAAGTACGAGGAAATCGTAACCATGTTCTTTGTACCAGCGAGCAACGTATTCGGGAGGGGAGTCGCCATCGCTCATGGTTGTGTGTGCATGTGTATTCCCTTTGTACCAGAATCCATCCTGGTCTACTGGGACCTCGAACTGGACAGTTGTCCGGTGTCCGGGGACATCACTACAAGAGGCTACCAGGAGCACCAGTGGGACTACTCGACCCAAAGCCCGAGAGAACGATCTCATCGGCTGGTTGCTTCGGTAGTCTCTTGGGGCTCCTGAAAACGGTAAAGGAGCATTGCCCGGTCACTCTCTCGAATGATATCGGGTGCGAGATAATCCGGTCTCGAGAACACTTCTGGGCCCAGAAGTTCTTCTGGACGCAACAAGTGTTCAATGATATCGAAGCTGATCGGGTCACCGGCTGGCACCTCTAGTTCGAGATAGACCATCGGCGCGGGCGTTCCCCAGTGATCTGCCCAAGTGAGTTCTTCGGGATTATTGATGACCGTTCCATTGATGGAGATCAGGCGTGTGTCTTCAGCAGGGTCGTACTGGAAGCGGAGGCGTTCGGATCCGATCCGCGATCGCACGCTGATGATCACACGTCGAATATCACCTATCGTTATATCGGTTTCGATGATTATGACTGGTTCAGGAGCATCCACTGCCGGTGCGACAGCAGCTGGAACTGCCCCGAAGTCATAGCCGAAAATACTGAGGTCACGCATCAGCCCGAAGGCACTGCCAGTGCGCTCAACTGCCCATTCACGAGCAGGCAAGTCCAATCTGTCTAGGACAGGAGCCGTTGCCCAAAGAGCTTCAGGTGTTCCGTGTTCATAAGCGTATACCAAAGTCGAGGGTGCAGGACGCTCTGCTGTGGTCTGGGAATTGAGGATTCCGAATCCCAGGGCGGCACCGACTGTGATTACACCTCCCGTGGGGGCCCACCAGCTATTCGAGTGAAGGACACTGTCCAGGGCTGGCAGGCAAAGGTACAGGCCAATTGTGATAAACACAGCCAGCCAAGGAGCGAATTCGAAGGTCATTGCAATCCAGAGCAATTCCGCAACAGGAACAAAGAACGAGAGAACTGGAACAGTGAATAGGATCGCAAGAGACCAACCGAGCATTTCTGTCGTCCGTTCACCCATGACGGTGACCCAGAACACTGACATTAGTGCCGCCGCGACAGGCCACTCGAGATTCATTGCGGCGAGTGGGGCCGTGTACCCTAGCAAGATTGCGCCCACAAATGGCACGATTAAGGCGCCGAGAGCCAGTTGTTGGATACTTAGCCACTTCCTAGCTAGGGCGTGAAGTCCGGTCACAATCGTAAATGCGGCAGCAGCGAGAGCTATTACGTACCAACCCTCTCTGTGGTACAAGGACCCCTGAAGGCTACCAGCCTCAGGGTGAAAACGCGGTAGCCAATTCAGGAGCAGTAAAGCAAAACCGAAGGATAGTGAGGCTCCAACGATAGAGATGCCGGCGCCTATGAGAGCGCCAGAAAGACGGACGCTCGAACGGTGCATTGCTAACAGCGCCAGGATAAGCAAGATGATGAGTCCGGCACTGATCCACTTAACCCATGTCACCTGGTAGACGAATAAGCCGAGGGCTGGCATGCTAAAATAAACTACGTCCGGTGCATTTACATTTACGAGGTCTTGATCACCGAGATAGCGTAGGACATGGAGGGCGTGCAGCCCGTGGTGTTGAAGCGTCGATTCCGAAAGGTTTTCCGGTGTGTCGTACTGCTGGTGATAGACGTGCCCTTTGTCGATTGCCGCGAAGTTAAGTCCCTGTTTGCCAGCCTCCTTAAATGGTGTGAAATCAGTGTCGTTCGGCA
>Ga0310120_10002800_pt1 | contig 12589 bp, 5 predicted proteins | sample CB27_AW_983_MG_FD_203506 | JGI IMG/M metagenome (GOLD analysis project Ga0310120, IMG submission 203506) | Marine microbial communities from Western Arctic Ocean, Canada - CB27_AW_983 | ecosystem: Environmental > Aquatic > Marine > Oceanic | place: Canada: Western Arctic Ocean | collected... | reverse complement strand
GAAGCCGATTCACATCATGACGGCGGAAGAACGTAACAAGCCGCCGAAACTGGAGGACTACTTTGTGGATCTCGGACTGGCCCAGGCGGAGGTTGAGAAGTTGGTGGCGGTGGGAGATCCGATTACGCGGGAACGCGGACTGATCGAGATGGGGGACTGCGTGAACGCGAAGTCTCTCGACAACCGAGCCTCGGTGTTTCTCCTGTTAGAATCGTTGCGGGCTCTGAAGAAGAGCCGGCGCAAACCGGCCTACGATTTTTATGCGGTCTTCACGGTGCAGGAAGAAGTGGGCTTGCGTGGAGCGAACGCATCGACGCTGGAGATTCAACCCGACTTCGGTTTCGGGCTCGATACCACCATCGCGTTCGACACGCCGGGTTCGAAGCCACAGGAGCAGTGCACGAAACTGGGCGGGGGAGTTGCGATCAAGATCATGGACAGCTCCGTCATCTGCGATTATCGGATGGTTGCGTTCATGAAGTCGGTGGCGGCCGGAAAGAAGATTCGCTGGCAGGCGGAGATTCTGCGCGCGGGTGGGACGGACACGGCGGGATTGCAACGCATGACGCCGGGCGGATCGATCGCGGGCGCCGTTTCGTTGCCGACCCGGCACATTCACCAGGTGATCGAAATGTGTCACAAGAAGGACATCGCGGGTGCCATCAAGCTCCTCGCAGCCTGCGTGTGCGATCTGGACAAGCACGACTGGTCGTTTTGATCGGAGCGGCGCAGATCCGGTGATCGGCACGGGAGAGCGACGGCCGGGCAGGGCCCGCTACTTGCGGCGCAGGGCGAAAAAGAGGAGGGCGAGGCCGCCGAGCCCGGCGAGGAGGGTGGTGTTGGGCTCCGGAGCAGCGGAGGCGGTGTCCTCGACGCGGGTTTGTGCGGGCGTAACAAACTCCTTATCAACGGCGATCCCGGCCAGGACCCCCTGCGAAAGCGCAAGGCAGGTCAACGCGCAGAGAAGCATCGGGGCAGAGCGACGAAGGGGCATTCGGGGACGCTGGTGTGAATTTGGAGGGTTCTGCCGGTCCGCTTGTATTAGCAGAATCACGGACACGCAGAATGCCTCAACGAGGGGAAGCTGAAAAGTTCTATCTTTTTCGAATTTGTTAGGAATCAAATTTTATTAGGGAGTGAAACTCAAGAAAACAGGGTATCGGGGAATGGTGAGGGCGTTTAGGCGGGGCTTGGCAAGGCATCTTTTTGAAAAACTATGATCTTCTGGAGAACCGTGACGACCCGGTCATTTTTTTTTGGCCCGGTCCGCATAAGAGAGGTCTTGTTAGAAAAGGGCGGTTGAGGCCTGAATCCTCCGGATTGGGTGACTCGCAAGAAAAAAGTGCAACTGCTGGGAAAGTTGCCAAACCGCAACATGTTGTGGTGTGAATAATTTGTCAGCACAATATGAGCAAAATGGCGTTGACCGAAGGCGACTCGACATCGTAGGCTCGCCATCGCTGAGCAATCCCTGCGAAAAGCTAAGGAGAAACGAAATAATAGCAAAATCTGCGAAGTTCACCCTTCAAAACTCACCATGTCTGGAACCACCACTGTGCAAATCGGAGATCGCACGTTCGTGCTCGATCGGGAGAAAGCGGAAGAGGCCTTTTCGGCGAAACGGATCATCAACGGGAAGGAGACGATGTTCTTCAACATTCTGCCGTTGAAGTACCAATGGGCCTACGACCTCTACAAGACGATGAAGAACAATCATTGGGAGCCGGAGGACATCCCGATGCAGAAGGACGTGGAGCAGTGGCGAAGCACGGACGAGATCTCGGAGGTGGAGCGGTGGATCATCAAGATGGGGATCGGTTACTTCTCCGCGGCGGAGGGGATCGTGGGGGACAACATCATGCACGTGGTGCGGGAGTTGGTGACCGCTCCGGAGCTCAAGCTGGTCCTGGGCCGCCACGCGCACGAAGAGAACATCCACGCGGACTCACTGGTCTACATGATTTCGTCGCTGGGATTGAACCCGCACGAGTGCGAGGCGATGTTTGAAGACATTCCGACCATCACGGCCAAGAATGACTTCCTGGTGAGCAATAGCCGGGCCTTGCGCCGGGACGTCGACCTGACCATCACAGCCAACAAGCAGGCGCTCGCCAAGAACATGTTCATGTTCGGGCAGGTGATGGAGGGGACGCAGTTCTACGGCCTGTTCGGAATGGTTCTCAGCCTGTATCGGCAGAACAAGTTTCCGGGGATCGGCCAGATGTTCCGCTACACCCTACGCGACGAGTCGAACCACATCGAGCTTCTGCGCAGTCTCCTCAACGCACTTGTGGTGGAGAACCCGGACATCTGGACGGAGGAATTCCGGGCCGATCTTCGCGAGACGATGCGGGAGGGGATTGAACTTGAGAAGCGGTTCATCGGTGACTGCCTGCCGGTCGATGCGGTGGGTCTCTCGGCGGCGGCCTTCGAGCAGTACATCGACTATATTGGCGACCGGCGGCTGGTGAATTGCCACCTGGATCCATTGAACGAGGCTGTTTCGAATCCGTTCCCCTGGCTGGCCGAGATGATGGACATCAAGAAGGAGGGGAATTTCTTCGAGGTGCGCGTCACCGAGTATCAGAAGGCAGCCGCGCTGGAGACGGTGAGGTATTCCGATGACGAGCTTTAATCCGCGGATGAATCGCGGAGCAAAGACCCAGGTTTCAAGTCTTAAGTTTCAAAACGAAAGACCGGTGGCGGAATCCGCTCTCTCGTAACACTTGCGGTCTCAACACTCTCAACTTTTCACAATTCTACTACATCCATGTATCGACCCATTACACTCGAGGAAGACCTTGCGCTCAAGCAGGTCATCGCCACCCGCCACAGCGACGGGAGTCACCTGCGCTACAACTGGTGCGAGTCTCTCGCTACCGAGTACCGCACTCCGATTCCGGAGATTACCGTCACGCGTCCGACCGGCGAACGACAGTTCTCGCTTGGGGATGTTGTCGAGACGATCGGCGAAGCCTTGACGGACCTGTTGCTGTCGCGGCATGAGGAGGAAGATCGGATATTCAACGATGAGAACCGCAGCTTTGTCAGCGGGGTAGCGTTCAGCGTGGCGAAGAGCCTGATGCAGCAAGTGCAACGTGGCGGGGCCATCAAGCTGAGTCAAAACGATCTCTACCTGCTCATCGAGAAGGCTCTCATCGAGAACGACGCGCACGACGTGGCGAAGTCGCTGGTCTTTGCGCGGAGTTACGAGAAGAACGGAGAGATTGTGGTGAACGAAGGGCCGCATCCCATGCCGGTTCGGCTGATTCGGAGGAACGGAAACGTGGTTCCGTGGAGCGAGACCAAGATCGAGACGGCGGTGCGGAAGGCCTTCCTCGATCTTCGCCAGGATCCCGAGCCGGCGGGGCGTATCGCCCATGGGGTGACGCAGCGGGTGCGGGCCGGCGATTCGGCATTCGTGCACATCGAGGACGTGCAGGACCTGGTGGAGGAGGAACTGGGCCGGCAGGGGCAGATCTACGTGATGCGGGCCTACATGTCGTACCGCATTCAGCGCGCCGAGGTCCGCAAGGCGCACCAGGCCGAGATTGCGGAGGACCCGAACCAGGAGTCGATGGTGGTGGTCACCCACGAAAACGGGGAAAGCGATTTCTGGGACGGAACCGAGCTCAAGAAGCGCATCCATTTCGCCATGATCGGGCTCGACCTTTGCCTCAGCGAAGAGCAGATCGAGCTCGAATTGCGGCGATCGATCGGCGCTGAGATATCGGCCGCGGAATTGCAGCGCAGTGTCGTCCTGAATTCCAAGGCCCTGATCGAGAAGGACGCCGACTTCGCCAAGTTCGCGGGGCGCATCCTACTGAGCTACATTTACGAGGAGGTTCTCGACTGGTCGATCCTTCGCGACGGGATCGCAGCGCTCAAAGCGGCGCACCAGGAGCAGTTCAAGCGCTATCTCAAGCACGGGGTGGCGATCAAGCGGATCAGCCCGGAATTGATCGAACGGTTTGACCTCGATCGCCTGGCAGCCGCTTTCGATCCGTCTGCCGATCTCGACTTCGACTATCTTGGTATCCAGACCCTCTACGACCGCTACCTGATCGTGGACAAAACGAACGGCAAGCCGCGGCGGGTGGAGACGCCGCAGTTTTTCTGGATGCGGGTCGCGATGGGGCTCTTCAAGGCCGAGGATCACAACCGGGAGGACTGGGTGATCCGGCTCTACCAACTCTACAAGGGCCGGCGCTTCTGCTCCTCGACGCCGACCCTATTCAACTCGGGCACGCTGCACTCGCAGCTCTCGTCGTGCTACCTCTACAAGGTCGACGACTCGATCGAATCGATCATGCTGCGCGGAATTTCGGAGAACGCGTTTCTCTCCAAGTGGGCGGGCGGACTGGGTGGTTCGTGGACGAGCGTGCGCGGCACGGGGGCCTACATCCAGGGCACCAACGGCGAGAGCCAGGGTGTCATTCCGTTCCTGAAGCTTCACAACGACCAACTGGTGGCTGTGAACCAGGGGGGCAAGCGCCGGGGGTCGGGCTGTGCCTATCTCGAGACCTGGCACAACGACATCGAGGACTTCCTCGAACTGCGGGTGAATACCGGGGACGAACGCCGGCGGACGCACGACATGAACACGGCCAATTGGATCCCGGACCTCTTCATGAAGCGGATGGAGGCCCGGGAGGATTGGACGCTCTTCCGCGCCAACGAGACGCCCGACTTGCACGACCTCTACGGCACGGCCTTCGCGCAGCGCTACCTCGAGTACGAGGCCCTTGCGGCCGAGGGAAAGATCTGGAGCCGCCGGGTCCCGGCCATCGAATTGTGGAAGAAGATGCTCAAGATGCTCTTCGAGACCGGGCACCCGTGGATCACCTTCAAGGACCCCTGCAACCTGCGAAGTCCGCAGGACCACGTCGGCGTGATCCACTCCTCAAACCTCTGCACCGAGATCACGCTCAATACCTCGCAGGACGAGACCGCAGTGTGCAACCTCGGCTCGGTGGTTCTCGACACCCATCTCACCAACGACGGCATGCTCGATCACGAGATGCTGCGCGAGACGATCACGGTCGCGATTCGCGCTCTCGACAACGTGATCGACATCAACTTCTACCCGACCGAGGCGGCCAAGACCGCCAACCGCCGGCACCGTCCGATCGGGCTGGGCGTGATGGGACTGCAGAACGCGCTGTTCAAGAAGAATCTGAGCTTCGCGAGCGACGAAGCGGTGGCGTTCAACGACGAGTTCATGGAGGCCATCGCCTACTACGCCTACAGTGCGAGCAGCGACCTCGCCTCGGAGCGCGGAACCTACTCGACCTATCGCGGCTCGAAGTGGGAGCGGGGGATCCTCCCGCAGGACTCGCTGGAGCTGCTGCAGGAAGAACGGGGACTGGAGGTGCAGGTCCCGCGCGGCGGCAAGATGGATTGGCGCCCCGTGCGCGACAAGATTCTCAAGCACGGGATGCGGAATTCCAACGTGCTGGCGATCGCGCCCACCGCCACGATTTCGAACATCATGGGCACCACGCCGTGCATCGAGCCGAACTACAAGAATCTCTTCGTGAAGAGCAACCTGAGCGGCGACTTCACGGTCCTGAACCGCCAGTTGGTGAAGGACCTCAGGAAAGAGGGCCTCTGGAAGCAGGACATGCTGGACCAACTCAAGTACTTCGACGGGGAACTGGCCGACATCGACAACATTCCCGACGAACTCAAGATGAAGCACCTCACCGTCTTCGGGGTGCCGTACTCGTACATCATCAATGCCGCAGCAAGACGGCAAAAGTGGATCGACCAAAGCCAATCAGTGAACCTCTTCCTGGCCACTCCGGACATGAAGACCCTCAGTCACATGTACCGTCACGCCTGGCACGTGGGGCTCAAGACGACCTATTACCTGCGGACCCTGCAGGCCAGTAACATCGAGAAAGCCACCGTGACCCGGAAAAAGATCGAGATGCCGCAGACCACCGGTGGACAAAAGCCCGGGTACACCGAAGCCCAGGCCATGGCCTGTTCGCTGGAGAACGGGGAAGGGTGCGAGGCTTGCCAGTGAGGGGAGCGACCAATCGATAGAGCATAAAGCGGTGAGGCGAGCGTTGCCCAGGACACAGTTGCGGTGGGTGAGGGGGCGGCCCGCGGGGTGGCGTCTTGGCGATGCGGAGCCGCCTTGCCTGGCCGCGGTTTGTGCTGCGCACGGGAACCCGGGGTTGCACCCCGGGCTGTGTTGTGCTGCCCATTCAGGGCAGTGACGGGGAAGCGGGAAGGCGATGGAAACCGGGAAGAATCCGAGGAGCCAGACTACCAACCAACTTGAACATGCGCACAGGAGGTGTCAGTCATATCAAACTGACATTTTCCGCATCTCGTGGCGGTGCCGGAGGGGCGGCCGGCGAGTGAGTTTGTTGGGGTGGCGGATTCGCACGCTTGGCCGTTCTGGGTTGGGGCGCAAACCCAGGGTTCCACTGCGTTTCACCCTGGGCTGTGATGTGTTGCCCCGTTGGGGCAAGGGGACAAGCGAGCTGTGCTCTTGGTCAGAGTTTCCGTTTCCTGAACTCGGCGTGGCGTTTGGCGAGGCAGGGGCGGCAGACGCAGGTGCCTTTGCCGGGAGTGGCTTCGCTCCATTCGGTGGTGACCTCGCCGCAGTCTTCGCAGCGGAGCGGTTGAGCGAGCGGGTTGAGTGGGACGGTTTCCTCCGGAGCCGGAGGAGGCGGTTGGCGGGGTGGTGGTTTGGGGAGCGGGCCGTATTTCAATGGTGGTGGGTGGGAGGCGGGAGCGGGGTGCGAGTAGCCGTCGTCATCGTCGTCCTGGTTGGCCTCCTCCTCGCGAAAGATCCGGCGGGCTTCGACGTCTTCGGGAAAGACGATCTCGCCGGTGGTTGGGGAGATGAGGGCCGCGGGGAGGGGACCGGAGCGCAGGTCTTCCCAAGTGTACCCGGCGGGACCATGGAAGTCGATGAGGCCGCGGTAGATGCGTAGCTCTCCACTCCGCGAATCGAGAAAGTGCAGGTGGCCGATGCCCGCGTAATCATAGGCGTCGTAGCTGGACTGGGAGGCGAAGTCGCGGTGCGAGGCGGAGAGTTGGATGCGATCGTGATCGTCGAAGGAAAGGGCGGACTCGGTGTGGAGGATGTGATGGTGGACACCCGCGAACTCCCCAGTCTGGCGGTAGCGGTGGCGGAATCGCTTGGGGCGGTCGAAGACCCAGTAGGCGAAGCGATGATGATCATCGACAGCGACGAAGAGGTCGCTGGGGTATCTGTTTTCTTCGATGCCGAAATCGAAATCGAGTTCGACCATGCCGGGGAACTTGGTTTCGAGCCACTCGTAGAGATTGGCCTTGGCCTCGCGCACTTCGTTGGAATCGTGGGCGAGGGGACAGGAGGCGGACTGGCGGTGAGCGAAGTGGGGACGGCGGGTCTCGCCGACGCGGAACCAGAGTGGTTGCCGGCAACCGGGACAAACAAGGCGACGGTCGCGGGCCCAGGTGCGGAGGGTCTCCGGGCGGGAGATCCATTCGGAGGCGATGGAGGTCAGGCGTTTTCCGGAATCTGACTGGAGCGCGACGAACATGTGGTGGAGCGCTTGCTGGAACGGGTGTCACAAGGTGGCCTCCAAGTGCAAGGAGAAGAAGGTTCGAAGTGGCGAATCGGGGGAAGGCGAAATAGTGAAAGGAAAGGGGTGCGGGTACGGCGTGGTGGTGGCCCGCCTGCGGGTGAGATTTGCGGGGCGGCGGGAATCGCACGCTTGGCGAGGGGTTTTGCTGGACCAGAACCCCGGGGCGGCGCCCGAGGGGCTTGCGCTGGGCTGGGATGAGATGCCCTTTCAGCGCAGGGGGGGTGGGTTCCGTGGCGGACTGGGTTAAGAGTGGAGGCCACCCAATTCCGACAACGTGGTCGGAATCAGGTTGGAGCACGGGCAAGCCGGGAGGAGCGCTTTCGCTTGCCATGGGGCCGGAGGATGCGATTTGCTTTCGAGGCAAACCATGAAAACACATCGCTTCACCCTGTCAGCCGGCCTCGGCCTCTTCGCTCTTCCCTGTGCTCCCGTCATCGCGCAGGACATTCACGAGACTCTCACCGATACCGCCACGAACACGTGGGTGGAGAATTTCTCGATCGACAGCGGGGCGGTGAAGACGGGAGGAAAAGCGGATTGGTCGGTGCGGAAGTACACCTTGCGCGGAGGAAAGCAGCAGGGGGTCGATGTGGTGGAAGTCGATAATGGGAAACTGAAGTTCTCGGTGATCCCGACGCGGGGGATGAACGTCTACAAGCTGCACTGCGAAGACGTGACGCTGGGCTGGAACTCGCCGGTGAAGGAGATCGTGAACCCCCTCTTTATCAATCCGGCCGACCGCGGGGGGCTGGGATGGCTGGACGGCTTCAACGAATGGATGGCGCGCTGCGGGTACGAGTTCGCGGGACACCCGGGAGAGGACGGCGAGAAGATGCTGACCCTGCACGGGAAGGCCTCCAACATCCCGGCGTCGAAGGTAGAGGTGATTATCAAGGGCAACCGGATCCACGTGCGGGGACGGGTGGAGGAGACCATGTTCAAGTTCGCGCACCTGGAAATGGTAACGGACATCTCGACCGAGATCGGGAGCACGACGGTGCGCTTCGACGACAAGCTCACGAACCGCGGGTCGACCGACCAGGAGTTCGAGATCATCTATCACAGCAACTACGGCGAGCCGCTGCTCGAGAAAGGGTCGCGTTTCGTGGCTCCAATCAAGAGCGTGACCCCGTTCGACGAGCGAGCGGTGAAAGAACTCGATGAACACCTGGTCTACTACGGACCGACCAAGGGCTACGGCGAAACGGTTTACTGCATGGAACTGAATGCCGGGAGCGACGGCCGGACCACCGTGATGCTGCAGAACAGGGCGGCAGACCGGGGAGTATCGATGTCGTACAACGTGGACAGCCTGCCCTTCTTCACGCTTTGGAAGAACACCGACATGGGGGAAAAAGGGTACGTGACGGGACTGGAGCCGGGATCGGGCTACCCCTATAATCGTTCGGTGGAGCGCGAGCGCGGCCGGGTGAAGACGATCGGCCCGGGCCAGAGCAAGAAGTTCCTGGTGGAGGTGGGGGTGCTGACGGATGCCGCAGGCGTGAAAAAGGCAGACGCGGCGATCAAGAAGATCCAGGGAGGGAAGAAGAAGAAGGTGAACGAGAAGCCGGAGGGGTAGGGTCAGTGTTCGGTATACAGGTCTCCGGGGGACCGCCGAGACAACCGGGACGCCAGGGCCGCGCTCGGAAGGGCCTTCCTCTCCCGGCGTTCGGCCCGGAGAACGCAGTTATCGCGAAAATGGCCAGATTTTTGCATAAATCGGCGATTTTTTGGCGAAAACTGAGTTTTTCCTAGGCTGGGAGGGGCTTGCGAGTATGTATAATGCGAATACGCTGACCGTCCTGAATGACCATGAAAACAACGAGAGGTATTCTGTGCAAGGAAGCCAAGGAGAGGCCCCGGGGGTTCTCTTTGATCACAACGGTGACGATGCTGGTTCTGCTTTCCCTCATCGCGATCGGGCTATTGTCCCTGTCGGCGGTGACGGTTCGAAGCGGATCGGCGGAGTTGGCCCAACTGGAGGCGAAAGCCAATGCGCGCCTGGCACTGATGCTGGCCCTGGGGGAGCTGCAAAAGTATGTGGGACCGGACCAGCGGATTTCGGCCGCGGCGGGGATCCTGGATCCGACTCCGGAGACCCTGGAGGTGGAGCCCGATGGGGTGACCCATCCTTACTGGACGGCAGTCTGGAGCACGAAATGGGCGGGCCCGAACGGCGACGAGAACGTCACGCCGTGGGTTCGCAATGACAAGGAGGGGGGCCTGAGTGACCGTCGCTTTGACAGAGCAGGTTTCGACCGGGTCAAGGAGGTGCTGTCGTACCTGGTGAGCGGCAATGAGGGAGGCAAGGAGGTCAGGGAGCCGGCCAATGAATTTTTGGAGGCGTTGAAGGGCGAAGGAGGCAAGGAAGTGGCTCCGGATGAAGAGATCTTGATGGTGGGCCCCGGAACGGTGGGCAGCGAGGCGGGCGGATCCGGCACCGAAAAGGAAGTGATCGCGAAGCGAGTCCCGCTGACCCAGGGCGACCGGGAACGCGGAGGCTATGCCTTCTGGGTGGGGGACAACGGGATCAAGGCGAACATCGGACAACCGGACCGCTATCGTGACGACGATCCGCAACGCGGCCCGAATCCGGACGGGATGGAACGGCTGGTCAACGCGCAGGATTCTGCGGACGAACACGTGGACGGACTGGGTCGAGTCGACGACAAGGATGCCGAGAAGCTCATTACGAATCAATCCGTGGCACTCTCGGCGGGAGTCAATGTCAACGGGTTGAAGGATCGCTACCACGACATCACGGCGCTCTCGCGGAGTGTCCTGACCAACGTGCGGCAGGGGGGCCTGCAGCGCGACCTGACGGTCTACCTCAACAGCCGGGACGGAGAGATTCCGAACCTGGAGGTGAAGAGGCGGCGGGTCGCGTGGGGGCTCAGCGACACCGATAACATCGTGGGACCTGCCAACCCGGATGTGGCCGAGGAGCAGTCGACGACGTGGGAAGATACCAAGTATCGCGACATCGCGCCGACCTTCGCGCTGTTGAGGAAGTGGCACCGGATCGGGAGCTCGCATGGCTACGACGAGGACGATATTGAAGCGATCCCGCCGGCCCCGACCACGGAGTCGAGCGACCTGCGCGGGATGAACGACGGGGTCAACGTCTATGACGGATCGAACCTGCGCCCGGCCGGGTTCCTTCCGCACGACGAGCCGAACATCTCGCCGGCGCTGGTGGAGGGGTCGATTTACTACAACCTGGCGACCTACCCGGATCGGCCGGGGTCGACTACTGCGAAGTACGTTTTGCGGGTTTGCCTGTATCCCCGCGTGGCGCTGTGGAATTGCTACAACGTGAAACTCGATGTTCCCCCGACGATGGCGAAGCTCTTCGTGAACGGGAACAAGGACGTGCAGCTGATTCTCGACAACCAGAGCAGCCCGCGGGTGCCGATTGCGTTCGGGCGGGGCTCGACCAATGGTGTTGGGGCGGCGCGGACCTCGGGGACCGGCGCCGACAAGAGCCCGGGACACCACGTCGGGTTCGTGTTGTTCTCCTTGCCGGCGGTGTCGATGGAGCCCGGCGAGACACTGGTTTTCAGCCCGCAGCGCGCCTCGGAGTACTCGATTGCGAATCCGGGGCGGAACAAGCTCTCGGCGGAACGGGCCCCCGACCCGACCCGGTATTTTTACCAGGACATGCTGCAGCGGCACGACGGGAAGCCGATCCGGTTTACGGAGTCGCCCGGCGGGGGCCGCGCCTCGGGCGGGGACAACTACCTGATGGCGCTGAAGGATGCCACCGGTCTTGAAAACGCGACCGATGCCCAGTTCGACACCATGCCGCTGATGGTGTATACCAATGGCTCTTTGCAGGCGGGGGGGAGCGACGAACTGCCGGTGCTGTGGAACGCACGGGCGCCGGTCAGAATCTTGGAACTCGACCACAGCCGGGACCGGCTGGATGGCAACGCAATTCCCGATGTGCGGACCCGGGACGGCTTCCGCATGCGCTGGTGGGAGGAACCAGTATCGAACCAGGAGGGATCGGGACAACTGGCCGATGACCCCCGGCACCTGCAATCGGCTATCATCGCGAACTGGAACCCGCGGGCGGCCTACTACTGCCGCAACCCGTGGGATAATGTCACGGATATACCCCCGCACTTCTATGGTGCTTACACGCGGGACCTGTTCGACGGAGACGTCTCCTGGGGGGCGATGGCTCCACGGCCGTTGAATGGCAAGATGCTGGGCAATCCGTTTGGTCCACCGATCGATGGCCCGGATTCTCTGGTTCTTTTCGAGGTGCCGACCACCGAGATCGGGATCCCGTCGATCGGGTATCTGCGCCACCTGAAACTTTCGGAATTCGGGTGGCATCCCAGCTACGCGGTTGGGAACTCGCTGGCCTGCCCGCGCACCGGGAGGAAGACCACCAGTCCAGTCATGCGGTCTTCGCAGGAGCGCGATAAGAACGGCTGGAACCAATGGCTTTTCGGGTGGTCCGATGGGGCGCCGACTTACTGGGCGATGTTGACGCGCCAGATCCTCTTTGAACGTCCCTCGGATCACTTCGTGGTGTACGACCTGAGTTACGAGGTGAACTTCAACCTGTGGGACAACTACTTTGTCTCGACCGGCACGGACGACGAGAAGGAGGAGTTCGTGGATAACCCGGAGGAAAACCCGCTACCGAACGGGCGGATGGGCCTCTACGCCACGAGCGACGATGTGAAGCGGGACATCAACGACTTCCACCGGGCCGCGACTCAGCTGATGCTGGAGGGCGGCTTCAACATCCACTCCATCAGCAAGGAGGCGTGGAAGGCGGTGCTGGGCTCCACGGCCGACACGGGTTATGGCAGCGGCGACGCGGTTCCCTTCCCGCGGATGCTGAATCCTCCGGAGGGAGAGTGGCTGGACGCCAGGCCCGAAGACCCGGAAGCCACCTCCGGATTCCGGAGCATCTCGGACTACGACCTGGATGCCCTCGCGGAGGAACTGGTGCGCGAGATCAAGGAGCGCGCCCCGTT
>Ga0310120_10002799_pt1 | contig 12590 bp, 11 predicted proteins | sample CB27_AW_983_MG_FD_203506 | JGI IMG/M metagenome (GOLD analysis project Ga0310120, IMG submission 203506) | Marine microbial communities from Western Arctic Ocean, Canada - CB27_AW_983 | ecosystem: Environmental > Aquatic > Marine > Oceanic | place: Canada: Western Arctic Ocean | collected... | reverse complement strand
ATTCTACAATTACTTAGATGATACCGTCGCTGCGCAACCCTTGGATACGGGTTTCGCTGTAACCCAAGTCTTTAAGCAATGACTCAGTATGTTCTCCCAGGCGTGGCGCCGGATTCGACGGTGACTCGCCAGCACCTGCATGTACTGGATTTGCGACCAGACGATAATCTCCTTTAGTAGGATGGGTTAAAGTCTGCAGCCGACCATGTTCTGTCACAAAAGGGTTTTCAAGCGCCTGGGCGATATCATTCACGGGCGCGACCGGTATGAGTCCGGACAACTTATCAAGCCACTGCTCAGTCGTTTTCGACGATAGCGCCTCGTCGATCAGTTCGGTCAAATGCTCCCGGTGTGCCAATCTTTCTTTAAAAGAACTGAACCGGGCATCTTCTTTCCACTGCGGTCTGGCAATCGCATCGCATAGGGTCGACCAGAATTTTTCTTTGTTGCACATAATGAACAACCATCCGTCAGCGGTGCGGTAAAGCTGACAAGGCACCAAAGACGGATGTGCAGACCGAGGTAGTCGTTCCTGCGCACTGCCTTCATTGAGGTACCATGCAGCGAGATAATTGGTGTTTGCCAGGGCAAAATCAAACAGGCTGACGTCCATATCTTGGCCTATCCCGGTCGATCGTACACCCGTCAAGCCGGCCAAAATGGCATAGGCCAATCCAAGACCTGTCATGAAATCGACTACAGAAAGACCGAACCTGGCAGGCGGGGACCCAGGCTCACCCGTCAGCGACAGATAACCCGCCTCGGCCTGCATGAGGTAGTCGTAGCCCGGCCAGTCGGCTCTCGGCCCCTCGCGACCGTACGCGCTCAGGTGCGCACAGACAATAGCCGCGTTTACTGTGTTGAGATCTTGATAGGTCAAACCCAATTTTTGGGGAACATCGCCCCGAAGATTTGAGCAGACAGCATCAGCCGACCTGACAAGGTCGTGAAATACCGCCTTAGACCCCGCTTTGCTCAAATCCAGGGTGAGGCTTTTCTTGTTTCGGTTCAGGGCATGAAAAAAGTAACTGTCCCGGTCTTCAAAAAAGTAAGGGCCGACGTCTCGGGAGATATCACCGCCGTCGGAAGGATTTTCAATCTTGATCACCTCTGCGCCGAGATCAGCCATAAACATCGTCCCGAACGGGCCAGCGCCATACTGTTCGACGGCGACGACTCGGACAGCTGCCAGCGGCAACATCAACGGATCTTTAACGGGCTAACGGTCATACCTTATTGCGCGCTACCAGTTGCTTGGAAATGATAATTTGCTGCAGTTCGTTGGTGCCCTCACCAATTGCCAGAAGCGGCGCATCCCTGTAATAGCGCTCAATATTAAACTCACGCGAATAACCATAGGCGCCGTGAATACGCATCGCGTCAACACTGTTGCTGATGGCTGCTTCAGACGCATACAGTTTCGCCATGCCGGCTTCCATATCACAACGCCCGCCACTGTCATACGCCTGTGCTGCAGATTCTGTCAGGAGCCTCGCGGCTTCCACCCTCGTCGCCATATCTGCCAGCTTAAGCTGAATCGCCTGATGTTCGCATATGGGTTTACCAAAACTCTTTCGCACCTGGGCGTAGGCGATCGATTCATCAAGGCAAGCGCGAGCTATACCAACACCCCGAGCTGCAATATTGATTCTTCCCAGTTCAAGTCCCGACAGTATCTGCTGCAAGCCTCGCCCCTCTTCTTCACCAACAAGATTGTCGCGTGAGACCTTGCAGTCCTCAAACAACAACTCTGCCGTATCGATTCCCTTGTACCCCAACTTATCCAGCTTCCGCACAACGTTAAAACCTGGTCCTTTTTCTATTAGTAGCAGGCTCATACCGCGGTGTGCAGGCTCTGCGCGCGGATCGGTCTTCACCAACACGGCCAAAATACCACCCTCGGCACTGTTGGTTATCCAGGTCTTGGCTCCATTAACCACGTAGTGATCATCCTCACCGACAGCCTGGGTTCTGATTCCCTGGAGATCAGTTCCACAGTCGGGCTCGGTCAGTCCGATTCCACCACGCAGTTCGCCGGATGCAAATCTGGGGAGATAGTGCTTTTTCTGGCGCTCGGTGCCAAACCGCTGAACGGCTGCAGCCATAATAAGGTGGGAGTTGAATATTCCTGAAACCGACATCCACACTGCTGATATCCGCTCAATGATAGACGCATAGGTCGTGGCAGACAGTCCCAGACCACCATACTCGGTCGAAATCGTCGCACCGAACAGTCCCAACTCAATCATTCGATCAACGATGGCCCGTGGGTAGGTATCGCTGGCTTCCAACTCCCTGGCAACGGGACTCACATCTCGCTCCAGAAACTTGTCAACGGAATCCAGAATCATCGCCTCTTCGCTGGTGCGCATTTCTACACCACTCATGGATGGTTACCTCTATGCTGGCCTGAACCGACGACTGGTTAATCGTCCGCTGCATAACCTCGTTTGGGTACGAGGAAAGCTCGCTGGTAGGTCATCACGACAGTTTCGTCGGCCTTCATGGCTGTGGTCCTGGCAGACACGATCCCCTGGGTTGGACGACTTTTGGACTCTCGTTTGTCCAGCACTTCAGATTCCGCGTACAAAGTATCTCCAGCAAAGACCGGCGCGGTCAGGTTGATATCCGTCCAGCCGAGGTTAGCGATTGCTTTTTGGCTGAGATCACTCACACTCATGCCAGCGACGATAGCTAAGGTCAGTGCCGAGTTCACCAATGGCCTGCCGAATTCTGTTTTTGCTGCATATTCAACATCGAAGTGGATCGGATGTGTATTCATCGTCAACAGCGTAAACCAGGTGTTATCAGCTTCCGTGATCGTTCTCCCCGGCCGATGTTCGTAAATATCACCAATCTGGAAATCCTCAAAGTAGCGACCATAGGACTCCCGATATCGTCCAGGTCCCACCTCTTTTCTTTCCACCACCATCGACGTGCGACTTAAACAGCCTTGAGCGTTGCTGCCGGCTGGGAACGAGTAAGATCCAGCAGTCCGTGGATGTTCTTCTGGTCATCCAGGTGAAGTATCCCCTTCGCCAGTTGATCAAGGGAATTTGGATCGAGGTAAGGCGCAACAAGCGTATCAAACTTACTCCGCATCTCAGCATCGCTCAGGAAATTATTCGGCTCGCCTTTCGGGTCAACCACCATCTGCTCAAAGCTGTTGCCGCCAACATCGACTCGCGCTACGCCGCTCATATTTGACGGGTAATATGCCTCGGCTCGGTCATCAACCACCGCTTTGACTTTCTTGCACAAATCCAGAGTGTCTTGATCACTAAGATGGGTTTCATAATCATCCCAACCCATCCGTCCTTCACGAATTGCTACCGCACCGACGAAAGCCATTGAAAACTGGCCGTCAACGTAGTTCTTCGGGGTTTGTTTTTCACTTTCCGGATCACCAATCAGGTTCCAGCCGGTCCGGGGCAATCCGACTTCTATGGCCTCGACGGCACGGTAGTCGATATCGTTGGCTGCCCTTATCGCAATGAGTGCATCAATCGCAGCATGACCGTAGCGGCAGGAAGGATAGGGCTTTACTGCAATGTTCATGGTTTCATAGGCCTCACCCAATCCTGCAATCACCTCACTGGGGTCCGCATCGGGCGCATAGGCCTTAAGAAAACCACCTTTAGTGCCTTCCAGTGACGCCTTGGTCCCAATAAATCCTTTAGACGCCATCACCGCCGACACCAGTCCACCCATTGCGGCATAACCCACGTGAAAGGGCTTGTTCCAGGCCCCATCAACGAGAAACTGCATCGAACCTGCTGCCTGGCTCCCGCAGAGCCCGAATGCGCTGACGATCTGATCGGTGGTCAGTCCCAGAATACTGCCAGCCGCAGCCGCAGCACCAAACACCCCGCAGGTTGCCGTTGGGTGAAAACCCCGGTTGTAGTGTTCTGTGGGATTCAGTGCAATGCTGAGACGGATCTGAACTTCGTAACCGGCCACAATGCCAGCGACAATACGCTGACCATCGGCCCCGGTCATCTCTGCCGCGGCGAGTGCTGCGGGGACGATAGGTGCGCTGGGATGGATCGAGCCCCGCGCATGGGTGTCATCAAAATCAAGCGAATGCGCAAGATTTCCGTTGTAAAACGCCGCCGCCGCGGGCGAGTAACCCCGCTCATCTCCTATCACCACTGCGTCACCGCCGGAAAGCCCAAGCGCGTCCAGGGAGTCTGACATGGCAGAATTCAAAGCGGCCGCATGCCGGGCCCGCAGCGCAATTCCCACATGGTCCAACACCAGCAAGCGGGTACGCTCAACAACATCCTGTGGAAGCCTGCTGAACTGAAGGTCAGCGACAAATTGTGCAAGACTGGCAGTTTCTGATTTCATCTTGGTCACTCCGTATTCTGCTGTAACAAGATCACAACGGTCGAACGCCAGATCATAATCGGCAATGAGTGCCGGGTCCAACCAAATCAGACCTTGCACACTCAGCATGCCGACCGATATTCGGCTTTTGCCGGTAAATCTTTCTAACATTCATGGCTGTTCGGACACGTGTGACTTTTCCAGTATCGCCTGCAACATAACGTTAGCACCGGCAGTGGCCCACTCAGGCTTGATATCCTCAATCTCATTGTGGCTAATTCCGTCGATACAAGGGATGAATATCATCGATGTCGGCGCCGCTTGGGCAATAAAGCAGGCATCATGTCCAGCACCTGTCACGATCTCGCGCGCTGAATATCCCATCTTATCAGCCCCTGCCCGTACAGCTGAGATACATCCCTTGTCGAATGGAACCGGCGCATAGTAGAAGATCTGTTCCAACTCGTATTCAAGTCCTGACTTATGACAGATATCAGCCACGCTATCGCGTAACGCACGGTCCATCTGACTCAACACATTATCATCCGGGTGGCGGAAGTCGACCGTGATGAATGTCCGGCCAGGAATGACATTTCTGGAGTTAGGGTAAGCGTCTATCATGCCGACGGTCGAACATGCCCGCGGGGCATGTGACAAACCGATCTCGTTAACTCGTTCGATGATCCGGGCAGCACCAAGCAGTGCATCTTTGCGCCGATCCATCGGCGTTGGACCTGCGTGAGATTCAACCCCGGTCAAGGTGATTTCGTACCATCTTTGCCCTTGTGCATCGGTAACGATGCCAATAGTCGTTCCTTCTTCGACAAGAATTGGTCCCTGTTCGATATGCGCCTCAAAATAGGCGTGCAGAGGACGTCCCATGGGTTCTGAGCCGGCATATCCGATTCTCTGCAATTCTTCTCCCATGGTCCGGCCCTCGTCATCTGACCGGCTCAAACCATAGTCAAGGTCGTAAACCCCAGCGAAGACGCCCGAGGCGACCATCGCCGGAGCAAACCGGCTGCCTTCTTCATTGGTCCAACACACCGCTTCCACGGAATGCTTTGTCTGTATATCTAGATCGTTCAGGGTGCGAATAACTTCCAGCCCGGTCAGCACCCCGTATACGCCATCAAATCGTCCACCGGTTGGCTGGGTGTCCAGATGACTGCCGGCAACAACAGATGGCAATTCGGGTTCGCTACCCGCACGGCGGGCGAATATGTTCCCCATTTGATCTACAGAAATACTACAGCCTGCTTCCGTGCACCAACGCACAAAAAGATCGCGCCCGGCCTTGTCTTCGTCGGTCAAGGCAAGCCGGCAAGATCCGCCCTTTTCTGTGGCCCCGATCTGGGCCATGTCCATTAGGCTCTGCCATAAACGCTCGGCGTTTATCTGACGTGGTTTATCGTTTTTCATACAACTGCTCCTGGTCACTCTATGCAGGTCTTAAACCGTCCAACGCCCTGTGCAACACACGGCAGCCGGCTAAATCAATTGTACAACCGGTAAAATGAACGCTGACTAGCACTACCGTACATTCTGATTTCGAATAATCTTTCTAGCACTTGTTCCGGCACGGGTCAATTTCTCAACACTGGCGGGTTCGATGACCTGAGTGCTGTTTTCACGGCCAGCTCGACACATCTTGTCGAGTTTGCCTGAACCGCCATAGCGCATGACAAAACAATGCAGCAACAACAACGCTACCACCCAGTAAGGTTCTAATACCAGGCGCCTCACCAATCACCAACCAAACCCACACCGGGCCGATAATCGTCTCCAAAAGCGTTAACATGGCCACCTCCGGTGCTGGGAGATAGCGTGGCCCAAGAGTCACAAGTGCGAGCGCCACAGGCAACACAACGCTAGCCCCAATCACCAAAATCAACCATTGATGTAATCCCAAACCAGGAAACTGAGCAAATGGAGAGGCGACTAACGCGGCCAACAATAGTCCCAAACCAGCGGCAGGAATCATATTGAGATCACGTCTACGACGAACCACTGTATACACGCCAGCAATAACAACCGCATTAATCAGTGCTAGCAGATCGCCCAGCCAGTTACCCGTAGTCACGCCACCACTTGCCACGATCACGAGGCCAAGACCTGCAGAACAGATGGCGAGCCATGTGGGCCGTTCGATCACATCATCCAGAAATATGCGGGTCAGGAGTGCGGCAATCAATGGTGTGCTTGCAAATATGACGAGGACGTTCGCTACCGGCGTTCGCTCCAGCGCCAAGTAGAATGTCCAGCTTGCCGCACCTTCGAGCACGGCCACTACTAGACCCCAGAAACCAATCATCAGTATGTGACGTACGAAATCTCGTCCACAGTAGAGGGAATATCCCACCAACATCAGGAGACCAGCAATCGTGCATCTATAAACAACAAGCGTGAAGAACTCTACATCGGCAAGTCGGATCAGCAAGGCATCTGGCGTAAAGATCAGCACACCTGCCAGTGTTAGCCAAAAACCTTTACGGTAGTCAGACCTCAAGACATTCTCCAGTTTTCCGAGGGGATAGTCGGTGCTGTTACCAGAACATCCTATTAGGGACGCGTACCGTCCGGCAAAATACCATCGGCGTTCTAACCCAGAGAATGACTACGGTCAGTTAGAACGTTGGGCAATAAATACCTCGATAGAATCGACCGGAACAGGGCCGCCCTGAAAAGCAACGAGAATTCCACTGGGATTAAAGATCATTATAGTGGGTGTACCCCGAAAAGGCTGACGGCTATGGGACAAGACGGAATCTGCAACCCCGTCCGCTTCCCCGGTCAGAGACTTAAAGTCGTTACCTAACTCTTCCAACAGGGCCCAAGCACCACCGAAACCCTCTTGACCATCTACTGATAAACCTATGACTGTGAAACTTCCACTTTGCTGTCGACGGGCCAAATCTGCATAGGTTGGTAATTCTTTCTGACAAATTGGGCACCTGAATGACCAGATCACGACAACAAGCCAGTGTTCTCCATCAAAATACGGCTCGATCGTTACGGGTTAGCCCTCGAAATTCTGGAACATCTGCTGCCCAAATGATCTCTCTGAGCAAAACATCAGCAATGCCGTTCAGACAACAACCGCCAATGTAGATCGCATCTCGTTTATGACTCACATCATTGGGCACGTGAGGTCGCAGACGACGACGACGGCCCGTATCGAATTACAATCACAATACCCGCCACAGCAATAACGATACCCATCAGCGTTATCAAGGACACCCTTTGATCAAAAAGAAGCCAGTCGAATACAGCGGTAACGGGTGGCATCAAAAAGAAAAGACTAACCACGTTGGTTGCCCTCTTTCGACGAACCAGCCACCATAACAACGTATAAGCGCCTACTGAAAGCACCAAAACCGACCACAACAAAGCAAACACGAACGTGCCAGTCCACTCGACGTGCCCAGTTTCAAACCAACTCGAGATACCCCACATCATCACCGCAGCCACGATGAGCTGTATCATCGTGCCCGAACGTAGATCGACAGAAGCGCAAAATCTTTTTTGATACAGCGTTCCAACACTGATACTCAATACACAGATCAGAGATAGAAACACTGCAGGTGCGCCACTGCCGAATCCGATGCTGGCAAAATTAGCTACGATAACTAAAACGACCCCGACCGTACCTAGGAAGAACCCTCCCCATTGCCGAATATCCACGGCCTCACCGAGTATCGGGGCAATCAACACGGCCGTAATTACCGGCTGCATACCCACAACTACCGCGATCGTGGTTGGCGTCAGTCCCTCTTGTATCGAAGCAAATCCGCCATATAGATACAACCCGTGGACCAAGGCTCCAACGACAGCACAGTGGGCCCACTCACGAAAACTTGTCGGCAGCGGCGCACGACTAGCGACTACGAGTGCAACCATAAATAGGGCGGCCAGTGCGAATCGCATCATCAAGAACGTACCGGCTTCGGCATAGGGCAAACCTAACCGTGCACTGATATAGCCTGTACTCCACAAAACCACAAACAAACTGGGGGCACCGACCAGTAACAGTTGTTGCGGAGCGGATTTTGTATTTGACAAGGTCACCTACCTAAGCTCTATTGATCGGAAAAAAGGGGATACCACCCATTACACACACATCAGGTTTGTTTTGTAGATAATACCAATTACAGTCTCTGACTGATCAATCTACAAAACCCATTATCCTAAAACTAAACACATGACAGATGAATCCCTATCAATAGACGTTACACAAGATACTTTTGCACGTGAGGTAGTCGATCGATCCAGAGAACTGCCTGTCTTGGTCGATTTCTGGGCTGAATGGTGCAATCCATGCAAAATGCTGAATCCAATTCTCGCCAAACTAGCTGGTGAGTTTACGGGAAAATTTCAACTGGCCAAATTAGATACAGACAGCGAACAACAGATCGCAGCACAGTACGGCGTCCGCAGTTTGCCAACCGTCAAGCTTTTTAGAGATGGTGAGGCCGTTGGCGAATTTCTTGGCGTACGTCCAGAAAAGGAGATTCGGAACTTTCTTGAGCGACACCTAGGTCGACCGGCGGATGAGGTCCTGAAAAAGGCTGCCGAACTGGCTGACCAAGATAATTATTCTGAAGCTATTACCTTGTTGCAGCAGGCTTTGATCGACGATCCAGACTACGACAAACTCCCATTTAGGCTGGCATCATATCAGCTTGCTGACGGGGATCCTGAAGCTGCACGATCAACCCTGAAAACGGTCGCACTACCGAGACAGCAGGATTCCGACTACAAAGCGTTGATAGCTCAAATTGAAATGAACGAACTCGCGGGATCAGAACTCGACGCCGAATCGCTCAGAATGCAGATCGCCTCTGCACCTGAAAACCACGAAGCACGCCGACAACTCAGCGCACTTCTTTTCCTAGAGGACGATATCGACGGTGCCATGTCCGAAGCGCTGGAGATCGTCAAAGGCGACCGTAAGGAAGTCCGAAACTCCGGGCGTGAAGCGCTGTTAAAAATGTTCGAAGCCCTGGGAAATTCAAACGAACATGTCGTCCGTTATAGACGCCTGCTCGCTCAGACATTGAACTGACCCAATCAGCAGTGCGACCGGACCATCATGGCGAGCAGTAACTTATAGAGTTGTGATCTGAAACAGTGTCAGTAGGTCACAACGCTGCGTATAGACTTACCCTCGTGCATCAGATCAAATGCTGAATTGATTTCTTCTAGCGGCATTGTGTGTGTAATCAGGTCATCGATATTGATCTTTCCATCCATATACCAGTCAACAATCCGCGGAACCTCTGTCCGACCTCTGGCACCCCCAAAAGCAGTGCCTCTCCAGACTCTGCCGGTCACCAACTGAAACGGCCGGGTGGCTATCTCAGCACCTGCCGGTGCGACACCAATAATGATACTTTCACCCCAGCCCTTGTGACAGCACTCCAGCGCCTGGCGCATTACTTCTACATTGCCGATACATTCAAAGCTGTAGTCTGCACCGCCCCGCGTGAGATCGACCAGATGCGCAACCAGATCACCCTCTACCTCGCTTGGATTGACAAAATGGGTTACGCCGAACTTTTCCCCCAGAGACTTACGCTCGGGGTTCAGGTCAACACCGATAATCATATCGGCGCCAACAAGCCTTGCGCCCTGAACAACGTTCAGGCCTATACCGCCTAGGCCGAACACAACCACGTTTGAACCGGGTTCTACTTTGGCAGTATTGATCACCGCACCGAGACCGGTGGTCACACCGCAACCGATGTAACAGACCTTGTCAAACGGTGCATCAGAACGGATTTTGGCAGCAGCGATCTCGGGCAATACGGTGTAGTTTGAAAACGTTGATGTACCCATGTAATGGAAAAGTCTGTCATTGCCGAGTGAAAAACGACTGCTTTGATCCGGCATCAAGCCGCGACCCTGTGTTTCACGAATCGCCTGACAGAGATTTGTTTTGCCCGAGGTACAGTATTCACAAACGCGACATTCCGGCGTGTAAAGTGGGATGACGTGGTCACCCTCGCTCAACGTTTTCACTCCTTTCCCGACTTCAACCACCACACCGGCCCCTTCGTGTCCGAGTATGGCTGGGAAAAGCCCTTCCGGGTCATCTCCAGACAGGGTAAATGCATCGGTATGACATATGCCCGTCGCCCTGATCTCTATCAGAACCTCCCCTGCCCGGGGTCCGTCTACGTTGACTGTTTCAATACTGAGTGGCTTACCGGCCTCGTGGGCAACTGCGGCACGACTGGCTATCATGATGCAACTCCTGATCTTTGGTTAAGCGAGATATCCTGGACAATTATAGCGATCCTGGGTTGTAACTAGAAACCAGCAATGACTGAGGGGTCTCGACCACTTCCGTACCCAGCTTGGCACAACAAGCCGTCCCTGACTAGCCGCGGGGATGGTGCTCAGCGTGCAGTGACTGCAGGCGTGCCCGCGCGACGTGGGTATAGATTTGTGTTGTTGAAAGATTGGAATGACCCAGTAGCATCTGTACACTGCGAAGATCCGCGCCATGATTGAGTAGGTGAGTGGCAAAGGCATGCCGCAGGGAATGTGGTGACAATGCCTCGTCCACACCGGCGATGGTCGCATAGCGTTTGATCAGTTGCCAGAATGCCTGGCGCGACATCGGGCCGCCTCGGCGCGTGACAAAAACCGCTTCGGAAACCCTGTCTCGCAGTAATTCGGGTCGGGCATCGTTGAGGTACTGTCCCAGATGCGCAAGCGCCTCCTCGCCAAGTGGAACGATACGCTCTCGCCCTCCTTTGCCCGTTACCCGCACCAGTCCGGCAGTGGAATCGAGTTCACTCAGCGTCAGGTTTACCAATTCTGAAACCCGCAAGCCAGTGGCATAGATCGTCTCAAGCATCGCTCGATCTCGAATACCGAGTGCTGTGTTTTCAGCCGGTGCTGCCAGAAGTTGCTCTACACTGGATTCAGACAACGGCCTTGGGAGCGATTTGCCGATGACCGGCGATTCCAGGTCTGACGTTGGATCTGACTCAGCAATGCCTTCCCGGGCAAGATAACGGTAAAAACGGCGCAGGCTCGATAGCTGTCTTGCTGAAGATCTTGCACTGATCCCCGAGCGGAAAGTGTACGCCAGATAGTCAAAAAGCTCAGCCTTGGTAGCTTTATCGAGAGATTGCTTCCGTTTTTCCAACCAATCGGAGATCTTCTTCAAGTCCGTCCGATAGGCCGTCAGGGTGTTGGCACTCAATCCGGACTCCAGCCAGACCGCGTCTAGAAACTGATCGATCAGCTGGATATTTCGTTCTTCAGACATCTTTAGTGACTCCAGGCCTGGCGCAGATCCAGATCCTGAATTTTCTGTTTGAGAACCAACTGTTGATTTCGGTCGTCAGCCTGCTGCAACAAGTCGAGATAAACCATCCGCGCATCGGCCAACAAGCCAGCCTGTGTCAGCTGTACTGCCGCCTTGAATCGAGCGCTCTGATTCCACCGCAATGTCGTGGCAGCACTGGTATCAACCACCGCCGAACGCAGGAACAAATCCGCGCTTCGCACATGTTCCTTCAATGCAGCGTAGGATTCGGCCATCCAGAACAGGATCTCCTGCCGCTGGCGAGGCGTCTGGACCAGATTGGCTGCCTGCGCAAATCCCTTCAATGCGAGTGCGTGTCTGCCAATAGTCTGAAGATCAAAAAATACTTGCATGACACGGTCAAGCATTCCTTCCGACAGTTGATCGCTCCCCAAAAGCCAATCCACCACTGCGATCAAGCCATCATCTGCCTGCCCTGCAAATATTTGGATCCGTGACCGTCGGAGCACCCATTCTCCTTCGTTCATGTTTGGAGGTGGTGCACGCATCTTGCCCGAGAGACGGGCGGCCAGTGCATAGCGCCGGTTCTGTACCGCTTCCTGAGCCAGGGTCTGTAGAAGGTCGTCCTCGATCTGACTCTCTGATCCCATCGGGGCAACATCTCCATACAAGAGCAGCACCAATGGCGATAATTTCGCTTCAATCAGGGACTCCACCAGAGAACGCGTCAAAATCCCGACTGCATCTTCATCAATGCCTCTACGCAACAACGTCACCAGCAATGCACGCTGTCCCGCCGGTCCGACACCGGCACTCTCTACGGCGTTGATCCAGGACCCCGGGTCCTGCGGCACGAAGGGAATCACCAGAAGAATCTCCGCGGCGAGTCTGTCATAAGCAGCCAACAACTGAACACGCGTCGGTGGCAGTATAGGGGCTTCTGTCTTCACACCGGACACCAACAACCATTCCAGTGCTT
>Ga0310120_10002798_pt1 | contig 12591 bp, 6 predicted proteins | sample CB27_AW_983_MG_FD_203506 | JGI IMG/M metagenome (GOLD analysis project Ga0310120, IMG submission 203506) | Marine microbial communities from Western Arctic Ocean, Canada - CB27_AW_983 | ecosystem: Environmental > Aquatic > Marine > Oceanic | place: Canada: Western Arctic Ocean | collected... | reverse complement strand
ACCAGGGCTGCTGCGTCCTCGGCACCGCACAGCCCCCAGCGCGCGATTTCGTTACTGGTGATGTCCGGGCCGCCGACGTCCAGGCGCAACCCCGGTCCGGTGACCTGGTAGGCCAGGCGTTCGGTGCCCAGGCGCCGACGATCCAGTAGCGGAATGCTGAGTTCGCGAATGCAGGCCTCAAGAGCCCCGCCGTCTCGGGATCCCGCGAGAAAGAAGGGTTCTCGCAGGGCGGGATGGAGAGCTCGAGTGGCATCCTCTTCCACCACCAGGACCCGGTGGCCCGCACCGCCCAGGCGTGCCGCTGCGACCAGAGCGCTGACGCCGCTCCCGACGACCAGAGCATCCCAGCGTCGCGCCCTCAGCCGGGTGGTATCGGTGACCCGGGTGAGGCGGCGCATCAGGCTGGGGGCCTGAAAGATGCGTCCATGAGCAAAGGCGCTTCATCGGGGTTTTTGCGCTCGATCCTGCCGATCACGTAAGCGCGCTCGCCGAGCCCCTCCAACCGCTGGCAAATGTCTTTGGTCTGCTCTTCCGGGGCGACGATTACCATGCCGATGCCGCAATTGAAGACCCGAAGAAGTTCGCTTTCGTCGAGTTCGCCGCATTGCTGGATCCAGTCGTAGACGCCCGGGCGGGGCCAACCGGCCGGATTGATTCGCGCGCGAACGCCCCGGGGGAGAACTCGGGGAATGTTGCCGTCGAAGCCCCCCCCTGTGATGTGGCAAAGCCCATGGACCGTGAAGTCGCGCAGCAGGTTGAGGATGGGCTTGACGTAGATTCGCGTGGGTGCGAGCAACTCGCTGGCCAAGCTGCTCTTGAGACTGGGCGCTGTACCGAAGAGTTCCGATTCGCCGGCCGCGATGCTCTTGTCCAGGATGCTCCGTACCAGGGAATAGCCATTGCTGTGGAAGCCGCTCGAGGACAGCCCGATCACCGAATCGCCCTCGCTGATGGTCGAGCCATCGATGATCGAGTCGCGTTCCACGACGCCCACCGAGAAGCCGACCATTTCGAGATCGCCTTCGCGGTAAACCCCGGGCATCGTGGCGGTTTCTCCGCCGAGGAGCGCACACCCCGCCCGCCGGCAGCCCTCGGCGAGACCCCGAAGGGCATCCGCGGCGACCTTTTTTTCCAGCCGGGCCATGGCGATATAGTCGAGGAAAACTAGGGGTTCTGCTCCCTGGACGACCAGGTCGTTGACCACCATGGCCACGCAGTCGATCCCGATCGTATCGAAGCGACCGATCTGGGCAGCGAGTTTGATCTTGGTCCCCACGCCGTCGGTGGCGGCCACGAGGACGGGATTCTTGTAGCGGTCGGGGGTCTTGAAAAGCCCCGCGAAGCCGCCGATGGACGAGAGAACCTCGGGGCGGTGGGTGGTTCGAACAATTTCCTTCACCTCATCGATGAAGGACTCGTCATGATCGAGGTCGACGCCTGCTTTCGCATAGGCGGGGGCGGTGGGCTCTTTGGGGTCGGTCACGCCGATGGAATAGGGGACGGGGATGGGGGCGTCAATCGCCGGGGCTTGCTTTAAGTGCCGAGTGGGGTCGTGCTAGCGTGCGCGGGTGAAAATCGCTGTGGTCATTCCGGTGCTCGACGAGGTCGAGCAGATTTCGGGGGCCCTCGCGAGCGTAATGCGTGGGCGTGTCGGCGCCGCCCCGGGATCCGCGATTCGGGGGAGCAATCTGGATGCCGATCCGGGCGCAGATCCAGGCACCGATCCAGGCACGGATCCGGGCGCAGATTCAGGCACCGATCCAGGCACCGATCCAGGTACTGATCCGGGTCCGGAGGTCCTGGTGGTGGATGGGGGGAGCCGAGACGGGACCGCCGAAAGGGCGCGCGAACTGGGGGCTCGGGTTCTGACGGCTCCGCGAGGCCGGGCTCGGCAACTCGAGGCGGGTTGGCGAGCCAGCGCCGGGGAGGTCGTCGTGTTTCTCCATGCCGATACCCGGCTGGAGGCGGGCTGGGAGGGGGCGCTGCGCGGAGCGCTGGCGGACCCGGGTGTGGTGGGCGGCGCTTTTCGGCTCCGCTTCGATGCGCCCGGAGTCGTCTTTCGGTGGGTGGAGAGCGTTGTTTCGATGCGGGTCCGACTCTTCTCTTTGCCCTACGGTGATCAGGCAATTTTTGTTCGGAGATCGATCCTGTCGGCGATGGGGGGCGTTCCGGCGGTGGAGATCATGGAGGACTTGGACCTGGTGCGGGAATTGAATCGTCGCGGTGCGGTGGTCGCCTTGCGCCCGGCGGCCATCACGTCGGCCCGTCGCTATTGCGACCGGGGGCTGGTGGGCACGCTTTTTCGAAATGCCCTGGGCCTAGCCGCCTGGCGACTCGGGGTCGGACGAACGCGGATCGCCCGCTGGGTGGGCCGATGAGCGCGGCCCCGGTTCTTTCGGCGGAGGAAACGGGCGACAGTCCGGTCCGGCACGCGCTTCGCCGGCTGTCGGTCTACCTACGCCGAAATCTCGTCTACTACAGCTTCTGGGCTCTTTTAACCCTGGGCTACGTGGCGGCCTTTGTGGCTTTTCCCATGATGGTGGGATGGTCCATCGAGGGGGCAATGGACCCGGACCTTCCGCCCGAGGCCTTGCAGACCCGTTTCATCGCGCTGCTCGGCGTGGCCGTTGCCCGGGGCGGGCTCCGCTTCTTCTCACGCTTGTTGGTTTTTACTGCGGCCCGAGAAGTGGAATACGAGATGCGAAACGATCTCTTCGCCCACCTGCAGAGCCTGCCTCAGTCCTTCTACTTTGACTGGCGGACGGGTGACTTGATGAGTCGCTGCGTCAATGATCTCAACGCAGTTCGCCTCATGCTCGGGCCCGGCCTGCTCTCCATCGTGCAGACGCCGGTCCTCTTTCTCGGGGTTTTGGTGGCCATGTTCGTGTTGGACCCGACCCTCGCGATGTTGGTCCTGATCCCTTACCCGCTCTTTATCGTGATCGCCCGAGTCTTCGGCAGCGCGCTCTACTCGCGCAGTCTGGCGGTTCAGGTCGGACTGGCCGACCTCTCGAACCAGGTCCAGGAAGTGGTCTCGGGAATCTCTGTCGTCAAGGCCTATGCGATGGAAGACGAGCAGGCGAGTCGTTTCAAGCGGATCAACGAAGAACTCTATCAGCGCGCCCTGCGGCTGGTTCGGATCAACGGCGCGATGCCGACGATTACCGGCATGCTGCCCGCGGTGGCCATGTGGGTGGTTCTGATGGTCGGCGGGGCATCGATCAGCAAGGGCGAAATGAGTGTGGCCGAATTTTTCATCTTCGCCATGTATATCTGGGACCTGACCTTTCCGACCTTCATCATGGGCTGGGTGGTTGCCCTGGTTCAGCGGGGTTCGGCGGCGATGCAGCGCATCGACGAAGTTCTTTCGGTGGAACCGTCTATCCGCGACCACGAAGTGCTGGAAGACGTGGAATCGCTTCGCGGGGAAATCGAGTTTCGAGGTCTGAGCTTCCGCTATCACGAGACGGATTCGGACTGGGCGCTGAAGGATCTTCGCATTCGCGTTCCCGCCGGATCCAGTCTGGGCGTGGTCGGCAGTGTCGGTTCGGGCAAGACCACCTTGGCTTCGGTGATCCCCCGACTCTACGAAGTCGATGATGGCCAGGTCTTTCTGGACGGCACCGATATCAACCGGTTGCCCTTGAAGCTTCTGCGGTCGAGCATCGCCATGGTGCCCCAGGACTCGTTCCTGTTCTCCACCCGCCTTTCGGACAATATCGCCTACGGGTTGCCCCCGGACCCGGGTTCCGAGCGCATCCGAGAGGCCGCGGAAATGGCCCAACTCACCAAGGATATCCACGAACTGCCCGAGGGTTTCGACACTCTGGTGGGAGAGCGGGGCATTATGCTCTCCGGCGGCCAGCGCCAGCGAACGGCCCTGGCCCGGGCTCTGGCCCTCCGGCCGAGCATCCTGATTTTGGACGATACCCTTTCCGCAGTGGACGCCGAGACCGAGTTCGCGATCCAGTCGCAATTGGCCAAGGTCTTTCAGGGGCGCACGGTGGTGGTGGTGGCCTCTCGCGTGAGCACGGTTCGAGACTGCGACCAGATCGTGGTCCTGGATGAGGGCCGAGTGGTGGAAGTCGGTCGTCATCACGAACTGGTGGCCGCGGGCGAACTCTATTCGCGTTTGGCCAGCGAGCAGGCGGCTTCGGAACGGCGCCGAAAACTCGAGTCCGATCTCGTGGAGAGCACGGCGGATCAAAGCGGGGGCGCGGCGAAGTGAGCGATGTCTTCTACGAAGAGGAAGCCCTGGGCAAGGCGTACGATACCCGGCTGCTTGTCCTGCTCTGGCGTTATATCTCGCCGTATCGTTGGCAGGTTGTCGTGACGTTGCTGCTGGTGGTGCCGATTTTTGCGTTGGAGCTCGCGCCTGCATGGATCATTAAGACCGGGCTCGACTACGCGTTTGCACCCGGGACGACCAGCCAGGAGGCGGGCGCCCTGGCGTCCTGGGTATTCGATCCCCCCCTGGGTCTTTCGACCCTAGCCTGGCTCGCCCTGCTCTACCTGGTGGTGGCGCTGCTGGGGATGGGGCTTCAGTTCGGACATATGGTCCTGATGGCGGTGACCGGCCAGGCCGCGATGCGCGATGTGCGCGGCGCTGTCTTCGAAAAAATTCAACAGCTTCATATGGGGTTCTTTGACGGCTATCCGGTGGGTCGCCTGGTCACCCGGGCCACCAATGACGTTGAAAACGTGACGGAGATGTTCAGTGCCGGCGTGGTGGCGCTGATCACCGATGTTTTCAAGATGGTGGGCTTCGCCCTTGTTCTCTTCTATCTCAACCCGAAACTCGCTTTGGCCACTTTTGCGGCGATCCCCTTCCTGGCCATTGCCGCAGTCATCTTTCGATTGAAGGTGAGGGAGGCGTTCCGAGCGGTCAGGGTCCGAATTGCCCGGATCAACGCGCATATCCAGGAAACGATCACCGGTATGAAGGTGGTCCAGCTCTTTACCCGGGAAGCGCGGAATATGCGCGAGTTCGACCAGATGAACGCCGACCATCGAGACGCCTGGAATCAGTCGATTCGCTACGACGCCCTGCTTTTTGCCGCGGTGGAAACCGTGGGTGGCGTGACGATCGCCGTCATTATCTGGGTCGGAACGGGCTTGGTCGAGGCAGGGGTTCTGTACCAGTTCATCGACTATATGCGGCGTTTTCTCCGGCCGCTTCAGGACCTCTCGGCCAAGTACTCGGTCATGCAGTCCTCGATGGCGAGCAGCGAAAGGATTTTTCAACTCCTGGAAACCGAAGTCGGCATCCAGGATCCCCCGGAAAGTGAGCGGATTTCACCGATGCCTGTGAGCCAGGGCAGGGTTGAGTTCCAAGGGGTCTGGTTCGCCTACAAGGGGGAGGACTGGGTGCTGCGCGACCTCTCCTTCCGGGTCGAGTCCGGGGAACGCATCGCCTTCGTGGGAGCGACCGGGGCGGGCAAGACCACGGTGATCGGCCTGCTTTCGCGATTCTACGATGTCACCCGGGGCCGGATCCTCGTGGACGGCGTCGATGTTCGGGAGATGCCCCAGCGCGAGTTGCGGAGACGGGTGGCCACGGTTCTCCAGGATGTATTCCTCTTCAGCGGCACGGTTCGCGACAATATTTGCCTGGGACGTAGGGATCTGGAACAGATCGATATCGAGGGTGCGGCGCGGGCGGTGGAGGCCCACGGTTTCATTGAGCGGATGCCCGGGGGCTACGAGGCCGAGATTCGCGAGCGGGGAACAAACCTCTCGGCCGGCCAGCGCCAATTGCTCTCCTTTGCTCGAGCCCTCGCGCATGGCGGGCAGATCTTGGTTCTGGATGAGGCCACCAGTTCCATCGACAGCGAGACGGAAGCGATGATCCAGCGGGGGATCCATACGCTGATGCGGGGCAAGACCGCCATCGCGATTGCGCACCGACTCTCGACGATTCGGGATGTGGATCGAATCTACGTTCTCCACCAGGGGCAACTCGTTGAGTCCGGCCCCCATGAAGACCTGTTGGCCCGCGGGGGGGCCTATAGCCGTCTCTATACCCTTCAAACCGAACTCGATCTTGGCCAGGCCACCGAGCCTCTCGGGCCTTGAGCCGACTCCTCGCGCCCATCGAAAAGTGGGGCAGATAGGTGAAATGCCCTCAATTCTCTTGCGGAGGGCTAGCTGGGAGTGGTATTTAGAAGGTCCCCCCTGGACCGAGCCCAATCTTCTTTGGAACTCGAGTTTTATCCTCTAAATCCATTACATCGGCGAGCGGCGACCGACGGAGATTTCCCCTAGGGGAAGGTTCATGGGACGAGGGTAGGTTCCGGAGAGGTTGCTTCATTAACGCGGAGTAGTCTCCAGATCGAGGAATCGTTGCGAATCAAGTCACTCCAGCTTCAGGGCTTCAAATCCTTCGTCGACCGTACGACGTTCACGTTCAATAATGGCGTGACGGCGGTGGTGGGTCCCAATGGATGCGGCAAGTCCAATGTGGCCGATGCGGTGCGCTGGGTGATGGGGGAACAATCCGCGCGCAAACTCCGTGGCAAGTCCATGGAGGACGTGATCTTCTGTGGATCGGCCAGCCGGCCGCCTATCGGCATGGCGGAGGTGGTTCTCAGCTTCGAGAACGCCGAGGGCAAGGCCCCGGCCGACTACGCGGATTACAGCGAGATCGAGATCTGCCGGCGCCTCTATCGTTCGGGAGAGTCCGAGTATCTGATCAACAAAACCGCGGTTCGCCTGAAGGATGTGAATGATTTCTTCCGCGACAGCGGTGTAGGGGCCAAGGGCCACACGATCGTCGAGCAGGGCAAGGTGGCGGAGATCGTGTCCGCCAAGGCCGAAGAGCGGCGCCTGCTGATCGAGGAAGCCGCGGGGATCACCAAGTACAAGGCTCGCCGGCGCGAGGCGGAAGGCAAGATTAAGTCCACCGAGCAGAACCTTCATCGGGTCACCGACATCCTGAGCGAGATCCGTCGTCAGATCAGTTCCTTGGAACGCCAAGCCCGGAAGGCTGCCCGGTACAAGCGCTTTAAAGAGACCCAGCGGATTCTTGAACTCTCCCTGGCCTCGGATGAGCGCAGTGAGTTGCTTGCTCTTACGGGAGAGGCGAAGGGGCGCGTGACGCAACTGCGCGATGCAGTCACCGCGCTTTCCACCCGGTTGTCCGAACGTGAGTTGGCCGTGGAGGAGAAGCGGATAGCGCTGACCGAGGCCGAGAAGGCGGTGAGCCAAGGGTCGGAAAGACTCTATGCCCTGCGCAGCGAGATCAAGAATGTCGAGGGAAAGCTCGAACTCGGTCGCCGGGAGCACGAGAATATTGGTGAGAGCAACGAGGGTCGGCGGCGAGAACTCGACCAGCTGCGCACCCAACTCACCCAAGTAGAGGCCGAGGCCGTCGAGGCTCGACAGGAACTCGACCAACTCGAGCAGACGGTGCGCGGTCAGCAGGCCAACGTCGATGCCGCCGAGTCCGAGGTCGCCGAGAGCCAGAGCGAATTGGGCGCCGCCGAAGCCGAGCGGGAAAATGCCAACCAACTCCAAGTCGGTGTTCTGACCTCCATGGCCCGGGGCGAGGACCGCATCGCCGCACTGGCCGACCGCCGTGCTGCCATCGATCAACGCCTGCGCTCGGCCGACCGCGACGACGAAGAGCAGCAGACCGCAGCCGGTGAGTTGCAGAACGAAGAGAGCCACCTCGAGCGGGCTTTGCATGATCTGCTGGCCGAGCACGAGCGATTCCAGGAACAGCTGATCGGCGCCATGCGCCATCACGAGCACGCCACGGTGGCCCTGGCTGAAGCCACCCAGGCTCTCCAGGATAAGCGGGAAACTCTGGGCGCTCGCCATGCCCGGATGGCCTCCCTGCAAGAGCTCGTTGCCAGCAACGAAGATCTGGGTCCGGGAACCCGCCACATCATGGAGCAGGAGGCCAGCGGGCCGAGCCGCTTTGGGGTCCTGGGGTTGGTACGAGAACTTCTCGACGTCGATCCCCAAGTGGCCCACGCGGTGGGTGCGGTGCTCGCCGAGCGCGCCGATGCGCTGGTTCTTTCGGAGGGTGCGAAGCTTGTCGATGCCCTGGCGAGCCTCCACGAGGCCGAGGCCGGCCGAGGCCTCTTCCTGCTTCAAGGCGCGGAAATGCCCGGGGCGGGGATCGTCCCCTTGGGCGATCCGATTCTGGAATTCGTCCAGCCCCATTCCGGGCACGAGGGTTTGGCCCAGCGCCTCCTCGGCGATGTTTATCTGGTGGACAACCTCGCCCAGCCGCTGGATCTCTACGGGGCGACTTCGCTGCCCGCGACCTTTGTGACCCGGGACGGCGATATCGTCATGTCCAATGGGGTCGTTTCGGGCGGGGGCCCCGCTGGTGCGGGCGGTTATTTGGGGCGCCGGGCCGAGATTCGCGAGCTGGGGGCGGAGGTCGAAGCGCTCTCTCTGAAGACCAAGGAACTCGAAGCTGTTCAGGGGAATGCATCTGCGGAAGTCGAATCGGCGATCCTGGAACTCGACAACATGCGCAGCCGCCAACACACGGCCGCCCTGGCCGTGGCCACCCACGAGAAGGATCTTGAGCGCGCCTCCGAACGCCGGAAAACCCTCGGCGAAACCAGGCAGAACCGAATCGTCGAGCGGGCCGAATTGCTTGCCGAGGCCGAGGCGCTCTCGGAAGAGCACGAGACAGTGACGACCCAACTCGAAACCTGGGGCCATGAGCGGAGCCACGGTCAGGCTTCCCTGGACTCCCTGGGGCTCAAGCTTGGCTCGTTGGGGCGCGAACTGGGCCGCCGCCAGACCCGTTTGACCGAGTTGCGGGTGGTCCACAACAACCGAATCGAAGGGCGAGACCGGATTCTGGAGCAAGTGTCGCGTTTTGATAGTTCCACCCGAGAGACCGCCGAGTGGATCAGCCGCCGGGAGGGTGAGATTCAGGCGGGTATCGAGCGATGCGGAGAATTGGAAGCCGAGTGCGCCCAGGGAGAGCGGGAACTCGAGGAAAGGCTCGTGGCAGAAGAGGCCGCCCGGGTTGGAAATGATGCGGCCCGGGATGCGTATGAGCGCGAATCCCAAACCGTTCGGGAACTCGAAGAGAGCCTGCGGGGTGTGCGCACCGAGTTGACCGAGCGCCAGGAGGAGGCGGCGGCAGCGGACTTACAACTGCGTGAGACCGAGATCCGACTCGAGCATCAGGTCGGCCAGATTCGCGACCGCTGGGAGGTGGACCTGACGACCTGGCAGCGGCCGCCCCTACAGGAGAGCCCCGAGAGCAAGGGGACCGAAGGCGAGGCTTCCGCGGCCGAGGCCGAGGTGGCGGCCCGCCTTCAGGGCCTGTCGGGAGACGCGGATCCGGGTGAGGCGGGAGAGGGAGGCGAGACGCCTGCTGCGATGACCGCCGGAGAGTCGGCCAACGCCCTGCGCGAATCCCGACAAAATGCCGAATGGGCACACGCCCCCAAGGACGCTCGGGAGAGCGAACTTTCGAGCATTCAGAAAGCTCTGGAATCCCTGGGCGAAGTCAACGTGGGTGCGATCGAAGAGCACGAGGAACTGGCCGAACGCTTTCGTTTTCTCTCGGAACAGCAAATCGATCTCGAGCGGACCATTGAATCCTTGCGCGAAGCCATTGCGCGCATCAACCGCACCAGCCGGAAGCGCTTCCGAGACACCTTCGAAGCCGTGAGCAAGCGTTTCTCGGAAAATTTCCCCCGGCTCTTCGGCGGTGGTAAGGCCAGCCTGCAACTCACCGAAGTCGAGGATGTTCTGGAAGCCGGTATCGAGATCATGGCCATGCCCCCGGGCAAGCGCCTGCAGAATGTGAACCTGCTCTCGGGCGGCGAGAAGACGATGACTGCCCTGGCCCTGCTGGTGGCGATTTTCCAGGTGCGCCCGTCGCCCTTCTTCCTCCTCGACGAAGTGGATGCTGCGCTGGATGACGCCAACGTGGGTCGCTTCAACAGCTTGGTCACCGATATGGCCGCTGTTTCACAATTCCTGGTCATCACCCACAACAAGCGGACCATCGAGGTGGCCGACGTTCTCTACGGTGTGACCATGGAGCAAAAGGGCGTCAGCAAGCTGGTCGGGGTGGAACTGAGCTAGCTGAAGGATTCCGGCTCTTCCTCGTCTGGGGTTCTTCCTCGTCTGGGGTTGGCGTCGGAAGGGAGTGGCTTCGTCGGGGCCGTTCTCTATCCTCCGGCGCCTATGGAACCGAACCCGTACTGGATCCCTCCCGAATTTTTCGACCTGTTGATCGAGCACGCGCGTTTGCTGGCCGCAGGACTGCTCCTGGCCCCCGGGCTCGCGGCACTCTTGGTGGAACGCTTGACGCGAAAGACCCGGTTCCCGGCCGTGGTCGAGGCGCCCCCGCCGAGGGAGGGGGTTGAGCGCGCCCCAACGGCTCTGGACGAAGAGCCCGCCCCGACGCCGGTTTCCGGTACCGAACTCGACCTGCGCGTCGAAGCCGAGCCCGAAGCCGAGCCGGTTGCCGAAGCGGTTACCGAAGCGGCTCCCCCCGAGCCCGGACCGGCCCCCGTAACCGGAGCGCCGCCTGTTGAAAGGGGGGTGGGCTTTCTCCGCCAACGACTGGCGCGGACCAGCGAGACCCTGATTGGCCGGATCGGCGGAATCATGGCTGGGCGCAAGGTCGACGCGGCGTTGATCGAAGAACTCGAGGAAGTCCTCTTCACCGCCGACCTGGGGGTATCCACCGCCCAGTCCCTGCTGGAGCGAGTCGCCCAGGAGGCGGTGGGTTTCGATGCCGACGGTGTCCGTCAGGTCCTGCGGGACGCGATTCTGGAGAAACTCGTACGCGTGGAAAAACCCCGGGAACCGATGGAGGCTTCGCCTGGGCCCCACGTGGTGCTGGTCCTCGGCGTAAACGGTTCGGGAAAGACCACCAGCATCGGGAAGCTCGCCGCCCGGTATGTCGCGGAAGGAAAGAAGGTGGTTTTGGGAGCTGGAGATACTTTCCGGGCGGCGGCCGTCGACCAACTCCAGGTTTGGGGCGAGCGGGTCGGTTGCGCGGTCATCGCGGGGACGCCCGGGGGAGATCCCGCAGCGGTGGCCTTCGACACCGTCAAAGCAGCCATCGCCGAAAATGCCGACGTGGCGTTGATCGATACCGCCGGACGTCTCCAGACCAAGAAACCCCTGATGGAGGAATTGGCCAAGATCGCCCGGGTTCTTGGCCGCGATCTGCCGGGGGCTCCCCACGAGACTTTGCTGGTTCTGGACTCGAATACGGGCCAGAATGCGATTTCTCAAACCCGACTCTTTAGCGAGGTTACGGAGCTCACAGGACTGGTGCTGACCAAGCTCGATGGCAGCGCGAAGGGCGGCGTCATCGTGGGCCTGGCCGACGAATTTGGCATTCCCGTGCACTTTGTGGGTGTGGGCGAAGGGATCGAGGATCTCCAGGATTTTCATGCCGAGGAATTCGTGGATGCGCTCTTCAGCGAGAACTAAACCGCCTGGACCCTCGATCGAAAGGGCGCAGGCCAGGGGCAGGAGATGGGGCAGGAGAATGGGCAGGAGAAGGGGCATGAGAAGGGAGAAGGGAATTTGAGCCGCTACATCCTGGCGCTCGATCAGGGGACGACGTCGTCTCGGGCACTGCTCTTCGATCACGGGGGGGCGGTGGTGGGTTTGGACCAATACGAGTTCAGTCAATCCTTCCCCCAGCCGGGTTGGGTGGAGCACGACCCCGAGGAAATCTGGCAGAGCCAACTTCGCGCCGCACGGGGCGTGATGGCCCAGGTGGGGGCGGAGGCGTCGGACTTGGCCGCCGTGGGTATCACCAACCAGCGGGAGACCGCGGTGGTGTGGGAGCGCGAGAGCGGTCGGCCGATTTACCCCGCGATCGTCTGGCAGTCGCGTCAGAGCATGGGGATTTGCGACGATCTGCGCGAACGCGGACTCGAGGAGGAGGTCAAGCGGCGCACCGGGTTGGTGGTGGACGCGTATTTTTCGGGAACCAAGGTTCGTTTCATTCTGGATGCCGTGGACGGTGCCCAACAGCGGGCCGAAGCCGGGGAGCTCTGTTTCGGCACAGTCGACACCTGGTTGCTCTACAACCTGACCCAGGGCCGGGTACACGCGACGGAGTACTCCAATGCCTCGCGAACGCTTCTCTACAACATTCATGAGCGGGATTGGGACGACTTCATGTTGTCCGCCCTGAACATTCCCCGGGCGATGCTCCCCGAGGTGCGCGACAGCAGCGGTGAGTTCGGCATCGTGGCTTCGGAATGGCTCGGCGGCGAGGTGCCGGTGGCGGGGATCGCCGGAGACCAGCAAGCGGCGCTCTTTGGCCAGGGCTGTTTTGAGAGCGGTCGCCTCAAGAACACCTACGGCACGGGCTGCTTCCTGTTGATGAATACCGGAAACGAAGCCGCGATCTCGGAGTCTGGACTCTTGACCACGATCGCCTGGGGGATCGGGGGCGAGGTGGAGTACGCCCTGGAGGGCAGCGTGTTCGTGGCCGGTGCAGCGGTGCAGTGGCTGCGCGACGGCCTCGGACTCATCGAGGATGCGGCTCAGAGCGAGGGGCTTGCCCGGTCGGTGCCCGATACCGGCGGCGTCTACCTGGTACCGGCCTTTACCGGCCTGGGCGCGCCCTACTGG
>Ga0310120_10002779_pt1 | contig 12633 bp, 13 predicted proteins | sample CB27_AW_983_MG_FD_203506 | JGI IMG/M metagenome (GOLD analysis project Ga0310120, IMG submission 203506) | Marine microbial communities from Western Arctic Ocean, Canada - CB27_AW_983 | ecosystem: Environmental > Aquatic > Marine > Oceanic | place: Canada: Western Arctic Ocean | collected... | reverse complement strand
ATATTAATCGGAACTATATTTCTTGGAATACTTTACGGTATTATTGGCGTTACAATTGCATTTATTTTAGGTAATACTATGTACGCAATTACTTTGGCTGCAATAAATTACAATTATGTGGGGAGGGGAAAATTTGACATTTAAAGAGAATTTAAAATTAGTATATTTTGTATTACCTTTCATTTCAGTGGTTGAGAACAAAGTTTCGCTAATCTGTTCTATTTTGTTTGGAAAATCTGAATATAAAATTAAAATAAAAAACACAATTATTGAAATTCCTAGAACTAAATTTGATTCGCTTAGAGACTTACTTGCCTGCTTGACCTATTCAATTTCTTATTCATTTGACTCGTCAGCAAATTTAGAAATTTCATTAGATGAAAATAGCAAATTTAGAATTTCACTGAAAGAATTGTCATTTGAAGACGCTAACTTATTGGAATTACTTCATCTTGGAAGTAAGCATTGTGCAAATTTTCTAAGTAATGTTACGTTACCAGATATTCGAAAGCAAACCTATAGAATAATCTCTGAAAATGATAAAAAAATAATTATTACATCAAATGGAGTTAGATTTTTTTTAGATTCAATCCATCCTGGAAACACAATTATTGAAACTTTTGTAAGGGAAATACATTCAATAGATCCTAAAATTAATTGGAATGATAAAATCGTAGTAGATGTTGGCGCTGAATGTGGTGATACACCATTATATTTTGCTAGTATGGGCGCAAAAGTATTTGCGTTTGAGCCTTTACAAAAACATTTTGAATTTTTTAAAAAAAATATGAGCCTTAATCCCATTCTATCTGAAAAAATCATTCCTATTAATGCTGCAATTGGTAAAGATGAACAACTGAAATTTTATGTGTCTGACGATAGTGATGAATATGGTTCTATAGGCGCATCTTTTATTTCTAATAATCAAAATAAAAACTTCAAATATGAATTGGTGGACGGCTACAAATTAGAAACTGCTCGAAAAAAATTTGGTATTAAGCATATTGATTTACTTAAAATGGATTGCAAGGAATGTGAATTCTATCTTACGGATGAGGATTTAAAAGATATTGACAGAATAAAATTGGAATATACAATACAGAATAAAAAATTCAAACTAGACGATTTATTGGATCTTTTGAAAAGAAATGGGTATAAATGTTCAATTTTTCGAAATGGAGACACTAATAGACTGTCAAATAGAATTGCTGGAAATATTTATGCAACAAAATTATGAAGTAATTGTGTTTTCAAGTAATAATTTGCTAGAAATGTATAAGATTTATTGAGATACTGTGAATTCATTAGATATGCCAACTGAAAAAATAATTTTCTGGGGAACTGGAAATTTTTTCCCCTTTTTCTTAGCTAATTCATTACAAAAAAAAATTAATGGTGAATTTTATGCAATTTTTGATGTTCCAGATAGACAAAAACCGTTTTATCAAAAACAAAAATTAGTAGATTTCAAGAAAATTTGGTTTTTGCATGATGCTATTTCTAAACCACGAAAAAAAGTAGACATGGAGTTCCTTACTTCTTTTGAAGAAAAATACAACATAAATCTCTGGCTTCTTGCTTTGAATGAAAGATTATTCTCTGAATACAATGAATTTCATAAATTTTCTAGAGAAGAGATTCTTTCGATTTTAGAGGATGAATGTAAATTTTTTGAAAAAATTCTAGAAATTAAACCTAAATTCCTAATAACATTTCCTACCACATTTCATCATCATGAGCTTTTTTATCAAATGTGCAAAACTGTTGGCATAAAGATATTGGTTTTAAGTCAGACAGTTTTTGGTCACAAATGTTACATATCAGAACAGACACACATGTTTGACGACAAAAGAACTATAGATGAATTAGAAGCATCAAACACAAACTTTGATGAACTTGAGAAATATTGGCAGAAATTTGAACTTAGAAAAAAAACTGAGCCATATGGAGAATCACTTAGAAAATCAAAAACTGCAAAAATCAAAGCTGGATATGATTTTCTTACATCACAAAACACGACAACAAAAAATAACTATGGTTACTATGGTCATACTAAACTAAAGACTTTGACCAACTATTTTACTGGTATTCTTAAAAAGAATTTTAGAAGTAATTACATGGATAGGAACCTTTTACATGTAATTGATGATAGCACACCGTTTGTATATTTTCCATTACAAATAATGCCCGAACGAACATTACTTATTAGTTCACCATTCAATACAAATCAAATTGAAATAATTAAACACATTTCAAAGTCTTTGCCCATTGGATATCGATTATATGTTAAAGAACATCCTCTTATGATTATAAGAGAATGGAGAAAAACTTCATTTTATAATGAGATTTTATCTATTCCTAATGTTCAGTTTCTTCATCATTCTATTAAAACAGAGGATATTATGAAAAAATGTTCTCTGGTTGTAACTATAAACGGCGCTGCTGGATTAGAAGCAGCAATACACAAAAAACCTTCAATACTTTTTTCTGATTTCAGCTTTTCTATTCTACCGTCCGTCTATCAGTTAAAATCAATTGATGAGTTACCTGTAGCTATCAAACAATCATTGCACAAGAAGGTTAATCCGAATGATGTTGCCAAATATTTGAATTTACTTGAGGCTAATTCCTTTGATTTTGATCTGTTTGGATATGATTTAGCTTATCATGATTATTTTTATTATGGTGGAAATTTAATAAATGTTGAAATTCCTGAGGAAAAAGTTAAGCAATTTATAAAAAAATTTGAATCATCGTTTGATACATTAGCAGACGAATTTCTAAAAAAAATTAATTATTTTTCTTAATTTTATATTTCTCGCAATTCTCTCTTTTTGTTATATGCACTCCACCCTGTCTCTGACGAATATTTTTCCAAATAAATCTGAACAGCTCTTCTTTCAACGTCTTTAGTTATTTGTCTAACACCATGACCTGCATGCGGACCATCTTGAAAGATAATTGCTGTGTTATCAAGATTGGAAGGTTCGAAAATCATGTTAGATTCTGTATCATCAGGAGTGATGTACGTTCCACCAGGATCTCCTTTTTTCCAGTTTTTACTAAAAAAAAGCATTAAAATCATAGTATTAGGCCCAACATTATGAATGTGAGGTAGTTGATATCCTCCCCTTGTTAAAAGCATAAGCGAAAATTGTTTTAATTTAACAGGAATACCAGAAAATTTTCTAAAGTTTGACATTAACTCGTCGGAAAACAAGTAATGATGAAATTTATTCCAAGATTCACTAAAAGTAGGATCTTCTACATTAGTAGCAATATGCTTAGAACGATCTACTCCCCACCATTTTCTGTGATTTGATTTATCATCAGTTGATTCAGTAAACCAACTATCATCTTTTTTTGGATAAGTTTCGTACAATTTTTCATAGAAATCTCTTACAAAAAATTCTTCAATAAATGCCCACTTAACAGGTTTTTGCTCTTGAAAAGTTTTGGAATGAGCAAAAACATTCTCCCAATTAATTATATTCAAATTTTTAGTCATTTTCATTTAAGATTTTGTTGTTCCATGTCACGAGAATTAATTTTATAGATAATTGCAGTTAGATATCGTGTATAAAATTTTTTTATAAGTGGTCGTAAGAATTTTGCTTTAAGCGACAATTTCAAATCAGCATCAAATTTAGCCTCACTTCCTTGATCATTTTCAACGCATTTCACGCTAATTACACTACCTTTTGCCGGTCCTTCAATTATCTCTGTAAGTAATTCCTTGTCTGATACTAGTTTGTGACGTGATTTCTGTACGAATGAAGATTTGAGTAAGGAAGTAAAAATAATGCTTTCTTGAGTAATGATTGCATCATTTTGTCGATCTAATATTTTAATATCCTTTATTTGACCTGGGAAAAATTTTTTATAATATTCAAAATCAATTATAAAACTCATCAATTTTTCAGGTTTAAGATGAGACTTGATTGAAAACTGTAAATTTGCCACTAACTACGTTCAAAATAGTCATAAATATATCTCACTATAAATTTTTAAAACAAGTCTTCTTTTTGCATTCTTGATTAAATTTTTGAGGTTTTGTTTTTCGTTGGTTGAAAATTATCATACAAGTCTAAGTTCTTAGAACCATTTATAAAAAAATTATATGAATAACGTATAATTGCAATTATCTGTAAAATCAATAATCATAAATATGAACAACAAAATTTTAAATGAAAATGACTAAAAATTTGAATATAATTAATTGGGAGAATGTTTTTGCTCATTCCAAAACTTTTCAAGAGCAAAAACCTGCTAAGTGGGCATTTATTGAAGAATTTTTTGTAAGAGATTTCTATGAAAAATTGTACGAAACTTATCCAAAAAAAGATGATAGTAAAACAATCACGAGAGATAGTGTAAATGTTTCATTTGAGATGAGTCTGGAAAACATAACAAGCGAACTCGCTACTGGAGGAGGAACTAATTGGTATTACGAAACTACTGACGATGCAAATGCTTATAGAAAATGGTGGACAGGCGGATCAAGTCTAATACAACAAAAACCTACACCAGATAGAGGTTTTGTAGAAGATCCTACTTTTAGTGAATCTTGGAATCAATTATACCGTTACTTGTTTTCCGACGAGTTAATGTCAAACTTTAGAAAATTTTCTGGTATTCCTGTTAACAAACCAAAAGCTTTTCAGTTCCTTCTTTTAACAAAGGGAGGATATCAATTACCTCATAGTCATAATATTGGACCTGCTTCTTTGCTTATCTTACCTTATTTTAGTAAAAACTGGAAAAAAGGAGATCCTGGTGGAACGTACATCACTCCTGATGATACAGAATCTAACATGATTTTCGAACCTTCCAATCTTGATAACACAGCAATTATCTTTCAAGATGGTCCGCATGCAGGTCATGGTGTTAGACAAATAACTAAAGACGTTGAAAGAAGAGCTCTCTCAATAACTTTAGATCAATACTCACCAGCGACAGGATGGAATGATACACGTATGAAAAAAGAATTGCGAGAAATATAAAATTAAGAAAAATAATATTATGAAATACGGTATGAAGGATACACATTCTTAAATCTCAATTAAACTAATTTTTTATCTTCTTTTAACGATCTTAGATAACCATCAGCTTTTACATGAGCATTTATTTTTACAAATTCAGTATTTGTCTCCAATAGTTTAATTACATCGGATAATAAAATTGGCCGTTTTTTAATATTTGAATATATTTTTTGAATCAATTCTAGATCATATTTTGTATCCACTGTACACCTAAAATGAGAAAGATCTTCAGAATTTTTGATATCTGTTTGTCTAAAAATCTCTTTATTGTTGTAAAAATAAGGTGTAACGTGCTCTCTTTCGGATGGAAGTTTTGCATTTTTCCATGCGTTTTCCAATGCAGAAAATGTGAAAACTTCAACAGTATATCCTGAAGGATATGTATGGTGAAAAGTATTGAGAGGCAGCTCTGTTGTTATATAATCATAATTATTTAATTTGAAATATTCTGCAACCGTATCTACTATTTCGTAGTCTATTAACGGATTATCCGCTGTAATTCTAACTATTTCTGAAAAACTAAATTTTTTTGCACATTGATAATATCTATCCAAAACATCTTTTTTACTACCCCGAAAATATTTTATCCCCTTCCTTTTGACAAGTTCAACTATAACATCATCTTCTTTATGATTAGTTGTAGCTACCACAATATTTTCGATTTCTTTACTATTTTGTAATTGATTAATTACACAATCTAATACCGTATCTTCATTTTCAACTTTCAGCATTACTTTTCCAGGTAATCTTGTGGAACTCATTCGAGCCTGGATAATACAACCAATCATGAAAATTAACAAAATTTCAAGAATTTATAGTGTTGTTATCATAAAACCATAATACATAATAACTTTTCAACATTTGAACATCAGATTTCTGATATAGTTGAATTATGAATGAACATAATCAGTAAATATCATAAAAATTCTAGCTGTTATAAGAAATATTTAATTCATATAAAAAAAAAATCATGTTATGTGGAAAAAAAGGCATATCAGTTTCTTAACTCAGACAGATATTGATCCGGCTAGACTCATATCTACTCTTAAACAAAGTTATTCTTATTTTACTAGTGATAACGATAAAAAAATCTTAGAAACTATTTTGAAAGATTTTGAAAATAAAAATTTTGAATTGCTAAATACTCAGGAGATACAATATTTGACGAAAAACTCTGAAAAAAAATGGGCAAAATATCTGATTCACAGACACAAATTCAATTATTACGAGGATCATCATATTTTACCTGATTTTCCAATCTATTTACTTCTGGAGCCAGTCTCTGCGTGCAACCTTCGTTGCCCATTTTGCCATCAAGTTGATAATGATTTTACAAGCAATCAACAAATGATGGGTAATATGGATCTAAATCTTTTTAAAAAAATAATAGACGAGGCACATGATAGCGGCACACAAGCAATTACTTTGACTTGTAGAGGAGAACCAACATTACATCCTCAAATAGGTGAAATGCTCGAGTATTGTTCTGATAAATTTATAGAATTAAAAATGAATACAAATGCTACTAGATTAAATGAAAAACTAATCCATCAAATCTTGAAAAGTGGAATGACAGAATTGGTTTTTTCAGTTGACTCACATTACAAAGAAGAGTTTGAATCACTTCGAGTAGGCGCAAATTTTGAATCTGTTGTTTCAAATATAAAAAAATTCAACGAAATACGAGACCGTGATTATCCTAATTCTGTATGTATTACAAGAGCAAGTGGAGTTCAAGTAGGTAAACAAGATCCAGAAGAATTTAAAAAATTTTGGGAACCATTTGTTGATCATGTAGTAATGGTGAATATGTTACATAGATGGGACATTTATAATAATACAGAAAATTCAGGTTCAAAAGGATTTTGCCATTATTTAGCTAGAAGTTTATCTATTTACTTTGATGGAAGTGCTATACCATGTGATATAGATTATGAAGGAAGGTTATCTGTGGGATCAATTAAGGATAAAAGCATTCGTGAAATTTGGAACGGAGAAAAATATGATGGGTTAATTAATGCGCATAAAGATGGAAAACGCGACAAATATGTTCCGTGTGATCGTTGTCCCATAGGAGCATCAGATGGAAATTAAGTTAGGTCTAATTGGATATGGAAAACAAGCTGTAAAATTATTATCAATTTTACAAAATAAGCAAGATGTTACAGTCAGAACTATTTTTCATCCGGATAAAACAATAGACGACTCCCGTTTTACTAGTAATTTTAAGGATATTTTAGATTCTGATGCAGTGATTATAGCTTCACCAAACCATACACATTTTAATTATATTGAGCAACTATTGAAAGAATTTTCTGGGTACATATTTTGTGAAAAGCCACCTGTAACGTCAGGGGATGAGTTAACGAAACTAGAAAGGAAATCATCTGACGAAAAAGCAAGAATTTTTTTTAACTTTAATCTAAGATTTGGAAGATTAAATGAAATTATGCAGAATTATGTAAATTCCGAGTCTATGGGAAAAATTCTGAATTTACATATAGTTCATACACATGGATTTGCCTTTAAAGAGAAATATGTATCATCATGGCGTGCTAATGGAGAAAAAAACCTACATAATATCTTAGATGCAATTTCAATACACTATGTAGATCTGTTAAATCTACATTTTGGGCAGATCAAGTATTCACATTACTTTCCACGATTATTTTCTGGTAAAGGAACATCTTTTGATACCGCACATCTTTTTTTAAAATATGATAACGGAATTACAGTTTCAATCACCAATTCATATGCAGCTCCCAGCATAACTGAATTATCAATGATCGGAACAAATGGATTTTTGACTATACGAAATAATGAAGTAATACTACTTTCACCACGGGACACTTTTAATTCTAAAGGTGATTTTATTTGTCCACCCGCATTAAAACAAAATGAATTTAATTTTGCAGATGAAATTAATAGATCACAGGAAAAATCTTTAGAATATTTCCTTACATGTGTATCACAAAATAACCCAATACCGATGAATCAATTCAAATCTAGCATTGAAACCAACCGATTTCTAATTAACCTAAAAACTTCTAAGCCCTGATAGTGACAAGTCTTAAAATCTATTCTATTTTCATTCGATTCAATCTTAGCTCATCGATTATCATTTCCTTATCATATGAAATAACAAAAAGTATTGCATCTGCAACTTCCTTTGGATCTAAAAATGTATTGAAGTTCTGTTCAACTAATTTTTTTGCCATGTTAGTTTTGATCGATCCTGGGGAAATACAAAATGTTCTGACATTATATTTTTTTAATTCATTTACAAGTGATCTAGAAAATCCTAACAAAGCATGTTTAGTTGCGCAATAAATTGAAGTTTTTTCGTAACCATTGTATGATGATGACGAACCAATATTTACTATCCTACCCCATTTTTTTTTAACCATATCTTGTGAAAATTCTTTAGAGAGTAAGAATGGTGTCTTCATATTAACATTGAAACTTTTTTCAAAATCATTAAGATCTGTATCTTTTAAAAAATTTATATGAAAAATTCCAGCACAGTTTATCAAAATATCAATAGAATTAAATTTCTTTTTAACATATTTTATAAGATTTTTTACATTACTCAACTTAGAAAAGTCAGCAGATTTATAATAGATTTTTATTCTATTTTTTGACTGTTTTTGAAGTGATGATGCAAGTTTTTTTAGCTTTTTTTCATTACTAGCAGTTAAGAAAAGATTACAATTATTATCTACAAGTTTTATAGCTAATTCCCTTCCTAACCCACCAGTAGCTCCAGTAAGAAGGCAGTTTTTTGCATTTAATGTTCCCATATAGGCCACTTTATGATTTGAATCTGAATTTCTGTATGTATTAACTATTTGCTCAAATTCCTTCTTGTTATCAATATTATAGGTTGAAATAAATAAAATTATAAAAAATCAGAAAAAAAATAAAATTGATAGATATGATTCATTCTAATAATTTCTGATGCAAATATAAATAGATCAATAAAAAAAATAAGTTATTGTCAGCATATTCTAATAATTCGGAAACACAAAGAGGTTCTAAGAGATTTTCTATTGCTGATACTGTACAGGTTAAATCTAAAAGAAAAGATGATCAATGGAAAAAATTTGATGATGATACAATCTTTGCTATAGATGAAATACCTGATGAATTTCTTACTGATCAAAAATTCAAAAACTATACTTTAGCGAAACAAGAAGAATGTGAGCAAAAACTTGTTCTAGATTCTGCTCCATTTCATTTTGAAATTGAGCCTACTAATATTTGTAATTTACGTTGCCCATTATGCTCTACTGGTGTAGATGCTAAAACACGCCAAAAGGGAATTTTAACATTTAATAATTTTAAAAAAATAATTAATCAAATTAAAAATACTGCATTAATTGTTTCACTTCAAAATTGGGGTGAGCCTACATTAGTAAAAGATCTTCCAAAAATGATAAAATATGCTACAGATGCTGGTATTTTCTTACGTATGTCAACAAATTTTTCTATTGATTATGATGATGAATTTTTAATAGAATTTATGAAATCTGGATTAGGTCGTCTTGTGATTGATATTGATGGTACTACACAAGATGTTTATGCGAAGTATAGAGTTAATGGAAATTTAGAAACTGTCTTAGAGAATACTCGAAAAATTGTTAAAATAAAGAAGGATAACAATCTGATATATCCAATAATTCAAGCTAGAATGCTTGTAATGAAACATAACGAACACCAAATTGATGATTTTAAACAGCTATCAAAAAAATTACAAGTTGATGAAATGGAATTTGGAAATATTCAATTAAATCCTAATACAGCTTCTGATGAATGGTTACCAACAGATGGGAATTTTGTATACGAGACCTACTTAGGAAAACGAATAGATACACCTTGCCATTGGCCTTGGACTGGAATGGTAATTAATTCAGACGGTGGTGTTTCCTCATGTGCAATAGTAGATGATAATTTGTCTGACTTTGGTAATGTATTTGAAGAGAAAATCTCCGATATTTGGAATAATGAATCATATACTTCTGCAAGAACTACGTGGACTAAAAATGCTCGTAGATCAAAAACTGTCATATGTAATATCTGTAAAAATGACACACACAATCCAAATCTTTTGAGGGTTGGAGATACATTCAGTTTAACTTTGAATCGATCTCAAACTAAAAACCCTTAATTAAAAAATTTAATTTTTAACATCTAAATGAATTAGGATATACCACTATTTGTTGTCCATCCACCGTCAACATACAAATCTTGTCCTGTTATGTATTTTGATGCATCAGACGAAAGGAAGATACATGGACCAATCAAATCGTCTATAGTTCCCCATCTTTGTAAGAAAATCATTTTTTCTCTTTCTAGCCTAGTTTTTTTATTAGCATAACTAGCCTTTGTCATATCAGTTTTGATATAACCTGGCCCTAAATTATTAACTCTTATACCAAACTTTCCCCAATCCTTTGCAAGTGATTTTCCTAACATCTTCAATCCTCCTTTTGAGGCAATATATGCAGGATTTTTTGGAAATGCCAATTCTGCATTAATACTAGTAATGTTAATGATCGAGCCACTTCTTTTTTTAATCATGTATTTTATTGCAGTTTGACTACAGTGAAAGCTTGCAGTCAAATTTACTTTAAGCGAATCATCCCATTTTTTTGTTGGGTAAAAAACTTCTTTTTTATCTAAGGGAAAAGTAACACCTGCATTATTAACAAGCACATCGATTTTTTTATGAGTTTTAAAAATATTTTGACAAACTTTTGTGAAAGAACGATTATTAGTTATATCACATTTAACATTGAACATGTTTTTTTTGACATCATTTGGTACTTTTTCAGGAAATTTTTTATCAATACAATATACAAAGGCAGAATGTTTTGCCATTGAATGAGATATATGCCTCCCAATGCCTCTCCCAGCACCAGAAATTAAGATTATTCTATCCTTTATGGAAAATAAGTTTGGTATAGTATCTTTACTCAATTCTTGCCAATTCCTCTTCAACAATCTCACAGATTATATGATAAATTACACGATGAGCCTCTTGTATTCTAGGTACTGAGGAATCTTTAACAATTAATGATATATCAACAATATTTTTTATTTTTCCACCTTTATTACCCAATAAACCAATAGTCAAACCACCATTTTTCCTTGAAGTCCTTAATCCTTTTACTATGTTTTCTGAATTGCCACTAGCTGAAATGCCAATAACAATATCACCTTTTGAAACTAAACTCTCACATTGCCTACTAAAAACATCACTAAAATCATAATCATTGGCTATTGCAGTTGTTGTAGATGAATTTGCTGTTAGAGCTATTGCAGGAATGCTTTTTCTTTTTAGTTTATATCGTCCCAAAAATTCAGCTGCAATATGTTGTGCATCAGCTGCACTTCCCCCATTACCAATTATGATTATTTTTTTATTTTTGTTTATAGCTGTAATTATTAAATTTGCAGTTTTATTAATTTCATCGGATAAATTATAAAGATCAGCAATAATTTTTGTACTTTGTTGCAGGGTTTCTTCTATCATATGATTTACTTTTTTTGAATTGGTCATGGTAACGCATTCTATAATTTAATTATCAACTCGTAATTTTCTCATAACTGGAATTTCTGATGGCCATATTTTTTTTATTCCATCGCCTAAAATCGTATCAATTAATCTAATATCTCTAACCATTCTATCTAAACCCTTTTCTTCCAATGAAGCTGGTTGATCAGAACCATACATAGATCTGTCGATTGAAATATGTCTCTCAATTGAAGTTGCGCCAAGCGCAACTGCAGTAGTACAAATTAGATAACCCATTGATTCATGACCACTATATCCAACATCACATTTGAATTTTTCACGTAAGCTTTTGATACAGTTCAAATTTGCTTCTGAAAGGTTCATAGGATATGAACTATTGCAGTGCATTAATTCAAAAGGGCAATTATGTTTTCTAAAAATCTCAACAGCATTACTAATTTGATCCATTGTACTCATACCGGTAGAAATGAATGTGTATTTTTTTTCTTCAGCAACAGTATTTGCCAATTCTAAATTTGTCAGCATTGCAGATGCAATTTTGTTATATTTTAAATCATAATTCCTGAGAAATAACTGGCTATCCAAATCCCATGCAGAAGCATACCATTCAATTCCTTTTTCTTTGGTGTAATTGTTAATTATATCATATTCTTTTTTTTCAAATTCTAAACTAAGTTTTTGTTCTCTTGTAGTTGTACCCCAAGGGCTTTCTCTTGGTGAATCAAGAACTTCCTTAGAATAGACTTTTTCAACAGTTCGTTTTTGGAATTTAACGGCATCACATCCAGTTCTAACTGCCATATCAATTAATTTTTTTGCAGTATTGATATCTCCATTATGATTAATACCAATTTCTGTCGTGATGAAAACCATGATTCTTCAAACTCTTGTTTTACTATAATAGTATTTAGTATAATTTTTCTTTTCCACCGTATTTTGATTTAATTATCAAATCTGTAATTTCTCTGACTGCACCCTCCCCGCCCTTGGATTTAGTGACATAATCAGCTATTTTTTTTACTGTATTATTACCATCTTTTGGCGTCACAGAAA
>Ga0310120_10002778_pt1 | contig 12634 bp, 14 predicted proteins | sample CB27_AW_983_MG_FD_203506 | JGI IMG/M metagenome (GOLD analysis project Ga0310120, IMG submission 203506) | Marine microbial communities from Western Arctic Ocean, Canada - CB27_AW_983 | ecosystem: Environmental > Aquatic > Marine > Oceanic | place: Canada: Western Arctic Ocean | collected... | reverse complement strand
TGGGCGATGGCTTGCTGGCCTACTGGATGGAGACCTCCACCGAATCGCGCCTCGCCGCCTTGAAGGCCGCGCACGGAATGCACCGGGCCTGCGAGGAAGTCGAGCGGGTGCACCAGAAGGTGCTGTCGGAGTTCGGATTGAAGTTTCGGGCCGGTGCTGCGATTCACATCGGGCCGGCTGCCTACGGAGCGTTTAGCACCCAGGAATTCACCTTGTTGGGAGATGCCGTGAACCTGGTCTTCCGATTGGAAGAATTGACGCGTGAGCTCGACGAGCGCGCGTTGGTGAGCGGCGAGTTCCTGGAAGGCTGGAGCGAAGGCCAGGCGTTCTGCACGCACCTTGGAAACCGAGAACTGAAGGGCCGCGAGCAGGCGGTGGAAGTGTTTGCCCTCCAGGAATTCCCGGATTGAGACGAAGGCGGATTTCGACCCACGAGGGGTGGACAGTGTTCAGTGGTCGGTATTCAGTGTTCAGTATGGGCCGAGGAACTGGACCAATCAGGTCTGGAGACGTGCCAGGTCCGTTGCGGTCTGGACACTGAAGACGGAAGACGGAATCCAGCCCCTCACGCCCTCAGGACTTCGATCCCGAGATTTTGCAGGGCGCCGGTGACGCCCGGATCTGCATTTTCGTTGGTAACGAGGGTGGTGAGGTCGCAGATTTGGGCGAAGAAGAAGGAGGACTTGAGGCCGATCTTGGAGGCGTCGGCGAGGAGGCAGACTTCTTCGGAGCAGTCGATGACGCGTTCCTTGAAGGCGGCCTGGCGGGAATTGGTTTCGGAGACCCCGCGTTCGAGATGGACGCCATTGCAGGAGAAGAACATGCGGTGGATGTTGTGTTTGCGCATGGCGGTCTCGGCGGGGAGGCCGATGTAGGAGCGGGAGCGCGGTTCGTAGATGCCGCCGGTGCAAATCAGGTCGTAGCCGTCGTGATCGGCGAGAGCCGAAATGACGTTGTGGGCGTTGGTGAGGATGGTGAGGGGGACCTCGGGAAGGAACTCGGTGAGAGTGAGGGCGGTGGAGGAGGCGTCGATGAAGATGGTGTCGTTGGGCTGAATCCGCTTGGCAGCGAGACTGGCGATGGCGGTCTTGGCCTCGCGGTTGACGAGTTGGCGTTCGGTGAGGGCGAGTTCGACGCGGGCCTGGTTGGGTTTGACCGCTCCGCCGTGAATGCGCAGGAGTTCGCCGCGCCTCTCGAGGGCCTCGAGGTCCTTGCGGATCGTCTCGTCGGTGACCTCCAGCTCGGCAGCCAGTTCGATGGTGCGGACCGAGTCGGCGGCGGCCAGGCGGGCCACGATAAGGCTCTGTCGTTCAGGGGGCAGCATGGCAAGAGGAACTGTGAATAACCTTGGGAATTCTTGGTTTATTTTGGTAATTATTGGGAAAACCATTGACTTGTCAAGAAATCCCAAGCATATCGGGCCAGAACCAAGCGCGAATGGCGATTAAATCCAATATTCCTCGGGCGGTGGTGGAGCAGATGGTGCGAACCGAGGTCTACACCAGGATGGGCCTGGCGCGACCGGCATCGGGCGCCGCGCCCCATGCCCTGGTGGTGAATGTGAGCGCACGGCACTGCCATCTCTCACCGCAGGCGGTGGAGCGATTCTTCGGGCCGGGCCACGAACTGACGCCCATGAAGTCCCTCTACCAGGAGGGGGCTTATGCTGCGGAGGAAACCGTCACGCTGGTGGGGCCGCGCAGCCGGGTGATTTCGAATCTCCGCATCCTTGGCCCGTGCCGCGAGTTCAACCAGGTCGAATTGGCCTACACGGACGCGATTGCGCTGGGCTTCGAGGTTCCCTTGCGCCTCTCGGGCGACATCGAGGGGACGCCGGGCTGTATGTTGATGGGGCCCGCCGGATTTTTCGAAATGCCGCAGGGTGTCATTCGGGCTGCGCCGCACGTGCACATGCATCCCGTCGATGCAGCCTACTACGGGGTGAAACACAAGGCGGTGATGAAGATGAAGGTGCACGGGAATTCTCCGGTGACCTTCGACAACATCGTGGTGCGGGTCGACGAGAGTTTCAGCCTGGAGGTTCACATCGATACCGATGAAGGCAATGCCTGCGGCCTGAGGCCGGACACCTTCTGCGAACTGATCAAATAGACGAAAGAATTCAACCAAACGACAAAGACAGATGAGCCAAGCCCTTGGACTAATAGAAACGAAAGGTTACGTGGGAAACGTGGAGGCTGCCGACGCGATGGCCAAGGCGGCCGACGTGAGCCTCCTGAAGCAGGTGCAAATCGGCGGCGGATTCCTGACCATTCTCGTGCAAGGGGATGTGGGGAGTGTGAAAGCTGCGGTGGATGCCGGCGCGGAGGCGGCCGACAAGGTCGGTGAGCTGGTGAGTTCGCACGTCATTGCGCGCCCGCATACGGATCTCCTGAAACGTTTCGAACTCGAATAATCGAACCACTTTGAATCATGGCAAAACAAGCAGTAGGAATCATTGAGACGAAGGGACTGGTGTCCCTCATCGAGGCTTCGGACGCCGCCCTGAAGGCAGCTGACATTTCGATGCTGGGCTGGTCCAAGATCGGGGCCGGGCTGGTGACGGGGTTCTATACCGGAGACGTGGCGGCGGTGAAGGCCGGCGTCGATGCCGGGGCGGAAGCCGGTTCGCAAGTGGGGGATGTGACGTCCACCCAGGTCATTCCACGTCCGCACGAGGAACTTGGCGGACTGGTCGATTTGCTCTGATCCGAGCAGGGCTGCAAGGAGACTCTCGCGCCGCTCCGGAGCCATCCACCCGAGCAGAACACAAGACGTGAAAATCCTCGTCGCCAACCTGGGATCGACTTCCTTCAAGTACCGTCTCTTCGAGATGGGCGAGGGAGTGGAGCGCATGTTGGCGAAGGGGGGCTTCGAGCGCGTCGAGGACTTCGGCGAAGTGATCGGCCGGGCTCTCTCCGACCTGGAAGGAAAGGGGACGGTGGCTTCGCGGAGGGAGATCGAAGCGGTTGGGTTCAAGACCGTGCTGGGACGAAACCTGAGTGGCTGCGTGGAGGCTGACGAGGCCGTGTTGGAGGCGCTGGAGGGATTTGAGGACGTGGCTCCCGCTCACAACCCGGCCTACGCGGCCGGGATTCGCCAGTTCGGCGAGATCCTGCCGGAGGCGCGGCGGGTGGCCCTTTTCGAGACCGCCTTTTACCAGTGGGTTCCGGAGGCGGCCACGCGCTACGCGGTGCCGGATGCCTGGCAGGCGGCGGGGATCCGGCGGCACGGCTTTCACGGGGCGAGCCACAAGTTCATCGCGGAGCGCTCGGCGGAGTTGATGGGCCGCGAGGATGTCGCCGCGATCGTGCGGGGGTTGTATCGGGACGGACCACTCGCAGTGGATCCGCCCCTGCGCGTGATCTCGTGCCACCTGGGCGGAAGCAGTTCGGTGACCGGAATTCGCAGCGGGGTGGCGTTGGGGACCAGCATGGGGTTCTCGCCGCAAAGCGGATTGCCGCAGAACAACCGGGTGGGAGATCTCGACTCCGGCGCGATCCCCTATGCAAGCAAGGCACTGGGACTCGGGATGGAGGAAGTCGAGCGGCAGTTGACGAGGGAAGGCGGGCTGCTCGGTATTTCGGGAGTGAGCAACGACCTGCGGGATGTGAAGGAAGCGGCCGACGGCGGGAACGAGCGGGCCAGGCTTGCCCTGGACGTGCTCGTTCACGAGACGCGGCGCTGGGCCTCGTCGTTTCTATTTGATCTCGGCGGACTGGACGGCTTCGTCTTCACAGCGGGCATCGGGGAGAACAACCCGTGGTTGCGCGCGGCGGTGTGCGCCGGGCTGGAGGAGATCGGCCTGGTGCTCGACGCCGGACGCAACGAGGCGTGCCGGGGAGAAGAAAGCGAAATCGGCGCGGCGGAGGCGAAGGTGAAAGTCTATGTCATTCCCGCCAACGAGGAGCTCGTCCTGGCACGGGAAGTCTACCGGAAGGTCACCGCGCTCAATTGACATGAAACGCGGCGAACAAGATCCACGAATCAGCGAATCAACGAATCAACGAATCAACCAACCAACGAAATACAACCATGGCAAAGCAAGCAATAGGACTTTTGGAGACGCGCGGATTGTGCTGTCTCGTGACGGGAATCGACGCTGCGCTGAAAGCCGCCAATGTGCAGCTGACCGGGCCGATGAAGAGCGTCGGGAGCGGACTGTGCAACGCGGTGGTGACTGGCGACGTGGCTGCCGTGAAGGCTGCCATTGACGCCGGAGCGGATACGGCCTCCCACCTCGGCGAGGTGGTGAGCGCGCACGTCATCGCGCGTCCGGACGAGGCGATTCAGCAAGTCATTCCCGCCAAGAAGGCCGCCGGCAAGTAATCGACACGGGCCCTCATTCCCGCATCACGATGTATTTGGCAGAAGTCATCGGCCAGGTGGTGGCCACCAAGAAGGACGAGGCCATGACGGGGCGCAAGCTCCTCCTGGTCCGTCCCATGTTGGTGGACGAGGCCCAGCCGGATCGCTTCCGCGATGGCGCGAACACCATCGTGGCGGTCGACACCGTCGGGGCGGGGGAAGGGGAGTTGGTGCTCTTCTGCCAGGGGAGTTCGGCGCGGCAAGCCGGCGGTCTGCGTAACATCCCGGTCGACGCCGCGGTGGTGGCGATCGTGGACAGCGTGGATGTCCTCGGGAAGCAGATCTACGGAAAATCCAGGAGCTGAGCGGCTCGGCCGCAAAATTTTCGATGCAAGAATCCAGAATCCAAACGAGCAACCGATGAGTGCAATTGACCAGGAAACCGTGCGGAGCGTGGTGGAGAAGGTGCTGGCGGATCTCGGCAGGGTCTCCGGCCCGGCGCCCGCCCTCGCAGCGAAACCGTCGCCGGCCGCGACCGCCAAGGTGGAGAAAAATGACGGGGAGTGTTCGTGCAAGGGAAACGGCGCGAAGAGTGACCACGGGGTGTTCTCGTGCGTGAACTCGGCCGCGCAGGCCGCCCACGATGCCTTTCTCAAGCTGAGGAAACTCGGGGTGGAAGGGCGGGTCCGTGCGATCGAGATCGTGAAGGGCGTCTGCGCCGCGAACACCGAGTCGTGGGGCAGCTTCGAGTTGAAGGAGACCGGGATCGGCCGGCTCGATCACAAGATCGCGAAGCTGGAGATCATGAACAAGGTCCCGGGCGTGGAGTGGCTGCGGCCCTATGCGCTGAGCGGGGACGATGGAATTACGCTCGAGGAATACGCGCCGTTCGGGGTGGTGGGTGCCATTCTTCCGGTCACGCACTCGGTGCCGACCATGACGGGCAATGTCATCAACATGGTGGCGGCCGGGAACACGGTCGTCTTCAATCCGCATCCCGGGGGAGCGAAGAGCGCCGCGCTGGCGACCCGCGAATACAACAAGGCTATCCAACGCGAGTTGGGGATCGAGAACCTGATCTGCAGCATCGAGGAGCCGACCCTGGAATCGTTTGAGAAGATCTCAAAACACGAGGCGATTGGGATCATGGCGATCACAGGCGGCCCGGCGGTGGTGAAGGCCGCCATGCATTCGGGCAAGCGGGCCATCTGCGCTGGACCGGGCAACCCGGTGGTGGTGGTGGACGAGACGGCAGACCTGGCCCGCGCCGCTCGCAACATCATCGAGGGCGGGGCCTTCGATAACAACCTGCTCTGCATCGGGGAGAAGGCGGTCTTCGTGGTGGGCTCGGTGTTCAGCCAGTTTCGGCAGGAACTGGAGCGGGCCGGCGCGGCGCGATTGGATGCGGCCCAACTGGAGCGGCTGACAGCAGAGGCTTTCACCTACCGGGAGGACGATGGCGGGTGCTCGCATCCGGTCGTGAACCGCGAACTGATCGGAGCCGACCCGGATGTCCTGGCCGGCAAGGCTGGGGCGCGGATCCCGAAGGGCTGCGAATTGCTCTTTGCCGAGACCGATGCCGGCCATCCCTTCGTGCAGGAAGAGCAGATGATGCCGATGGTGCCGATCGTCTCGGTGCCGGACTTCGAGACCGGGGTGCATAGGGCCAAGGAAGCCGAACACGGATACCGGCACTCCGCCATCATTCACTCCACCAACGTCGGCAACATGACACACATGGGCCGCGAGATGGACACCACCATTTATGTGAAAAACGGACCCTGCGTGGCGGGGCTGGGGCTGGGTGGCGAAGGCTACCTCAGCTACTCGGTCGCCACCACCACGGGAGAAGGAATCACGACCCCGAAGACCTTCACGCGGGTGCGGCGCTGCGTCATGGTAGAGAACCTGCGAATCGTTTGAGGCCCCTGGAACCATGTTGCTATGTCGGGTAGTTGGAAATGCGGTGGCCACACACAGCCACCCGAGTCTCGACGGTTTCACGCTGCTCCTGTGCCAGAAGGAGAACGAAGGAGGCGTGCCCGACGGCGATCCGCCCTTCGTGGCGATCGATCTTTTTGGCGCCGGAATGCACCAGCGAGTCTTCGTGAGCACGGACGGGATCGGAGCCCGCGGAGTCGTGCACGACGATCACTCGCCGGTGAGAAATTTTGTCCAGGGTGTGATCGACGATTAGAACCATTGATTGAGATGCGCATTGGACAGGTCATTGGAACGGTCACCATGAACCAGCAGGAAGCCGCCTTCAAAGGGGCGCGGTGGCTGGTGGTGAATCCCCTGGTGGCGGAGCAACTCAACACGGCTTGCGACGTGGAGCCGGGCCTCACCAGGATTCCCTCCGTGGTGATCTACGACAAGCTGGGCGCGGGAGAGAACGATATCGTGGGATTCGTGGAAGGAGCGGAGGCGACTGCGCCTTTTGACGAGCCCACCCCGATCGATGCCATCTCGGTGGCGATATTCGACAGTATCGATCACGTGCCCTATCCCCCCGAGGACGACGACGAGTGATGAAAAAAGTGTTTACCGGCCGAGACGTGGAGGCCCTCTTGCGGGACGGAAATGGACTGGAGTCCATCCCGGCGGGGGTGCTGCTGACGCCGACTGCGAAGGATGCCATCAAGGAGGCCGAGTCGCGCCGCCGTCGGGGGGTGACCGGCGGCGAAGTTGCGGCCGCGGAGCCGATCGTTCCCGACTACGAGTTTCGCTGGGACCCGGGCCACGATCCTCAGACCCCGGACGAGATCCAGAGCTTTTTTAATTCCCCGGAACTCGAGGAATTGAAGCATCGCATGTGCGACATGGGCCGGCGCATGTGGGAGAAGCACTACACGGACGGCAATGGAGGCAATTTGACGATTCGGGTGGGCGACAATCTCGTGCTCTGCACCCCGACCCTCATTTCGAAGGGATTCATGCGGCCCGGGGACATGGCGCTCATCGACCTGGACGGCAACCAGTTGGCAGGAGCGCGAAAGCGCACCAGCGAGTGCCTGACGCACATGGCGATCATGAAGCGGCAGCCCAAGGCCAAGGCGTGTTGCCACGCGCATCCACCGCACGCCACTGCCTTTGCAGTCGCGGGGGTGCAGCCGCCGACTTGCATGATTCCGGAAGCGGAAGTCTTCCTCGGTCAGATCGGAATGGCGGAGTACCAGACGCCGGGGACGCCTGCCAATGCCAGGGCAGTGGGCGAAGCCGCTATCGAACACATGTCGGTTCTCATGATCAACCACGGTGTGATCACGTGGGGCAAGGACATCGAAGACGCCTACTGGAAGATGGAGAACACCGATGCCTATTGCCAGACAGTGCTGCTCGCCACGCAGTTGAAGGGGAGCGATCTGCTCACCATCACGGGGGGACAGGCCAAGGAGCTGATCGAGCTGCGCGCCTCGCTGGGCATGGAGGACAAGCGGGCCGACTGGAAGGAGTGCGAGCTTTGCGACAATTCCGAATTCCGGCCGGGGGTGGTGTGCCAGGTCCCCGGGGGCGACGGGGCGCCCGTTTCCAACGGCGAGGGCGGGCGGAACCAGGATGCCGAAGAGGTGGTGCGGGCCGTGACCGATGAGATCGTCAAGCACCTGGATTCCTGATGCCATCGCGGTAGCGGCAAGCGCTCGTTTTTTTGAGGGGCCGGCACGGTCCGAGAATTCCCTTGGCGATTATGCGAGGGGCGCCAGCCTGCACTTACCATGATCGAATGCAGCCAAGCACGCAGGGATAGCATCGAGTCACGCTCAGGCCGTCCTCTTATCCTCGATCCCCGTCTGGTAGCAATCATTGCGGTGATCACCACGGCGGCACATAGCGACGGGGCGATCACGACGATCTCGACGGTTACCGTGGAGACGGTAAACTTCGTATCCGACGCGGATTCCGACCTCAACGTCATTCCCTCCAATTCCGTCATGTCCTTCATCGGGAGTCCGGATTTTACGGCGGCGGCCTACGCGGATGGGGGCGGCATTGTTGCCGTCAGCCTGGATGCTTCCGCCGAGTTGGAGCTCGAGTCCATCGCCAGTTTCAGTTCGCATGATTTAAACGCGACGAACTCACCGGCTACGGCGGAACTGGGCTTCGCAATCAACCCCGGAATCCTTAGGCTGACCTCTGCGAATTCGAGCTTGTCGTACTCCATTCTAGTCATGGCCGAGACGAGCGCCGGTGCGCTTGGGACCTGGGAGTCGAGCGGAACGCTCACCGCCGATGCCAACGGCGAGGTGACTTGGACCAAGAGCGGGGTGGATCTCGGAACTCCGGCCGGCGGATCCGTCATTCCAAGCGGGGAAGTGGCGATTCCGGCGTTCATCGCGCTGTGGACTCCCGGGGTCATTCTGGGCAACGACGTATTGGTTATCGAATACGACATGAGTCTGAAACTGGATGCCGCCGGCGCAGATTATGTGGAGGGAGCGTCCGCCAATATTGCAGATCCCTTCGACGTTTCCGGGGCCTCGCCGGCCATCACTTCCGTTACGTTTCGACCCGTTCCCGAGCCCAGCGGGCTTGTTCTGCTTTGCGTCGAGGCGGGAACAATCTCCCGTCGCCGCCGCCGCTCGGCGTGAGGCATCACTCTCGACCTGCGCCCTGATTTTTTCGAGCGGGTGAGTTTGGCGTATCGGGACCCCGGGGCCGAGAAGGCGGTCAAGGCGGGGGAGATTCTGGCCGGATGCCCGGAATTTCCGGCCCATTAGGGCCCCCTGATCTTTACGGTCACTTTACAGACCGATCCCGCGCGGAGGGGTATTCTCTCCGGCAACGAAGCGGAGTACCATATTATGAAGAGATCGACCTTTTTCCGAAACGCGGTGTTGCTGGGCGGCGGGAGCCTCCTCTGGATTCCCAGCGCGAGCGCCCACGGTCCCCATCATCACCACCACCCCTGGATCCTGTCCCACGTGCGGCCCATCCCGCGGCCCGTGCCCCAGCCCATCGGTCCGGTGGAGGTGCGCTCCATCGCCGCTTCGGTCTCGATCCAGGACCAGATCGCGAAGACCAACCTGGTGGTCACCTTTTTCAATCCGGCGGGCCGGCAGCAGGAAGGACAGGTTCTGCTGCCGGTTCCGTCCGGAGCGGTCCTGAAATCGTTCGCGATGGAGGGCGCCAACACGAAGTTCGAGGCCTTCTTCGAACCGGAAGACATCTTCACGAACAAGTTCCAGGAGGTTGGAAAGGGGATAGTGGTCCAGCCCTCGCCTCTCCTGTCGGGGTTGCCGGACTTCGTGCAACTGCATTTCGAGATCGACGGCTCGACGCGCGAAGTTCGCTCGCCGCAGGTCCCGGTGGGCAACGAGCGGGACCTGGCGGAGAGTTCGGGGATCTCCGCGAAATACCTCGATGCGACCGCCGCCAAGCTCGCCGTGCTGAAGGTTCTGCTGGCCAAGCCCGGTGCGATGAGCCGGGCCAGCGGGTCCACCAACCTCGATCAGATCTGTGCAAAATTTGCCACCGTCAACGACGCCTATCTGAAAAAGGACCTGGCGTGGAATTTGCCGGACCAATCCTCGGTTGAGCGAAAGGAGGCCTCGGTGAGGCAGGCCCGGGGACAGAACAAGGTCCAGGTCACGCGGTTGAAGAAGTACCAGGAGGACGTCGCCATCATCGAAAAATCGAAGCGGGCCGAGGTCTACCTCGACAACGCGCAACGGGCGATCCCCAAGCAGGTGCTGCCGAACGCGCCCGGCAACGTCGCGGCGCAGGGCGCGGCGAAGGGGCCGCAGGCCACAGAGGAGCAGCCGGTCGCGTCATTGGACCAGGATGCGGCCGGTTCGCTGCTGGTGGAAATCAATACGCGGATCTCGCCCTTTCAACCAATCTGGCTCGGGGACGACCTGATGGCAGTGCGGGAGGTCAGGGCGGGCGGGACGGTTCGCTACCAGGGCGTCTGGCTCCATGCCGGGCAGCTCTCGAAGTACCTTCTGGCCTCAGCGGCCGACCTCCTGCCGGACGCCGGGCTGGAGCGGATCGCCGAGGTGTCCGCCACCACCCTGCCGGGCGCCTTCAAGCTCAGTCTCGACGAACTGTCCAACGATCCGCTTTCTCTCGTGACGTTTCCGTGGCGACTGCAGGTCGGCGAATCGGCGCTGGCGGCGTCGGTGGGTTGGACGGCCCTGCGCATCTCGCTCCTAGTTGGATGGATTGCGCTGCTCCTGGCCCTGATAGCATCGGCGGTCCTGGTACGGGGGGTGATGAAGCTCAGTGATCGCCGCGCCACCTTCGTTTCCTCGGTGACCCACGAACTCCGGACGCCGCTCACCACCTTCCATCTCTATTCCGACATGCTGGCGGAGGGCATGGTGCAGGATGAAGAGAAGAAGAAGGGGTATCTCACCACCATGCGCCGCGAGGCGGAGCGATTGAATCACCTCGTCGAGAACGTGCTGGCCTACTCGCGGGTGGAGCGCGGCAGCGCCCGGGCGCACCACGAAAAGGTGTCGCTCGAATCCCTCGTAGAACGCATGCAGCCACGGCTCACGGAACGGGCCCGCAAGGACCGGGCGGACCTGAAGGTGGATGCGGACGGGGAGGCTTCAGAGGTGCAGATCGATACCGATCTCACTGCGGTGGAGCAGATTGTCTTCAACCTGGTGGACAACGCCTGCAAGTACGGACTGCCTGACCAGGGGGAGCGCGTCATCCACCTGCGAGCTTCAAACGGAGGCAAGACGGCCCGCATCGAAGTGTGCGACGAGGGCGGCGGTATTGCGCGGGCGGACCTCAAGAAGCTCTTCCGGCCCTTCCACAAATCCGCGCGCGATGCGGCCCACTCCAAGCCCGGGGTCGGCCTCGGCCTGGCGCTTTGTCGCCGGTTGGCACGGGCCCTGGGCGGAAACCTGCGGATCGACGGGGAACGGAGCGCGGGGGCGTGTTTCGTCCTCGAATTGCCGGTGACGACGAAGGGTTGAGATCCGGCGGGCCGGAGCCCACGCGGGATGCGCCTCGCGGAGACTGGATTGCGGTGGCGCCGCCAGCGGATATGGTTACCCGTGCGCAAAATCCTGCATATCGACATGGACTGCTTCTACGCAGCGATCGAGATGCGGGATGATCCTGCCTTGCGTGGGAAGCCCGTGGCGGTGGGAGGCCGGGAGAGGCGGGGGGTCCTCACCACCGCAAGCTACGAGGCGCGTAAATTCGGATGCCGGTCCGCCATGCCGACGTTCCGGGCCCTGGAACTTTGCCCACAGCTGATCGTCCTCCCGCCGCGCTTCGAGATCTACAGCCAGGAGTCACGGCGGGTGCGGGAGATATTCGCGGGCTTCACGAAGTTGATTGAGCCGCTCTCCCTCGATGAGGCCTTTCTGGATGTCAGCCACCTGCAATCGGACGGCGCCGCGCTGGCGTGGGAGATCCGGTCCCGGATCGAAGAGGAAACCGGACTGACGGCCTCGGCGGGAATCGCGCCGAACAAGCTCCTGGCGAAAATCGCGAGTGATTGGAACAAGCCCAACGGTCAATTCGAGGTGACAGCCGAGGAGGTTTCTGAATTCATGGAGGACCTTCCGGTAAAGCGGCTCTTCGGGGTGGGGAGGAAAATGGAAGAACGCCTCGCCACGATGGAGGTGCGCACCTGCGGGGACATGCAGAAACTGAGCAAGGTGGAGTTGGCGGAGCGCTTCGGGAAATGGGGGGTGGAGCTCCACGAGATGTGCCGGGGCCGCGATGAGCGGCCGGTGAAGCCCAATCGAATCCGGAAGTCGCTGAGCAGCGAGACGACTCTCCCGGAAAACATTGCGGAGTTCCCGCCCCTGGTGGGAATCATGGAAGAGCTTCGGACTCACGTGGTGGAGTCCGTGGAGGCCAAGCACTCCGACCGGGTCGTGAGGTCCCTGGTGGTGAAGCTGAAGTTTGCCGATTTCACGGGAACCACCGCGGAACGCGCCACCGGGCACCGGGTCGCCCTCCCGACGGCCGAAGAGGTGCTGGATGCCGAGGTCTACCGCCAACTTCTCGCCGAGGCCTGGTCGCGGGGAGCGGGGAAGGCGGTGCGCCTGATCGGGGTCGGGGTCCGGTTTGCGGATCCCGAAAACACCGAGCAACTCAGCCTGGGCCTGGAGTGAGGTCGTCCCGGTGTGATGACTCCGTTATCGTGAACGGAGAATTGAAATCATTGGAATCGATGGAGTACCAGAGATGATCGATTCAGGAGATTGTTGATGGGCGGGGAGGGGATGAAGGGCAGGTCCCGAAATCCGTTTCAATTGCCCGTCGATTCGGCCTTTCGGGTCTTCCAGGCCGTGCCGTCTTGTGATGGAGTTGGCAGGTGGAATTCACAGAGATCGACCGGGAAGATCTGCGGAAT
>Ga0310120_10002777_pt1 | contig 12634 bp, 10 predicted proteins | sample CB27_AW_983_MG_FD_203506 | JGI IMG/M metagenome (GOLD analysis project Ga0310120, IMG submission 203506) | Marine microbial communities from Western Arctic Ocean, Canada - CB27_AW_983 | ecosystem: Environmental > Aquatic > Marine > Oceanic | place: Canada: Western Arctic Ocean | collected... | reverse complement strand
GACGAAACCTTGATCCTCTGGGCTGGCGAGATGGGCCGCACACCGCATACCAGTAACGAGCACGGGCGGGACCATCACGTGGCAGGTTTCTCCGTCTGGCTGGCGGGCGGGGGCATTCGGGGCGGAACTATGTTCGGGGCCACCGATGAGCTCGGCATGGACGCTGTCGAAAACGTTGTGACCGTGCACGACCTGCACGCCACCATCCTGCATTTGCTGGGCCTGGACCACGAGCGGCTTACGTATCGCTACGGCGGCCGCGACATGAGTCTCACCGACGTGCACGGCCGCGTCGTGCATGAGATTCTGGGGTAACTGTTGTCAACAAAGGTTTCTGGGGTAACTGTTGTCAACAAAGGTTTGTTGAGTTGGCTGCACCCCGTGGCGTCAGACATGTCGCCGGAACGGTTCCAGAACCATCCAAGTGGGAAATCCCCGTCTAGTTATAATTACGCTCACTACGGCAAGGCATCTGCCGGTCCGCTACGGATTCGGCGAACATGGACCAGATAATTTATGTAAGTTCTTGATAGTTAATGATTTGCAACCTCGCTGATTTTGTCTCGGCAGGTGCCTTTGCCAGCGGGAGAAATTCTCCACTTTGTATAAATTTAGGTAGTTGACTTCGGCTTTACTGTGCCCTAAAAAGTAGCCTGAGCGGGTGGGGAGATTTCTAACGCCTTTTCAGTTATTTATCCAAAGTTTCGGGAAAAGATACTGAAAATCCTTCGTGCAGCGTTGATTTGCTCTCAAGAGGTATTTGAGCGTCTTTTTCTGTTGGTCTCATATCCTGCAGCAACACGGGGTGTCGCTAATGACGTGCAGCACAGTTTTCCTTTGATGGTCTCATTACTATTTTCCGGTAATCTCGTTACTACAAAAAAGGGGGAAGAAAACTAATGACACGCAATACAATCTTCAGAGCATCTTTAATTGGTTGGCTGGTCGCGGGGATGCTTGTCGCCGTACCCGCGGTATTCGCTGGGGGGGTCTTGATTGACAACTTCGAGGAAGACGCGTTTGACAATGGACCTGTAAATAGCAATACAAACTATTTCAATAGCTCGCCGGGATCAGGTAGCATTGCCAACAGTCGATTTGTTACCCTCGCTATTAGTGGTGGGCCTTCTGATTCTTCGGGAATGAAACTTGACCTCAGCGGCGGTAATGACGGAGTACAAGTCAATTTTCTCGACGAGACCGGGGGCACCTCGAGCGGCTCCTTTTCCACCTTGCAATACAACGGTTTTTCAGTAGATCTAACAGGTGGCGGTACCGAGAAAGGTCTCGCGATCAAGGTCTCGGAGACGAGTGCCTCTCCAGCATCTCCAATGCATATTAGGAGTGATGTCCATTTTGGCCATGCCAGGCTGGATCAGAACATTACGGGGCCAGGCACCTACCTTTATCCGTTCGCGGACTATAGTGAGCAGGGCGGCGGCCCCGGATTTCCCAATCCCGTTGCCCAAATGAACTTTCTAATATTTGCACACAACTCCGGCCCAGGAGGAGGATTTGCCAATATAACGATCTCTGAAATCGGGACGTACGTTCCGGAACCTGCGACTGTGTTGCTGGCATTAGGCGGCCTGCTGGCCCTGCCGTGGCGGAGACGACGTTAACCGAATTGGATTTTCGCTGGGGTACCGACTCTAGGTTAATTCGCCGTCACGCCCGCGCTTGGCTCCACCGTTCAACACGGCGGGACGCCGTGCGGCTGGGTGTGGCGGCGAATTTTTTTCCAAGTCATCGCGAGCCGAAGGTGAATGGGCACGGCTACTTGCCTGGCGTTCCCTTGGCCTCTTCCCGATAAGGCTTGCCTTGCTGATACAATTTTAGTCGGCTGCCGAGAACCTCCTTCTGCTCGTTGGGCGCTAAATCGATCGCCTTCTGTTGCCAATGAATGGCCTGATCGAGGTTACCCACCTCCGCGTGAGCTGCCGAAAGTGTGTCCAGAAAAGTGAAGCGACCGGGTCCTTCCCACTGGGCCAGTTGCTCAGCGAGTTTCAAAGCCCGTTTCCCATCGCGCACATCAGCCAGGGGGCACGTCGCCAATAGCCAGGCAAGATTGTTCACCGCCGCGACGTTCTTGGGACTATATCGCAACGCGTCGTTGTGATGCACCAGTGCCTCTTTGAACCGGCCGAGCGCCTCCAGGGCGGTCCCGGACCGACTGTGGGCTAGCACAAAGTCTGGCTTGATCTGCAAGATTACCTGGTAGTGTGCCAGCGCTTCGTCCAGGCGCCCCAAGGCTTGCAGGGCAGTGCCCAGATTATAGTTGACCCCGGCGAAATCCGGCGAAATCCGTAACACCTCCTGGTAGTGTGTAATGGCATCTTCGGTGCGGCCTAGGCTCTGCAGCGCCAGGCCTTGCTTGTAGTGGGCCTCGGCATAGTCCGGCCTGATCCGTAACGCTTCCTGGTAAGCCACAACCGCCTCTTCCGGGCGTCCCAAGGCGTGCAGCACGCCACCCAGGTTGGTGTGGCCCTGGGCATCGGATGGCTTGAGTCGCAGCACCTCCCGGTAATGCATAATCGCCTCATCCAAGTTTCCTTGTTTCTTGAGGGCGTTGGCCAGGTTGGTGTGAGCCTCGGTATAGTCTGGATTTAGTCGGAGGGCTTCCTGGCAGTGTGCCACCGCCTCTTCAATGTGGTCCTCGCCATACAAGGCGAAGCCCAAGTTGTTGTGAGCCTCGGCAGAGTCCGGCTTAAGTTGTAGCGCCTCGTTGTAACGCGCGACGGCCTCCTCGGATCGCCCCAGGACCTGCAGTGCGTTGCCCAAGTTGATATGGACCATGGCATTGTCCGGATTCAAACGCAGCGCCTCCTGGTGATGCGCAACAGCCTCGTCGTATCGCCTCAGGGCCTGCAGCACATTACCTAGATTGTTGTGGGCCGGGGCATTGTCCGGAATCAGCCGGAGTGCCTCCTGGTAATGCCTGGCGGCTTCCTCGAAACGCCCTAGCCCTTCAAGCCCAGCGCCCAGGTTGACATGGCCACTGCCGTTGTCGGGATCGATTTCTACCAACCGCTCTAGCACATCCACGGCTTCGGCCAGCTTGTCGACCCGAAAAAGCAGTGCACCAAGGTTCACCATCGCCTCCGGGTAATTCGGCGAAATCCTCAGCGCTTCGCGAAACTTCTCGATGGCCGCCTCACTCTGACCTTGGGTCTCCAGCACAATACCTTGATTGAAGAGCAACGCGGCGTTCACAGTGAGTGTCCGGCGCCGTCGCTCGGCAATAAGGCGGTCGAATGCAGCCTGGTCGGCCAGGGGCTTGTCGCCCAACCAACCGGTCGATTCGATTGCTTCCCATAGGTGCCAGGCGATCCGTTCGTGTCCCTCCCGCGTCGGATGAACGTAGTCCTCGATCAGGTTGAAACCCACGAGCCCGTGCTCGCTGTGGTTTTCAAATTGCTCGTCAACGTCCACTAGCAACACCTCGCGGTCGCTGGCAACCGCACAAATCACATTGTTGATACCCGAGAGTCGGCGGACCGGCGAGGCGTCTGCGTCACACGCGTGCTCGTAAGCCTCGCGAGCATCATCCCAGCGGCCCAGTGCGTCGTACGTCTTGCCCAGGAGAAACTGGGTTTCGGCGTGCCCGGGCGCCAAGCCTGCCGCTCGTTCCAGGTTCGCACGTGCGGCCTTCATATCCCCATGAGCGCGTTGCCGCTTGCCTGATTTGAACTCCTCAGACCAGGCTGCGCGATTGTCGTCATTCAACGCCGCTACGGTACCCGACGCCTCGGGACGCCACTGGCGCTGATTGCAGGGAACCGTCGACAGTACGACCCGTACGCCAGCCTCTTGAGCGCGGCGAACCAGGCGCTCGAGCTGCCAGCGGTACTCGGCCACAATCTCTTCCTTTTCTTGCGGTGAAAAGACATGCATATGGTCGTCCCGCCGAACTCGTACATCGAAACCTGCAATTGTGGAAGGCTTCTCCACACGGCGGCGGTGGAAGACACTCCACATGCCGGAATACAAACGTGTATGAGCCAACGTATATTCCACCCCTGTGCGCAACCGGCTGCGGCGTTTGAGCGAATCAAAGAACGCCGGTTCGACAAATTCGTTGTGCCCGCTGTAGATAATGAACACGTCCGGCTGGTACTGCAGTAATTCGTCGGCGACGATGTTCAGCCGGTGCATGGCGTACGACATGCCACTGACGTTCACTGCTTCGACATTCAGTTCCGGGTGGCTGACAGCCAGTAACTCACCCAAGATGCTGGTAAAGGCGACCTCGGCACCCCACGGAAAACCGTACGAACTGGATCCTCCCAGGCAGAAAATCCGCAGGCCATTGGCCGGTTTTTCGACCCGGAACGTTTGCTCGTTGAAAGTACTACGAATCGTGGCGCGCCGTGTCCGGAAAACATCGCCGTCGCGCCCGAACACCGTCATTAAACCGGAGAAGCCTCGGAAAGGATCTTCACGCTGGATGAGTGTTTCCACCCCGACTGTCCAGAGTGCCAACTCGATGACCAAGAAAAACGTACAAACAACGACCGTCACAAAAAGGATCTTTTTCCAAACCGCAACTCGCCGGATTGGTTTACCCCCAGGTGGTGCTTGCTTGTCGATAGGCATGATTCTCTAGGCAAAGAATGTGTAACTAGGGTAAGTGAGCTGGCCAATATGTTCATTCTATCTTGTATTGAGGTTTTCCAAACGGTGGGGACAGGATTTTTGTGCAAGATCAATTGGTCTTCACGGGGTGGAACGCACTACTTTTGACCAAGCCAACTCGTCTAAGTCGCTGTATTCGCCTTTCTTAGGTTCGCGACAACACAAACTTCTCGCGGCCGGACGCTGTCGAACGAGGCACACATCACCGTAACGAGACCAAGCCACCTGCCGTGGACAGGAGGCTGGCCATCGTAAACGTGGCTCGTCCTGACAACCGTCAAGACGACTGGGCCAGAATTTGACATTAAGCGATGGCGAGTTTATACTTCGGCCAGGGCAATCAAGGAAAAACAGAGAGAAGTGCCTTGAAAACACCCGCCTCTGCTGCGTTCACACCGACAAAGCGTGCATCATGTTCCGAGTTGACCGGCTGGTCGCCGCTGTATTGGTCCTGGCCTCCGCCACCCTGATTTCGTGTTCGAAAGCACCTCCCGAATCCAAGTGGGCCGGGCCGCCCGAGAGTACTGCGGTTGGCGATTCGCAACCAGCAAGAACCAGCCGGCCCAAAGGGTCAACAACCAAAAAGATCCCCGACCTTCATACCGGAAGTCCACTAGAGTTTCAAACAGATTTCCTGGGTGCCACGGCGCTGGTAATCAACCCAGGGGTCTTCCTCCCGATGGAGGCAAACCAGATGGTGATGCCCTTCATGAAGGAGAAGCGGGAACGATTCGCAGGCAAGACGGTGCTGGAGATTGGTACCGGTTCGGGCATGATCAGCCTCTATGCGGCGAAATTAGGAGCCAAGAAAGTCGTCTCGACCGACATCAGCGAACTCGCCCTGGCCAACGCAGGGGAGAACGCTCGGAGGCTGGGCGTCGACTCGATCATCGAGACTCGGCTCGTACCGCAATCTGACATGTCGGCCTATTCCGTGATCGGTCCGGACGAATCCTTTGACATTATCATCTCAAATCCCCCATATGCTCTCGACCTTGACTCCGACATTAACAGTTGTGTTACGGATCGAGGAGATCTTGGCTTTTCGATCGTACGAGGACTGGAGGAGCATCTCAATGAAGACGGCATGGTGTTTTTGCTTTATGGATCTTTCTTTTATCACCACGTGATGGTCAAGTTCGCACGGCACGAAGGATATGATGTCAGGCACCACGTGCCCTATTTTTTGTCCGTCCTGGAAGCCGAGACAACATTCAACTTCTACCTCGATCGGCTGCTTGAATACGAAAACATCGACACACCCGATTTTCGCTTCGATCTGGAAAAGGACTACGGCATGAAACTGCTCCGTGTGGCGAAACCAGAAACCCCGTCGGCTCCGCTGTTGCCTGGCAATTCGCAACGATGGTTTCACGGCATGATCGTGATCCAGCGACAGGCGAGCGGCGACACGGTAGGCGAAGAAGTGGTGGCGACACAGGCCAATTGATGTTGCACCGGACAAAAGACTAGGTTCCGACCACGAAATGGAGGGGGAACGCGGTGTCAACCCGTATGCGCTACCCCAACCGGAGGCCCCCTGTTGGTGCGGAAACTTGCTCTACTAACGAGCAAATCGTCACAGTTGTGTAGTTGTGAAACTCTTGTCGGACATGAAGTACAGTATCTCCATGACCCTGTCCCCGGTATTTGTATAGTTATGAGGGACATTTGGTGGAGCATACATCGCTAAGCCCTCTTTAAGATCAAATTCTTCATCACTAATAACCCCCTTTCCTTTTCCACACAAGATATAGAAAAATTCTTCTGAATCATGCATGTGCAATCCACAATTCACACCAGGCTCAAAGGTGGCAACCGCCCACCGCAAGAGCAACATGACACGACTTGAATCCAATTGTTTTTCGAATTACAATCTGGGGTTGGCAGGTAGAGGAAAACCTTCCCGAAAGCGGGCGGCAAGCATGCAATTTCAATCCTTCGTTTCAGTTGACGCACAGCGGCCAGCGCGTGCCGGTGCCATTTCGTTCGTCTGCCTGCTATTGTCTTCTTTCGGTTGTTCCAGTGAACCGGCTGATCAACAACTCGAGGTTGTCCCAGTCGCGGGAAAAATTAGCGTGGAAGGTTCGCCGTTAACAACCGGAAACCTTGAGTATCTGGCGATCGACCCGGGGCAAACCAAGTCGCAGCCACGATCGGTCGGCGCGATCCAGCCGGACGGGTCGTACCAGATGCAGACGGCCGGCTTTGACGGGGTGCCGCCAGGCAAATACAAGGTCGTTATTTACGCTCCGGCTGAGCCCCCCACAATCGCCTTGCCAGGCTCACCCCAAGCAGCAAAAAATTTGACCGAAATAAAATGGCTTGTTAACAAGAAGTATGGTAACGCCAACACCACCGATCTGCTGATAGACGTGGTGGAATCGCCGTCTCCGAACGCCTATGACGTCAATGTCAAGAAGTAATCAGCGGAGTAACGTGTCATGAACGCCAGGCGATCTCGCGGGTTTACGTTGGTTGAATTGCTGGTGGTGATCGCGATCATCGGCATTCTGATCGCGTTGTTGTTGCCGGCGGTGCAGGCGGCCCGCGAAGCGGCGCGGCGTACGCAATGTTCGAACAATGTAAAGCAGTTCGGGCTGGCGTTCCACAATTACCACGACACGTGGGGATCGTTCCCACCAGGTGCGAGGAGTTCGACCGGTGGTGTCTACTCCATTAGTTGGGCGGGGCGAATACTGCCATTCATTGAGGAGGGAATGGCCTACGACAGACTCGATTTCAACTCCGGGAACGGTGGTCTCGCCTATTTTCCGCACCCAAACTACAACGTATACAAGGGCCTGAAAATTTCCATGTTCGACTGTCCTTCGAGCCCACTGCCAGCCATGATCACCCCCTCGCAACGGCCGCCCAATTTCAATAAACCTGACACACTGTTAATGGGCCACTATGTGGCGATTTCTGGGGCCACCACCAGTGCCACTGACCCCAGCGACCCGACCGGTAAAAGCGGTAGCTGCCAAACTATGGGCAGGATTTTTCCTAGCCGTTGTGAACGTACCCACTTCTGCCAAAGCCCCGATGGCCCTGTCGGGCACCACCATATGGGAACAGCCTCGTCGAACGGTGTGATATTTCCCGGTAGCGAAGTTCGCATTGGCCATATTACCGACGGAACATCGTATACGCTTTTGCTTGGCGAACAATCGGATGTTGGTATCGGCCTAAACAACTCCTATGCCCCCGATCCCAACTGGATAGTGGATATTCGTTCGGGTGTTCATGCAGGAGTCTGGATGGGTGCCCACTGGGATGTCCCGCCGAATCGACACGACCAATGCAATACGTATCCCGGCAATCTTACCACGGTGCGGTGGCCGATCGGCCAGAAAACCCGCATTGACTGGACCGATGGCATGGGAAGTTACGGATGGTCCAAGCCCATTCAATCTGCTCACATTGGCGGCGCATTCGTTCTCCGGTGCGATGGCGGTACCTTGTTCATGTCCAACAGCACCGATTACGTCATCGTGAGAAACGCCTGCATCCGTGACGATGGGCAATTCGTGAAACTGGAGTAAACCTGTTTGCTCCTCTTTCTTACCGCAGCGTTAATCCGACCCGCGATGGCGGCAGTAGGCTGACGCACCCGCGAATACGATCAAGCGGCCCTGGGCTGTGGAGGATCGAGTCCCATCACCCGCCGCGTGATGAACGCCTGGGAAACTCGTCGAGCTGGACTCAATTTTGTGGGCAGCAGCCCAGATGCGGCAGCGGTAGTCCGCTAACGTCCGACGTGGTTTAGAGTTGGAAGCACAAAAATGACAAAAAAAACCGCGGGGGCTTGACGTCCGTAAAAGTCACAGTTATCCTGTGGGCTTACTGGCAGTTAACAGCTCAACATTGCCTCATCAGGCAGCGCTAATTTAGTTGAACAAGCGACATCTGGATCCTTCTTCCCCACAGTTGCCTTTTAGGTCCGGGGAACTCAGGAGCATCCCGTTGTCGTTTTTTTATGGGGGCCATCACCATTTCAACGGGAAAGAATCTAATGACTTTCGACCTAAGAAAATCGCCTCGATCGGTAAGATCAGGCAACACCTTGCAAACTCTGGTTTACCTCTGCGTTGTTTTGATTTTTACACACTCTAAAGCAGTGCAGCTCCAGGCGGATGAACCCGCGTCTGGCGGAAACATTCTGGGAACCAACAGTGCCAATGATGACGACACCATTGATTACTGCCTGGACCTGCATGCCGGGGCTAACTTCATCAGCTTTTATGCCCTGCCGGAAGATGCATCTATTTCCAATGTAATGGCATCATTGCTTGGAAATGTGACGGGCATTACGGGAGAAGGTGTCGCTGCAACTTATATCAATGATGTTGGTTGGGCGGGAAGTTTAACAACCGTAAGTCCGCTTTCAGGGTACTGGCTAACCGTAAGTGATGCTGCTTCTTTATGTCTTTCTGAGGCAACCCCTACCGATCCAGGTACGCAATATCAACTGCATACCGGCAATAACATGGTGTCGTTTCCTTATCACGGCACTGTGAATATTGGTGACGCACTACCGGACGACGTTGAAGATGTGATCACGGGAATTAGTGGCGAAGGTGTCGCCGCCACCAGGTTAGACGGACAGGGTTGGGTGGGAAGCCTTACAGCCTTTCAAGGCGGTAAAGGCTACTCGATTCAAACTACCGATTCTGTCGTGCTCGTTTTTAACGTCCCTGAGCCCGCCGGGCTGTTGCTGATGCTCCCCGTGCTTTTCGTCGTGCCAGGACTGCGGCGCCGGGCTGAATGGTAGCGCACCGAAGTAGCGTCTCCTGTTTGGCTGAGAGATCTTTCGCGACGGGGATGCCTGCTGGCAGAAACATGAGGTCGCGGTTCATCCGCGCCAACTCTGCTTGTTCTTCTCTGAATGACACACGGTCTCCAATCCCAAATTCAAAGATGCAGACTGTGACTGTCAACGCGGTCAGCCGGGCAAGCGGTTGACCCAATTCATTGCGAACACGTTTCCGATTCCAACCGCATTAGCGCTCTGAACAGGCAATCCGCATCGCCGTAAAAGGTGTCCTCAACCCGGCTGTTGACTACACGGGTAGTCCGAACCGACCAGCAAGCAGTCGAGTCAGCGTCGGGCAAAACACGCTCGGCGTTACGACCTGACCAGGGAAACAGCACGTGGTTCCTCGATACGTCAACTGGGTTCCTCGATACGTCAACTGGGTTCCTCGATACGTCAACTGGGTTTCTCGATAAGTCAACTGGGTTTCTCGATACGTCAACTGGGTTTCAGGTCGCCGGGCAGATTTTCACGCCACGCGATGTGCCACGGTCGCTGCAGAACCACGTCCGCATCGCGGTCGACTTTCAAGCGGCTTTTCTGCTCATCGCTGGCCAGCGACAACATTTCGTGCTCCCGCAGTGGCTCACCGGTTGCAAACTGACCACTTTCGACGACGTCGGCCCAGTAGAAAACACGGTCGCCTGTTTCCTGCCGGGCGAAGACTTTGCAATCAAACCACGCAAGCGATTGTTGGACGATCGGATTTCCCAACTCGGACTCACAAACGTCAACACCGGCCAGTTTGTCCCGATCACGTCCGCTGCCGAGTGCAAGCTGAAATGCGACTTCCACCTGTTCGGCTGTCACCAAATGGAGTGCGAACGCACCACTCCGATCGATCAGGTCGCGTGTGTGGTGATTGGGTGCGATGCTCGCAAGCATGACTGGCCGTGTGTCGTCGAGCGAAGCCACCGAGACCCAAGTCGCAACCAGTCCCCCCCGATCCTGGCCTGCTGCGGCCGTCACGACCCAAATTTCCCGGTTGATCAATTGCAATAGCGATGCCGTCAACTGCTTGGATACCGTCATGTCAAATCCCGGTTTTTGTTCAACACGGCCTTTCCCGTTCCACCATGAAAATTGCGTGTAGCCTGAAGCACCAAGCATCACCCGCAAGCACACACTACCAACGGGGAGACTCTCGTGGCTTCAAATGTAAACCGACTTCCTGCCCAATGCCATACGACCGACCGGGCAAAGAGGAACTCGCACGTGAATCAACACCGCCGAAAAAAGGGTCCTACTCCCTTGAAAGGGGCACTTGAAAAAGCAATTACAATCGCCATAAACTCCTAATTGGCCTGGCGCGTTTTTTTGCTTTCCCGCGCACGAAGCGCTGCAGTGATTCCAGAAGCAAGCCGTGATGATGATTCACATCCTGCTTTCTGGTTAATGTCACGACAAGGCCAGCAGAGTGCGGGCGTTCACCTTGGCCTCCCTTGAGATTCCCATGAAGACCCTTGTGTTGTTTGCGTCATTCGCTCTGCTCACCTCGTCGACGCAGGCACAGGACAACGGCCCAACCGTCGGCACCCTCGGCGGTAGGCTTCAGAAGAAAACGGAGTCTTTGAATTTCCGGTATTTGGTTTTCTCACCGAAAGAGAAGTCCGAGAGACCATTGCCTTTGCTGATCTTCCTTCACGGTGCCGGCGGAGTAGGGGAGGATATCCGCCGGATCCAAGGCCAGCCGATGCGAGTGTGGCGAGGGATTAAAAAATTCGGCAAAGGGCCCTGCATCGTTGTGGCGCCTCAGTGTCTCAGGACGACCAAAGAGGGACAACGGGGTGTTTGGATTCCGGAAGATCTCAACCTTCTCCTGAAGCACTTGAAGGCAATGCTTCCGGTTGACGACAAGAGAATCTACCTTACTGGCAACAGCATGGGCGGCTATGGGGCATGGGTTTGGGGTGGCCATAATCCAGAACACTTTGCGGCCATTGCACCGGTCGTTGGGGGAATCGGTCGGGGCGGGCCGAAAAATGTGACGCCAGACCTCGAAACGTGGGCCGCAAACCTGGCCCAGGTCCCGGTTCATGCCTTCGTCGGAGCCAAAGACAAAGTCGTCCCGCCGGAACGATCGGAACGTATGATCGGTGCGATTCAAAAAGCGGGTGGCACCCGGGCAAAACTCAGGGTTTACCCGAATGAGGGACATGGAGCGGGACGAATCGTCTTTTCTACTGCGGAGTTTTATGACTGGATGTTTTCAAAGAAGCGCGATTGATTCGTTCTCCGTGTCGTGTGGAAGTGACCGTCGGCGTCGCTGGTTGGTTTGACGGCGGGGCCCGAGAGCCAGACCCAAAAGGGCCAAGAATAGCGAGAACGGTTCGGGGGTGCGGACTACGATGCGGCCGTCGGCACCCACCCTCTACGTGGGCCAGATGGTGCGAATTCTCCGACGAAAACCAGCGGAGGGCAAGGGACTCGAACCCTCAACCCCTTGCGGGGCACCTGATTTCGAATCAGACGATGATGGTGAAACAGGTTCCGAACACCCTTCGGATAGCAAGAAGTGATGCTACTGGGAAACGGGACTCGGCCCTTGTAGGGCAGCAGGGATCGAGTTTTCTGGACACTTCTCTGGACACTTGGTTTCAAACACCTACCGTCGCCTTCTTCGCGGCAGCATCGCCAGACCCAAGAGGGCTAAAAGAATCGCTGCCGGTTCGGGGACGGCCCGCGAGAAGAGCGTCACGTCGTTGCCGTTGCCGCCTGCGTAGGTGATGTAGAGGTTGGTGCCTGAGAACGATCCCACCTTAAGGCCCTCGTCCAGTCCACCATACTGACCGGTGAGCGTGCCGCCGACTTTTAAAATGTCAAACGACATCCCGGCCAGAAGCTCAAAGCTGTCGATCAGGTAGACTTCCAGCGTACCGGCGAGCTCGACGTCGCCCGTTACATCCAGCCAGTCAAACTCAGTGAGCGAGTTATCGCCACCGCCGTGGAAATGGCCACCCAGTTCGATTTGGTGGCCACCATCGTAATGGGTAAGATGGCCGTCGATTGTAAGCACGCCGGACGAATTGCCGGGTGCGATAGTTCCACTGCCAGAAACGTGTCCGGTGATATGGCCCTCTCCGATGAGTAACCCATCATTGATGAACGATCCACTGGTTGTATCAATCGTGCCGTTGTGGGTCAGCCTGGCGCCGATGTGGTTGGTCAGCGTGCCGATGTTGG
>Ga0310120_10002775_pt1 | contig 12641 bp, 10 predicted proteins | sample CB27_AW_983_MG_FD_203506 | JGI IMG/M metagenome (GOLD analysis project Ga0310120, IMG submission 203506) | Marine microbial communities from Western Arctic Ocean, Canada - CB27_AW_983 | ecosystem: Environmental > Aquatic > Marine > Oceanic | place: Canada: Western Arctic Ocean | collected... | reverse complement strand
AACCAAATTCTCCCCGGCACCAAACTCGAAGTCTCACCCGAAGAGACCTTCTTCCAATTCGACCAGAAACTCTTCTTCCTAAAGCTGCTGCTATTCATCCTCAGCGCCCCCATCATCGCCATCGTCCTCTACTACATCAGCCTCTCCGCCGGCATGGTGGTCGATCGCCAGCGCAACGAAATCGCGATCCTGAAGTCCCGGGGGGTAGGCACCTGGCAAATTGTCGGCGTCTACATTCTGGAGGGCGTTCTCATCGGCGCCGTCGCCATGATCATCGGTCCAATTCTGGCCACCCACGTCGCCCAGATCATCGGCAAGACCTACACCTTCCTCGTGTTCACCAATCGCGAAGACCTTCCCATAGCTCTGAATGGACAGCATTACCTCTTCGCCGCCGGCGCCGTTGCTCTCTCCATCGGGGCCACCCTCGGCCCTGCCATAAGCGCCGCTCGCCAGTCCATCGTCACTTACAAGCAGGACGTATCCCGGGTAATGCGCCCCCCCGTCTATCAGCGCTTTTTTCTAGATCTCCTGCTGCTCGCCGTCGCCATATACGGATTTATCAGCCTCCGCAGCCGCGACTCTCTCCTCTCCCTGGGTCCCGAAGGCCAGCTATTCTCCGATCCGCTCCTGCTCGTGGCCCCGGTCGTATTCATCTTCGCCGTCGCGCTGGTCTTTCTCCGTTTCTTTCCGTTCATTGTTTCGGGCATCGCCTTTCTCGGCTCTCGCTTTTACGGAGTGGGCATTCATCTCGGACTCCGCCAGATCAGCCGCAGTCCCGGCCAGTTCATCCGCCTCGTGCTACTGCTCATCCTGACCTTCGCCCTCGGAACCTTCAGCGCCTCCATGGCCGCCACCATCGATCGCAACATCAACGACCGTATTTTCTTCCGGGTCGGAGGCGACGCCTATTTCAACGAATCCGGCATCTGGGATGAAGATGGCCAGCTCTGGCTGATATCCCCGGCCGACCGCCATTACGAGCTCCTCACCGAAGACGGGCCCGCCATCGAGCAGATAGCTCGCCTGTGGCAATCCGAAGCCTCCTTCCAAATTCCCGGTCGCGGCAGCTCCGACAAGATAACCGTCTACGGTGTCGATCCCATCCCCTTCGCCAACACCGTCTGGTGGCGCGACGATTTCTCCACCTTCACCCTCAACGCCCTCATGAACTCCCTCGCGCTCGACGAAAGGGCCCTCCTGGCCGATCGCGCCTTCTTCCAGGAGGATCTCCTCCTGCGCATCGGCGACCCGGTCCGCTTCAACATCGCTCAGAACGAAGTGGAATTCTTCATCGCCGGTTGGATCGACACCTTTCCCACCCACTATCCCGACGACGGTCCCTTCGTCATCACTAACATCGACTTCATCCATCGCAACTTCGGCGAAAGCCCCTGGGACATCATCGCCACTCTGAGTCCAGGCCAGACCGCCGGCGAAATCGGCAATCGGCTTCGCGATCTTGATATCAACATCGTCGACGCCACCGACGCCACCGCTGAGATTATTGAAACCCGCACCGACGCCACCCAGACCGGGACCTTCGGCATCCTTTCCATCGGGTTTTTCGTCTCCACCGTGCTCACCCTCCTCGGTTTCCTCACCTACTCCTTCATCTCATTCCGTCGGCGCCTACAGGAGTTCGGCATCCTCCGGGCCATGGGGCTGTCCATGCGCCAGATGATTACCCTGTTCCTCTTCGAGAACGGCTTTCTCATCCTCCTTGGAACCGTGGTCGGCACCCTCCTCGGCATCCTCACCGGCGCCATGTTCATACCATTCCTGCAGCTCAGCGCCGACCAGCTCGCCAACACCCCGGCCTTCATCGTCGAAACCGCCTGGGGCGACATCGCCCGAATCTTCGTGCTTTTCGGTATCGTCCTCGCCGTGGCCTTCCCGTTCTCCGTATGGATGCTGCGCCGTATTAGAATTCACGAAGCCATGAAGTTTGGAGATGAAGCCGGTTGAGTGATCAGACCGCCAACGTCGCCGCCCCCTACATCGTCTGCGACAATCTGGTCAAAATTTTCAAGGTAGCCGACCTCGAAGTTGTGGCCTTGCAGGGTCTTGACCTCACAGTTCGCAAGGGCGAGCTGATGGCCATCATCGGCAACAGCGGCTCCGGCAAGTCAACCCTGTTGAACATCCTGGGCGGCCTCGATCGACCCAGCGCCGGCGGCTGTGTCGTGGGCGGCATCGACCTGGTCAAAGCCCCCGAAAGTGAGCTCGTCTTTTACAAGCGCTACAAAGTCGGCTTCGTCTGGCAGCAGGCCGGCCGCAACCTCATCCCTTACCTCACCGCCTTCGAAAACGTGCAGGCCCCCATGCTCTTCGCCAACGTATCCGCTCGTAATCGCAAAGACTACGCTGAGGAACTCCTCGAAGCCGTCGGTCTCACTAACCGCATGCACCATCACCTCGGCGAACTCTCCGGCGGCCAGCAGCAGCGGGTCGCCATCGCCATCTCCCTCGCCAACCAGCCCGAGCTCATCCTCGCCGACGAGCCCACCGGTGAGGTCGATAACGAAACCGCTTCCCATATTTACGAGATCCTCCGCACCCTCAGCGACGAGCGCGATCTCACCGTCGTCATCGTCTCCCACGACCGCAACATCGCCCGCCGGGTCGATCGCGTCGTCGCCATCCGCGACGGCCGCACCAGCACCGAGACCGTCCGTCGAGTGGGCGCCGAGGATGACGAGCAAACCCACGAAGAATTTGTCATCGTCGATCCCGCCGGACGCCTCCAGATTCCCCGCGAGTATCTCCATCAGCTCGGCATCGAGGGCCGGGCCGTCGTCGATGTCGAAGACGGCAAAGTCACCGTGAAATCAGTCGATCCAGCGCCCAACTCCAAGTCGGACTCTCCGGCGCGTCACGGCCTCTTCGGGCGAAAATCCGGCTGATGGCCACCACCACCGAACCCTCCTCCCCCTCCTACGGCAAGCTCGGCGACGAATTAGTTCGCATCGAAAACACCAGCCGCTACTACTACACCGGCCAGCCCAACGAAGTTCGCGCCGTCGACCGCGTCACCTGGACAGTCCCCCGCGGCCGGTTTGTGGCGTTCCGAGGCCGCTCTGGCTCCGGCAAGACAACTTTGCTGAACCTCATCGGCGGGCTGGATCAGCCAACCGACGGCCGTCTCTTCTTCCAGGGCCGCGACATGACCACCATGGGCGACCGCCAGCTAACCGAGCTGCGCCGGCACGAGATGGGTTTCATCTTCCAGACCTTCTCCCTCCTCCCCGTACTCTCCGCCTTCGAAAACGTCGAGCTCAGCATGCGCATCGCCAGCGTCGGCGTCCGCGCCCGCCGCGACCGGGCGCGGGATCTGCTGGCGATGGTCGGCCTGGAGGAACGCATGAGCCACCGCCCGTTCGAGCTCAGCGGCGGCGAGCAGCAGCGCGTCGCCATCGCCCGCGCCCTCGCCAACCAGCCTTCCCTGCTGATCGCCGACGAGCCCACCGGCGCCCTCGACAGCGTCACCGGACTCGAAATCATGATGCTGTTTCGGCGCATCACCGACGAGGACCACATCTCCATCGTCATGTCCACCCACGACCCGGCCCTCAGCCAGTTCACCGACGACACCATGCTCATGGAGGACGGCCGCCTCAGCCATGCCGAAGGGCCCCTCGACTTTGACCTCCCCGACCTGGTGCAGCATATCGAATTCGACCATGGCCTGCACGGGGACAAAGACGGCGAAACCGCGCAGGCCGGCGAAGCCGGCGCCACCGAATCGGATAGCGAATCCGCGCACACAGGCGGCTCCGCCGCCGAATCCCCTCCCCAGTCCTCCGACGACATGTTCCGCCCGCCGGGGCGCTGATTCGCTCTATCTAGATCCCGAATTATCCTGCCAAACCATCCACCGGGATCGGCCGTCGCCCGAAATCGCGCCGGCCCTACCGCCGCTTGGGCAGCAATTGAGCTATAGCCCCAACCATCGCCGATAGCGGCATCGTCTGCAGCCAGATCCGACCCGGTCCGGTCAACGTAGCCAGAAACAGCCCTTCACCACTCGTCAGAATGTTTTTGATGCCCTTGATGCGCTCCAGGCTGAAATCAACCGAAGGCTCGAAAAGAGCCGTGTGCCCGGGATCGACTTTCAGCGTCTGCCCTTCCTCCAGCGTGTACTCAACCACCTCGCCGCCTATTTCGAAAAGCACCAATCCCGGTCCCGTCAACTTCTGCATTATCAGGCCTTCTCCGCCAAAAAAGGCCGCCCGCATTCGCTTCTGAAAGTGAATCGGAAGCTCCACCGAGTCGGCCGCCGCCAGAAATGCGCCTTTCTGCGCCACGATCTCTTCGCCCTCACCCAGTTCCACCGGCACGATCACTCCCGGCATGCTCGACGTGAACCAGACATTCGCGGCCGCCGTTGTGCAGCGGTACGAGGTCACGAAGATCGATTTGCTCGAGAACATCCGCTTCATCGCCCCGCCCAGGCCGCCGCGGGCGTTCGCGTCCATCTCGATCCCGTCGTCCATCCACGCCATCCCGCCACTTTCCGTGTATACCGACTCCCCTTCCGTGAGGCGCACCTCCGCTTGCGGCATCACCCTCCCTTTGATCTCGTATTCCATCGTCACGCCCTCATCCCGGCGGTCTCCCGCCGTCTTCGCTGGACCACTCTAAGCGCACTGGCGGTAATTGGGCCATTCAGAGCCCCGGCCGCACACTCGATCCCCCGACAAGCCCGTCCCGCTACTTCCGCGCCTCCACCTCCAGCGCCCGCTTCAAATACTCCCCCGTATACGACCCACTCTCCGCAACCTCCTCCGGCGTGCCCTCCGCCACGATCTCACCGCCGGCTTCGCCGCCCTCCGGCCCCAGGTCGATCACCCGATCCACGTTCTTGATCACGTCCAGATTGTGCTCGATCACCACCACCGTATTCCCGCGATCGACCAGTCGTTGCAGAACGTCAATCAGGTGGCGCACATCGTCGAAATGCAGTCCGGTCGTCGGCTCGTCCAGGATATATAGCGTCCTCCCGGTGGCCCGTTTCGCCAGTTCGGAGGCAAGTTTCACCCGCTGAGCCTCCCCGCCCGACAGAGTATTCGCCTGCTGGCCCAGCGTCAGATAGCCCAGACCCACATCGTGCAGGGTCTGTAGCGGTCGCGCTATGCGCGGAATGCTGGCGAAAACCTCCAGGGCGATTTCCACGCTCATCTCCAGCACGTCCGCCACGTTGTAGCCGCGATACCGAATCTCCAACGCCTCCCGGTTGTACCGACGCCCTGCGCAGATTTCGCACGTCACGTACACGTCCGGCAGGAACTGCATTTCGATTCGGGACACTCCTGCCCCCTGGCAGGCCTCGCAGCGGCCGCCCTTCACATTGAAGGAGAAACGGCCCGGCTTGTAGCCCCTGGCCCTCGCCTCCGGCACTGCCGCGAAGAGTTCGCGTATCGGACCGAAAACGCCCGTGTAGGTCGCCGGATTCGACCGGGGCGTCCGGCCGATCGGCGCCTGGTCTATCGCGATCACCTTGTCGATGTGCTCCAGTCCCAGCACCCCGTCGTGCTCACCCGGCAGTTCCCGCGAGCCATGCAGTCGCCGGGCCGCCGCCCGGTGCAGGATGCCCGTGACCAGCGTGCTCTTGCCCGAGCCCGAGACTCCCGTGACCCCCACCAGCGTCCCCAACGGAAATCGCACTCCCATGGATTTCAAATTATTCTCCCGCGCCCCTTCCACCACCAACGCATGTCCGTTGCCGGACCGCCGCTCGTCCGGTGTGGCGATCGTCAGGCTGCGGCTCAGATATCTACCGGTCAGGGAGTCGCTCGCCTCCAGCTCCTCCAGCACGCCCTCGAACACCACCTCCCCACCGTGCGCCCCGGCGCCCGGCCCCATGTCCACGATCCAATCCGCCGCCCGGATCGTCTCCTCGTCATGCTCGACCACTATCAGCGAATTCCCCGAGTCGCGCAGCCCCATCAGCGTGCTCAGCAGCCGGGCGTTGTCGCGCTGGTGCAGGCCGATACTCGGCTCGTCCAGGATGTACATAACCCCCACCAGCGCCGAGCCGATCTGAGTCGCCAGGCGAATGCGCTGGGCCTCACCCCCTGAGAGCGTGGAGGCTCGGCGATCCAGCGTCAGGTAGTCCAGGCCCACATCCACCATGAAGCCCAAACGAGCCCCCAACTCGGTGATAATCGGGCGCGCGATCGCCTCCCGGCTGCCCTCCAGTCGAACCCCAGCCAGCGCCTCCGCCGCGTCCACGATATTCATCCCCGCATAGTCGGCGATGCCGCGCCCGGCGAATCGCACCGCCAGGCTCTCTGCCCGCAAGCCGGACCCGCCACATTCACCGCAGGTGAGACTCGTCATAAACTTCTCGATCTCCTGCCGCACATACGCCGATTCCGTCGCCTGCAGGCGTCGCCGCAGGTACGGGATCAGCCCTTCAAACTCGAATTCCAGCGTTCTTTGATCGCCTCCCGCTTCCTTCAGCCGCACCGCCACCGGCTCGCCGTCCTGCCCGTGCAGCAACATTTCCCGATGCTCGTTTTTCAGCGTCCCAACCGGCTTCTTGAGGCTGAAGCGAAACTTTCGCGAAAGGGCCTGCATCAGCTGCGCCGAAGCCTTGCGGCTGTTGGTCAGTCCCTCCACCGGCGCCAGCGCTCCGTCGGCGATAGACACGCTCGCGTCCGGAATGACCAGGTCCGGGTCGAACTCCATGATCGTCCCCAGCCCGCCGCAGTTTGTACACGCCCCGTGGGGACTGTTGAACGAGAAGGATCGCGGTTCCAGTTCCGGAAAACCCAGGTTGCAATGCGGGCAATAGAGGTGATCCGCCATCAGCAACTCGGGTCCGTCCAGGATCTGGATAAGCACCACCCCACCCCCCAGGCGCAACGCCGTCTCCAGCGAGTCTGCCAGCCTCGTCTGCACGTCACGACGCACAACGACTCGATCCACCACAATCTCAACCTGTGGATCGCTCTCGCCGTCCAGCCGCGGCGTCGGCTGCAAGTCCACAACCTCACCGTCAACCCGGGCGCGCACAAACCCGGCGCGAAGAGCGTCGGCGAAGACCCCGGCTTGCCCGTCCGATCCCACCACGACCGGCGCCAGCAACAGCAGCCGGTCGCCCTCCTGCTGCTGCATTATTCGGTCCACCATCTCCTGAACCGTGTGACTCCGCACCGGCCTCCCGCACCTCGGGCAATGGGGCTCCCCGGCCCTCGCGAACAGCAGCCTCAGATAGTCGTACACCTCGGTGACCGTGCCGACCGTCGAGCGCGGATTCCGCGATACCCCACGCTGGTCGATCGAAATCGCCGGCGACAGGCCCTCGATGTGGTCCGCTTCCGGCTTCTCCAGCTGACCCAGGAATTGGCGTGCGTAGGTCGAAAGCGATTCCACGTAGCGACGCTGGCCTTCCGCGAACAGCGTGTCGAAGGCCAGGCTGGATTTCCCGGAGCCGGATACACCCGTGATCACCACAAAGCGATTGCGCGGAATGTCCACATCGACATTGCGCAGATTGTGCACCCGCGCACCCCGCACGCTTATGTGCGTGGCCTGAGGTGACGGCTTTACCGGTACGGACCGGCATCTGTTGGCTGCTTTTTTTTGCACAACCAATTATATTTCCCGGCGTCTAACCGCCCCTGCCACCCTCAACCTCCCGCCTAACCCGCCGCGCCAGCACCTTCTAGTTCTTAAATCAGCCCCCGCCACTCCTGGTGGGCCCCGGCATGCCGGCTCGGCGGAAGCGGCTCCGCCGGTCGGGGATCTTCCCCGGATCGAGTTCATCTTCGGTCTCTCCTTGCTACCGATGTCAAGCTACAAACCGGCGGCGTTTTCAATCGGCAAGGAGTGTCCATGCATCGGCTGGCGGCATTGCTTACCATTCTGGCCTTAGCGCTACCTGCCGCCGCCATCGCTGCCGCCATCGCCGCCGCTCCATACTGCGCTCAAGGCACCGAGCCCTCCTTCACCTTCGGTTTCGCCCAACTCAAGTCGCTTCTCGGCGACACCATGGGGGATCCCCTCGAGTGCATCCACGCCAATCCCGATAACGGCGACATCCTCCAGCAGACATCCACCGGGTTGTCCTTCTACCGGCTCTCCACCAACACCGCCACCTTTACCGACGGTTGGAGCCACTGGGCCTGGACCGCAGAGGGATTGGTCTACTGGACCGGTTCCGACATCGATCCGCCCGGAACGGTTGTCCCGGCCACGCCCGAGCCCGGCCCCACTGCTACGCGCACCCCAACCGCCACTCCTGTGCCCACGGCCACACCAACGCCGGCCACTTCCCTGCGCGACGACTACTCCTCCGCCGCTATATCGCTATTCAGAGATGCGGCCTTCACCAGCTCCGGCAAGGAGTCCAGGTTGCTACGCTGGGATTCGCCCGTGGTCGTATCGGTCGGCGGCAGCCCGACAAGCGACGACATCACCACCGTCCACGCCAATTTGCAGGACATCACGGCCGCCACCGGCCATCCCATCCGGGTGGCCGAGGAGGGCGAAGCCAGCAACGTGCAGGTCATCTTCGGCCTCCAGCGAGACTTCGGACTCTGGCTGCCCGGAGCTGTCTATACCGACCGTACCGTCGGCCTCGCCCGGCGGTGGTGGAACAATTTCCGCATGACCCAGAGCACCATCGTCGTCGATTTCACCCGAAGTGGCTGGGAGCGCAACAACCTGGTCATCCACGAGATCGCCCACGCCTTCGGTATGCTGCACGCCGACGGCGATTCCGACAGCGTCTACTTCCCGTTTCTCACCGGCAAGTTCGAGCGATTCCGCCCCCTCGATCTCGAGGTCATGAAACTTCTATACGACGACCGGATCACCCCAGGAATGACCCTCGCTGACTTCGACGCCCTCGTCGCCGGCTAACCTCCCTGTCATTAGTTCGCCGGCGTGGCACTGCAGATATAGCGGTTGACGCTGAAGACGTATTCGCCCCGGGAGTCGAGTTCTGCCAGATCGGCGCGCCAGCGCTTGATGTCCACAGAACTCGGGATGACGTGCTCGGCCGCCCAATCAGCAATTACTCCTGCCAGGTAATGCCCGTACCTGCCCCTTACAAAGCGATCGTTGGCGATCATGCTCACGCTCCACCGCCCGAAACAGCGCCGGCAACCGGCGACCCATCCAGCCGGCCGGCCCCTAATCGCAAAACGACTGCAGCACGCGCCGCGAAAGCGCCTCGTCGGAAGCCGAGCACACCATCGTCTCTCAGTCGGTATGCACCGCAACCGCCCGGCCATCCGGTTTGCACACGCGGGCCGACTCCCGGAGAAAGGCGAACAGGTCCGACGTCCATTCCAGCGCATCAACGGACACCGCGACCTCAAAGCAGTCGTCCGGGAACGAGAGCTGCTCGCCATCGCCAGCCGCCATTAACGAACCTGAACCACCATCAGGCGGTGGTGCAAGAACCGCCGCTCTGTTTTTGATCCCCACCGACAGTCGCAACTTCGAATTCCCCCCGGTGGCGAATCGCAGGAAGGCACCATTTCCGCAGCCGACGTCGAGAAGCAATCCCGCTCCCTCGTCGCAGGCAGACAGCACCTCACCGTAGTGCTCCTCCATATCCGTTACCCAGCACTACACCCCGACATATATCTCGAGTAGCCCGCGTCCCCTACCACTCGATCTCAGTAAAGTCCTGCGCCCAGTACAGCGGCCCCTCATAAACGTCCTTCACGTCCTTGATCGCCAGCGCCATTTCGTCCAGTGGTTCGATCCCTGCACCCTGGTGATTGATCAGCAGGCGCTTCGCGCCCGCTTCCACTGCCATGCGGGCCGCGCCCGTGCTGCCCGTCTCCGAGATACGGCTGGGAAGTTTCTCGATCGTCGACTCGCGATGCACGATCTCCTGCACGAACAGGTCCGCGTCGCGAGCCAGCTCCACCACCGACTCGGTCGGCGCCGTATCCCCGCTGAAGGCGATCACTCCCTCTTCGGTCTCGAAGCGAAACCCGTAGCAATTTATGTAAGGCTGCGCGTGCTTGACCTCCAGCGCGTGGCACTCCCAGGTCTTCCCGCTCGCCACCTTGCCTTCGCCGTACTCATGCACATGGACCAACGGCTCCGGCCGGTCGCCTTCGCCCCCGCGGCTGTGATACGCATGCACGCTCATCGGGTGATTCGTCCGCGCGATCACGTCATACCAGAACACTCCCCGCTCCTTGCTCCACAGCCGCTCCGTTATGTCCTCAATCGGCGGCGGACCGTAAACCTGCAGATCCGGCTCGGTCCCGATCGACTGATCGAACCGCGTCATCAGGAAGCACGGGTAGTCGGCGATGTGGTCCGAGTGCAGGTGGGTGAAGAACAGGTGTTCGATCTCCGTCGGCCGCACTCCCATCTGGTACATCTTGTAGGACGTGCCGTGCCCGCAGTCGATCATCAGCCACTCGCCGCCTATCTCCAGCAAAAAGCACGTCCCCCAGCGATCCGGCGTGCGAGAAGGCGTACCCGCTCCCACAACTTTGATTTTCGGCATGTCGCTTTCCCTCCGTCTGCGTAATCCTCAATAACTTGGGCCTTGCAATCTGATATTAGGGAATCGGCGATTTCGGTTCCGGGGCGACAGCGACGGGCGGCAGGCGCGGGCCGGCGAAAGAAACGCCGGCGGCCGTTACCACTCGATTTCGGTGAAGTCCTGAACCCAGAAGACGCGGCCATCGTACGCCGTTTGCAGGTCGGCTATCGCCCGCGCAGCCTTTTCCGGCTTCTCCAACTCCTCTGATTGGTGATTGACCAGCAGCCGCTTGGCTCCCGCTGCGGCCGCGATCTCTCCCGCCTCCATCGGCCCGGTCATGGCCTCCCTCACAGGCGTTGGATGCAGGTCTTCCTCCAGGTCCAATACGTTATGGACCAGCAGATCGGCGTCGCGGGCGAGCTCGACGACTGCTTCGACGGGGGCCGTATCGCCGCTGAACGCGATCACCCCTTCTTCCGTTTCAAAGCGAAAGCCATAGCATCGGAGGTACGGCTGTGCGTGCTTGACCTCCAGCGCATGGCACTCCCACGTCTTCCCGCTAGCCACCTTGCCCTCTCCATACTCTTGTACATGAACCACCGGCACGGGTCTATTGCCTTTGCCGCCACGGAGGTGGAAGGCGTGCACCCTCATGGGGTGATTTGCCTGCGTCACGATGTCGTGACAGAACGCACCGGGCTCATCGCTCCAGAGTCGATCGGTCACAGCCTTGATGGGCTCCGGACCGTGGACCTGCAAGTCCGGCTCGATACCGATGGTCTCGCCGAACCGGCTCATGAGGAAGCAGGGGTAGTCGGCGATGTGATCCGAGTGCAGGTGGGTGAAGAACAGGTGCTCAATTTCCGTCGGCGACACCCCCATCTGATACATCTTATACGTAGTGCCAGGGCCGCAATCGATCATCAACCACTCCCCTCCGATCTCCAGCAGGAAGCACGTGCCCCAGCGATTCGGGCTGCGGGCTGGTGTACCCGCCCCCACGACCTTGAGTCTTGGCATATTTAGTCCCTCCCGGATGCTCTTCTTAAGTAATCTGCGCGTACGGCAGCCCAATACTAGGGAATTGGCAAATTCAAATCAGCCACCACAAATGTTGCCTTCAATGCCCTGTTCTTGGGCCGCGCCGACTTCATCTAACGCCTCTCGACGCCCACCTCCTACTCCCTACCGGGGATGTACAATCACTCGCCGCGATCGTAGCCAATCGGGATGTTCCGTTGTTCGAACTGACCGCTGACAACGCCCTGGGTTACGCCATTGAGCATGGTCTCATCAAAGACGAGCCCGGGATGGAAGTCCGGGAGCTGACAGGCGGCGTTTCGAACGCTGTGATGATGTTGACAGGCCCGTCCGGGTGTCTGGTGCTGAAGCATCCATTCCGGCGCCTGCACGTGGACCAGCACTGGGAGATCGATCGCGTCCGCGTATGGCATGAAGTCGCCGCGATCCGCATTTAGACCGACGCCCTCGGCGACAAAATGGCTCTCAGGATTCTGCACTGAGATCACGACAACTTCCTCGACGGCATGTCCTGCGCTCCCGCGGGCTCCCAGAACTGGAAGGACCAGCTCCTGGCCGGCGACATCACGAGCGTAGCCATGGTCATAGATGTCCTGACTAGCAGTGTCCTGCTGGACGCATTCAATCGTCTGGCAATGGGATCGGTGCCAGGCAATCTCCCACAGATGCTCGATGGGAGGCACGACCCTAAGCTCGAATCGCGGTCAAAGGAACTCAGAGGAAAGATCAGTCGACTTTCTATTCTGGCGCGGCTGATTGGCAATCTCGTCCGCAACCCACCTTTAAGTGCCTCACCGAAAGAGGCAGACGTGCGCGAGGTCCTTGTTCTGATTGAATCCGATTCGGAACCAGACCCCGATGGGCCAGCCCCCGATGTTGGGGTTGAAGAGGCAGCTTCCAGCTAGCGAAAGGCGCGGAATCAGGCGTCAGGCCTGGTGGTACCACTCCCCTTCGCGCCGAAGTTGGGAAGGAGTGATTTCGCTGAATTCGCCCCCGGCGTCGGCTTCGAGCCTGGCGTAGATCTCGGCGCAACGCTCGGGCTCTGAAGCGGCGATGTTGGTACGCAGATCGGGATCAGCGGCGCGGTCGTAGAGGCGCGGCTCAGAGCCGTCGCGCCGGGTGATGTACCACCAAT
>Ga0310120_10002766_pt1 | contig 12653 bp, 10 predicted proteins | sample CB27_AW_983_MG_FD_203506 | JGI IMG/M metagenome (GOLD analysis project Ga0310120, IMG submission 203506) | Marine microbial communities from Western Arctic Ocean, Canada - CB27_AW_983 | ecosystem: Environmental > Aquatic > Marine > Oceanic | place: Canada: Western Arctic Ocean | collected... | reverse complement strand
GCGAGGAGACTGGCCGGGTGCGCTCCAAGAGCTTACTCCCCTTCCTTCTCCTGCTCCCCCTGATCGTGCTCAGCGGCCGGCCCCTCGCGGATCCGTCCAACTCCGTCGTATGGGCCGCGTTCCAGCCAGGGACGGCGGCGTTTGAGACGCATGGGCAGGCCGGAGCGGGCGGCGACGAGCTCTTCGTTGCCTTCCACCCCGAGGTTACGGCCGCGCAACGCGACGCGCTCTTGGCCCAAGCAGGATCGCGCTCATTGGAGACCTTCGCCCTCAGCGGCGTACATCGTGTGCGGGTAGAGCGCGGGTCGCCCCGCGACGCTTTGCGTCTGCTCAGCAACAGTCCGCTGGTGCGCTTCGCCGAACCGAACGCGCCACTGCGCGTCGCGCAGATGCCGGATCCCAGCCCGAGCCAGGACCCGGCCGTGATCACGCCCAACGATCCGCTCTTCGCCGATCAGGCCTGGATCTGGGAATTGCTCGAAGCGCCTGCTGGCTGGGCCATCACGCAAGGCCAGCGCACGACGGTGGTGGCGGTGCTCGACGGCGCCATCGACTTGGACCACCCCGACCTCGTCGACAGCATTTGGACCAACGAAGACGAAATCCCCAACAATGGATTAGACGACGACGGCAACGGCTTCGTGGACGACATTCATGGCTACGATTTCATCGGCCGCTACAGGGGGCTGGGCGACATCGTGGGTGAGGACGCCGATCCGGATGCAAGCCCCGGCGACACCGCCGTCGGTGATGGGATCGATCAGGACTTGGACGGCACGCCGGACGGCGCCGTCAGCCACGGTACGCAGGTCGCGGGCATCTTGGCGGCCACGGGTAATAACGGGTTCGGCCTGGCTGGGGCGGCTTGGAACATCTCGATCATGCCGGTGCGCGTGACAGGACCGGAGGGAAACGGATTCTTCAGCTCGTTCGTGAGGGCGCTCGAATACGCGGTGGCCAACGGGGCTGACATCGTCAACATGAGCCTGGAGTCCGATGCCCTGCCCATCACGGTGCGCGAGACGGTCGCGGCCGCGCACGAGGCGGGTGTGATCATGGTGGCGGCGGCCGGCAACTCCGGCTTTGGCGTCAAATTTCCCGCCCTGCTCGACGATGTGATCGCGGTGGGGGCCACTCGCGGCGAGGACGAACCGGACTTGCGCGCGCTTTTCTCGCCCATCTCCGGCGAAGTGGAGTTCGTTGCGCCCGGCGATGAGATCCCCACCCTGGCGATTGAAGCCATTACGGGGCTGCCGACCTTCAGCAGTGGGACCGGCACCTCGTTTTCGGCGCCGATGGTCAGCGGCGTGATCGCGCTGATCAAGTCGTTGCGACCCACCGCGACGCTTGGTGATGTGCGCGCCTTCCTGCGCGATGGCGCCGTGGATTTACCTGATGCTGACACCCCGTTCTGGGACGGCTTTGGCCGGGTCAACTTTCGTCGTTCGCTCGCGGCCGCCTTGGCAGGCCCCTTGCCTGCTCCCGTGCTCGACTCGGCCCGGGTGACCGCAACGCTGGTTGTGGTTGAGGGGCGTGCGGTGCCGACGACGACGATTGCCCTGACCGACCTGGCGCGCGACGAGGTCATCGCCACGCAAATCGCAGGGCCGGGTGGCAGGTTCGAAATCCGGATCGAGAAAAGCTCTCTGCTCGAAACGACGGCGCAACTCGATCTGGTTGCCACGGCTGAAGGCGAATCTGGGCTTTCGCCGCCCTCGCTGACGGTCGTGGTGCGGCTGCCGCGCGACTTACTGCTGTTCCCCGGCTGGAACCTGGTCTCGTGGGCCGGCGCGACGGGCCCCGGGACGGTTGACGGCGTCTTTGCCGTGCTGCCGGCTGAGGTCCAACTGGTCTTCGCCTGGCGCGACGGTCACTGGGATGCTTACGTGCCCGGCAGCACGTTCCTCCAGATCGACGAGGTCCGCACGGGGGAGGGACTCTGGGTGTTCGTGCGGAGCGCCCGTTCCGTGATCTGGACCTACGCGCGCGCGCGCTACAACTCGACGCTCCTCCAGCCGGGCTGGCAAATCGTTGCCTGGCCCGGTCCCAGCGGTCCGATCGCGGATGCGATTCGCTTTACGCCCGCCGCCGTGGAAAGCATCTTCGCCTGGAGTGCGCTCGGATCGGCCTTCACCAGCTATCGATGGGCCCAGCCGGACCTGGCCGATCTCGAATCGTTGCGGCATCTCGACGCGGTCTGGGTGCTCGTGGGCGAGGACGGGGGCGCCTGGCCCGGTCCCTAGCGATCCGGTCCGCTGCTGCCGATCGGCTGGCGCTACTTCTCGATCGGTTCTCCGCCCAATCCTTCGACGATCGCCGCGTACTCGCTGCGCATCCGCTCCGAGAGGATCACGCTCAGGGCCAGCACCTCCTCCCGCACCCGCGTTGGTGTGTTGGCGTTCTGCGGCGCCGAGCCTTGCATGAAGACCACCGTGCCACCGCTGGCGAAGATCAGCACGTCCGCGCCCACATCGCGGCTCCGTTGGCCGTCGTCGCCGATCACGCCGTAGCGCAGGAAGTAGTGTGCGCTCGCGCCCCGCGTGGGCGGATCGGGTAGCCGTTCGGCTTCGAAGAGCACATCGCCGGGGCTGATGAAACCGAAGATCTCGACCGCTTCGAGCGTGGTGATGAAACTCACGATGTCGATGGCCGCCTGCTCCTCTTGCAACGCCACTTGCACGACGAAGAGGAACTTGTCCTGGCGCGGGTCCTGGAATCCCAGCGAGCGCACGTTCGGCTCGCGAGCGCGTTCGCCCACGGCCCGCAGGATCTCATTGTCATGCTCCCGCAGGAAGCCGGGGATGTCGTTGACCAGATTGTTTGGCGTGGGGCCGAAGCCGGGCGTGAGGTCTTCCGGCTGGATCTCGAGCAGCACACCCGGCACCCGCAGTGGGGGCGGTTCGACGTCCGGCGGCACGCCGCTGACCCCGCTTGAGCCGCAGGCCGCGAGGTAGCCGGCGACCAGGGCGCCGAGCAAGAGCACGGCGAGTCGGCGCCGCGTCATCGGAAGCTCCGTGCCTGTCGGGCAGCAGCCCGGGTGTCGTACACGCGCAGCAAGACGCGAAAGACCGTACCTTCGTTCCACGTGCTCTCGACTTGGATCTCGCCCTGTTGCGCGCGCGACAGCTCCCGCGCGATCGCCAGCCCCAGACCGGTGCCGCCTTGCGCGCCGGGACGGTCGGAGTGGTAGAAGCGATCGAAGAGGTGCGGAATCGCCTCTTCCGGGATGCCTGTGCCCGTGTCGGCCACGGCGATGCCGACGGTCACCTCGCTCTCGCGTCGCGCGCTGAGCACCACCGTGCCGCCCGGTGGCGTGTGACGCAGCGCGTTGTCGACGAGGTTGGCGAGCACCTGCTCCAGACGGTCGATGTCGCCCAGTACCTCCGGGACCTCGTCGTCCTCCACGCTGAGCTGGACATCTAACTCTTCTGCGCGCAGTGCGAAGAGGGCATGGATGTGCTGCAGCAGATCCGCCACGTCGACGCGGGCGAGATTGACCTCAATCTGCCCCGCTTCCATTCGCGAGAGGTCCAGCAAGCCCTCCACCAGCCGCAGCAAGCGCCGCGATTCCTCTTCGATGATGCGTGAGGCGTTGTGCTGAGACTCGGCATCCTCGATGGTGCCGTCCAGCAAGGCCTGCGAGAAGCCGTTGATCGACGTCAGCGGCGTCTGCAGATCGTGCGAGACGTTGGCCAGGAACTCGCGCAGGGCCGCCTGCTGCCGGTTGACCTCGTCCGTCATGTGGTTGAAGGACTCCGCCAGTTCGCGCGCTTCGCTCGTCCCCTCCACGGCCACCTTGTGGTCGAAGCGCCCTCGCGCCACGCTGCGCGCCGCCTCGGAGACTGCCTGCAGCGGGCGGTAGATCGAGCGCGAAAGAAACAAGCCCACGATGATCGCCGCGCCCAGTGCCAGGCCGCCGGCCAGGATCAAGCGCTCGGTCAGGTCCCCCAACACCGACTGGCGCTGCTCCTCCGGCAGCACGAAGAGCAGGAACTCCGCCCCGAACTCGTCCGCGCTCTGCGGATCGAGCCGCGCCGCAACGTAGTCCAGCCGCTCTCCGCTGCTGGTTGTCACCCTCCCCTCAACGCGGTTCTCGAATCCGATCCCCGCATCGCTGAGATCGATCACGAAGCGCTCGTCGACGAAACGCCCCGTGCCGCCCGCCTCGCTGACGACGAGCCCACCCGCGTCGACGAAGAGCGCGGGCACGCCGGCGCCCGGCTCGCTGGAAACCGCGCGACGGCTGACGCGGGCGATATCGAGCGAACTCTCGCTCTGCACGTACTGCGAGTAGACCGGCGCGCTGATCTCCCGCAGCGTCGACTCCGCCAGGCGGTCCTCGTAGCCCCCCAGCAGGAAGAAGAAGACGATGCCAGCGAAGAGCAGCGTCAGCACGATCAGCGCGGTCAAGGTCAGATAGACGCGGGCACGCACGCTCTCGAATATGGCCGCGCCCGGCAATGTGAGGGGTACCCGGAAGCGGCGCAACGCAGGCAGGCGGGCGCGAGACCAGCGCGTGGCGGGCAGCGGAGCGCTAGGCGTCGCCATTGGGCGAGGGATCCGCCGTCAGCTTGTAGCCCACGCCGCGCAACGTCTCAATCCGCACGTCGCTGTCGCGCAGGTGCTGACGCAGATGGTTGATGTGCACGTCGACGGTGCGGGTTTCACCGCTGAAGGTGTAGCCCCAGACGAGCGAGAGCAACTGCTCGCGCGACATCGCGATGCCGTCGTTCTGGGCCAGCGCGAAGAGCAGATCGAACTCCTTGGTGCGCAGATCCAGATCGCGGCCGGACAGCTCGGCCTCTCGGCGCGGACGGTTGAGGAGCAGCGAGCCTACCTGGACTTCGACGCCGGAGCGGGTGATGCCGTCGGACCGCCGCAGGATGGCCTTGACCCGTGCCACGAGCTCCTTGGGGTTGAACGGCTTCGTCAGATAGTCGTCGGCGCCCAGTTCCAGCCCGGCCACCTTGACGGCGTCTTCCTTGCGCACGGTCAGCATCAGGATGGGCACGTCGGACTGCTCGCGGATCCCCTTCGTTACCTCGAATCCGTCCAGCTTTGGCATCATCAGGTCGAGCACGACGAGATCCGGCTGCAGGCGCAACGCCTTTTCGAGCGCCTCCGGCCCGTTTACGGCAAAGTCCAGCTCGTAGCCCTCTTTGCTGAGGTACAGGCGAACCAGCTCGCGGATATGCGGCTCGTCGTCCGCCACAAGGATGCGCATGAATTGGCGTCTCCGCACCGAACCCTGTGCAGAGTATAGCTGCCAAGGCGAAACAACCGGCGATGTGGACGTGCTGAACGTTACGGCACGGTTGAGCCTAGGTGGCCCCCACCAGATAGCGGCCAACCGCCGCTTCCAGCGCCGCAGCCTCTTCAGCAACAAGGTCGCGGTTGGGTGGGCGCGTGTGGGTCAGCGGCAGCCCGCTGACGATCGCGATCAGCTGCTTCGTCGCGCCCATCCGGGTGAACTGCAGCATCAGGTCGCGCAGCTCGTTGAGCTGGCGCTGGACGCGGGAGGCGTCGCCCGTGTCGCGATGGACCGAGAGGATGGTCTTGGCCAGCATCGGCGCGATATTGGCCATGCCGGAAACGCCGCCCTGGCAGCCCACCTGGTAGAGCTCTGCGTGTCGATGATCGGAGCCGGCCAGGACCTGGAAGTCGCTGCCTGCCGTCGCTTCGACGTAGCGCCGCGTGCGCTCTGGGTCGCCGCTGGAGTCCTTGATCCCGATCAGCTGGTCGGGGAACAGATCGAGCAGCGCCAGTACCACCTCGTCCGGGATGTCCAGGTGCGTGTTGGGCGGGATGTTGTAGAGCAGGACGCGTCCCTGCGCCGGAATCGACTCGATCACGCTGGCGAAGTAGTCGACGAGCCCACGCGCATCCGCGTCGGGGAAGAAGTGCGAGGGCAGGAGCGCGATCGCGTCCGCCCCGGCATCGAGCGCGTCGTTGGCGGCCTGGATCGTGTCCCGCATGGAGAGACAGCCGACCCCCGCCAGAACGCGCATCATCCCGCTTTGCTTGACGACCGCGTCCACAACCGACTTGCGCTCGTGCAGCCCCACCAACGGGCCCTCGCCGTTGGTGCCCAGCGTGAGGATGTGGTTCACGCCGTTGTCGCGCAGGTATTCGATGTGGGCCGGCAGCCAGTCGAGGTCCACTTCACGACCGCCTTCGGTGAAGGGAGTGACCTGGGCCGCCGTCAGACCGCTGAGGTTGAGCGTCATGGCTTCGTCCTTGATGGCATGCTACCGGTTTGGCGCGCCTAGACGCCGTCTCCGTGACTCGCCACGATCGAGCCCATGACGAAGCGATGCCTCTACATCACGACGGCGACCGGAGCGCTCTCCAGCGAGCAGGCGCCCGTGGGCGGCGGCGTGGCTGTGCTTGAGGCGCTGATCCCGCTACTCGCCGAACGGGGTGACTGGTCGATCTGCGTCCTGCGACCTCACGCCGTGCCGAACGCGTTCATGGCCGATGGCGTCACCTACGTCGATCTGGCCGTGCCGATCCTGCGCGACACAGCGCCCGACGCCTTGATCCACTTCGGCGAGCGACGCTTCGCCCTGCAGTGGGAGGCGGCGTTGCGCGACTATTTCCAAGCCGTGGAGCCGCAAGGCGCCGTCGTGCTGGCCAACGACGTCAGCGAGGGCCCGCTGTTCGCTTGGCTGGTGCAGCGCGGCTTCCGCCAAGCGGTCCTCTATCACGTCGTCGTGGCCGACTTCTTCGCCCGTCAATACCTCTCCGGCCGCTACGGGGTGCGGCTCTCTTCGGCGGCCGCCGCGCGACTCTGGCGTTGGACCGATCGCGTGGGGCTCGGGCGTCTCGCCCCGGACATCGCTCGCCTGGTCTGGTCGAAGGAGGGCGAGTCGGCCCGCTTCGCCGACTGCTGCATCGTCCCCAGCCCACAGCTCGGCGAAGCGTTGGCGGCCTGCTACCCGGGTAGCGGAGTCGAGCAGCGGCTGGCCGTGGTGCCGTGGGGTGTGATCGGCCCCGACGATCTCGGCGACCCCGCTCGACGCGCGCAGCGCGATGCAACCTTGCGCGACTACGACGTCGATCCCGGACGCTTCGTCTTGCTCACCCTGAGCCGTCTCTCGCCCGAAAAGCAGGTCGAGCGCGTGCTGGATGCGCTGCGGCGCATCGAACGGGACGATCCTGCCCGCGCAGGCAAGCTCGCTCTCATTGTGGCCGGCGCTCCCGCCTACATGGGCGGCGACCGCTACGACGAGCAACTGCGGCGGCAAGCCGCGCAACTCGATCGTGTTCAGGTGCGCTTCTCCGGCTACGTCGCGGGCGAGGCGAAGTGGGCGCTGTTTGCCGCCGCGGATCTGTTCTGTTCCCCGCCTCACTACGAGGCCTACGGCCTGACCATCGCGCAGGCGCTGGCCAGCGGCGCGCCCCCCAAGTTCGTGCTCTGGCTCATGTTGCGGCTGCACCCGGCCATCCGCGCACAGCGCAAAAAAGCCGACGCCGCTTTCGCCGGCAAGATCTGGCGCGGCGACCTTCGCCGTTGGGACGATGAAGCCAAGCCCCGGTCCAACCAGCGCCACCTCGAGCTTGGCTCCGTCTACCTCGCCGCCCTCTCCAACGAGGAGCTCGCCGACCACGTCGACGCCTGTCTCGCGCAATGGAAGGAGATGTCCCACCAGCACGCATACTTCAGCGTCTCCGCCATGCTTCCGCTAGGCGACTTTCTCAATCAGGTCAGCGCCTGGTCAGGGCGCAGCCTCGAAAGTCTGCTGCCGATCTTCCAGGGTGAGTCGCCCAGCTCCTCCGGTTGGATTCCCCAAGCCGACCCACTCCTGGCGGCGATCGCCGCCGACCAGGCCGCCAGCGAACTCCTGGCGGGCGACAGCTCCCCGGATGCCGTCCTCGCTGGGCTGGCTGAGAATTCGACGATCGGGCCGCTGCTCGACGTCTACCTCAAAGTGATCGAGCCGCGCGTGATCGGCTACGACATCGCCGACCGCACCGCGCGGGAGACCCCGGGCCTCTTACTGGACGGTCTGCGCGCCCTGCGAACGCGCGACGAAGCAGCCGCCCGCGCCGCCGGCGACCGCCATGCTGCCGAAGCCCGAGAGGCAGTACCCGTCGAGCATCGGGCCAACTTTGATGATCTCCTGCAAGAAGCACGCAGCACCTACCGCCTGCGCGACGAGCGCGGCCTCTTCAGTGACTCCGTTGCCGGCCGGCCTCTTGCGCGCCGCTATCCTCGAAGTGGGCCGCCGCGCCGTGGAGTACGGCACCCTGCGAGACGCCGAACACGCCGTCGAGGCCGCTGCAGACGAGTTGCGGCGCCTGGCCGAAGGCGACGACGGCCTGGCCGCCGAGCTAGCCGAACGCTTCGAATACCGCACCTCGCACACCATCGATGATGCCCCGCGCTTCATCGGTGGCGAGCCGTCGGAGCCGCCGCCCTCGGGCATCATTCCGGCCGGCGGCTTGCGCCGCGGCAGGGAAGCCTTCAGCTCGATGATGGGGCTCGTCTTCGACCCAGTAGAGATGATGCGCACGCCGTCGATCAGGCCGTGCTGGCGGGGCGTGCGGCCGGTGCCGGCGTCTACGAAGGCGTGGCGCGCGTTGTCCATTCCCCGGCTGACTTCGATCGCATCGAAGCGGGCGATGTGCTCGTCACGCGCTCCACGTCCCCCACCTACAACGTCGTTCTGGGCCGAGTGGGCGCCATCGTCACCGACGATGGCGGCGTCCTCTCGCATGCCGCCATCGTCGCGCGGGAGTTTGGCATTCCCGCCGTGGTCGCCTGTGGCGACGCGACCGGCCGGATTACGGACGGCGCGCGCGTCTGCGTCGACGCCGAAGCGGGTCGCGTCACGCTGCTGGGCTGAGGCAGGGATGAGTGAGGTCGGCTGATCGTGTCCGAAGAACCGGCTTGCCCAACGGCTCCGGCAGGGGCGCAAGCGCCGCATGCGCAGCGCTACTGGCTGCTGCTGACGACGGTTGCCCTCGGCAACGTCCTGGCGCCGCTCAATTCGACCATGCTGGCCGTGGCCTTGCCGGAGATCCGCGACGACTTCCACCTCAGCCACGCCGAGATCGGCTGGCTGGTCTCGGCCTACCTGATCGCGATGGCCGTCGCTCAGCCGATCGGCGGTGATCTCAGCGACCGGCTTGGCCGGCGCCGCGTTTTGCGCTTCGGTCTGATTGGCTTCTTGGTGCTCTCGCTCGCCGCTGCCGCCGCGCCCAACTTCTGGCTCCTGATCGCCTTTCGCACGGCGCAAGCCATCGTCGGCGCTGTCGTGATCCCGACGGGAATGGCGATGGTGCGTGAGTCGGTGCCGGTGCGGCAGCTCGGCCAGGCCAACGGCATCACCGGATCGCTGCTCTCGTTGGCGGCGGCAACGGGTCCACTGCTGGGGGCTGCCTTCCTGGCGCTGGGGTCGTGGCGCTTCATCTTCTTCGCCAATCTGCCGATCATCGCGCTGGCGCTGTTCGCCCAGTGGCGCCTCAACTACCCCGCGACACCCGGTACCCAGCCGCTGCGCTCCGCTCGCGGCTTGCTCGACTGGCCGGGCGCGTTGCTTTTCAGCGCCACGCTGATCTCCCTCACCACCTTGCTCAACTCCCTGCGCGGCGACGATCTGGTGGGGCTGGCGCTCGGCGTGGCCGGCACGATCGGCTTCGTCCTGCTCTTCTTCTGGCGCCAGCGCCGCACCGACAAGCCTCTGGCCGGCTGGCGCCTCTTCCGGCTCACCTCCTACCGCGCGGCCACCGTCAACGTGATGCTCATGAACCTGGTCATGTACACCACCCTGCTTACGATCCCCTTCTTCATCCGCGAGCTGCAGGAGAAAGGCAACGGCACGACGGGCCTGCTGCTCGGCTCGATGTCGATCCTGATGGCCTTCCTCGCCCCAGCCAGTGGCTGGCTGTCCGACACCCACGGCCGCCGGCTTCCAGCGGTCGCCGGAGCCGTGATCGCCTTCGGCGCGACCCTGATCATCGTCTTCGGCCTGCGAACCGACGTTTCCACCGCCTTCCTCGCCGGCGCCCTCGCGCTGGTCGGGATGGGCGTCGGCCTCACCTTCGGCCCCTCCGCGACCGCCGCCATCGAATCCGCCCCGCGCGAGCAGGCCGGAATCGCGGCCGGCACCAACTCGATGATGCGTTATCTCGGCAGCATCGTCGGCGCCGGGCTGCTGGCGGGTATCCTCAGCACCGACGGGGCCGTTCCGGGGATCGGCGTCTTCCGCGCCGTCTTCATCATCGTCGCCGTCATCGCGGCGCTCGCGGTCGTCGCGGCGTTCTGGATTCATCGCTTCCCGCCTGAGGAAGCGATCGACGTCGAACCTCGGGCCGTGCCCCCGCTCTCCGAGCGCAACGTCGGCGGCCTCACCCCCAGCGCCCGCCGTATCGGAAGGAGCGCCACATGACAGCCCTCGCCACAAGGGACTTCACGGCCTTCATGGAGGACCCGGACAACCCCGACATCCCCAACGTGATCCACTCGACGGACGCTGCGCGCGACTATGGCTACGAGGCGGCTCTCGTCGGCGGCGTGACCGTCTACGGCTGGACCGTGGCCACCATCCGCGAAGCGCTGGGTGACGGCTGGTTGGAGCTCGGCTGGGCCGAGATCGCCTTCCGCCGCCCCGTCTACCCCGACGATCGACTGACGATCCAAGTCGAACAAGTGGCGAACGGCGCGCATGAGCTGACGGTGTCCAAGGGCCCTAACGAAGATGCGATCACGGGCAGGGTCGGCCTGGGACGCGCCGCTTGGGCCGCGGAGCTGCATCGCCCCCAAGACGTTGAAGCCCGGCCCCGGCCCGACACGCTTCCGCTGCTGACGCCGGAGGTCGCCCCCGTTGGCCAAGACCTGCGTCCGATGCCCGTTCCGCTGTCCGCCGAGGCCGCCACCCGCTACGCAGTGGAACAGGAGGCCGACGGCGACGCGCTCTGGTTCGGGCCCGATCCTCGCATCCATCCGGGCTGGCTGGCCGCCCGTTGCACGCCCTTCATCCACCACTCCTACGACTACGGCCCCGCCATCCACGCCCGCAGCCAGATCCAGCATCTCGCCCCCGCTCACAGCGGACCTGGTGAGGGGCAGACCCTCGTCGTCGCGGGCACGTTTGTGGAGACCTTCGAACGCAAAGGGCACCACTACGGGGTCGTCGACTGCTTGATCCGCTCGGAGGATGGCGTCGACCTCGCCCAGATCCGCCACACCACCATCTACCAGGTCGCAAAGCGCACCCGCACGACGGACTGAGCCCACCTACACGTCGACTTTGATCGGCTGCGACGGCGGTTCGCCGCGCAGAAGCGGCGCTGTTCGCCCAGGCGTCGCGGCATGAAGATCTCGTCCGACGCCCGGATCGCCTCCGCCTGCCACCAGCGCAGCGCCAGCAACTGCTGCGATTCGAACTCTTCGAGCGCGGTGAACTTCACCGACGGCGCGTCGAAGCGTCCCAAGAAGTAACCCTCGCGCTGTTCGTGGTTGCGCCCGCGCCAGCGGAAGGCGTGGCGACGATCCCAGACCGCGCGCAGCTCGCCCGTCTCCAGCCCCGTCTCCTCCCACAACTCGCGCCGCGCGCCGTCCTCGGCGCTCTCGTCCTCGTTGAGTCCGCCACCGGCGTGAGCCAAACCTTGCGCTCCATCGACGGGTCGACCTGGGTGTGGATCAGCAGGATGCGTCGTCGCGGTCGAGCACGAGCACGAGCACGAGCACGAGCACGAGCACGCGCGCCGCGTGTCGGATGACGACGTCGGAGTCGGAGGCCATATCCCGATCATCTCGGGACGTTCTCCTCGTCCCGTGGCAGGAGCCGGCCGAAGCCTACGCATCGACTCGACCTCCGGCTGGCTCCCCCCGCCCCTCATCCAGTCCCGTCTCGGTCAGCGCTGTTCCCACGCCAGCCGTTCGCAGCACGAAAAACAGGGTCCCGGCCACCAACGCGATGAACGCCGCCAGGAACGCATCCTGCGTCGTTCCGATCTCCGCGATCGCTCCGCCCCCCAACGATCCCACCAGTACCCTCGCCGCGAACGCCGTCGAATTCAGGCTCATCACGGTCGCCATTCCCAGTCGACGCACCACCTCCACCTCGATCGCCCGCGACGCCACGTTCACCACCGCTCCGCCCGCGCCGATCCCAATCAGGTACGCCACGAAGATCGGCCAGTAGCTCGCCACCAGCACGGGCGTCACTGCTCCCAGCGCGACGAAAGTCGCCCCAACAACGATCATCAACCGCCGTCCCAAGCGATCTGCCGCCACCCCCACCACCGGCTGCAGCACGCCCCCCGCGAACTGCTCCGCCGCCAGCACCAGCCCCACCATCGTCGAGCTGACCAGCAAGTCCTCTTCCATGAACACGGCGATGAAAGAGAATGTCGCCCCCAACGACGCCGAGGTCGCCACCCGGACCGCGAACAGCGCCTGCATGTAGCGGTTTCGTAGCACCACCGCCCGCGACGCTGGCCCCGATACCTCCCGCCTCGCCTGTTGCCCCGCCCCGCCCGGCTGTCGCACGGCCCGCGGCAGCAGGATCAGGATCACCAGCGTCGCCGCCGAGAACAGCAACGCCATCGCTAGGAACACTGTGTCGATGTCTGCCTGATCCCGGATCACTCCCCCAGCAACGGCCCGATCCCGAACCCCAGGAAATCGAACAGCCCAAACACCC
>Ga0310120_10002763_pt1 | contig 12658 bp, 9 predicted proteins | sample CB27_AW_983_MG_FD_203506 | JGI IMG/M metagenome (GOLD analysis project Ga0310120, IMG submission 203506) | Marine microbial communities from Western Arctic Ocean, Canada - CB27_AW_983 | ecosystem: Environmental > Aquatic > Marine > Oceanic | place: Canada: Western Arctic Ocean | collected... | reverse complement strand
ACCTTCTTCGGCCGCCCGCTCGGTAGTGACCCGGCAGGTGATCGAAGTGCTCCACGGAATCCCGTCGAAGAGAGCGGGCAGGTCACGCTGCATGGCAAGAAGGTGGTATCCTCCGTCCGGGGTCGGTCCGATGACCGCGTCGTGGGTGTCGTTGAGTTGGGCAAAGGCCGCCTGAATCCACCGGCTGGAAATTTCAATGCAGTCACTGCCAATGAAGGCAACCTTCTGGTAGCCCTCCTGGAAGGCCTGCCGGGCGGCGCGGGTGAGGCGAGCGCCCAGATCGCCTTCGCCCTGGGCCCGGAAGTCAATGTCTTCCAGGTTCAGTTTAATCTCCGGCGCCTCCATGATCTCGGTCAGAATCCAGAAGCGGATTGCATCGTGGGCGTCGTCGGATGTGTAGCAGAAGCGCAGGTGGCACTGTTCCAGTCCGCTTAACTGCATGAGGAGAAGCCGTACCATTGCACGGTAGACGACCACCGCCTGCTCCGCACCCAGGGTGGCGGCCAGTCGGGTTTTGACCTCGCCAGGGAGGGGTTCTTTCAGGAAGAGAAGGAGGAGGCGCATCAGAGTGGGAAGAAGGAGGCCGGAGAAAGGGCAAAATCCTTAAGTTTACTTGAAAATAAGAAAAAATGTCATTCAATCTTGTTCGCCCTTTGGTTTTAGGGGATTCTATGCATGAAGCAGAATCCTTTTTGCGGCTCTGCATAAAAATTTATGGCGAGGTCCAGGAACAAGTCGAAGCGGAAGGGCGCCGACGAGTCTCGTTGGTCGAGTGAGGGGATGGGCATCTTGTTTGCAGGAACGGGCGTGCTCCTGCTCCTGTCGCTCATTTCGTACACGCCGGGGGATCTGCCGATCAAGTTTCCGTTCACCGATTGGACGCTTCTGGGGGACTTTGCCCTGGGAATGGAAGCAAATCATCCCCGGGAGAACTGGATCGGTCCGGTGGGGAGCCTGATCGGCTTCGGCCAGATTCAGCTCTTTGGAGTGGCGGCCTACCTGCTTCCGTTGGGATTGATCTGGCTGGGTGTGGCGCGTCTTTTTCTGGAAGCGTCCTTCAGTATACGGACCTGGATTGGATTTGCGATCTGCCTGATCAGTGGTGCGAGCCTGGTGGCGGTGCAGGACAGCTTCTTTACGAGTTGGCAGTCGACATACCTGATTGCCGGAACGGGTGGAGTGATTGGAGAGGGACTGGGCATACTGGTATTCAAGGGACTGCTCAACAGTCTGGGATCGATCATCCTGCTCGGGATGATCTACTGGTTGAGTTTCTTCACCCTGCTGGGAGCGCACCCCATCAAGTTCGTCAAGGAACTGTGCCGCTGGGTTGTCGAAAAGAGTGGCGAGATCCGTGAGGCCTGGGCTGCACGGGCGGAGGAGAAGAGTAGATCAGACAGATCGCGGTCGACCCCGGAGGGGAAGCCCGCGTCCCGGAAGAAGAAGGCGAAGAACCGGAAACCTCTGATGGAAGCAGACGAGGAGGAGCAGTGGGAGAGTGAGGAGGAAGCCGATTTCGAGGAGGATGAGGAAGGGCAGTCCCACTTGCCTCTGCAGGAACTTCCCGAACCGCAGATCATTGATGCCACCCAGCGCATCATGCCCACCATCGAGGCTGGAGCCAAACCCTTCGAGCGCAAGAAACCCAAAGAGCACGCCGCTCTCAGCACGGAAGGTTTCGAGAATTACGAACTGCCCGGGTTCGATCTGCTGGAATATGAGGAGGAGGATTCCCCAACCGAGGACAACACCGATGTCCTCATCGCGCAGCAAACGAAGATCGTGGAAACTCTCAAGGCGTTCGGAGTGGATGTGACCGCTGGCGACATCACCCGTGGCCCGACCATCACCCGTTACGAGGTTTACCCCAGCGTTGGCCTGCGGGTGAGCCGGATCGCACAGTTGGAACCGGATCTGGCGCGGGCTACCAAGGCGGAGCAGATCAACATTCTCGCCCCTATTCCCGGCAAGGATACGGTGGGAATCGAGATCGCCAATGACTCACGGATGCCCGTGGCCCTGCGGGAACTGCTGCAGGATGACGAGTTCCGCAGCTCCAAGCGCAAGATCCCTCTCGCCCTGGGCAAGGACGTCTATGGCAAGGCGGTCATCGGCGATCTCGCGGCCATGCCGCACCTTCTGGTGGCGGGCGCCACCGGATCCGGCAAATCGGTCTGCATCAACTCAATCATCTCAAGTATTCTCTTCAAGTTCGGTCCAGACGAGCTGCGGTTCATCATGATTGACCCGAAAGTGGTTGAAATGCAGATCTATTCCGCTCTTCCGCACCTCGTGGTGCCGGTCGTTACTGATCCGCGTAAGGTGGTGGGTGCGCTCAAGTGGTGCGTCAATGAAATGGAGCGGCGCTACAAGATCTTCGCCAGGGAAGGGGTTCGCAACTTCGATTCCTTCAACAACCGGGTGCGCGAGGATGGGGAATACGACCTTGATGCAGCGGAGGAGGACTGTGAAGAGGAAGAGGAGATCGTCGATGAGGAGCACGTTGAGTCGATTGCAGCGGCGCTGGAGGACGGGCAATTGGGACCGGGGGATGGAGACTGGGAAGAGGAAGAAGAGATCCCCGACCGTTTCCCCTACATTGTGGTGATTATCGATGAGCTGGCTGATCTCATGCAGACCGCTCCGGCTGATGTGGAGATGTGTATCGCCCGGATTGCACAGAAGGCTCGGGCGGCGGGAATCCATCTGATTGTAGCCACTCAGACGCCGCGGGCCGATGTGGTGACCGGTATCATCAAGGCCAACATCTCGAGTCGGATCGCCTTTCAGGTGTCCTCGGCCCTGGACAGTCGCGTCATTCTCGACGGCAAGGGTGCGGAGAAACTGGTAGGCAAGGGTGACATGCTCTTTCTGCCGCCCGGTTCGGCCAAGCTTGACCGGGCCCAGGGAGCCTGGATTTCCGACGAGGAAGTGGAATCCCTGGTGGAGTTCTGCTCCGACCAGAGCGAGCAGCGTTTCGAGGAAAGTGTGCAGGCCAGCATCGAGGGTGGCGGAGGAGGGAAAGATGGTGCCGAGGATGAGGTTTCCGATGCTGATGAGGAGATTCTCCAGAAATGTATCGAGGTCATCATGCAGGAACAGAAGGCGAGCACCTCGCTTCTGCAGCGGCGTCTGCGTCTGGGCTACACCCGCGCCGCCCGCATGGTTGATATCCTCGAGCAGCGTGGGATCGTGGGTCCGGCGGACGGAGCGAAACCTCGCGAAGTGTATTTCAAGGGGGAACCCGCGGGTGTAGAGTAGCGGGAGTCCGGGGCCTCCCTATCGGGAGGAGGACTGGAGCAAGGGATCGACCGCGGCCATGATGGCCCCGTGGATCTCCCCGATGGATTGGTCGGCATCGATCACGCGCAGAAAATCGTCCTGCACCGAATGGAAAATCTGACTGCAGAGCTGCAGGGATTCCCGTTGTTCGAATTCATTGCCCCGTCCGTCGCGGACACCGATCCGTTCGAGAGCGGTGTCGAGGGAGAGGTCGAGAAGGAGGAGCAGGTCGGGGCGGGGCGCAAATTCCTCATTGATCCTGCGGATCTCTCCGGGATCGAAGCCCCGTACCCCCTGATAGGCCATGGTGGAAAAGTAATAGCGATCGAGGATGACGATCTCGCCACCCTGCAGGGCAGGTTCGATGAGTTTTTCCACGTGCTCGCGCCGGTCCTGGTGAAAGAGTTGAAGCTCTTCCCCGGGAGAGAGCCGTCCGCTGGTGGCGGACTCCCGGAGCCTGCGGCCGAATGGTCCGTCCGTGGGTTCGCGGGAGAGCATCACGCGGTGCCCCTCCTGGCGCAGGGACTTGGCAAGGAGTCCGGCCTGGGTCGACTTACCCGTGCCGTCGATGCCTTCCAGAGCGATGAGGAGACCGGGGTGATTTCGGGACGTGCTCAGTGGAAAGTTTCAGTGCTCAGAGGATTGCCTCCCTTGGCCAGCACGCTGCACACTGCATACCGTGAATGGACGAGGGCACTCCCGGCAGGATTTGAACCTGCGACCTACGGATTAGAAATCCGTTGCTCTATCCAACTGAGCTACGGGAGCGTGGGTGGGATTTTACGCGATGGGGGACGCTTGGCAAGACAGCCGGTGGGGCAGGGGGTGCCCTTATGCTGCCCTTATGGCGCGGGATTGCAGGTTGGGAGACGGTTGCAGGTATTCTCCCAAGACGCCACCAGTGGGGTGATACTTTTTTACGCCTTCCCGCATCCCTGTATCAGGGCGCAGGAAAAAGGGGAAGGGGTGGGGAGATCGCAGTAAGTTGGACTACTGCACGCTGAACCGGAAGAAGGCGGCGTTTCCGGTAGGCGCAAACTCCAGGCAGATAGAGAGTACCATGGAACGATGGAGAGACGAGTCCTTGCCAGGTTCATGAATGGATGCCGAGCATGCGGTCGAGCGAATCGGCGGTTTGATGAATGAGGGCCTCGGGGTAATGGGGGTAGGGGTGGAAATATTCGAAGGTCAGGTAGCCATCGTACCCTGTTTCGTCGAAGGCCTCGATCACTGCGGGCCAGTCCGTGGTGCCGTCGAGGAGGGGGCGAAAGGACTCCAGCGAGTAGTCGGTGCCTTTCTTGGAAAATTCCTTGAGGTGGACGTTGCTAATACGTTTGCCGAGTTGGCGGATCCAATGCTCCGGAAACTGGAAGATCATGATGTTTCCGGTATCGAAATGCACGTTTACGTACTCGCTGTCGAAGGGGTCGACGAAGTTGTTCATTTCCTCGGGCGATAGCAGGAAACCATTGAAGAAGATGTTCTCCATGTTGAGTTTCACCTTCAGCTTTTCAGCCGCCGGAAGAAGCTTGCCGATAGCCTCCCGGGCGCGCTTGTCGCAGAGGTCGTTGGGGGTGGGGTCGTGGTCTTCGCGCCACGGCATGTGGACTGCGCCGGGGACGACGAGCAGGTTTTCCACATCGAGATCGTGGGCAGCCTTGGTCATGAGGCCCGCCAATTCCATGCCCCGTTTTCTCTCCTCTGGGTCGTTGCTGGTCAAAGGATAGGGCCAAAAGAGGAAGGAGCAGAGCCCGCTTATGGAGATCCCGATCTCATCGGCCATTTTACGGATGGCATGGTACTCCTTGGTCCCGCTTTTCGGGGAAAGATCATTATCGAGATCGTAGTTCAGCTCGATGCCGTCGAATCCCGCGTCCTTGGCCAGTTGCAGGCATTCCCGCAGGTTCATTCTCTCGGGGTAAGGGAAGGCCCACTGGTTGATGGACTTCTTCATCCTGTAGCGTTTCGGTGAACTGCGTCGGGCGTCGGCTTTGCGAGGAGCGGCGGTAGCCGTGGTCGTAGTGGTTGCCGTTGCCACTGCGCCGGCCGCCGCCGCAGTCGCCCACTTAAACGTGGAACGCCGAGACAGGCCGCTGGAAGGCGTTCCCCAGGGACCGGAAAGCTTTGGTAAATCACTCATCGCCTTTATTCTCCGGTTATCTGCCCTGGAGCTTCGGTGGTTGCCAATCGGGGATGCCGACCTCGCCGGCCGCGGTGGCGTAAGTTAGGTCGCTGCCATCGGCTGCGTAGAGGGGGAGAGCTGATAAGGCGCATGCAGCAAGAAGGGCCTGGAGCGTTTTCATGATTTCCGAGCCCTACCACACGTCCGGAAGCAGGGGAAGCAAAGTAACACCCGAACTCCGCACCAGGGATCCGTTTGCCGGGCAGGGCAGTTCAGTAGAGCTCTTGCGGATCCTGGGTTTCTCGGCTTTCTCAATGGACTCGAAGTCACCTTCCTCGCAGCAGCGGACGAAACCCTCGGCATAGCACTTGAGCTTGTCCCAGCTGTCCGGGATGGATTGAGCCTCATCGGGGGTGGAGGAAGGAAGCGGGGTGGTCTGCAGAGGGCAGGGTGCCGTCAGATTGCTGCTGGTTCGCCGGAGCACGTGTGGAGGTGTTCCATATGTCCGGCCGCTATCTCCTCAATTTCCATGAGGGAGGCGACGGTCGAGAGGCGGCGACGGAGAGGCTTCGCTCCCGGGAAGCCCTTGCAGTAGGTCATGAGGCGGGAGCGCATGGCCAGCATGGACTGGCGTTCGTTGCCATAGCGGTTGCTGGCGATGGCGAGGCGGCAGTGACTCACGATGAGGTGCCAGCGCTCTGCGATGGGGACGGGGGGCAATTGCTCCCCGGTTTGAAGATAGTGCCTCGCCTCCCGGAAGATCCAGGGGTTGTGCATGGCAGAGCGACCGATCATGACCCCGGAGACCCCGGTGGATTCACGGCGTTTCCTGATATCCTGGCCGGAGTTGAGGTCACCATTGCCGATCACGGGAATGGAAACACTGTGGGAGCATTTGTCGATGACGTCCCAGTCCGCTTCGCCGCGGTAGCCCTGGGAACGGGTGCGTCCGTGGATGGAGATGGCCTGCATGCCGCAGTCCTCAAGGATGTCGCAGACTTCCGGGGCGTTGATGGACTGGTCGTCCCAGCCGATGCGGATCTTGGCAGTGACGGGGACCTGCTCGCCCACCGCCCGGGCTACTCCGCTGGCTACCGAGGCAAGCACGGAGCAGTCTTTCAGGAGAGAGGAGCCGCCGTTCCTGGATACGACCTTGTTAACGGGACAGCCGAAGTTGATATCGATGAAATCGGGTTGCTTCCAGTCTATGATTTTGCGGGCGGCCTCTCCCATGCGGTTCCCGTCGGCGCCGAAGAGTTGGACGCCTACCGGACGCTGATCATCGGTGAATTCGGTGTATTTCCGGGTGCGCTCGTCCTGGCGGATAATGCCCTCGCTGGAGACAAATTCGGTCACCATCACGTCTGCTCCAAGGCTCTTGCAGATGCTGCGGAAGACCACATCGGTCACTCCCGCCATCGGTGCGAGATAGAGGGGAAAGGCACCATTCTGGAACCACGGAAGCACAGGGGTAGATTAAGCCGGAACCAGGGCGGTCGAAACGATTATTTCAGAAGCAGGCAGTCGGGACCGCAATCCGGTGAGGAGCCTGTTCCGGGTCTTTTCGTCTGCAGTGGCTGTCCAGCAGGCGGTTGGCAATTACTCGGAGGGCTGGGGTTTCCAGCCGATTTCTTCCAGGAGATCCTCCACGCGCCGTCCGTACTCCACGTAACTCTTGTAGCACTGTTCCCAATCGGGTTTCTGGCCATCCTGCACGTGGAAGACGGTAGCGACGTGGGGTTCGATGGCAAAGCCGCCGTCGTAGCGCCGGGCCTTGAGGTCGCGCAGGATGTGCTGGAGGTGACAGTCGCCCTCCCCGGGCATGGTGTAATTCGGTTCATTCTCTCCCACGCTGGGGTAACGGCAGTCCTTGATGTGAACGTGTACCACGTGGTCCTTCACATCGTTGTAGAAACCGAGGGAATCCTGGAACGGGTAAGGCTCGGACTTGGAGCGGTCACGCTGGATGATGGGGTTACCGGTATCGAATACAAGTTTGAGGCCGGGAACTTCCTCGATCAGGCGCAGGGTGTGCCTGGCGGAAAATCCACCCCAGTTGGCACAGTTTTCATGCACCACCATGAGACCCTCATCGGCGAAGCGCTGGTGGATGACACGCAGGCGTTTGAAGCGCTCTTCCTCGTGCTGCTCTTCTCCCCAGCGTTCCTGGGCGTAGGACATGATGCGGATGATCCTGGTGCCGAGGCGCTTCATGCGGGGGATGGCGCGTTCGACTTCCCCCAGGGTGACATCGAAATCATCGGTGATCTTCTTTCCCCAATTGCCAATAAGGGAGCCAATTTCGGGGACGCGGATCTCCTCCTGTTCGAGCAGTTTGAGGGCTTTGTTGAAATCCTTCTCGGAGAGGTCGTGGATGCTTGTTCCATTGATGGAGCGGGCCGAGATGGCGTTCCAGCCGATCTCCTTGGTCGCTTTGACCTGGGTGGAGAGGTCCTGGGCTGCTTCATCGGCGAAACCGGTCAGATACATGCCGGAAAGGGAAGAGCAATTGTGGCAAACTGGCAAGAGTGAGATGCGGTATACTTTTTCGCCTGCCTGAGGGGGATGAGAGCTTGCTCTCATTTTGGTGCCTGGAGACTGGAACTTTGATCCAATCGAGGCCATGATGAGGCGGTGAAAACGCCGCTGTTCGAAGGAGTTATTCTCCTCGCCTTCACCCTTCCCGCCTCTGCGGTGGAGTTCGCCAAGGACGTCCTGCCCATCCTGAAAAGCAGTTGTAATAAATGTCACAGGGATGGAAAGGAGAAGGGAGATCTCAATCTTGAGCCACACAGGATCAAGAAGCACATCGGCTCCGGGCTGCAGATCGTTCCGGGCAGGCCCAACAGTGGACTTTTCATGAAGATGATTCAGTCGGACGACCCGGACAATCGCATGCCCCCCAAGGGGTCACGCCTGAGCGAGAAGGAGGTGAATATCCTTAAACTGTGGATCACACAGGGCGCCGAACTTGGCGATCACGAACCGGTTCCGGCGGGGAAGGACCCCCTGGAGGGCGTGTGGACGAACAAGGCCGGGAAGAAGATCAAGGCGGCCCTGCTCCGGGTGGAAGGCGACAAGGCCGTCCTCAAACTGGCCAACGGCAAGATCTACAAGTATCCCATCTCCAACCTTGATGCGGAAAGCCAGAGGAAGGTGAGGGAGTTCGCAGAGGATGCGAAGTAGGAGGGCCAGGAAGAAGAATCCTTCTGTTAGAGCATCACTTTTTTCCCGTCGTTCTGCGCGCTTTCGTAGATCGCGCAGATGAGGGTGACGGCCTTGCGGGCCTCAAGGGCATTGACGCTGGATTCACGCTCCTCCGCGATGGCGGTGACCACTTCCTCGAAGTTCTGCCGGTGTCCGTCAAAGTTGATGGCCTTGGGGTCATTGGCTCCCAGGCCGGCCTCCGAGCCTTTCATCATGGTCTGGCGCACCCCGGCATCGCCGGGGTCCTCGTCCATGAAGTCCCAGATCTCGAAGGCTTCATCGGCGAGGAAGACGCTGCCGCGGTCACCGCACAGCTGCACCCGGGCAGGATGACCGTCCCTGGACCAGTTTGAGGTGGAGCCCTCGATCACACCCCGGGCCCCATTGGCGAATTCCACGATGGCGACCGCGGTGTCCTCGACTTCAATGTCGGTGTGGGTCAGGCAGGCGGTATTGGCCTGCACGCTCACCACCGGTCCGGCGAGGTAGAGAAGGGCGTCGATGGTATGGATCGACTGGTTAATGAGGGCGCCCCCGCCATCGAGCTTCCAGGTGCCACGCCAGGCGGCGGAGTCGTAATAGGCCTGGTCGCGGTGCCACTTCACGTAGGCCGAAGCGGAGGTGAGGGTGCCGAACCGCCCTGCGTCGGCAGCGGCCTTGAAGGCATCCATGGCGGGGTGGAACCGACGGTTGAGGACGGCGGCGAGGGTGACCTGGTTTTCCTCGGCGGTATTCAGCATCATGTCGATGCGCTCAGGAGTGATTTCAAGGGGTTTTTCGCAGATGACGTGCTTGCCGGCCTGCAGCGCAGCCATGGATGGATCAAGATGGGCACCGGAGGGTGTGCCCACCGTGACGACCTGCAGTTCCTCGTCGGCAAGGAACTGGGCGAGGTCACTGCAGGCCCTGGCACCGAACTGCTCCGCGAGTGTCTCCGCGGCCTCCGCCCGGAGATCGAAGACGGAGTGAAGTTCGCCCCCCTTCATGGCCTCGATGGCCTTTCCATGAAACTGGCCGATCATGCCGGCCCCGATGATTCCGAATTTCATGTGGAGTGTGGATCAAACGCAGAGGCTCTGAGGCGCAGAGGGGCGCCGAGCATGGTTAGGGGTCGGTTGCGGATTGGGTTTCCTTCTTGGGCAGGAAAAAGCCGATGACAACGAGGATGGCGAAGATGATGATGAACCATTTCCCCATTGCCAGGTCGGTGGTTATTTCTCCGGCCTCGTTCTTGATAATGAGCTTCTTGTTCCATCCGGTCCACCCCGCAGCGAGGCCCGTGATGACCAGAGCGCTGATCAGCGGAATATTCCAGGCCAGCTTGGCGCGGCCGGTGGGAACCTGATCTCCGAGGACCTTCTTCGAGTTGATCATGATGACAAAGGCGAGGAAGGCGATCGGGAAGAGGACATAACCGAAGGTTGAGGTAGTGACGGCGAGGTAGGCCTTCGACTGGCCGCCCCATAAGAGAGGCCAGAGAACTCCGGTTGAGGCCAGGAGGGTGCCGACCTTGAAAGCCATGCTGTCCCGCGGCTTGCCGGCGACCTCACAGGCGACGAATCCGGAAATGAGCATGAGAATTGAAATGGTGGAGAGGCCCATGGCGAGGACGCCGATCCCGAACACCTTTTGTGCCACCATGGAGTTTCCGAAGAGGGATTCCAGCGCGCCGGCAAGCTGCTTGGTATCTCGCTTGATGAGCATCGCCGCGAGCGTCTTCTCACCGTCCGCAACAGGAACATCCTTGACCTTCCCGTTTCGGGTTGCGATCGCCTTGGAATAGTCTTTGAATTTTCCGCTCTCTTCGTGCACGACGACCGCGCCGTTTTCCTCGGTGATGAGTCCTTCGAAGGGCTTGCCGTGGAATTGGGAACCCGCCGCGATGACAACGCAAGCGGTGGCGATGACAAAGGGAATCATCATGCCGGTTGCGAGATCGAATCGAGAGAGCCCACGGTGCTTCCTCCCCCACTTTCGGGCACGAAGGGCCCAGGGCATGAGGAAGGTCATGTTGATGCCAACGGCCGCCGCAGTGGCCGCCACCATCGGATCACGCTGAGCCTTGAGAACGACCGCAGTCCAATATTCGCGGGCCTCGGCCGACGGAAGGGTCTTGAGGATATCATTGTAGGCGTCCGCCGGGTTCCAAATCATCGATGGATTTGGGATGAAGCCACAGAAGATCGCACCCCAATCGAGGGTGCCGGCCAGGCGAACCACGACGCCCATGAAGCAGAGGACCACGATGCCCACGAGGACCTTGAGGATGTTTTCGTAGATTCGATACCCACGCCCTTTGCGCGAGCCAAGAAAGTTGACGAAGAGCATGAGGCCGAGAATCACAAAGGAGACGATGTACTTCGTCACATTCGAATCCTTGGAGCTCTCGAACAGTCCCGGAAACAGGTTGTCAGTGATGGCACCGTAGGAAAGGGAGTACTGGGGAAGGACCCAGATCATGTTGGCGAGCTGGGAAGCGGCGAGCCAGCCCCAGGCGAGGACGGGATTGATATCCTGGCGGAGGGCCTGGAAGGGAGTGCGCTTGATGCTGAGCGTGACGTAGGAGATGGCAGCAAGGAGAATGACACCCATGAGCATCGCAAAGGGCTGCACCCAGAGGATCGCGAACCCTCCCATCACGGCGAGGAACATGGCGCTCCCGAGCGAACCGCCTCCCAGTGTGATCGCACTCTGGAGCCAGCCGGGCCCGGACAGCTTGGAGTAGGCCTTGGCCTTTTGGAGGGAGCCCTTGTTGGCGACGGAGTCGATGATTTCGATCTCGCGTTGGATTTGGTCGTCGTTGTTGCTCATCGGGTTGCGGAAAGGTTTTAAGCGCGAAGGTGTGGAAGCGGCAAAGGGAATGCGCGGGAGATTTCGTTAGAGATAAACCTTTTGAAGGTATTCCATGCTCTGGCGGGCGATATCGTCGGGACTGGGCTCGTACTTGAAGACCTCCACCGAGACCCAGCCCTGGTAGTCGATTTCCTTGAGCGCGGCAGCGGCGGGGGCGTGGTCGACCTCACCCATTCCCGGGCCGAGGAGGTTGGGATCGTTGGCGTGGTAATGGGCGATACGGGGAGCATTGTCGCGGACGAGCTCGCCCAGTCCCTTTGTTTCGGAGCTCATGGCCTTCACGTCGAGGTGGAGCTGGAGATTGGGATGATCGACGATGTCGAGTAGTCCCACCGTTTCCTCGGCGGTGTTGAGAAAGTTGGTTTCGGTGGGGGCGAGGGGTTCCACCGCGATGGTGATCCCGTGGCCGGCACAGTGTTCGGCCGCCGGCTGGAGGATTTCCACGGCCCGCTCGGCCGATTCCCCGTAGTCCCAGTCATCTTCCAGCGAGCGTTGCTGCGGGCTCCCCCAGACCATGATTGTGCCTCCCAGGGCGGCGCAGAGGTCGGCCAGGCGCCGGGCGTAGTCGATGGTGGCGGTCCGCACGGAATCGTCGGGGCTGGTGAGGTGGTAGCCCTCGGTCTTTGCCAGGAGCCAGTGGAGTCCCACGATCTCAAGCCCGTGATCGGAGGCGGCCTTCCGGTAGTCGGCAATTTCCGCCTCCGTGATCCGGGCGATGTCATCGGAGAGGGTGAAGGGAGCGATCTCGATTCCAGTGTATCCGGTGGCTTCGGCGGCCTGGCATTGCTCGGAAAAGCTCCGGTCCTGGAAGGTCTCGTTGCAGATCGCGAACTTCATGGGGGAATGTAAGCCGGAGGGAGAGGGAATTGGCAGTTTTTTTTGAACAGTCTGGCCCTCGCGGGGATTGCGGTGAGCAGGCGTTGGGGGCACACTTGAGGCGCGTGACGAACCAAGTGGATGGGGAAGGATCCGAAGCTGAGGGCACCCCGAGCCTGCGGGAGGACCTTGCCACCCTCGTCAAGCTGCGCCTCAACGTCTTTGTCCTGATTACGACGTTTTTCGGGTTTCTGATCGCGACGTTCTCCATGGGAGACGGCTGGAGCTTGTCGCGGTTGTGGTTGCTGCTGCACACCCTGGTTGGAACGGCCTCGGCGGCCTTCGGCTCAGCAGTCTTCAATCAACTCATGGAGACCA
>Ga0310120_10002762_pt1 | contig 12658 bp, 13 predicted proteins | sample CB27_AW_983_MG_FD_203506 | JGI IMG/M metagenome (GOLD analysis project Ga0310120, IMG submission 203506) | Marine microbial communities from Western Arctic Ocean, Canada - CB27_AW_983 | ecosystem: Environmental > Aquatic > Marine > Oceanic | place: Canada: Western Arctic Ocean | collected... | reverse complement strand
CGCAAGGAAAGAGCCGCCACGGCTCGCAATCGCAACACTCGAGCGGGCAGCAGTCCTGAATCAGGTGCTCCCGACAGCATCGCTCACAGCCACAACCGGCCGTGCCGTCGCACGTCGCCGCGGCATCACAACCGGCATCAGAGGCGTAGTAGGTGCCGAAATCGAACGATACAGGATCGACTGAAGAAGGTTGTTGCACGCTGGGTTGCACGCTGGATTGTGCAAACGCGAACGAAACGATCGTCGCGGAAACCAGGGTGCCCATGAAAACCATCCGTGGGGACTTCATGATCTGTTACTCCAATTAACAAATGTAAACGGCGGGTGGGTGGACAGTGCACCTAGGCGGGCACACGTAATTGCGGGTTAGGGGTGGGAGAAACGTTGGCAGGAGCATGGTGGGAAAAACGGTGGCAGCGGTGTCCCGTGTGCTGCGCGGTACTGCTGTCAAAGTAGCTATCGGCGTGGTCAATCGCAAAAGTTCATCCCAATCGGAGAACTAGTACGGGTGAAATCCGACCAATTGACAAAGACATGTCAAGACGTGCCGGTCAGCGAGATTCTGCACGCGACGGGTTCCGTTTCAGACGCTCGCACGGTTGTCTCGATTCGCGGCCGACCTGTCGGGTCAGCGAAAGTCGAACAACCAGGAGAACTGTGCCGGTAGCGCTGATCGTTGCTAGCAGCGCCTGAGCAAGTTCGTGTTGACACGATCGCATAGTTCTCGTTACTGCTAGCCGCTCACCGCGGCGAGCGGCTAACATGCCACTGCGCTAGGTCGTGTCCGCAGAAAGCATGTCGGCAAAGAGTGCGTCGACGAAATCGTCGGGCACAAACAGGGCGATGTCCTGCGGCTGTTCGCCGATGCCAATGTATTTGACAGGTAAACCAACCTGTTTGCGAATGGCGACGACCGCGCCGCCTTTGGCCGTACCGTCGAGTTTGGCCAGGATAATACCGGTGCAGTCGACGACCTCGGTAAATTTTGCGGCCTGAGAAATTCCATTTTGGCCGGTGGTCGCATCGAGAACGAGCAGCAATTCGTGCGGAGCGGCGGGTATCTGTTTGCGAATCGAGCCTTGGATCTTCGTGAGCTCGGTCATCAGATTGCGCTGGGTTTGCAGACGACCAGCCGTATCGACAATGCAGACGTCGACTTGCTTGATGATCGCCTGCTCGACCGCTCGATAGGCCACACTGGCAGGATGGCTGCCTGGCGCGCCGGTAACGATATCGACGCCGAGTCGTTCGGCCCAGATGGTGAGCTGCTCGACCGCTGCGGCACGAAACGTGTCTGCCGCGCCGAGAACGACGCTCTTGCCTTCTAATTTCAGTTGGTAGGCAAGTTTGGCGATCGAGGTCGTTTTGCCCGATCCGTTGACGCCGCAGACCATAATGACGGTTGGGCCGGTTTCGGCGAAATGGATGGGTGCCTGATCCTGGGCCATCAATTCCTTGAGTGAGGCCTTCCAACTTTCCACGACCTCTTCCGTGGAAACGACGCGACCACGCATCTGAGTGCGAACCTTGTCGACGATCTCCTCAGCCGCCTGATAACCCATGTCGGTCTTAATGTTGATGCCGAGGAGGTCGTCGAGATATTGGTCGTCAATGAGCCGACCCTCGGACTTGAAGAGATCGCGAACGTCGGTTTTCAGCAGGTTCGCGGTCTTGTGGAGCCCTTTGCGGAACTTGGCGAAGAGGCCTTGGGGTTCCGCGGCTGGAGTTGCTTCGGCTGCATCGCCTGCGGCAACCTCTGCTCGTGGTTCGGCTTTACGTTTGCTGAAAATGCCCATGTCGTTGTTGTGATGACTCCTAATCTGAAAAATCGTGACACTTCAGCCGAACGAATTGATCTGGCCACGAAAGGCAAAAGGAAGCAAGATTAAGCGCGGGGTGCGCGGAGACGCAGAGGCTCGCGGAGGAACCTGTGAATATAGTCGCAAGTAGACGGGGAGGAAAGATCGTAGCGGTCTATCTTTCGACATTCGCCGTGATCGTTGCCGTGCGTGTGAATTGACCCGGGCGGTGAGCGCCGTTAGGATAACAGAGGTTGTGGGTGGTGTTGTGTATCGTGTGAACGGAATATGAGCGAAACACAAGTGACCGCGAAAGAACTAATTATCGTAGGTGGCCCCAATGGTGCGGGAAAAACGACGATCGGTCTGGAATACGCATCCCTTTATGGCACTCTGTTTCTCTCGACGGATGCGATTGCGGCTGAAATGTCGCCCGACGATCCGGCAGCTCAACGGATGGCTGCTGGTACGTAGTTTATTTGGAAACTTGACTCGGCACTGAAAGGCAACACCAGTTTGGTTGTCGAATCGACACTGTCCGGTCGGACGCTTCGCCACAAAATTCGCGCTGTACGTGAGCGAGGCTTCACGGTCACGATAGTCTTCGTGTTCCTCGATTCCGCCGAGACTTGTGTGAAACGTGTAAAAGAACGAGTGAGAAAGGGTGGCCACGATGTCGCCGAGACAGGATGTTCGTCGTCGATTTGGGCGCAGTATTACCAACTTTTGGAAGATTTATCGTCAATTGGCCAATCATTGGCTGCAGATCTATAATTCAGGTAACCAGCCCGTGGACGTCGCTGTTGGTACCACGTCGGGTACGGCAATTCGCGATATGGAACGTTTTGAACTCTTTCAATCCTTCCTAGGCACCGATTTACATGGCTAATACTGTTAACGATCTCGCAACCTATCAAAAGGCCGACGAAATAATGGCCGTCTGTCGAACTGCCGTCAGAAAGGCACAGGAAGAGAGTCGGCGACAAGGTGTGCCGAATGTGTACTTTCTTGACGGGCATCTGTATTACGATACTCTCGAACACCCCCCACCGACTGCTAACCGTCGCGATGTTTCTGGAGCAGCTTGTCGAGGATGCCGTTGACGAACTGAGCCGATTGGCGGGAGCCAAACCGTTTGGCCAGTTCGACTGCCTCGTTGATGGCGACGACGCTGGGCGTATCGGTGTAGAGCATCTCAAAGGCACCGAGGCGCATCACATTACGGTCGGTGGCGGCCATGCGATCGATCGTCCAGTTCTCGGCGGTCTCGGAGAGCAACGTGTCGAGTTCGTCACGATTGCGACGAACGCCGGCCAAGAGCGACTTGGCGAAGTCGATCAGTTCTTCCGACTGCAACCGCGACGACAGAAAGTCGGCCGTGGCGGCGGCGGTCTCTGGAGGATTCACTTCGTCTTGAAAAAGCAATTGCAGGACGATTTCACGTGCTCGGCTGCGGTGGGTCATAGCTGGATTAGAACTTAGGCAAGCCGTGTTGGCAAGCTGAGTAGGGTGAGATTTCAGCACCCCGGCTGCCAACGAAGAAGCTTCAAAATTCTTCGTGATGCAGCAGCCGGGGTGCTTCTGAGTAGGGAGAATACAACGGTAAAAGCGTTCCGCTCCGTGTCACGGCTAAACATTGCGCACTAAACATTGCGCAACAGGCCGATCATTTCGAGTGCGGCGTCGGCACATTCGGCGCCTTTGTTGCCCACGTTGCCGCCGCTACGTTGAATGGCTTGCTCGAGCGTTTCACACGTCAGCAGGCCCAACAGAACCGGCAGGTCATGTCGCACGGCGATGTCCGCAATCGATAAGGTTACCGCACGGTTGATATGTTGGTCATGGGTTGTTTCGCCGCGGATGACGGCCCCCAGGCAGATCACGGCATGGTAGCGGCCACTGTTGGCCATGCGTTGTGCCACGACGGGTATCTCCCACGCGCCGGGTACGTATGCGACGTCGATGGCCTGGTCGGGCACGTCTCGTCGGGCAAGCGTTTCGACAGCCCCGTCGAGCAATCGCGACGTAATCGATTCATTCCAGTGAGAAACGACAATGCCGATACGGACGTTGGTCTGGTCGGTCTCGCTGGATAGAAGATTGGGCATGGGAGGAACAGTGGTCAGGGAACAGGAGACAGGGGAAAGCTGCTCGGTTTATGTTTCTTTCATGTTCATCAGGAACTCGGCGTTCGATTGGGTCTTCTTAAGTCGGGTGGTGAGCATCTCCATGGCATCGGGTGGATTCATGCCGTCGAGAACGCGCCGCAGGATGCAGATGCGACGATATTCTTCTGGATCCATCAGCATCTCTTCCTTTCGAGTGCCGCTGAGCGTGATGTCGATCGACGGCCAGATTCGCCGGTCGACCAGGCGGCGGTCGAGTACGATCTCTTGGTTGCCGGTGCCCTTGAATTCTTCAAAAATCACCTCGTCCATTCTGCTGCCCGTGTCAATCAGCGCGGTGGCAATAATGGTGAGCGATCCACCCTCCTCAACTTTTCGGGCCGAACCAAAAAATCGTTTGGGGCGTTGCATGGCGTTGGCGTCGATGCCGCCGGAGAGGATTTTTCCTGAATGCGGACATTCCGAGTTCCAAGCACGGGCCAGCCGCGTGATGGAATCGAGAAAGATGACCACGTCCTGACCGAATTCGACCATGCGTTTGGCTTTCTCGATCACCATTTCCGATACCGTGACATGCTGCGAAGCCGGTTCGTCGAACGTGCTGCTGATGACTTCGCAGTTGGAACCTTTGACCTCACGCTCCATGTCGGTGACTTCTTCCGGGCGTTCGTCGATCAAGAGCATGATGACGTAGGCCTCGGGGTAATTGGCCAGAACGGCCTTGGCCATGTTTTGCAGCAGGATCGTCTTGCCGGCGCGCGGAGGACTGACGATCAGTCCACGTTGTCCGAAGCCGATGGGAACAAGCATGTCGACTACGCGCATGGAAATCGCGTCGTCGCCGGTTTCGAGCACGATCCGCTGATCGGGATGCAAGGGAGTCAGGTCGTCGAACGGCACCTTCTGCGATAACAGGTTCGGATCTTGGAAGTTAATGGCTTCGACGCGTAACAAGGCAAAGTAGCGCTCGTTTTCCTTGGGCGGGCGAATCGTGCCGGAAACCGTCGCTCCGGTGCTTAGTCCGAATCGTCGGATTTGGCTGGGTGATACATAAATATCATCGGGACAAGAAAGATAGTGGTAATCAGGGCTGCGTAAGAAACCGAAGCCATCGGGGAGGATCTCTAGCGTACCCTCGCCGTACATCATGCCGTTGACCTTCACGCGTTCTTTGAGGATGCGGAAGATCAAATCATGTTTCTTCAGCCCAGTGACCTCGGTCAGATTTGCTTTGTGTGCCTCTTCGATCAGTTCGGACATCGATATGCACTGGAGCGCCGCAATGTGGATGTCACTCTGTTTGATCTTTTCATACTGAGCGTCAAGCTTGCCGACGTGTTGTTGTTCACGGGCCAATTCCCGGTCGATTTCTTCAGCCAGAGATACGGGATCTTTGTCGTCCTGCAGCGTATGGCCTGCGGTACCGCGATAGTTTTTGCGGCCGCCGCGAGGTTTGTCATAGCGAGGCCCACGGTTCTTTGCGTCTGCCATGATTCTTATACCCCTAGATGAGACAGTCGGGCCGACACGCGGAAGGTGTTGGCGGAAGGGAAGTCATGAGATTTCAGTTATTCGTTTAGCGGGGACGCTTGCGGAGGCATGTTTCTTACTTCTCAACGTGCAACGACATGAGTGTTCCAAAATTCTTCAACTTGTTGTTGTATTTTTTCAGGCGGACCGGAATTGTCGATGACGACATCCGACCGAGTACGTTTTTCTTCGACCGAAAGCTGTGCCGATTCTCGACGGTCGAATTCGCCAGCATCCCATCCACGGCGAACCGCACGACGAAGACGCTCCGATCGCGGAGCATCGACGAAAACGATTTTGTCACAAAATTGGTTCCATCCGACCTTGAACATCACCGCCGCGTCCAAGACGGTCGCTTGCGTCACCTGATTCTCAAGTTCGGCGATCTGTTGTTCGAGACGAGCACGGATGGATGGGTGTGTTATCTCCTCAAGGTGTTCCAGTTCGATCGGCCCGGTGGGCGGCGGTTCGAAGACGATCTTTGCCAGCGCCGATCGCCGCACACGGCCGCCCTCCTCAAACACGGCTTCTCCCCAACGGTTTCGAATCGCCTGGCGGATATTGGGCTCATCAAGCGTCGCATGTCCGGCGGCGTCGCCATCGAGTACCGCGGCTCCAAGTTGTTTCAGTTGATCGGCAACCAAACTTTTTCCTGCGGCAACTCCGCCCACAATGCCAATCACAAGCATTTGTCTATAACATTCATCGGGACATATCCTCTGATCGTAACCCAAGGAAGATAGCCACAAAAAACACGAAAAGGCATAAAGAGAATCTTTAGCCACGGATTGAACACGGATAAAACACGGACAAAAAGAGAATGTTGCTGCGACAACATTATAAGTTTATCTGTGTTCAATCTGTGTTTCATCCGTGGCTCCATAAAAAGAGGCCTGTTTATGAATCCCATTACCAGGGTTTTCTATTGCCAGGGTTCACAGTCGGCCCAGTTGTCACCTGATTTCAGGTCGACTTTCAAGGGGACGCTTAACTTGAGAACACCAACCATTTCCTGAGTGACCAACTCGCCCAGATAATCGAGTTCGTCGGGAGGGACTTCGAAGACTAGTTCATCGTGAATTTGTAGCAACATGCGGGCTGCTAGTTTTTCTCGGCGCGCGCGACGATGCACCGAGAGCATTGCTAGTTTGATTAGATCAGCGGCAGAGCCTTGGACCACCGTGTTGATGGCAGTACGTTCAGGCAGGTTCCGAATGCGACCGGCGTCCGCGCGGACTCCGCGGATGGCTCGCCGTCGCCCGAGGATCGTTTCAACATAACCATTTTTGCGACATTCCGCCAGCGTTTTTTTCAGGAAATCTTCGATACCAGGGTACCTCGCGAAATAGGCGTCGATGAATTCCGCTGCTTTGTCCTGGTCGATGGAAAGCGACCGGGCTAAACCAAAGGGGCTCTGGCCATAAATCACGCCGAAATTAACGGCCTTGGCGCTACGCCGCATATCCGACGAGACACGCTCGATCGCCACGTCGTAAACCTCGCTGGCAACACGAGCATGAATGTCCTCGTCCTCGTCGAATGCTTGGCAAAGCGTCGTATCGGCCGAAAAATGTGCCAAAATACGGAGTTCAATCTGCGAATAGTCGGCCGCCAGCAGTTTCCATCCCGATTCTCCCGGCATGAAGGCGGAGCGGATCTGGCGTCCGGCCTCGCTGCGAACCGGGATATTTTGCAGGTTCGGATCGCTCGAACTGAGACGCCCCGTCGCCGCCACCACCTGATTGAACGAGGCGTGGATGCGGTCCGTCTCGACATGCACCATCGTGGGTAGCGCATCCAAATAGGTGCCTTTGAGTTTCGCGTACTGTCGATAGGAAAGGATCTTGGCGGGCAGCGGATGTTGTACGGCCAATTCTTCGAGCACACTGGCGTCGGTGCTCGGACCTGTTTTGGTCTTCTTGATGACGGGCAGTTGGAGTTCGTCGAACAGAATGGCCGCGAGCTGCTTGGGAGAGGCAATGTTGAATGGTCGACCGGCCAAGTCATGGATATCCGTTTCGAGCTGCTCAATCCTCGCGCCGAATTCCTGGCTCATTTTGGCCAGCACGTCGGTGTCAACGCGGATACCGGTCGATTCCATCTCGGCCAGGACATCAATCAACGGCACCTCGACCTCGTTAAAGAGTCTGCGGAGGTTCGATTCTTCCAAACGTGCCGCCAGCAGCGGCTCGAGCCGCAACGGAATGTCTGCATCTTCGGCGGCATACGGACCGACGGCGGCTACCGGCACCTCGTCCATTCGTTTCTGATCCTTGCCCTTGCCGATCAGGTCGGTGATTTTGGTCGTCTGATGGTCAAGATAGCGAAAGGCCAAGTCATCCAGATTGTGACTCCGCTCGCCCGCATCGAGCAAATAGCTGGCCAGCATGGTATCGAACGCAATGCCTTGCAGATGAACACCGGCGTTGCGTAGCACGATGGCATCGTATTTGAGGTTCTGGCCAATTTTTTTAACTTGAGGATTTTCAAGTACGCAGCGAAGCGCCTCAAGCGTTTTTTGGGGGGCGAGACACGCTTCGCCCGCCGGCGCCTTGACCGGCAGGTAGTAGGCCTCGCCTTCTTTCCAGGAGAACGAATAGCCGACGATCTCCGCCCAACGAGGCCAGATGTGCGTCGTTTCGGTGTCCAGCGATACGCGAGACTGCTGAGAGAGTTTGGCAACGAACGTGGAAAGTTGTTCCTCATTGTCCACAATATGATAATCGAACGACGGTTGGGGTCCGGGCTGTGGTCTGTTCGTGCCCAGACGCCCGATACGCTCGCCAAACGACCGAAATCCGAATTCGGCGAACAATTTGGAAACCGCGTCATGGTCGATTTGGGCCGGCCGGCCGCCGTCCCAATCGATCTCGATCGGTACATGCGCGTCGAGCCGAACGAGAGAGCGACTCATCAGTGCGACTTCCCGACCTTCGATCAGATTCTGGCGGCGCTTCGCGCCCTTCACCTCTTCAGCATGTTCCAGAACCGCTTCGAGCGTGTCGTAGGTGGCAAGTAACTCGCCGGCGATTTTGGGGCCGATGAGGGGTATGCCCGGCACGTTGTCGACCGAGTCGCCCACCAGAGCTTGAAAATCGACCGCCTGATCGGGCCGGATTCGCCAGTCCTGCTGAAGCGCCGCCGCGTCGTAAATCACGTCCTTGCGTAGGTTGTAGATTCGGACCCGATCGGTAATCAGTTGCCGACAATCCTTGTCAGACGAGACCACCAAGCACTCGCCGCCAAGCTCCTCACACTCGCGCGCCACGGTGGCCAGGACGTCGTCGGCTTCGTAGCCCTCGCAGTCGAGCATTGGGATGCCGAGCGCATCGAGCGTCTGGCGGATTTTCGGGAATTGCGGTCGGAGCTCGTCGGGCATTTCGCCGCGGCCCGCTTTGTATTGGTCGAAGATCTTATCGCGAAATGTCGGACCCGGCAGATCGAAGGCGCACAGCAAGCAGTCAGGTTTTTTCTTTTCCAATAGAAAGAGTACATCACGGACGAAGCCGTAGACCGCGTTGACCGGCTCACCTCGGGTGCTGGTCATCTCGGGCAGCGCATGGAATACTTGAAAAATCAGCGAGTTGGAGTCCACCACGTAAACGGTCCGTCCGCGGAGGCTCTCTGGCTGCGGCTGGCATACCGACTTGGATGCCGGAGAAGCCTTAGCGGAGGCCCGAGACGTTTTGGCAGGGGCCAGTGTCGATTCTGGCGAAGGGGCCGATTCTGACGAGGGAGGTAGCAACGGAGAAGAATCGTCATCCGATTCCAGTCCTGGTAACCTTTGCTGGCGTGGGGATGAGGACATACGTATGCAAGAGCCAGCCGAGGAGGGGCTCGCTAAAAAGGCAGGAACTGGACCACGGGAACATGAGCCACGGGAACTGAGCCAGGCGCAGCAACGTAGGTTGGCTTTGAGAAAAGACTTATGCCCGCCGATGGTAAACCTTCGTGATGCCAATTGTCAACCTCTGCGATGAATCGTTCGAGCGGCGGCAGGCGATTTGCCGCGCTAACCCTTTCGTTGACACTCCAATTTTCTCTAACTAGAATCGACATAGGTCCTTGTTTTGTCAAAGTTTAGGAAGATTTACCTTCGACTCAGGCACAGGCTTCCCGTTGAAAAACGGGGACTGGCTCCCGAACTATCGCGGAAAACTCGGGAATACAAGAACTGGCGAGGGTGCCTGTCCCCCTTTTTCAACCAGGTGAAGGAACAGAACTATGGCAGCGCGAGAAAGTCAGGGCCTGCAAATCTTTCTTATGATTACGGTGGCTCTCTGCGTCATGTTGGCGGTGTTTGCCTATTTATTTTATACGCGGTACACCGAGCAACTGAAGATCACCGAGACGGAAAAGAATAAGGCCCAAGAGGCGTCACAAAGGGCTCGACAAAGCGATGAGCAGAATCAGGAACTGAAGAAATGGATGGGTTTCACGATCGATACGCCGATTGAGCAGATCAAAGAACAATTTGCCAAAGACATGAAGAAGTACGCGGAAAATTTTCCCGAGAACGTTCGCTTCTACGCCAAGCTTATCGAGTACCAGGGCAACCGGCTGGCTGAGGCGGATGCCCGTGAACTGGATTTGACCGACAAAATCACGGATCTCCAGAATCAGTATGAGATCCATGAGACAGCCAACAACGAGCAGCTTGCAAAATACAAAGCCAAAATGGATGAGTTTCAGGCGGATCTGGTCGGGGTCCGAGAAGACCTGAACAAGCAGTTGCTGGACAAACAAAAGACGGCGGATGACTTGGATATGGAGAAACAGAAGTTGCAGGCAAAGGTTACTGAAGTAACCGTCAAGAGCAAAGAGCAGATGGCCAACGATGCCCTCGATATCCGGAAACTACAGGGGACTGTAGCCACATTGGCTCAACAAAAACGTGAAAGGAATGACGAAAACTTTGAGATTGCCGATGGCGCCGTTCGCTGGGTCAACCAAGCGACCGGCCTCGTCTGGATCGATGTCGGCAAGGCCGATGGCTTACAACCGAAGACGACGTTCAAGGTCTATGGAGTTGATGAAAATGACGCGCACGTCGCGCCGTCGAAGGGTAGCATCGAGGTTATGCGGCTGCTAGAGAACGGCACGATGGCCGAAGCGCGTGTAACGAGCGATACGTTGACCAACCCCATCTTGCCGGGCGACAAGATTTACACGCCTCTTTGGCACCGGGGCCGTCACGAACGGTTTGCCTTGGTCGGATTGATCGATATCGATGGAGATGGCCGAAGTGATCTAAAACAGGTGCAAGACATTATCAAGAATAGTGGGGGGGTGATCGATGCCGTAATGCTCGACGACGGCAAGGTGACGGGATCGATGTCGGTCCACACGCGATTCCTTGTCCAGGGCGAGCAGCCAAGTGTCGCTACGACCGGTAACGGCGCATCCATCGACCGAGCGATCAACAGTTATTCGAATATGATTGATGACGCGCGAAACCTCGGCATAACCCCGATCTCGGTCGCCAAATTTTTGGACCATATCGGATGGCAGCCGGAAGACCGCTCGGGGCATTCAGGGACCGGCACCACGTCGTCCGGCTTCCGAGAGCGCCGTCCGTCACGGATCACGTTCTAGTGCGAGTCGCACACGTGCAGCGAGCAGCTAGCCGGTGCCCGCGGTCATATCAGGTATGGCAATAGGGTTGGCGGCATCGACCGACAGGCCCGTGGGTGGCAGACTCGTCGGCGCCGCCGTCGCGGACAGTTTACGCTGCGGACTGCCGCCAGAGGCCGCCTGTTTGAGTTGGGCAAACAGCCGGTTCCGTAGTGCCGTAATGGCGGGCCCATCTTTTTGAAGCTTTGGACTGAGACTCGCCAGATCGAATCGCGCCAGATCGACAAACAGTTGGCCTGGCTGACTTAGTCGGTGCCACCGTGCCAAACGGCGAAAGAGTCGGCGGCCTGGGCGGTCGATACCATGAGCTTTCATCAGAGCGCGGAACAGTGCGCCCGGGCTGCTAAACGATCGTCCGTCCTCGCGGCTAGCCACGAACCGGGAGAGAATCACCGCGCCCAGAATTAGAATGACAAAGACAAAAGCTATCGTGAGCACGTCACCTGTATCGACTCGGGCCCTGCGGCCGCGCAGTCCGCTACCCATGGCCCGAAATCGAGAGACTCTGGCTAGGAGGACAAGGTTTTCAAATCCGTGCATCACGGCAATGTTCCCTCGGGGTCGTTCGGTGGGTTGTTGGCGACGACCGCCCGGAGCGAGTCGAGCCGACGCAGGCTTTCCGTTGCGGCTTCTTGGACGGCGACGCTCTGGTCATCCAAAGCGTCAGTAAGCGCTGCCCGCACAGCCGGAGATTCGTGTTCTCCAAGGGCCAGGGCCGCTTCGTGGCATACCATATGATCTTCGTCACTGAGCAGCTCAATGAGTTGGCTTTCAAATCGGGCGACCAGACTCATGGCCACCGATACGCCAATGGCCCGTAAGCGTCGTGTGCGGGAACGGGCCTTCATTTCCTCGGCCAACGCGGGCACCGATTGGGCATCGACCTTCAACACCAAACGTCCTGTTGCTGCGAGCGAAGCGTCATCGAGCACTTCAAACGACCGCAGGAATCGGTCGAAGCGAAAATCGCTGAGTGACGTCCTGGCAGCCTGCTGAACAACTTCATGAGGACTGTCGAGCGAGGCGATCGTGCGGGACATGGCATTAGGAATCCCTCGCTGTCGCAGTTGTGCCAGCGCGGTCGCCTGAACCTGCGGGTCGGCGTCGTCGAGCGCCTGAACGACCAATTGGTTGGCTTGATCACCATTGTAATGGGGCAACGCGGCCACGGCGGCTCGCCGCCCTTCGACATGACCGTTGACGGCGAGGTATCGAATGACTTCAAAGACGTCGAGTCGTTTCATGCCAGACACCAGCGCCATGACCACGGCACTGTGCTGCGCGGCGCCGTCGAAACGGTCAAGAAGCGACAGGTCGTCTCGCAACCAAGTGATCGACTCGACAGTGGGCGGCTCGCTCAGAGGGCTCATACCCGATCTTGCGAAGCAGGTGTCTGAGAAAGCGACGGTCTGTTCGGCGTGCCAGTACGCCCATTGCCGCAGCCTGTGCTTTGGCATCTTCGAGAAAACTTAAAAGCAAACGATTAATACCGCTCCGCTCGCTCTGTTTCAGAACATCAACAGCGGCCAGATAGACCGGATGGTACGGGTCGCAGAGGACTCGTTTCAG
>Ga0310120_10002759_pt1 | contig 12675 bp, 6 predicted proteins | sample CB27_AW_983_MG_FD_203506 | JGI IMG/M metagenome (GOLD analysis project Ga0310120, IMG submission 203506) | Marine microbial communities from Western Arctic Ocean, Canada - CB27_AW_983 | ecosystem: Environmental > Aquatic > Marine > Oceanic | place: Canada: Western Arctic Ocean | collected... | reverse complement strand
GCAAGAGTTGCGGGCTGCCACCACGCTGGTCAAGCACTTTACGCACCTCTTGCCCCGCTCTCCTAATCCCGAATCCGCTTTGCTTCATTTTCGCCATTTCATTGCGCAGTTGATGGAACGTCCGAGCTGGTTGCAGGAACTTGCCACGCTGGAGCGCCCGCGCGTTCTGGACGCGCTCGCCCGGTTGTTGGGCGTAAGCGATTTTCTCTGGGAGGATTTCCTGCGAATGCAGTACGACAACCTGCTGCCGGTGGTGCGCGATGTGGATGCTCTGAGGGGCGCGAAATCGCGGCAGCAGCTCTGGGATGATCTGGGTGATGGCATGCGCGCTGCGCATGGATTTGACTCCAAACGGAATGTCCTGAACGCTTTCAAAGACCGCGCTATGTTCCGTATAGATATGCGGCACATACAGGGCGTGATAAAGGAGTTCGGCCAATTTTCGGCTGAGCTTTCCGACCTAGCGGAAGTGGTTGTTCAGGCCGCACATGACCTGTGCTGGAGCGAATTGCAGCCGCGCTACGGCCAGCCGCTACTTACGAATGGCAATCCCTGTCTGCTGAGCGTGTGTGCTCTGGGAAAGCTTGGCGGGCGCGAGATTGGTTTCGCCTCCGATATTGAGTTAATTTTCGTCTATGCGGGCAACGGTCAGAGCAAAGGTCCGGAGGCGATTTCCACCCCCGAGTTTTACGAGCTTTTTGTGCAGCGTTTCGTTAACACGATTCGGGCAAAGCGAGAGGGCGTCTTTGAGGTGGATCTGCAATTGCGGCCGTATGGCAGCGGTGGAAGCATGGCGGTCATGCTGCGTGCGTTTGAGAGCTATTTCGCTCCGGATGGACCCGCGTGGGATTACGAGCGCCAGGCGCTGCTGCGCTTGCGCCCGATTGCTGGAGACGCCGACTTAGGCAATCGGCTGCTGAATCTACGAGATGAATACATACATAATGCTGGTGCCTCGTTTGATGTCTCCGCGATGCGCGCCATGCGAGAGCGCCAGCGTAGGCATCTGGTGACTGCAGGGACTTTTAATGCCAAGTTCAGCGCAGGTGGAGTGGTGGACGTGGAGTATCTTGTGCAAGCGCTGCAGATTAACCATGGTCGTAGTTATCCCGGTTTGCGGCACGCAAACACGCGCGAAGCCATGCGGGCTCTCCGCGCGGCTGGAGTGCTTGCGGATGGGGATTTCCAGCGCCTGCGCGCCGCGCTTCAGTTTTTGCGCTTGCTAATCAATGCGCTCCGCATGGTGCGCGGGAACGCGCGCGACCTGACCGTTCCGCTCGCCGGAAGCGAGGAATTCGCTTTTCTCGCGCGACGCTTGCGTTATCATAGCAATGTGGAAACACTAGCGAGCGACCTGGCCCAGCATTCGGAGAACGTACGCGAAATCAACAAGCGGATGTTGGGTTAGGGGATGTGGCTACTGGGACGTGGAAGCAATTGCCCCCACGCCCCAACCGTGTTTATGCGTCGTAGTACAACGTGAACTCGTGTGGATGCGTTCGCAGCCGTACTGGGTCAACCTCGTTTTCGCGTTTGTAGCCGATGTATGTTTCTATCAAATCAGGGGTGAATACGTCGCCTTTGAGCAAAAACTCATGGTCAGCCTCGAACTCATTTAGTACCGCGGCCAGTGAGGAGGGCACCTGCGGAATCTGAGCCAACTCCTCTGGCGGCAACTCGTACAGATCCTTATCCATTGGATCCCCGGGATCAATACGGTTCTGAATTCCGTCCAGGCCGGCCATAAGCAACCCAGCGCAGGCTAGATAGGGGTTGCACGTAGGGTCGGGGGCGCGGAACTCAATCCGTTTTGCCTTCTCGCTCTTTGAATAGACCGGAATGCGGCAGATTGCCGAGCGGTTGCGCTGGGAGTATGCCAGGTTGACCGGGGCCTCGAATCCGGGCACCAGCCTCCGGTAAGAGTTGGTAGTGGGAGCGGCTAGAGCAAGCAGGGATGGGCCGTGCTTAAGTAGTCCGCCGATGTAATAACGTGCGGTCTCGGAAAGACCAGCGTAACCGGCTTCATCGAAGAAAATGTTGCTGCCGTCTTTCCATAGGCTCTGGTGCATGTGCATGCCGCTGCCGTTGTCATCGAAAAGCGGCTTGGGCATGAAGGTGGCTGTGAAGCCGTGCCTTCGGGCCACGTTTTTTATCAGGTATTTATACTTGAGCAGGTTGTCGGCTGTGTTCAGTAAGGTGTCATATCGGAGGTCGATTTCGCTCTGTCCGGCGGTGGCAACCTCGTGGTGGTGTACCTCTACCGGTACCCCTGCTTGCTCAAGCGTGAGCAGCATGTCACTGCGCACGTCCTGCATAGTGTCGGTAGGAGGACATGGGAAGTAGCCGCGCTTAGGGGGAATCTGCGCGCCCTGGTTAGGGCCTAGATCCTCGCCGCTGTTCCACCAGGCTTCCCGGCTGTTCACTGCATAGAATGAAGAGTAGGGCGTGCTTTCGTAGCGCACGTCATCGAAGATGAAGAACTCCGCCTCTGGGCCCCAGTAGCTGAGATCAGCTATGCCGGTTTGTTTCATGTAAGCGACCGCTTTCTTAGCCACATAGCGCGGGTCGCGTGTGTATGGCTGCAGGGTGATGGGGTCATAGATATCACAGATGATGGCGAGCGTAGGTACCTCCAGCACCGGGTCCATGAACGCTGTACTCGCGTCTGGAATCAGCAGCATGTCGGATTCGTGAATTTCTTGGAAGCCTCGAACCGAGGAGCCATCGAAGCCGATGCCATCATCAAATTTCTCCAGGGTGAACTCGCGCGCGGGAATGCTGAAGTGCTGCCATATTCCGAACAGATCGGTAAAGCGGATGTCTACGATCTTAGCGCCGCCCGCGCTTGCGGCGGCAATGGCTTCCTGCGGAGTCTGAAGGCTGGTTTTCATGGTTTCATCGCTCCTTTTTTGTGTCTCTCCTAGTTGTTGTTAACGAAAGCCGCCTTCGTGCAGAAATAACTTCGCGTCGAAGGCGTCTTGGCCCTACGGAGATTGTCTTTTATTATGTTAAGGCAGTGTATACCACGTTGGCATGATCTTGTCAAGCATTGTTTAGCATTGGCTGGGACGGTGCGTTTGTATTACTCACGGCAAGTCGGATGCACCCATTAGATAGCGATCGCATTCGCGGGCTGCACCGCGGCCTTCGTTAATTGCCCAGACAACGAGGCTTTGGCCTCGGCGCATGTCTCCTGCTGCGAATACTCCTTCGACGCTTGTGGAGTACTTACCGTAGTCAGCCTTGACGTTTGAGCGATCGTCACGGTCCAGTTTTAGTTGTTCGACGATGGTGTCTTCGGGGCCGAGGAAACCCATCGCCAGCAGGACGAGCTCACACTGCCAGACCCGTTCAGTTCCTTCTTTCTTGACCGGCACCGGGCGCCGGCTGCTGAAATCCCAATTGATCTCGACCGTGTGGACCTCCTTGACGTTACAGTGCTCATCGCCGATGAATTTTTCGGTCGTAATGACGTAGCTGCGTGGATCGACGCCGAAACGGGCTTTGGCCTCTTCTTGCCCATAGTCCAGTCTAATAATCTTGCGCCATTCGGGCCATGGATTGTCAGGATCTCTCTCGTCAGGTGGTCTGGGAAGAATCTCAAACTGATTGAGTGTCTTGCAGCCGTGCCGCATGGCAGTGGCGACGCAATCTGTGCCGGTGTCGCCACCGCCGATGACGATCACGTGCTTGTCTTTGGCTGAAAGGTAATTACCGTCTTGGTGACCGGAGTCTAGGAGGCTCTTGGTGTTCTGGAGCAGGAATGGAACGGCTTGGTGGATGCCGCCTAGACCGCGGCCCGCAATAGGTAAGTCTCGTGGTTTGGTGGCGCCACAGCAAAGGACGATGGCATCGAATTCTTGGCGCAGTTGCGTGGCCGGGACTCTGTCGCCTATGGATGTATTGGTCACAAAGGTGATGCCTTCTTCAGCCATAACGTCGACGCGGCGTTGGACGACCTCTTTGTCCAGCTTCATGTTTGGGATGCCGTACATGAGCAAGCCGCCAATTCGGTCATCGCGTTCGTACACCATTATGGTGTGCCCAGCCTGGTTGAGCTGCGCCGCACAGGAAAGTCCGGCGGGTCCTGAACCAACCACGGCGACTTTCTTGCCGGTTCGTGTTTCCGGTGGCGCAGCCTTAATCCAGCCTTCTTCCCAGCCTTTGTCCGCGATTGAACATTCATTGTGCTTAATAGTGACTGGTGGTTCTATGATGCCCAGAACGCAGGAATCCTCGCAGGGCGCGGGGCAGACGCGTCCGGTGAATTCCGGAAAGTTGTTCGTCTTGTGCAGCCGCACGAGGGCTTCTTTCCAGAGGCCTTGATAGATCAGGTCATTCCATTCTGGAATCAGATTGTTTACTGGACAACCGGTGGTCGTTCCGCCAATCAACTCTCCGGAGTGACAAAAAGGAACTCCGCAATCCATACATCGGCCACCTTGCTCCTGCAGTTGCGATGTTGGGAAGCTATCGTGGAACTCTTTCCAGTCCTGAGTTCGCTCTAGCGGTGCGCGATCGGCTGGTAGTGCCCGCTGATATTCCATGAATCCCGTGGGTTTACCCATTAGTGTTTCTTTAAGTGCTGCTGTTCCTGTGGAGTTGTTGCGTGTGCCGATTGCATGTGAGTTAGACAGACTTTGTCATTACCTAGCATGGCTAGCTGGTGATACAATGAACTCAGGACATCCACGTTTGATGTTTTCCTATCAGTTCCCGCTGACGCGGGCCAAGTCGTTCTTATTCTCTTCAAAGGCCATCATGATGGCGTCATCACCACTAATGCCGGCTTTCTCAGCATGCTTTATGGCGTATAGCATTCGGCTATAATCCTTCGGGAAGACTTTGACGAATTTTGGAACCATCTGTTCCCAAAGTGCCAGTACTCTCCACGCTCGCTCGCTCCGCGTGTAGTCGGCGTGACGGCGGATCATAGCTTCGATTTCTTCAACTTCTTCTTTTTCTTCGAGTGGAATGAGATCCACAGTTTCACGATTGCAGCGCGTGCTGAAATCTCCGTTTTCATCGAGCACATAGGCAATGCCTCCGGACATCCCGGCTGCGAAATTTCGCCCTGTGGAGTCCAGAATGACTGCCCTTCCCCCTGTCATATACTCGCATCCGTGATCGCCCACGGATTCAACAACTGTGCGGACCCCGCTGTTGCGTACGCAGAAGCGTTCACCAGCCATCCCTCCGATGTAGGCTTCCCCACTTGTTGCTCCGTAAAAAGCCACGTTGCCGACGATCATGTTCTCTGAAGGCGAAAAGGTTGATCCTTCTGGCGGGTAGAGGATAACTTTGCCTCCAGAGAGGCCTTTTCCGAAATAGTCGTTGGCATCGCCTTCTAGTTCTAGAGTGACACCCGGTGGAATGAAAGCGCCGAAGCTTTGGCCAGCTGAGCCTTTGAAATGGAGATGGATAGTGTCCTCGGGGAGCCCTTCCGGCCCATGCCTCCGCGTGACGTCGCTGCCGATAATTGTTCCAACCACGCGATTAACGTTCCTTATGGGCAACGTGGCGCGGACTTTTTCACGCCGCTCAAGAGCCGGTTTGCACAGGTCGAGAAGCACTTTGTTGTCAAGTGCATTCTCAAGATTGTGATCCTGCGGGATCTGGCAGTAACGGCCGATCTCCGGTCCGATATCCGGCTGATACAAAATATTTGAGTAGTCCAGCCCCTTGGCCTTGTAGTGGTCAACAACCTTCTTGACGATCAGCCTGTCCGTGCGACCAACCATCTCATTGATGGTACGGAAGCCGAGCTGTGCCATAATCTCCCGCATCTCCTGCGCGATGAAATTCATGAAGTTGACCACATGTTCAGGTTTGCCTCTGAACTTCTTGCGAAGCTCCGGATTCTGCGTCGCCACGCCAACCGGACACGTGTCTAGGTGACAGACGCGCATTTGAATGCATCCCATCGATACGAGTGCAGTCGTGGCAAAACCGAATTCCTCCGCGCCTAGCAGTGTAGCGATTACAACATCTTTCCCGGTCTTCAATTGGCCGTCTGTCTCGACAATGATGCGACTTCGAAGATTGTTCAGGACTAAGGTCTGGTGTGTCTCTGCAACGCCAAGTTCCCAAGGAAGACCTGCGTGCTTGATACTGGTCTGGGGCGATGCGCCGGTCCCGCCGTCGTGCCCGCTGATGAGGACCACGTCTGCGTGTCCCTTGGCGACTCCAGCGGCGATCGTGCCAACGCCCACTTCCGCTACCAGCTTAACACTGATGCGTGCGTGGTGGTTGGCGTTTTTTAGGTCATGGATGAGCTGTGCCAGGTCCTCGATTGAATAGATGTCGTGGTGAGGTGGGGGCGAAATTAAGCCAACTCCAGGCGTAGATAAACGTACTTTGGCGATCCATGGATAGACTTTGCGGCCTGGAAGCTCACCACCTTCGCCGGGCTTGGCGCCCTGGGCTATCTTAATTTGAATTTCCTTGGCTTGCGTCAGGTAATGGCTAGTCACACCGAAACGGCCTGAGGCAACCTGCTTGATGGCGCTGTTCTTCGAATCTCCGTTGGTCTCAGGCGTGTATCGAGCGGGGTCCTCGCCGCCTTCGCCGGTATTGCTCTTGCCGCCGATGCGGTTCATGGCAATAGCGAGAGTCTCATGGGCTTCTTTGCTTATGGAGCCGAACGACATGGCACCGGTCTTGAAACGCCTGATTATCTCTTCGGAGGATTCAACTTCTTCCAGAGGAATGGGGTTTGCATTGGTGTTGAAATCCAGCAGACCTCGTAAAGTGGCGAGACGTCTTGACTGGTCGTTGACCATGTCGCTGTATTCTTTGAAAACATCATAATTTTCGGTCCGGCAGGCTTTCTGGAGTGTGTGAATCGTCTGCGGATTGAACAGGTGCAGCTCACCTTCCTTTCGGTATTGATACTGCCCAAAGGCTTCGAGGGTGCTGCCGTTAACCGGAATTTTCGGATATGCCTTTGAGTGCTGTTTGAGTACTTCTTCGGCAATGTCCTCTATGCCAATGCCTTCGACTCTCGATGCGGTCCAAGTGAAATACTTGTTGATGACTTCGTGGTTCAGGCCTATGGCCTCAAAGATCTGCGCGCCGCAGTAGGATGCGATGGTAGAGATGCCCATTTTGGACATGACTTTCACGATTCCCTTGACTACGGCTTTAATGTAATTGCCGATCGCTGTTTCGTCGCCCGTATTTTTGAGCATCCCCTCACGGATCATGTCCTTCAACGTTTCATAGGCGAGGTAAGGGTTGATGGCTTGGATGCCATAGCCGATGAGCAAACAGAAGTGATGAACTTCGCGGGGATCTCCGGATTCGAGAACGAGCCCAACCTTAGTACGAGTGCCTTGGCGAATCAGATGGTGGTGCAGTCCTGCAGATGCAAGTAAAGCAGGGATAGGCGCATTTTCTGCGTTGCAATCCCGATCTGAGAGGATGAGGATGTTTGCACCATCCTCGATGGCCTGGTCAGCAGCTCCGAAAAGGTCGTCTATGCCTTTTTCAAGTCCGGCTCGGCCGTCGCTGACCTTGAACAGTATCGGTAAAGTGACTGATTGAAATCCGTTGCAATCCAGACTCTTCAGATTGGTGAGCTCTTGATTCTTGAGAATCGGGATCTGCAATCGGATCTGATGGCAGCTCTCCGGTGTAGGTTTTAGGAGATTGCGCTCTGGGCCAAGCGTAGTCTGAGTTGAGGTGATTAACTCCTCACGAATTGGGTCGATGGGTGGATTCGTGACCTGTGCAAAAAGTTGCTTGAAGTAGTTGTAGAGCGTCTGGGGTTTGTCGGAGAGGACGGCGAGGGGAGTATCCGTTCCCATCGAACCAATGGGCTGGATGGCGTTCATGGCCATTGGGCCGATATTGATGCGTAGATCCTCGTAGTTGTAGCCGAACATCTGTTGTAGCTTGACCGTCTGCTGGTGGTTGTTTTCATCTTCTTTGTGGGTTGCATCCGGAATCTCTTCTAAGTCCAGAAGGTTTTCGTCGAGCCATTTGCGGTAAGGGTGCTCGGATGCCACTTTTTGCTTCAGTTCCTCGTCGCTGATAATGCGGCCCTCTTCCGTATCGACCAGAAACATGCGGCCAGGCTGGAGGCGGCCTTTAGTGAGGACCCGTTGGGGCTCTACTTCTAGTACGCCGACTTCAGAGGCCATGATTACCATGTCGTCTTTGGTCACGTAATAACGGGATGGCCGCAAACCGTTGCGGTCGAGGACCGCACCGATGCGGGTGCCATCCGTGAAGGCTATTGATGCCGGGCCGTCCCACGGCTCCATCAAGCAGGAGTGATATTCGTAGAAGGCTCGCTTGGTATCGTCCATACTATCGTGGTTTTCCCACGGCTCCGGAATCATCATCATCATCGCATGGGGGATTGAGCGTCCGGCGAGGTACAAGAATTCCAGGCAGTTGTCAAACTTAGCCGAATCACTGCCATCTTCTAGGATGATGGGGAACACTTGTTGAAGATCCTCACCGAAAAGTTCCGAGGCTAGAAGCGCCTGCCTGGCGATCATCCAGTTTTCGTTCCCTCTGAGCGTATTGATTTCGCCGTTGTGCATCAGGTAACGGTAAGGGTGGGAACGATCCCAACTCGGAAAGGTGTTGGTGCTGAAACGGGAATGAACAAGGGCGAGTGCGGATTCGAAGCGTTTGTCGGAAAGGTCGGGATAGAAATCCTCTACTTGATCCGGAGTGAGCATGCCTTTATAGACGATCGTCCTGTAGGACAGGCTGGATACGTAAAAAAACTCACTGCCAGGCACGCTGCTGCGGCGGAGCGCATTGTCGACCCGTCTGCGGATCAGAAATAGTTTTCGTTCGAAAGACAAGTCGTCATCGATAGCTGGATCCCTACGGATAAAAACCTGTCGGATGACCGGTTCGAAGGACTTTGCCGTATTGCCAAGACGGAAGTTGTCCGTTGGTACCCCACGCCATCCGAGTACCGTCTGTCCTTCTTCCTCTATGAGCCTGTTGAACGTCTGTTCCTGTGCATCGCGCTCGTCCCGATCAGGAGACATGAAAACCATGCCAACTCCGTATTGTCCGGGGTCGGGCAGTTCTATATCTAGTCCCTGGCATGCGTGCTGCAGAAATTTGTGAGGCATTTGCAGCAATATACCTGCTCCGTCACCCGTGTTGTCTTCACAGCCGCAGGCCCCGCGGTGGTCAAGATTCAACAGCACGGTGAGAGCCTGTTGCACGATCTCGCAAGACTTTTCGCCCTTAATGTTGACGACAAATCCAATGCCACAGGCATCGTGCTCGAATGTTGGATCGTAGAGACCTTGTTTGGGAGGAAGCCCTGGCTTCTTCATGCTCTGCCTTTCTATGCGTGTCATGTCGTCATTTTTCGCTCTTTGGGACACTTTCCCTGATGACTAGGTCGGGCACCAAGGTGGTCCACCGCAACTCGAGATTGTAAATCTGCAATCGGCTGTGTTGTGCTCATCTCCTGTGCACGAGTGTCGGCAAAGAAGAATGGCCGACGTTCCCAGAACATTGTCAGGCAGTACCGGCATTGAGATCTCGGTTGAAACGTTTTACTGATTGTTCTTGAATTCCTAAACTCGGCGGAACATGGGAACGACAGAGAATATGGTCTGCGCTTTGGGATGTCAATCCAGTCGCGCAGGCGCGCGCATTCCCTTTCTCTGACCGTACGCATTTCATCCAGTTCGGGGTTCAGGTACGGCCGAAGTCCTTGGTGACGGCCGACCACAAAGCCGATGCCGCACTGACCGTGCTCAATGGGGGTTTCCTGGGGGTAGTTCTCTCCCGAGAAGGTGGTTAGTGCTCACTATTCTTCCTGCGATGTTACCGGAGCAATCAATTCATAGGCATTTCCTATGTGCTACGGACACAGTGCTGGAACCCATTTTATCATATTAGTCTCACTTACTACCGCGGTTTCGCATGCGGTAGAATAACACCCAACGTAACATGGTTCTCCCTGTGTTGATGGCCAACGCGCTGCTATTTGACTTCCACAACGGGTCTCACGATAGCGCCTACCTGGTGGCGACGATGATTGCCTCGTGCTCGGTATCACCTCGGCGTGCTCTGGCGCTCTCAGCCGTAGTCGAATTCACAGGGCCGTTTCTGGAACGTATGGCCTCGCTGCTGACTGATGCAGCCGCTGAGATATCCAACGGAGTACTGCGCCTGCAGGATAATCCCAGCGTGGCATAACGAACACACCATGCGCGCTAAAGCGCTGGAAAACCGCGTGGAACGGGTCTACAGTGAAGCCATCGCAGACCTGTTCAGCGGGCCACGGGACGATGATCATTTGGTGGAAATGCTCAGGCTGCGCGAGATTACCGCCATATTTCCAAAGTGGCCGACCGGGGTGACGAAGCCGAGAACGTTATAGTTGATATCGTGGTGAAGAAGGTTTGAGGGTGTGGCGGATCAGGCTGCGGAGTTCAGCACATCTGCCAGACGGGCCACGCCTGCCTGCAGCTGAACGGGGTCGAGCGCGCAAAAGGGCAGACGCAGGAAACGTTCCCCGCCACCATCGGCGAAAAACCCGCGCCCATCGGACAATTTCAAATTGACCTTGGCCGCGTGCACGCGCACCTCCGTAGTGGTAAAGCCCTCTGGCAGAGTGAGCGAGAGGAAGAAGCCTCCGTCCGGGCGGGTGGGCTCTGCGTCCGGCACGTATTCTTCTAGGGCTGTCAGGATGGCTTCCAGTCGGGGAGCGTAGAGAGTTTTTAGCTTTTCAATTTGCGGCTGCAGATGGCCGCCGCGGCAGAATTCGTATACGCTTCCGTGTGCAAGTAGACCGGGCGTAATGTAGCTGTTCTCCGCTTCTCTGGCGATTTCGCCGATCAATTTATGCGGCCCGATCACATAACCCATTCGCGGTCCCGGCCCAATTAATTTGCTGAAGGATGAAAGCTGCAGCACTTTCTCGGGCGCCAATTCGCGCAGGGCGGGCTGCGAATCGCCGCGGTAACGCAACTCGCGGTAGGGGGAATCCTCCAGCAGCAAGAAGCCGTGCTCGCGGGCGAGTGCTACCATATGACCCCTCTTCTCGCCAGAGCAGGTGGCCCCGGACGGATTCTGGAAATCGGGGATGACGTAAAAGAAGCGCGGTTGGTTCTTCCGCAGCGCGGCCTCCAACATGGCCATATCGGGCCCGTCGGACTGCAGCGGAATAGAGACAATATCGGCTCCGTGCTTGCGCAAGATGGTGATGGTGCGGTCGTATGTGGGCGCTTCGACAAAAACGGTGCGCTCATCAGCCTGCAGTAACAGGGCGCAGATGAACTCGATAATCTGCAACGATCCGTTCGAGCATAGCACGTTCTCCACCTCCGCGCCGTGCCACTCTGCGAGCCACTCGCGAAGGGGCTGGAAGCCGAACGCCGATCCGTATTGCAGGATCGTGTCTCCGTGCGCGCGGATGGCATCCCGGGCAGCCGTGGCCATCTCCTCCTTTGGAAACGATTCTGTCGCAGGCACGCCGCGTGTGAAGACGATCGCTTCTGGTGCACTCATATGCGGTTCTCGTTACTCAGAATACAGCTGCGCGTGCAGCGCGCGCAGGCCCAGCGTATAAGATGCGGCGCCAAATCCGGAAATAGTACCCACGCAGACCGGGGCCAGCAGCGATTCGTGCCGGAAGGATTCACGTGCGTGAATGTTGGAGAGATGCACCTCCACCACTGGAAGTTCGACTGCGGCGATGGCGTCGCGCAACGCCACGGAGGTATGAGCGAACGCGCCCGGGTTGAAGACTACCCCGTTGGCCCACTCGCTCGCGGCGTGCAGCGCCTCGATGAGCGCCCCCTCGCTGTTGGATTGCAGCACGCGCGTCTCCATATCCAGCTCGGATGCCAGAGCGGTCATCCTGGTGTTGATCTCTTCCAATGTCTCGGTGCCGTAAACCTCCGGCTCACGCGCGCCGAGTAGGTTCATGTTTGGGCCGTGTAAAACAAGGATTCTTGATATCATGATGCCTGCCTGTTTGCGCTCACGTTACGGTTTCCGCAATCACTGCTTCGAGCAATGCTTCTTCCGCCGTCAGGCCGTATTCTACCGCACCGATGGCGGTTGGCAAGGCGAAGGTGAGTTCGCCGGCGCGTTTCTTTTTGTCGCTGCCCATCAGTGTGCGGATGCGCTGTGGAGGCAGTTCGGGGCAACAGGTGGGCAGCCCAATTATCTGCAGCTTGGCGGCAACTCGCTCGGATATCCCCGCAGTCACCAGACCGATGCGCTCGGCAAGCCGTGTCTCGGCCAGCAGCCCGATGGCGATAGCTTCGCCGTGGCGCAGCCGGAAATCGCTGGCAGCCTCGATTCCGTGGCCGATAGTGTGGCCCAAATTGAGCTTAGCGCGCTCGCCTTTTTCATACGGGTCGCGCTGTACGATTTCGATTTTCACCACCATAGCGCGCTGCAACAGATCTCTCGAGAGTGGCATCGCCGCCGGGCCGAGCGCGTCGAAAAGCTCTGCGTCGGCGATGAGGCCGTGCTTGAGCACCTCCGCCATGCCGGATATGTATTCTTCAGGCGGCAGGGTTTCCAGCAGCTCAGGGTCTGCCAGCACAAGCGCGGGCGGGTGAAAAGCGCCTACAAGGTTCTTCCCATGTGGAAGGTTAACCCCCACTTTTCCGCCGATGCTAGCATCCACCATGGCCAACAGGGTAGTAGGTATGTTCACCCACCGCACGCCGC
>Ga0310120_10002758_pt1 | contig 12676 bp, 11 predicted proteins | sample CB27_AW_983_MG_FD_203506 | JGI IMG/M metagenome (GOLD analysis project Ga0310120, IMG submission 203506) | Marine microbial communities from Western Arctic Ocean, Canada - CB27_AW_983 | ecosystem: Environmental > Aquatic > Marine > Oceanic | place: Canada: Western Arctic Ocean | collected... | reverse complement strand
GACGGGTGGTCTGAAGGCCTCCTTGTTTTTGATCTCTGGGGCGGCGACGGCGCGATCTATTGTGGTGCGGGGGGAGGGGTGCTCATCGATGCGGGCGCAGAGGATCAATTCCGACGCGTGATCGTGTCGGCGCTCCGGAGCGAGGATCTGAATCCACGTTCCCTGGTGCTGACCCATCCCGACGGTGGGCATGTGGGGGGATTGGGGCCGGCGCTTGAGCGCTATGAGGTGCGTCAAATTCTCCTTCCGGTGGAGGAAGCCAGTAGCCCCTCTTTTCGAAAATTGCTCAAACTGGCCGCGGAACGGGAATGTTGGGTGGGGAAGGGAATCGCGCAGAAGCGTTATCCGCTCAGTGAGGAGGTCACTCTCGAGGTCTTGAGGGTCGCGGAGGAGGGCGGCCGGGCCGATGACCGATGCATGGTGATGCGCCTCCACTGGCATGGCTGGCGAATCCTCATCACGGGTGATGCAGGGTTTCAAACCGAGAAGGAACTCCTGGAGAGCGGGCTCGATCTCCAGAGTGACATCTGGATCATGGGCCGCCATCGATCTGACTACACGGGCACGATCGAATTTGTGCAGGCGGTTTCCCCAAAGATCATCGTGGCCGGAGAGGAGAGCTATCCTCAGGAGGAGCGCATCCCGGACTGGTGGGCCGCCGCGATTGCGAAGGAAGGGGTCGAGCTATGGCGACAATCGGAAACGGGGGCGGTCATGATGGAGTTTTCTGAAGACAAGCTCGAGTTGCGCAGCTTCCTCCCCCGCGGTCCACGACGACGCTTGGCGCGTTGAATTCGAAGAGACCCCACCCCAGGAGCTCCTAGGCGCGCGCCGGTTTTTGCACCCGCAAGTGGAACACCGTCCGCCCTTCCGCCCGCCATCGCCGTTCAAAATCGGTCTGAGGATAGAAAAAGGCGTCCTCTGGCCAGTCGAGGGGCAGGAAGCGCCCAAACATCGTCAGTTCCACCTTGGCCCACTCAAAGTATTCCTCGTGATCAGTCTTGAAGAGAAACTCTCCTCCGGGGACGAGGATCGTGTCCAGGGCGCTCAGAAATTCCTGTTGCACGAGGCGTCGCCGGTGATGCTTGGCTTTGGGCCAGGGATCCGGAAAAAGGAGGTGGAGGCGGCTCACTGAGGCGTGGGGAAGAAGCCACTCCACCGTGTATCGGGCTTCCAGGCGCAGAACGCGGAGATTTTCCAGCTTCGCCTTGGTGGCTCGGCGGCAGACTTTGCGAACTCGTCCCAGGAGCCGCTCCACCGCGAGGAAATTGCGCTCGGGAAACTGACGGGCCATTTCCAGGGCAAAACTTCCGTCTCCGCAGCCGAGATCGACCTCGAGCGGAGAACAGCCTGTGAGCAACTCGGTCGTGAGCAGTCGTCGAAAGTAGTCTTTAGGCAGTAATTCCCCGGGTTCTGCCGCACGCGGAGTCTGGCTCACGGGCGGAAGCTAGGCGTGATCGAGCGCGACCCAAAGCGGAAAGATGGCCCCCTCAGGCGAAAGTCTCTCCCCGCCCGGGAAGCCTTGGCGCTTGACCCGCTTTCCGCCGCCCCCGACTCTACCTGCAACTCACCTCGGGCGCGCACAGTGGATCTTAAGGAAATCAAAAAAATTGTCGAACTCATGAATGAACATGGGCTCACGTTATTCCACCTGGAAAAGGAGGACTTTAATTTGAAATTGAAAAAGGGGGCCGATGCGGAAGACATCCGCGAGGCACTGGGAAGTCTTGTTGCTGCTCCGGCCGCTTCAGCCGGACCTGCCCCTCTTCCTGCCCCTGCGCAGGATTCGGCGCCCGCGGCTGAAGAACCGATCGACGCGGGTCGCAGCATTTCATCTCCCATGGTCGGAATCTACTACCGCAAACCCGCTCCTGATGCTGATGATTTCGTGGCGGTGGGAGACAAGGTGAGTGAAGGCGACATCCTCTGTATCATCGAGGCGATGAAGGTGATGAACGAAATCAAGGCCGAAACCAGCGGAACGATTACCGAGCTCTGTGTCGAGGGCTCCACGCCGGTGCAGTATGGCGATGTCCTCTTCCGACTGAAGTGATCTGATCGATCGGCCCCGGCAGATCATGGGACCCATCTCGCAGCACACGAATCGAATCACCCACTACCCTTCTCGATGTTTTCGAAAGTCCTTGTAGCCAATCGTGGCGAGATTGCTCTGCGCATCATCCGTGCGTGCCGTGAACTCGATGTCGAGTCGGTGGCGGTTTACTCCGAAGCCGATGTCGACTCCCTGCACGTGCAGCTCGCAGATGAAGCGGTGTGCATCGGTCCAGGCCCGAGCCGCGATAGTTATCTCAAGCCGGACCGCATCATCGCAGCGGCAGAAGTCACCGAGGCCGAGGCGATCCATCCGGGCTACGGATTCCTCTCGGAGAATGCGCGCTTCGCCGAGATTTGCGAAAGCTGCAAAATCAATTTTATCGGCCCTTCGGCGGAACTGATCCGCATGATGGGCGACAAGAACACCGCGCGCGCCACCGCCCGGAAGCATGGGGTGCCGGTCACCCCGGGAACTGATGGAGTGATGGCCAATGAGAAGGAGGCCCTGGTCGCTGCCCGCAAGATTGGGTTTCCCGTCATGATCAAGGCCACCGCCGGCGGAGGAGGGAAGGGCATGCGCCCTGCCATGGAAGAGAGTGAGTTCATCGCGCAGTTTCGTGTTGCCAGCATGGAAGCGCAGGCCATTTTCGAGAATGGAGACTGTTACCTCGAGAAACTTGTGCTCAACCCCCACCACGTTGAATTTCAGATTGTGGGGGACTCCCACGGGAATGTCGTGCATCTGGGCGAGCGCGATTGCTCCATGCAGCGCCGCAATCAGAAGATCATCGAGGAGTGCCCGAGCCCCCTGCTCACTCCCCAACTCCGGAAGTCGATGGGGGACGTCTCGGTTGAACTTGCCCGCAAGATAGGCTATCAAAATGCAGGAACGATCGAGTACCTCGTCGATGAGGGGGCGGAGAATTTCTACTTCATGGAAATGAACACGCGGATTCAAGTGGAGCACCCGATCACGGAAGAGGTGATGGGCTGCGAGCTCATCAAGGAGCAGATCCGCGTTGCTGCCGGTGAACCACTCTCCTCCCACGTCCGCGATGTGCGTCCCCGCGGTCACAGCATCGAGTGCCGCATCAATGCCGAGGATCCCTACAACGATTTTGCGCCGAGCCCGGGGACGATCGACATGTGGTACGCGCCGGGTGGGAAGGGTGTGCGAGTGGATACCCATGTCTACTCCGGCTACACCGTGCCCCCCTACTACGACTCGATGATTGCAAAGCTCATCGTCACCGCCGCGCGTCGCGATGTGGCCATCGCCCGCATGCGCCGGGCCCTCTCGGAATTCATCATTCGTGGAATCGAGACCACCATTCCATTCCAGCAGGCTGTCATCAATCACCCGGACTTCATCGCGGGGCAGTACGATATCGCTTGGGTAGGTCGCTACCTCAAGGAACGCAGTATGGAGGCTGAGGGCAGCCCTTGAGATCGTCCTCTGATAAGTTGAGTGCGGCCCGGCTCTACGGCATCGTGGATCTGAACTATCTTGCGGAAGAGGACCTCGAGGAGGCCACGGAGTCCCTTCTAGATGGGGGAGTCGATGTGCTCCAACTCCGTGCCAAGGGGCGCTTGCTCCCTGAAATTCTGAAGTGGGCCAGGATGCTCGGGCCCCTCTGTCGTGATGTCGGAGTTCCCTTCATCGTGAATGACTATGCCGACCTCGCGCGGGAGGCAGGAGCAGACGGGGTGCATCTTGGCCAGGATGATGGGCCCCTCGCTGCCGCCCGAGATGCTCTGCCTCCCGGGTTTATCATTGGACGCTCCACTCACAGCCCTGCCCAAGCCGCCGCCGCCGTGATCGAGGGCGCGGATTATATTGGATTTGGTCCGCTCTTTCCCACTCCGACCAAACCGGGCCGTCCGGCCATTGGATTGGAGAACATCTCTCAGGTGGAAGCGGGGGTCGGCTCGAAACTTCCGGTCTTTTGCATCGGGGGGATCAACTCCGGCAACCTTGGAGAAGTCATCGAAGCTGGCGCGCGCCGAGTCGTCATGGTCTCGGAACTCCTGCAAGCAAAGGACATCGTGGAGCGTTGTCGCGAGGTGAAAGATCTCCTGGAAGCCAATCCGGCGGGCTGAGCGCCCGCAGCGCGGGAAGAGGGCCTTCCCCCAGCCTCGCGCGCTCCGAGAAATCCTTCACGATGACGGGACCTGCCCGTGGCGGCGGTGCCGCCTGCTCATCGATTCTTGCGGAGAGCCCTTGCCCCCCATCCGTCCTCACCACATGGTCCGTCATGCCCGACCCATTGCCTGTATTGGTTGGCGGCTCGATCGCGATCGACAACGTCAAGACTCCCACTGCTGAAGCGAGCAATCTGCTGGGGGGATCCGCCTCATATGCCGCCCTCGCTGCCAGCTACTTCACCGATCCTGTTCACCTGGTGGGCATTATTGGGAACGATTATCCCCCGGAGCACCTCGCCATGTTGGAGAGCCACGGGGTGAAGCTCGAGGGTGTGGATCGTTCGGAGGGTGCTTCCTTCACCTGGAGTGGTGAGTATTTCCAAAATATGAATGACCGCACCACCCATCATGTCGCGGTCAATGTGCTCGAAGACTGGAAGGTGAGCCTGTCTCCGGAACTGGCCGAGGTGCCCCTCGTTGTGCTCGCCAACATGGCCCCCGGGAACCAACTCGAGTTCCTCGAGCAATGCAGCGCTCCCAAGCGCTTTGTGCTCGCGGACACGATGGACCTCTGGATCGGGATCGCCCGTGATTCGCTGGAACAAGTGATGAAGGAGATCGATCTCTTGGTGATCAACGAGACCGAGGCGCGCGAGTATACCGGTTCGACCAACCTGGTGGAAGCGGGGGCCATTCTGCGGGCGAAGGGCCCGAAGTTTGTCGTGATCAAGCTGGGTGAATTCGGCGCCATCCTCTTCGGTCCACCCGAAATCAACCACGGGCTCTTTCGTTGTGGGGCCTTCCCCTTGCGCGAAGTCGTTGATCCCACCGGAGCAGGCGATACCTTTCTCGGTGCGATGGCTGGCTACCTGGCATCCCTGAGGACCACCGATTACTCCTTCACCCAGATTCGCGATGCGATTGTTCGGGGCACGGTCATGGCTTCCTTCACCTGCGAAGCCTTCTCAACCCAGCGCATTCAAGTGCTCCCCGAAGAAGACCTGCTGGGTCGCCTCGAAATCTTCCGGGAAATGAGCTCTTGGTAGGAACAGCGGTGCGGGCTAATTCGAGCCTCAATTTATTCGAAAAACGGTCCAACCGGCCAAGGGATAACCCAAACCGAGGTGATTTAATCGACAAAGGGCCTTGTGTTCCGCTCGGCCCACTAAATCGTGACAAAATCTCCACCTGTAACCTATTAAGGTAGAGCGTGTTGCCCCCTGAACAATTAGTTCGGAACCTCGAACTTGTTTTTTCCCTCAGAACACAGAAAAAAATTGACCAGGTAGGCCTCCGGTAGATAGATTGCAGGTGGATTGCCTGCGGAACTACGAACAAAAAAAAACAAACGACCTTAAGAGTCACTCCAATAGCCATGAAAGCAACCATACTAAAGAAAGCGGCACTCGTTGTCGGCTCCCTCAGCTTCCTGGCCGGTTCAGCCTTCTCACAGACGGCAGTATCGGGCGCAGGCGGTTACACTACTCACAACCTCGCCATAGGGTTCAATCTGATTGGGATCAGTTTGCACAACCCGGTAGCTACCTCGGGTGCAATCGCTTCCGAAGCAGGTGATACCATCACGGTAGCGAGCCCGGCAGACCTTACCGCGATCCTCACGGACGCGACTGCCACCTACCTTGTCGAAATCCTTGACGGAGCCCAAGCTGGTGCCGTTGCCGAAATTTCAAATGTAACCGCAACCTCCTTTGACGTTGCTGGTGGATTGGGTGCTGGAACAGCAGCCTATCAAGTTCGCCCTGCCTCTACGCTCGCAAGCGTTTTCGGAACTGCCCTTGCTGCTGCAGGCGGCCCGTTCCCGGATGCCGCTACCGATCAGGTCTGGGTCGTCAATTCGGCCGCTGCCGGTGGTTTCAGCCAGTACTTCCGCAATAGCACGGGTGACTGGAAAGATGCTGCTTCCGCATTTGGTGCTTCCCAGAACGATCTCGGTCTCTTCTACCCAGAAGGTCTCTTCGTTCAGGTCGCGGACACTGCCAAGGATCTTGTTGTCACCGGAATGGTGAAGAACACTTCTACGGTTGTTGCTGCCAACGAAGGCTTCAACTTGGTCGGAGTTACTCCGCCGGTTGGCGCTGAGCTCGGCAACTCCAACCTTGCCAGCACTCTTAGCGCTTCTGCTGGTCCTTTCCCCGATGCAACGACCGACCAAGTCTGGTTGGTTAACACTGCAGCTCCCGGCGGATTCAGCCAGTACTTCCTCAACAGTGGCGGTTTATGGAAAGACGCAGCTTCGGCCTTCGGCCCGGACGCTGACACCACAGCCCTTACGAGCGGTATCTTCATCCAGCGTGCAGCTGGTAATGGTGACACTGCTGGTGGACTTGATGTGCCCGCCTTCTACGCCAATCTGTAAAAAAGCTTCAAAGCAGAGGGCTAGTCTCTAGTCCTCTGCATCCCTACTCACTCTCGACACACACCACAGTTAATGAAACTAACAACATATCTAATCACTCTTGCTGCGATTTTGGCGCTCCCTGTGGCCAATGCTGCGAGTCTCCAACTTCAGAACTTCGGAGCAACCGAGCTGCGCGACAACGCTGGAAACCCACTCGCAAATGGTGGCTTCCTCGGACTCTACGCATTCGGTGCAGGAGATGGAGCACCTCCATCTGATGTTGCTGCAGCTGTCGCCAATGGAAGCAATGGCCTCCTGAACAATACGGCTCTCGATGCAAACCTAAACGGTGGAACAGAAGGTAGCTTCTTCGCCAGCATGGGCTTCGCTAACGATGGCGCGATCAACGGCCAGAACCTCTATCTCATGTTTGGAGACGGCGGAGACGCTGCCAGCTCCACGCAGATTGGGTTGGTCAACTTGAACGTATCGCCGAACGTTTCGGACAGCCCGCCTCCAGGATGGGTTTCCAACGGTAACACCCTGAGTCCTGCTGCAGGTGATGTTGTGATTGGAAATCTTGGAGCAGGTGGTGTTGCGGCCGCCGCAATTCCGGAGCCTTCCAGCAGCCTGATGATCGGTCTTGCCGGTCTTGCCTTCTTCATTCGCCGCAAGCGATAGATTCTTAAAACTCCCAACACAGGTCGTTTTTTTTTCACCTGCCGGTCGCGAGACCGGCAGGTTTATTTTTTGCACCAGCCCGCAGTTCATTGCGCTGTGAAACGACGGTCCCAGACGATTCGCCGCGGTTCACGAGACACTTCGAATGATCCAGGCAGGCTTCCTAGGACGAATGGCGCCAGGATAAGATGGGTCCCCGACGCCGGAGGGGTCGCAGCATCCTCAGACATGCTCTCAACCTGATCCCGGGAGTGTTCGAGAGGCCTGGAACTTGATCTCTCCCGGGTTCCATAGGTGGCTAGCGCTTCTTAAGTTTGATCCGGACATCCGGGTGGTGGAACGCCATCTGATGCACACGGTGGCGGCGTTGCGGTTGGCTTTCCATGCGCCGACCTCAGTACGAAGGCTCTCAGAGATACGCCATTGAAGACCCTGCCGGATTAGTGGGCTGAGTTTGGTGCCGAGGAGTCTTCCCGGAAAGGTTCTGTTCTTCTGCGCTCATCAAGCACTCTCTGGCTGCATCAGGACTCCCCGATTTGGAAGGTGCGAAAAAATCCCGACCCTAGTCATTGATCGGTGGTGTTCCTGCAGTCTGCTTCTTCCTGGCCCCCGGGCTGGAAGCCAACTGAGAGCCGGAAGGCACAACGGCGACCCATTGAGTATTTGGACCCCACGGCCAATCGGGCCGCTCTCTCGCAACGAGTGCATCGGCCTTCTTCAGACATAGCCTGACAGTTCATATTCTGGTTGGAGAACGACACAATTTCCTTTGCAGGAGATCGCGGAACACGCTTCATCTTGATCCCTCCAACTGCATTCATTTTGATGAGTCGATCGAGGCATCGCACTCTAACAACTTTCACCAGGGTCCTTCTCCTGTCCTTGGTGAGTGTCGCTTCAGCGCATCCGGCGACCCTGCATTTTGACAACTTCAATTTCGCCTCGGATGGAACGGAACTGCCCCTGGTGGACAACGCGGGCAATCCGCTGATCACGGGATTCGTGACTCTCTACCAAATTGGCAATCCTGCTTCGGCTCGATCGGGTTTTGCATCACTCCGCTCGAATGGCGGGGATGGTCTCCTGGACTTGGTCAAGATCAGTGCCTGCCCAATAGCCCAGGGGGAGTTGGGGTCCTCGGGATTCTCAATAGCAATGGGGAACTTCGGAACCTGCCGCTTTACGTCGTGGTTGGGAATGGTGGCAACGTTGGCGCATTCCGCCCATGAGGTTTCTTCGCCTCAAAATAAGGAGGGCCTCAAGTTCCTCGTGCTCTCGTTGAGTGGAATCTACAGAGCTGCCCTCTAAAGCCTTACGGTGCAATTAGGAGCAAGTCTGGATGGAGGAAATCGCGGGCCAAGAGGGAAGATGACAAGTTCGGGGACCCCACGTTTTTTTTCTTAATTATCCCCGAACATCTGTCTACCTTTCGTTCGCCTTAGCGATTGAGATTCACCATGAAGCAACACAAGCGATTAGCGAGAACCCTGCTGGGATTAGCGGCTGCCGGAGGGGCAGCGTTGGCCGGCGAAGAACCCGTAACTCAGGAGTCGCCACCCCCATCCGGTGGATGTGACTGGTGTCAGTGCCTCACCGACAAATTGGGCGAACCCCTTTATCAGAACAAAGACGCGATGTTGATTCAGGCGGTGAGACTCTTCGGCCGAGCTCAATTTCAGTTCGCTGCCATTGATGGCGAAGATGTCAACGGCAACGAATTCTCAGACACCTTCGAAGAGATCCGCCGTCTCCGTCTCGGCGTGGACCTGAAGGCCCTGAAGTATTTCAAGCTTCATGCCAATGCCAACTTTGCGCACGACCTCACTCCGTCCGGTGGTGATCGGGACCTCGGCTATCACAGTCTCGACGTGGGCGTGGTTTCCTTCAATGCCGGAGCTCTTCTCGGGAGTGGATTCGTGGACACTATGACGCTCAGTTATGGGCGCCAGAAGGTGGCCCTCGGCCAGGAAGTTAAGACTTCTTCCAAGAGGATCAAAACGGTTGAGCGTTCGGCTCCGGCCAACAAGATCTATCCCAACCGGATGACCGGAGCCTCCATCAGGGCAACCAAAGGAAACCTTGCGGCGACCGTCGGTGTGTTCAGCACTGATTTTTCCAATGAGATCGCCGACTGGAGCGCCGGTGCGGCCTTCTATGCCAGCGGTTCCCTTGAGCTTGGAAATGGTGACGACCTCACCTTGGACTTTCTCTACAATGATGCCAACGGCAGTGCGGATAATCAGATCAGCGACCATACGGGCATGAGCCTCTACGAGTGGGCCGCTGCTTTCGGGTACGCCGCGGAGCGCGGGCCCTGGGAGTTCCTGGGCCAAGCCAGCCTTGGCGACAACGGCGGCAGCCAGACCTCCTATCGCGCGGGCACTTTCTGGGGCTGTGTCGGGATGGCGTCTTACGATGTGATCGCGGATAAGCTTGAGGCGGTTGCTCGCTACGCCTACCAGGGTGCCGATGAGAAGGAGGGCATTCGGTCGAATTCCCGCTACCTTCGTCGCGATCACGGTGGCAATGTGAGCGGTGGCCGCGGGGCCGAACATCACAGCGTCTACGCGGGCCTCAACTACTTCCTCTGTGGGCACAATGCCAAGATCATGGGTGGCGTTGAGTATGAGAATCTCCAGACCATGATCGGCGACGTGGACGCGCTCACCTGGTGGCTCGCCTTCCGGAGCTACTTTTAGGATCTAACGCAGTCAGCTAGAATCCGTTTCTTGTAACGAACGGTTCCTCTTCGGAGGAACCGTTTTTATCTTGCAGTGGAGGCCGCCGATTCGGGCTGCATCTCTATTCGTAAATGACCTCGCGCAGGGTAAGCCCATCTGGCGGCGCACAAAGGGGAGACTTTCCCCGGGGTAAGTGAGCCGGTTGGTCTAAGAGATCGGCAAGGTCATCCAAGCGAAGGTATCCCTGGGCAGCCTTCACGGCGGCACCGGTGAGAAGGCGGACCATCTTGTAGAGAAAGCCTTCCCCTGTGAAGGTGAGGAGGTAACCCCGAGTGAGGGTCGCGGCCGAACAATCGGAAATCGTGCGCTTGAAATCCGTATCGTCGGATTCGTTTCCCCGGTTGGCAGCGAAGGCCCGGAAATCGTGTCGTCCGCGATAGAGTGCAAGGGCGTCCTCCAGGATGGTCGGATCGAGCTGCCGGGGAAGATGCCAGGCTCGCCCGGCTTGAAAGGGGGGAAGGATCGGCGCGGTGCTGAGTTCGTATTGGTAGGTTTTACAGATAGCTGAAATCCGGGCGTGAAAATCCGGCGCGCACTCGTCGCAATCCATGATCCGAATGGTGGGAGGCAGCTTGGTGTTGAGGGCTGCGAGCCAATTCACGGGGTTCATGGTAAGCTGAGTCGGGGGCTCGAAGTGTGCCACTTGCCCGATCGCGTGCACTCCGGCATCGGTGCGACCTGATCCGTGGAGGCGGATGGGCACCTTGGCAATCTCCGCGAGAGCGACCTCAATCCGCTCCTGCAGGGTGTCGGCATTGGGTTGAATCTGCCAGCCCCCGAAGGCTTGGCCGTCATAGGCGATGGTGAGCTTGAGACGCACGGGGGCTGTTGTAGATTGGGAATGGGTCTCCGCCAAGGCTACGAAGGAGAGGCTTCGAATTAGGTCTTCCGGGAGGAAGGGTTAGAGAAAGCGATGAAATTTTGGAAGCGGCTTCTCCTGTTGGTTGGGATCATCTTGCGGTCGCCCCCCTGCTTTGTCATTAAGGTTCCGGTCGAAACGGCTGGCTCCGTTAAGGGGACCACTTCACCCAAGACGAACACCATGAGCATGGTCAGAGCGCGCAGCATCATGACCGTATCATTTCACCTCAAACTTGTAGGAGCCCGAAGCAAGGGTAACCCAGGTTTGCTTCTCATCTGAAGATTTTATCGTACCAATATGTTGGGGCAGAGCGTCCGCAAGGGGCGTTCCAGACTCCAGGATCTTAGCACCCTTGGGAGTGGGGAGTTTGAGGAGGGCTTGGATTGATGGTGGTATCGTGGCCTTGCAAAAAAAACTGCCATCTGCATTCCGTTTCCAGTGCAGAGAGATGCGCCCCCGCGCTGAGTCATAGTGCGCCCGGACCCAAGTGATCGGTTGAACTCCGCCCTGAGCTTTCGTGGATTGAACTCCTGGCTGGAGGGTCACATAATCGAATCCCGGTGTGCTGGCCGATATCCCGGCGAGAGATGACATGATCCACTCACTCACCGCGGAGTTCCCAAGATGGGAGAATGAACTCCCATGACGAAAGTTGTTCTCTTTCGAGAATGCGTCCCAATGCTCCCAGATCGTCGTGGCGCCATTTTCAATTTCGTATCCCCACGAGGGGTACTTCCGGCTCTGAATGAGACGGACGGCTTCGTCAATCTGCCCATTCTGAGCCAAGACCGTGAGGAGAGCCTTCGTTCCGAGAAGGCCGGTTGTCATTCCCGATTGCTTCCCTCCCTTTTGAGCTCTCTTAATGAGAGCAAGCAAATCGCGCAGGACCTGACTTCGATGTTCATTGGGCACGATTCCAAATCGGAGAGCGAGCACATGCGCCGTCTGAGACTTGATCTTGAGGGATCCGTTCGCGTTCAGATATTTCGTTTGGAAGCTCTTCAACACCTTCAGCAGCACATTGCGGTAGGAGGTGTAGACGATGGGGCCGCCATTGACTCGAGCCATTTCCATCATGAGCCGGACGTCGAGAGCAAGGTAACAGAGGTCGAGGAACTCGAGTGGAGTCGGATCATTGAGGTGACGCTCGTCGCCGCGGGAGTCTCCAAACTTGATGCCAACCAATTTGGGATCTGCCTTGAAGCGGGCCTTCATATACCTGTCGATGGTGAACCAGCGATTCTTGATGACGTCTCGCTCTCCATACATGCGCCAGAGCACATAGGGTCCAATCAATCCGGCATCAGACCATGCTGTTCCGTGTGGTTTGCCGTTTCTCTGAAATGCATGAGGAGCATCTGAGGGAAAGTAGCCTTCCAAGGTTCGCGCTTCCTGGAGATCCAAAAGCCACTTCGCGTAAAGTGATTGAGCGTCCATTGTGTAGCATCCCGCACTCATGGATAGCTGCACAGGGCCCGCGAAGCCCATGCGCTCATCCCCCTGGGGACAATTTGTGGGAACGTCGATGAAATTCGCTCGCTGAGTCCAGATGCAATTCTGGTAGATTTTGTTCACGAGGGGATCGCTGCATTCGAAGCCACTGGTGAAGACGAGATCGTTGTGAAGGACAAGTCCCGTCAGAGTGTCGAGTGGGGGTTCTTCGCGGAGTTCCGAGATTTCTGCATAGCGGAAGCCATGATAGGTGAAACGAGGGGACCAGGTCTCGCCGGCGGAATCCCCGTTGCAGATATAGGTGTCAGTTGCCCGTGCAGCCCCGAGGTTGTCCGTCATGAGGCGTCCGTCCGGATGGAGCACTTCTGCATACCGGAGGGT
>Ga0310120_10002757_pt1 | contig 12676 bp, 9 predicted proteins | sample CB27_AW_983_MG_FD_203506 | JGI IMG/M metagenome (GOLD analysis project Ga0310120, IMG submission 203506) | Marine microbial communities from Western Arctic Ocean, Canada - CB27_AW_983 | ecosystem: Environmental > Aquatic > Marine > Oceanic | place: Canada: Western Arctic Ocean | collected... | reverse complement strand
ACCGCACGGGGCTGGTCGTATAGCGCGCCGCAATATCGGCGCGGCAAAGCACCACCGCCACCGCACCCTCGCTGGGCGAGCAGAAGTGATACTTGCGCAGCGGATCGCAGACCATCGGCGACCCGGCGATCTCTTCTTCGCTTATCTGCTTGCGCCGCCACGCGCGCTCATTCAGCGAGCCGTTGCGAAAAGCCTTGACCGACACACGATTGAGGCAGTCCTCGCTGATGCCGTGATCGTGCATGTAGCGCATGGTCTTCATCGCGAAGTACTGCGGGTTGAGCGCCAGGCCGGTCTCGCCGTACCACTGCCCCAGCCCGATGCTCTCTAGCGTGTCGCCCACAGAGAACGCGCCGCGCGGGTGCTTGTCCATGCCCACGGCTATGGCCACGTCGGCCTGCCCGGCAGTGATCGCATTGGCGGCGGTCAACAACAGGTTGCCGCCGGTGGCGCAACCGTTGTAAAGCGTGGTAAACGGTATGCCCGTCAGCCCCATGTGCTTGATCATGGTATCGGGCTGCAACACTTCGAGACTGCCAGCGCAGGCAAACTGTATGTCGTTCCAGCCAAGGCCGGCGTCTGAAAGCGCGTCGTTGGCAGCGGCCACGCCCATCTCGATGGGACCCACGCCCTCGTGTCGACCGAAGGGATAAAGCCCGCTGCCCAGTATCGAAACGTTCATGCTTCTACCGGCCGGAAAGCAAAAGTAACGACCTCTTCGCCCTCGTCGTTTTGAAAAAACGTTTCGATCACCAGCTCCATCTCCATGCCTATACGCAAGCGCGAGGGATCGTTTTCGGTAAGGCGCGCTTCCACGCGCACCCCATCTTCCAGCTCGATATACCCGACACCGAAGGGCACGAACTCGCGAGCGTTGCCCGTCCAGGGGTGAGGCGGCGGAAAGTGCTGCACCGTCCAGGTCCACAGCGTGCCGCTACGCCCGAGTTCGACTTCTTCGCAGGCCTGCGAAGGACAGGCCGGGCAACCGCGCTGCACCGGAAAAGTTGTCTCGCCGCAGTCCGGGCAACGACTCCCGAGAAGGGCCGGATGCTCAGACGGCCAGGTGAACAAACCCTCGGCGACAGGTCTCTGCTCTCTCATCGTGTCTTCCACTGCCGGTTCTCCCCTGGCCGGGGCGGGCCCCCAACGGACTAACCCCGCCACAATGGTTAGCCGCCCGCCCGGCTCAAGACAATGGCCGCAGTAAACACACCCCCGCCCGTCGGCTCCAGTGCCCGGCGGGCCAGCTCCACGCCGCTCGCCCGGTGCCCCAACACGACAGTCTCAGTACAGCATGAAGTAAATCGTCACGCCGGTGGCCGAAACGTAGAGCCACAGCGGCAAGGTGACGCGGGCTATGCGGCGGTGCGCTTGCAGCTGGTCGGTCCAACCACGGTAGAGGGTGAGCAGGGCCAGCGGCATTATAACCGCGGCCAGTACTACATGGCTGGCGAGCAGCGACAGGTACAGTGCCTTGAACTCGCCCTCGTAGGGGCGCGGCCCGGCCTTGTACCAGTGGTAGACGACGTAGCTGACGAGAAACGCGGCAGAACTGGCAAAGGCCGCCAGCATCGCACGGCGATGGGCAAGGCGACGGCCGGTCTTTATCATGGCGAGGCCCGTGAGCAGCAGCAGCCCACTCAAGGCGTTGAGGGTGGCGTTTACCGCCGGCAATCCCGACACGTCCAGCCCACCGGCCACACCCTCGGGGCGGGGGCCGAGGATGAGAAACGCCACCGCGGCGCATACCACCGCCGACGTTATGTAGATTATGCGCCGCCAGAAGGCGTCTCGTTCCTCGGTTATCATGCTGTGCCCCGTCCTCCGGCTGGCCACTGTATCCCGAGAGCGCCGCCAATCTGAGCAGCGCAAACCCGCGTTTTCAGTGCTCTTCAGCTTGAAGAGTCGCACGGCGTCGGATACTTGTCGTCGGTTATTCGAGCGTTCCCGGCCTTTTCCATTGGCACCCGGGGCGCAGGAATACACGGTAAAGGGCATGGCAAACAACGACACGAGCAAGGACGGCGCCACCACGAGCGTCTCGATGGAAACCATTGTTAACCTCAGCAAAAGGCGTGGTTTCGCATTCCAGAGCTCGGAGATCTACGGCGGCCTGGGCAGTTGCTGGGACTACGGGCCGCTGGGCGCCGAGCTCAAGCGCAACGTCAAGGAGGCCTGGTGGCGCGACACCGTCACCACGCGCCCCGATGTGGCTGGCCTGGACTGCTCCATCCTGATGCACCCGCGGGTGTGGGAGGCGTCGGGCCACCTCGATAATTTCACCGACCCGATGGTGGACTGCAAGCTGTGCAAGGGACGTTTTCGCGCCGACCAGCTCGAACACGCCAGCTGCCCCAAAAAGCCGAGCAAGAAACCGGGCGAGTGCGAAGGCGAACTCACCGAGCCGCGCAACTTCAACCTGATGTTCAAGACGCACATGGGCCCGGTCGAAGACTCGGCGGCGGCCGTCTACCTGCGGCCGGAAACCGCGCAGGGCATATTCGTCAACTTCGTCAACGTGGTGAACTCCGCGCGCATGAAGCCACCCTTCGGCATAGCGCAGCAGGGCAAGAGTTTTCGCAACGAGATTACTCCGGGCAACTTCCTCTTTCGCACCCGCGAGTTCGAGCAGATGGAGTTGGAGTTTTTCGTGCCGCCGGGCAGCGACGACGCCTGGTACGAATACTGGCAGGCCCGCCGCATGGCCTGGTACACCGACTACGGCATAAACCCCGAGCGCCTGCGCCTACGCTGTCACGCCGACGACGAGCTGGCCCACTACGCCAAGGGCTGCGCCGACGTGGAGTACGAGTTCCCGATCGGCTGGCAGGAGCTCGAGGGCATAGCCAACCGCACCGACTTTGATCTCAAGGCCCACATGGAAGCGTCGGGCAAGGACCTCAGCTTTTTCGACCCGCAGTCAAAAGAGCGCTTCGTTCCCTACGTCATCGAGCCGTCGGCCGGCGCCGACCGCTCCACGCTGGCCTTCCTCGTAGACGCCTACCACGAGGATCCCCCGGAAGAGGGCCGCCCCGCGGACGACCGCCGCGTGGTGCTCAAGTTTCACCCGTCGCTTGCGCCGGTCAAGCTCGCCGTGTTTCCGCTCATGCGCAAGGAAGGCCACCCCGAAAAAGCCATGAAGATCGTCGAAGAACTCAGGGGTCACTTCGCGGTGCAGTACGACCAGGCCGGCTCCATCGGCCGCCGCTACCGGCGCCAGGACGAGATCGGTACGCCGATGGGAGTGACAGTGGATCACCAGACAATGGAAGACGACACCGTCACCCTGCGCGATCGCGACACAATGGAGCAACAGAGAGTCCCGATCACCGCGCTCCAGGGCATAGTGCGCGATAAAATCGCCCCGCCGATATCAACCGGACCCCTGAGCCCCGAGGAAAACTGACGGCGCGGAACACTCGCCGGGACAACAACGCCGCGCTGCCGGTAACGCGGCACGATAACTACACCAACCAGCAGGCAGGACAGATGGCCACCACGAAAAAGACCAACCGTAAAAAGAAGACCTCAGCCAGGAAGACCTCCGCCAGGAAGACCTCCGCCAGGAAAAAAGCCGCGCGCAAGCGCAAGTTCGTCTACACCTTTGGCGACGGCAGCGCCGAAGGCGACTCGTCCATGCGCAACCTGCTCGGAGGCAAGGGTGCCAACCTGGCCGAGATGGCTGGCCTGGGACTTCCCGTGCCTCCCGGCTGCACGATATCCACCGAGGTCTGCGCCCTCTACAACGCAGAGAAAGACAGCTACCCGGCCGGGCTCAAGGAGCAGGTGAAGGCCGGGCTCACCACCATTGAAAAAACCATGGGCAAACGCCTGGGCGACAAGGCCAACCCGCTCCTGGTCTCGGTGAGGTCGGGCGCGCGCGCGTCGATGCCCGGCATGATGGACACCGTTCTCAACCTCGGGCTCAACGACGAGACCGTCGTGGGACTGGCCGTGGCCAGCGGCAACGAGCGCTTCGCCTGGGACAGTTACCGGCGCTTCATACAGATGTACGGCGACGTGGTGATGGATCTCAAGCCCACGTCGGCCAAAGAAACCGACCCTTTCGAAGCCATCATCGAGGCCAAGAAGATCAAGCACGGCCTCGAGCTGGACACCGAGCTCACCACAGTGCACCTGCAACAGCTGGTGCGCGAGTTCAAGGCGCTGATCAAGAGGCGGCTCAAGCGCGAGTTTCCGACCGACCCCATGCAGCAGTTGTGGGGAGCCATCGGCGCGGTGTTTCGCAGTTGGGACAACGAGCGCGCGCATGTGTACCGCAAGCTTAACAACATACCCTTCGACTGGGGCACCGCGGTAAACGTGCAGGCCATGGTCTTTGGTAACCTGGGCAGCAGCTCGGCCACCGGCGTGGCCTTCACGCGCAGCCCGGCCACCGGCGAGAAGATTTTTTACGGCGAGTTCCTCGTCAACGCCCAGGGCGAAGACGTCGTAGCCGGCATACGTACGCCCCAGCAGATCACGCTGGAGGGTTCGCTCACCTGGGCCGAGGAAAACTCCAAGGACGAGCCTGACCGCGAGCGCCTCTACCCGTCGCTCGAAGAAGTGATGCCGCGTTGCTACAAGCAGCTGCGCAAGGTCGCGAGCTCGCTCGAGCGACACTACCGCGACATGCAGGACCTCGAGTTCACCATCGAGCGCGACCGACTGTGGATGCTGCAGACCCGCGGCGGCAAGCGCACGGCTGCGGCCGCAGTCAAGATCGCGGTCGACATGGCACGTGAGCGTCTCATCAATCGCAACACCGCCGTACTGCGCGTTGACCCCGACCAGGTCGACCAATTGCTGCACCCCACCATCGACCAGTCGGCCGACAAGGAACTGCTCGCGCGCGGGCTGGGCGCTTCGCCGGGCGCGGCGTCGGGGGCCGTCGTGTTCTCGGCAGAGGACGCCGTGAGCGCCGCCGAAGACGGGCGCAAGGTGCTCCTGGTGCGGGTGGCTACTTCGCCCGAAGACATACAGGGAATGGTCGCCGCCCAGGGCATACTGACGGCTACCGGCGGCCGCACCTCGCACGCGGCCGTAGTGGCCCGCGGCATGGGCACCTGCTGCGTGGTGGGCTGTGACAAGCTCAAGATCGACTACTCGCGCGACCGTATGACCGTGGACGGGCGCAGCATCAAGCGCGGCGAATGGGTGACAATCGACGGCTCCACGGGCGAGATCTACCTGGGCGAAGTGCCAACCGTAGAAGCCGTGATGACCGACGAGTTCGACGTGCTCATGGGCTGGGCCGACAAGCTGAGAACCCTCGACGTACGCACAAACGCCGATACGCCGGCTGATTCCGTGGTAGCGCGTCGCTTCGGCGCGCAAGGCATCGGCCTGTGCCGCACCGAGCACATGTTCTTCGAAGACGACCGCATACTGGCCATACGCGATATGATACTGGCCGACGACCTGGTCGGTCGCGAGAAAGCTCTGGCGAAGTTGCTGCCGCACCAGAGGCGCGACTTCGTGGGCATCTTCAAGGCCATGGACGGCCTACCCGTTACCGTGCGCCTGCTCGATCCGCCGCTGCACGAGTTCCTGCCGCACAGCGACGCAGAGTACGCCCAGCAGTCCAAGGCATCGGGAGTGCCGCAAGCGCGGCTGCGCGAACTCGGCGACGCGCTGCACGAATTCAACCCAATGCTCGGCCACCGGGGCTGTCGCCTGGCAATCACCTACCCCGAGATCTACGTCATGCAGACCCGCGCCATCATCGAAGCCGCGCTAATGGCGACGGGCAAGGGCGTAAAGGTGCTGCCCGAGATAATGATCCCGCTGGTGGGCACGACCCCCGAGTTGGCAATACTGCGCGAGCTGGTCGAGCAGACCGCTGAAGAGGTGTTCGCGAAAAAGAAAAAGCGGCTGAAATACAGTATCGGCACCATGATAGAAGTGCCGCGCGCCGCGCTCACCGCTGATGACATAGCGGCCCACGCCGACTTCTTCTCCTTTGGCACAAACGATCTCACTCAGATGGGCTTCGGTCTTTCGCGCGATGATTCGGGCCGCTTCCTGCCCGCCTACATAGAAGCGGGCGTACTCAACGATGACCCCTTTGCTACGCTCGACACGGTGGGCATAGGCAAGCTCATGGAGATCGCGGTAGAGAAGGGCCGCTCCGTGAAGAAAGCGCTCAAGCTCGGCATATGCGGCGAGCACGGCGGCGACCCGAGGTCGATCATGTTCTGCCACACCCTGGGACTGGACTACGTATCCTGTTCGCCGTACCGGGTGCCCGTTGCACGGCTGGCGGCCGCGCACGCGGCCCTGGCCGATCGAGACTGACCAGCCGAAAGCGAGGAGCACGAGCATGGCAAAAAAACCGGCAGCCGTTGAAGGCACGACAAAGGTCGTAGGCATTTTTGGTGACCCGGTTGATCACAGCCTGAGCCCGCGCATGCACAACGCCGCTTTCGCAGAGCTGGAGCTGGACTACGTGTACGTTCCCCTGCGCGCCAATCGTCGCAATCTCAAGGAAGCCGTGCGCTCCATGCGCGCGCTGGGAATCGTGGGCGCCAACGTAACCGTGCCCTTCAAGCAGGACGCGCTCAAGCTCGCGCAACGCCTCACGCCCACGGCCAAGGCCATAGGCGCGGTCAACACGCTGTACTTCGACGACAAGCGATTGGTGGGCGACAACACCGACGGCGTCGGCTTTGTCGACGCGCTGGCGGCTCACGGCCTGCGGGCGCGCAAAAAGCGAGTGCTCATCATAGGCGCGGGGGGCTCCGCTCGCGCGGTGCTGCACGGGCTGCTCGAGGCCGGGGCGGCCGACGTGGTGGTGGCCAACCGCACCCTCTCTCGCGCGGCACAGCTGGCGCGCGACCTGTCGCGGCGGGACTCCCGGGTGCGGGCGGCCAGGCTCGACCTGCTCGACGACTTTGATTTTCTCGAAACGCGGCAGCTGGTCGTCAACTGTACCCCGGTGGGGCTCAAGGGCGAGACCTTCCTCGACTACGACGTGGATTCGACCCCCAGGGACTGCCTGCACTTTGACCTGGCCTACGCGGAGAAGCCCACGCCTTTTCTCGCCATGGCCGCCAGCCGCAAACGCCCCACCGTGGACGGACGCTACATGCTGTTGTTCCAGGGCGCGGCGGCGTTCAAGCGCTTCACCGGACGACGAGCGCCCCTGGCCGTGATGGCCAAGGCGCTGGGAATCAAGCTACCCGGCTGAGCGGGCGGAGCCGTCTTGAAGACGGTGCTGTCAGGGGCTGACCATCCAGCTGGGATAGGCCCCGCTCGCGGCAACCGAGCCGCTGAAAGTCAGGACTTCCTGGGTCGGGTAGTAGTCGTTGTCGAGCATGAACACGTGCAGGTCGAAGAGCGTGCCCGACATCGTGCCGACTCCCTGTATTCCCACCGAGCTCACCTGGGCGGGCGTGGTGCCCTCAGGCACTTCGATGCCTACCTGGCTATAACCCTCGCCGCTGAGCAGGCCCAACGCGCCTCCGCCCGACAGCTGGCCGTGGTCGGACAGGTAAACTACACCGTCCACCACCGCGCGGCCGCGTATGGACTGCGTGCCCACGTCGGTGTCCACGTTGTACTCCACCCACAGGTAGTTGCGCAGGTTACTGGGCTTAGCGGCCGTGGCGTTGGGATTGAGCTCCGTCTTAAACTCGCGGGTAAACTCCTTGGCGCCGACCACCCACGAGACCGGCTCGAGCAAGAGAATGCGCTCACGCGATCCGGTGGCCTCGCGCTCGAAAGGCACCAGGCCGAAGATGAAATCCGAATCACCGTCGTCGGCAATGAGCCCGTTGGCCGTACGCGTACGCACCACCGGGTGGGTACCACCTCGCATGGTGCCTGTAAACGCCGCCATGCTGCCGCTTTCGTCAAAGCGGTGCCAGGCGGCCACGATGTTGCCGGTGGTGTCGTCAACGTCGACGCGCACTATGGTCTCTATGTCGTGCGGACGGCCCCACTGCGAAATCAACACTTCCGGAAACAGGCCGGTGCCACCGTCCTCGTTGCTCCAGGCCATGACGTAGGAATAAGACGTTACCCCCCCAGACGACGAAGCGTCCCAGGTCATGACCACCGGCACGTCGCTGACCCCGTTGCCCGGGTGCACCGAGTAGGGGTTGAGGTTGGTGTCTATTCCGAGCAGCACGGGCGCAACGCGCAAGGCGTCGTAGCCCGGATCTCCCAGCGACAGGACATCTATGGCCAGCGATTCGAGCAGCGCCGGCGCCTTTTTTACACTTCCAAGTTTCTTGCGATAACGCAGGCCCAACGTGTGCACGCCGGCCGACAATGCGCCGAGCTGAACGCGGTAGGCGGTCGAGTCACCGCCGCCGTATAGCACCGCCGTGCCCTGGCTTGCACCGTCCACGTCGTACTCAACGACGATGGCCGTGTCTTCGACGGCACCCCAGTCGGTACCCGGCGCGGCCATGGTGATCGCAGCCGTGCCCTGGCCCTCGGCCGCGGTCTCAAAATGAACCTGCTGGTAACCACCCTTGGAAAGAACCAGCGCGTCGACGTCGAACACCCAGTTGCTTACGTCGGCGCACATAGCCACGCCGCCACAACCGCCCGCGGGCTTGTCGGCTTTCTTGGCACAGCCCACAAGGTCCTTGGGGTACTTGTCGGCCTTGGACTTGCGACGCCGCTTCAGGGCCTTGTCGGTAATCTTGGCCGCTGCCTTGCCTCTGGCCAGATTACAGGCGTCGGCAGCCGAGAGAGCGCAATCACCCGGGCCATCCCAGGAGTCAATGATGGCCGAAACGTAACCGCCGCTGATCTGCGCATCGATAAACGTTTCGCAGGCCGCGTCGAGTCCGTATTCGGATGCAGAAGGCATCAGGCAGAGTTCCGGACAGGACGGGATTCCTTTCTTCGAGCACCTCAGTATCGCCTTCCACTGAGCCTTAACGTATTTTTCGACAGCCTTGGGCTGGGTCGTAAGGGCGTCATCACACTCGGCTGCCCACGCTGCCGAAGGAGAATACCCTGCCAGGGCCAGGCAGCCGAGCAGCGAGAGCAGCAAAGCGGCTGCCCTGGGTTTTCTGTTGGATGAACTAAGTGCCTGGTTATCTGCCATCTCGTATCGCCTCCGAAGTGCCGATCGTCGTCATCACTAACGCCGCCGCTGCGTGATCGCGCGCGGGCCGGGGCTGCAACTCGGAGCAATCATAAGCCCACAACAGGGCGCATGACCAGCCCGCGTTCGCACTGAACGGTTTTTTTCTGACTTTCACCCCCCGACCGGGGGGGCGCTGACGCTTAGTTAGACGACATCTTTCCAGATGAACGGCAACAACTGGTCTGCCCACCGGCTGTAACGGCGCCGGCGGCTGTAGCGGCGGCTAGGACAACGAGATCCGTTGTATTACAGCGAAGGTCTTGAGGGCCGTGCCCACGATCAACTATGGTCGCGGGCATGGCCGAAACTTCTGCAGACACGACTAAAGAGGCGTCGGTGGGTGAAGCCCCCGTGCCGGAAGAAACCCGGTGGCCGAAAGAGGCGACCGCCCCTGCCGTAAGGCTGCTCGACCACTACCTCGCCCAGGCGGCCGACAGCGGGGCCTCGGACCTGCACTTTGAACCCTCGGGCGGGCGTATGCAGGTGCGCGTGCGCATTGACGGCAGCCTGCGCGCGCTGTCGCCCCCACCCCGCGGATTAGAAAGCGCCCTGCTCACCCGCGCACGCCTGCTCTCGCGCGTAAACCTGGCCGAGCGACGCCTGCCCTGCGATGGCCGCTTTCGCTGGCAAGGCAAGTCCTCGGTGACACTGGACCTGAGGGCTTCGTTCCTTCCCGTCGACGGCGGCGAAAAGCTCGTCCTGCGCCTGATGCCAGGCGACGGCCGCCCGCGCCCCCTCGAAGAGCTGGGCATGGACGAGGCCGACCTCGCGCTGCTCGAAACCACGCTCGCCCGCCCCTCTGGCATGCTGGTCTGCGCGGGGCCCACCGGTGCCGGTAAAACGAGCACGCTGTACTCTGCCCTGGCGCGCCTAGCCACCCCGCGCAGGGCCACCGTCACCGTGGAGGACCCCGTAGAGATGCGCCTTGACGGTGTTACCCAGGTGCAGGTCGACGACGACGCCGGCCGCAGTTTTGCAGTTGTGTTGCGCAGCCTGCTCAGGCAGGACCCCGACGTGGTGATGATCGGCGAAATGCGCGACGGCGAGAGCGCCGCAATAGCCTGCCGCGCCGCGCTCACCGGCCACCTGGTGCTCACCACCCTGCACACCGCCGACACCCTCGAGGCCGTGGTGCGACTTCGCGACATGGGCGTGGCGTCTTACCTGGTGTCGGCCACCGTGTCGCTGGTGGTCGCGCAACGACTCCTGCGAAAACTCTGCAGCCACTGCCGCCGCCAATCCGAGCCGGCAGCCCACGAATCGCAACTCTACCGTGCCTGTGGACTGGCAGTCCCCCGGGTCCTCGCACGGGCCGTGGGCTGTCGGTGTTGCCGGGGCGAGGGCTACTCGGGGCGCAACGCTGTGTTTGAAGTCATGAGCCGCGAGGGCGGGATCGACCGGCCACCGCGGCGCACGCTGATGACGGCAGCACTGGCGGCGGCCGCTGACCTGCGCACCAGCTTCGAGGAGGCCGTGGCCGCCTGCCCGGCCCCGCACGAATCGCATGCAGGGAGGCCAACCGCGTGAGGACCATAGACGGACGCCATAAGCCCGGACGCCATAAGCCCGGACGCCATAAGCCCGGACGCTATAAGCCAGGACGCGGTAAGCCCGGACGTCGCGACCTGCTGGTTGCCGCCACGCGGTTGGGCGAGCTACTCGATGCCGGGCTTTCAACACCCGAGGCCCTGTCGGCGGCCGCACAGCCACGCGACCGAGCCGCGCGCATGGTGGGCGCCGCCGCGGCGGGCGTGGCACGCGGACAGTCCCTGTCGCGCGCACTGGCAACAGCCGGCGCGCCGCTCGACCGGGTGGACCTCGCGTTGCTCGAAGCCGGCGAGTCCGGCGGCGACATTGCCCGCGCGCTGGCACTCCTGGCCGACCGGCTCGAGCAACGCGCAGCAATCCGCAAACAGATAACCGGGGCGCTATCCTATCCCGCCATGCTGATGCTGGTGACCGTGGTCGTGTTGCACGGAATGTCCTTGTTCGTGCTGCCCTCGCTGGCCTCGATGTACGAAAGCATGGGCATCGCCATGCCCACGAGCAGTCGCATACTAATGGCCGCAGGGCGGGCCTCGGCCAGCCATGGGCCGGGGGTTTTGGCCTGCCTGCTGCTGCTGACCTCGCTCGTGATGACAGTGCGCTCGCGCTCACCACGGCTGCGCTTGCTCTGCGACGAAACCCTGCTGCGAGCGCCCTTGCTGGGCGGCATGTTCACCTCCTTTCAGCACGCCGCGGTCTACTCGGTGGTGAGTACACTGCTGGAGGCCGGTTGCAGCGTGACCGACGCGTTGCAGATGTCGGCTCGCTGTACGGGCAACACGGCCGTGGCCCGCGCGCTCGAGCTCGCCTGCCGTCGCATACGCCGGGGCGTGATGCCCGGCACGGCGCTGGGCGCGGGCCCCCTCGATCCATCCGGCGAATCCGCCGGCATACTGCGCGTGGCCGAAGCCACGGGCGATTACCCTGGCGCGTTCGCGAGACTGGCTCGCCTCACCGCTTGCCGGCGCGACCGCGCCGTTGAGCGCTTCGGCAAGCTGGCCGAACCGGCCGCCGTAACCCTGATGGCCGTCGCCGTGGCCGGCGGAGTGCTCGCGCTCTACCAACCGGTGCTTGGCTCGGCCTCATTACTGCAAGGAGGAACACAATGAAACGCCCACTGAGAAACCCAACGGTCACCCGGTTGACCACCGGCAGCCATTCATCGACTGGCGGCGCAGAGAAAGGATTCACCCTTTTCGAGCTGCTCATAGCCGTGGCCATAATCGGCATACTGGCGGCGGTATCGATACCGCGCTTTACCGACTACCGAGCCGCCGCCTTTGACAGCCGTGCCCAGCAGGACCTTCGCAACGTGGCCTCGGCCCAGGAGCTGCACCACGCGACCAGCGACACCTACGCCGCGACCACCACCGACCTGGCGGGCTTCTCGTCGTCGCCCGGAGTGGTGATGGCCATAGCGTCGGCCGACGCCGCGGCCTTCGTGGCAAGCGCCAGTCACCCCGGTGGCAAGAACGTGTACAGCTGGGACAGCGCTGCCCAACCCGCCATGTCTTCGGCCCCGCAGGCGCCGGCTCCTTGAAGACGAGGCTCCCTGGCGGCCGCAACGCCGGGGGGGCTGCTCAGAAGGCAGGCGAATAAGGCCGGCGGCGGCTTGCGACTGCCGTCGGCCGCTATAACAATTCGTTTCGCCGTCCCGGAAGCTCAGGATAGCCGTGATCGAGCGACGCGAAACCGCGCAGAGTAAGAATTAATGCTGGAGTTATTTGCCTTCCTGCTCGGCCTGGCAACGGGTAGTTTTCTCAACGTGTGCATCGTCAGGATCCCGAGGGAACTGTCGGTGGTGCACCCGCGCTCGCACTGCCCCGCCTGCGAACGTGAACTGTCCTGGTACGAGAACCTGCCGCTGTTGAGCTACCTCGCGCTTTTCGGGCGCTGCCGCTCGTGCAAGGAGCCCATCGGCCTGCGCTACCCGGCGGTCGAGCTGATCACCGCGCTGTTATTCCTGGCTCTATCTCTGCAGGGATTCTCAACGGCCGCTTTTTTTGTTTACGCGGCGCTCGCATC
>Ga0310120_10002753_pt1 | contig 12688 bp, 11 predicted proteins | sample CB27_AW_983_MG_FD_203506 | JGI IMG/M metagenome (GOLD analysis project Ga0310120, IMG submission 203506) | Marine microbial communities from Western Arctic Ocean, Canada - CB27_AW_983 | ecosystem: Environmental > Aquatic > Marine > Oceanic | place: Canada: Western Arctic Ocean | collected... | reverse complement strand
ATAATGTGTCGCCATGGATTCTTTGCGGCTTCACGAAAGGCTGACGATCGCCGCCACGGCGAGCGAATCGGTCTATCACCAAATCGCCAATCAGATCGCGGGCCTGATCGCGTCGAAAGAGATCGCCTCTGGCGATCGCCTTCCTGCCATTCGCACGCTGGCCACGCAGCTCGGCCTGCATCGCGACACGATCGCACTCGCCTACGAACACCTGGCAAGCGAAGGCTGGGTGGAGGCCCGCGTCGGTGCCGGCACCTTCGTCAGTCCCTCGCGCGGCGCGATGGGAGCAGCCTCGGCAACGGCTCATTCATCGTCGTCTGAGCCTCGGCGCGAATCCGAAATCGAGCTGACACTCGCGCCGCAGATCGAGCAGTTGATCGCACTCGACAATACTCGGCCCCGTTATGCGACCGGCGACGATGTCGTGGCACTTCATCGACTGATTCCGGATCCGCGTTTCTATCCGGTCGAGGAATTTCGAGCGTGTATCGATCAGGCGATTCGAGAAGAAGGGCCGGATCTCTTTTCGTATGCGTCACCGGAAGGCTCACCGCGTCTGCGTAGGGCGATGGCTGCGCGTTTCCTCGGTCACGGGGTCGCTCGAAGCGCCGATGAACTCGTTCTTTGTCACGGCGCGAGTCAGGGCATTTCATTGGCCCTTCGTCTCTTCACCGAACCCGGTGACCAGATCGCCGTCGAGGTTCCGACCTACTCGAACGTGCTCTCGGCGCTGGCCGGCCTGGGTCTTTCTCCAGCCCCCGTTTCGATGGATGCTGATGGAGCCGAACCGGAGGCCCTCGACCGTGTCCTGGCCAAGCCCGAAGTGAAAGCGTTCTACACGATTCCGAGCTTTCACAATCCGCTCGGTACGACGATGTCGCTCGAGCGACGCCGCGAGGTTCTCGCAATCGCGAAACGCCATGGTATTCCCGTGATCGAGGATGCGTTCGAGCTCGATCTGCGATTTCAAAACGAGGACATACCACCGCTGGCGGCGCTCGATGATTCAGACATCGTCGTTCTGCTCTTTTCATTCTCGAAATCGCTCTTTCCGGGTGTTCGAGTGGGCTCGCTCTCTGCGCGCGGTCGCGCGCTCGAAGGCCTCGTCGCCCTGAAGCACGCGACGGACCTGTCGGACGCGCTGCCACTGCAGGCCGGTCTGGCGCGTTTCGTCGAGTCGGGTGCCTACGATCGCCATCTCGCGCGCATCCGACGAATTCTTCGCGTTCGACATCGGGTGATCGATGAAGCCCTCGAGTCGTCGATGCCGTCGGGAACGACCTGGACGAAGCCCGATGGCGGGTATCAACTCTGGGCGGAGCTTCCCTTCGAGATCGATACCCGGGACCTGCTGGCGGATGCCGCCCGGGCCGGCGTGCTCTTTTCGCCGGGCGCGTCGTTCATGGTCGACGCGCGCCCTTCGCGTGCGATGCGGCTGACGGTGGCCTGCGCGGATGAAGACGAGATCCGGCGCGGGGTGACCGCACTCGGTGAGGTTGTGCGCGCAAGTCGAGCGGCGCAATCGAACACCGCACGAAGAGCCGGGATGCATCTCTGAGCGTTCCGACGAATTTCTTTCGAAACTCTCTCGAAACTAGGAGGACAAGACAATGGCAAACGAAGAGAACGGAAACGGCGCGGGCCGGAGCGGGGCGGAGGCCTTCGAATTGAAGGTGGGGCTCGCCGAAATGATGAAGAACGGAGTGATCATGGACGTGACGGACGCGGAGCAGGCGAAGATCGCAGAGGACTCCGGTGCTTGCGCAGTGATGGCCCTCGAGCGGGTGCCCGCGGACATTCGCCGTGACGGCGGCGTCGCGCGAATGAGCGCGGTCGAGATGATCGAGCAGATCCAGAAAACGGTGTCGATCCCGGTGATGGCCAAGGTTCGAATCGGCCATATCCAGGAAGCGCGGGTCCTCGAGGCGATGGGCGTCGACTTCATCGACGAGAGCGAGGTGCTGACGCCGGCGGACGACGAGCATCACATTTCGAAGCACGAATACCGAGTTCCCTTTGTCTGCGGCGCACGCAATCTCGGCGAGGCGCTTCGGCGGATCGGCGAGGGCGCGGCGATGATTCGCACGAAGGGCGAGGCCGGAAGCGGCAATATCGTGGAAGCGGTCCGTCATCTGCGCAGCGTCATCGGCGAGATGCGTGCGATTCAGGCGATGCCTGCGGAAGAGTTGATGGCGGCGGCGAAGAATATGGGCGCGCCCTATGAACTCGTTCGTTATGTCCATGAAAACGGGAAGCTGCCCGTACCGAATTTCGCCGCGGGCGGGATCGCAACGCCGCCGGACGCGGCGCTCTGCCGTTCGCTTGGTGCGGAGGCGGTCTTCGTGGGCTCGGGCATTTTCAAGAGTTCTGATCCCGCCGCACGGGCGCGATCGGTCGTACACGCCAATACACATTGGGAAGATCCGGAAGAGGTCTTGAATGCCTGTCGCGGCCTGGGTGCTGCGATGGAAGGCATCGAGATGGAGACGCTCGCCGAAAACGAGCGAATGGCCAATCGCGGCTGGTAGGCGAAGGCAAGTACAGTGGACTCGTCCCCGATCGTCGGTGTCCTGGGGATCCAGGGGGACATCGAAAAACATCTCGCCGCCCTCGAACGCCTCGGCGCTCGAGGGCGGCGCGTCCTGGCTGCCCGTGATCTCGAGGGCCTTCGCGGCCTGATCCTACCCGGTGGGGAGAGCACGACGATTTCAAAGGGACTCGCGCGTTTCGATCTCGTGAAGCCGATCCAGGAATTCGTCGAAGCGGGCGGCGCAATCCTGGGAACCTGTGCCGGCGCAATCATCCTCTCGAGATCGGTTCGGAATCATCCTGTCCCGACTCTCGGATTGATCGACATCGAGACCGAGCGAAACGCCTACGGCACGCAGCTCGATTCATTCGTCGCACCCGCTGGCGAGGATTCCGAGGTCGGCTGGATCGGTGCGAAATGCGTTTTCATCCGTGCACCGAAAATCGTGGAAGTCGGATCCGAGGTCGCAGTGATGGCACGGGTCGACGGCGAGCCCGTCCTGGTGCAACAGGGGAGACGTTTCGCTTGTACATTTCATCCAGAACTCACGGATGATCTGCGCATCCACCGCGCGTTGATCGAATCCTTCGCCTAGCGCTGGCGTCGAGTTGGCAGCCCATCGAGCCTCGATGAAGGGAGCCGCTTCATCAAGCGTCGACGCCCGCATCTCGAAGGATCGAAGTCAGGCTTCGTTTGACGATCGCGCGAGCGCGGGTCATCGAGCTTCCCCGACTGCGGCGCAGGTATTCCCACAAATGTGGGCTAGTCGCTGCGGCGATGGCCTCGATCACATCGGATTGGTCCTGATCGGGCAGGTGTTCCAGATCCTTCTGGAAGAGACGCTCGATATTCTTGCAGTGGAGCCGAAGGGCGTCGCGCGAAACCCGGACGGCCTGGACGATCGCGGGCCCGACCAGCGATTGTGCCGTCAACGATCGGGTAATCGGAACCGTGGCTTCTAGAAATTTCGAGCGGACGAAGACGAGTCGTTCTACGCGATGGGCGACGCTCCCGGTCGCGGAGATATGCTCGAGCAACGGGGCAAAGCGCTGCATCCCGACTTCTCCGACGGCGTCGTAGAGCTCTGCAAGATCGTGGAAATGATTGAAGATCGATCGGCGGGATACGCCGGCGCGCTTGGCGATTCGATCCGCGCTCGGTTGGAGCACGCCTTCCTGGATCAAATCCAGGCAGGCCTCGCAGATGGCCAGGCGGCTCTTGACCTTGCGGCCGATCCGCCCGTCCAGACTGTCGGCGTCTTCCGGCGACATCGACTCAGTGCGTCTCCAATCCCTCGAGCTGACCGTCTCCTCGCCAGTTCGCAAGGATCTTGAAGAACTCGATCGAACCGCCACCGTAGAAGCCGTTCTGAACGCTTCGGTCGGACATCTGACCTTCGTTGTTGTAGTAGCCCGGCGTGCAATTCTCGAAGAAGTCGCCGGCGTCTCGGGCCTTGCTGATGCATTGTTCGACCCATTTCGCCTCTCCCTCTGCGCTGGCTTCGACGACGCGCAGCCCCTTCTCGCGGCCGTTCTGGATGATGTAGGCGAGGTGTACGGCCTGCTCGTTGAGCAGATGGGGATAACTGGCCGTGAAGCCGGACTGGGGATTGCTCATCACGAAACAATTCGGAAAGCCGCGGACATGCATGCCATGCAGCGTGCGAATGCCGTCAGCCCATGTTTCGGTCAGACTCTGTCCATCTCGTCCGTAGATCTCGAGACCGGCGCGCCGCGAGTAGTCGGTGCCGACCTCGAAGCCACTGGCGTAGATCAGGCAATCCAACTCGTATTCCTGACCGTCGACCACCACGCCCTTCTTGGTGATTCGTTCGACCCCCTTTCCCTGGGTATCGACGAGCGTGACGTTGGGTCGGTTGAAGGTGTCGAGATATTCGTTGTGGAAACACGGGCGCTTGCAGAACTGGCGGTAATAGGGCTTGAGTGTCTCCGCGGTTTCGGGATCCTCGACGATGGATTCCACGCGCGCGCGGATCTCTTCCATCTTCTCGAAGTCAGCGACCTCGACCGCGAGTGCGAGATCCTTGGCCGATGAAATTTCGGTCGTCCCCTTTTGCAGGCCAACGACCAGCTTGCCGATCAGATCGGTCCAACCGTCATGGACGAGATCTTCGGCCTGGGGAATTCCCGAGACGAGCGAGTTGAAGTTGTCCATCCGATGTTGATGCCAGCCCGGCTTCAGGCTCGCCTGCCACTCCGGATCGGTCGTGGGGTTGTCCTTGACATCGATGGAGGAGGGCGTGCGCTGGAAGACGTAGAGATGTTCCGCGGATTCACCCACATGCGGAACACATTGAACGGAAGTCGCTCCCGTTCCGATGATGCCGACGCGCTTCCCCTTCAACCCGGTGAGACTTCCTTCCGAGCCACCGCCCGTGTACTCGTAGTCCCAGCGACTCGCGTGAAAGGAATGACCCTCGAAGTCCTGGATTCCTGCGATGCCCGGCAACTTCGGTCGATTGAGTGGACCTGTCGCCATGCAGAGGTAGCGGGCCTTCATGCGGTCGTTTCGATTGGTCGTGACGATCCAATGCGACTCTTCATCATCCCAGCGAATCTCTTCGACTCGGGTCTGGAAGCAGACATCGCGATAGAGATCGAATTTGCGCGCGATCGCCTGGCTGTGTTCGAGGATTTCCGGGCCGAAGGAGTATTTTTCCTTGGGCACGTAGTCGAGTTCTTCGAGAAGCGGAAGGTAGGTGTACGACTCGATGTCGCAGGCAATGCCCGGATAGCGGTTCCAATACCAGGTTCCGCCGAAATCCGAGGCGGGGTCGATCAGGCGGATGTCTTCGACGCCAGCCTGCCGGAGTCGTGCACCGGCGAGGAGCCCGCCGAAGCCACCACCGACGATCAGGACCTCGACCTCGTCGTTCAGGCTCTCGCGCGCGAAGCCCTGCCGCGCATAGGGATCATCGAGGAAGTGTGCGAAGTCGTCCTTCACCTCGACGTACTGTTCGTTTCCGTCGTCGCGAAGCCGCCGGTCACGCTCCTCGCGATATTTGTCGCGCAAAGCCTTGGGGTCGAAAGCGAGCTCGCTCGCCGTCGCGTCCGGGTTCGTCGTCTCCTGATGTGAATCTGCCAAAACGGGGGTCTCCTTCGGTTCTCCGGGCGAGGGAAAATATTGCACTCCTAGTGCAAATATGCAATCGCCGAGACCGGCGGGTCTTCGATGCCGACCGACCAGCTCGTTCCGGCGATCGATGTGCAATGCGACGGCAAATTCCGTTCTGATCGGAACGTTGCGTTCACGCGGACCCGAATCCGGGCATTCGACCGGGTTCCACTCGCGGATCGGCGCAGAGGAAGTGAAATGAGACGATTGCGCTCGACGAAGGGGACTCTCGGAGAGAGACGATGGCGCAATGCGAAGCGGCGACGGATCAAGAACGCGGCTGCGCGGCGGTGGCGGACAGCGCCGCAGATCTGATGCGCTGTTCGATGTAGCGAGGGGATCCCGCCAACCGTGATCCCACCTTCTCCCCGCGGGCTTCGACCGCCGACGAAAGACGGATCGAAGCGGGATCGAAAGAAGCCGCGAACGAATTCCCTCTACGAGCGAATTCGACGACGCGACCCATTGCCCTAGATCCCGGATCTGTGTTACCCGTAAGTCCTTCTAAATCGGGGCGTTGCCCCACCTAATCACCAACCTCGGTGCTCTCGAAGTGGTCCGCGGATACCCAACGCGGCCCCACTTGCTTCCATCCCTCTCGTGCGATTGCGAGTCGATGCTGAGGCAAGTCGAATGGACGGCGGGAATCGGCAGGGACAGACGTCTCGCTGATTCGCCCGGCCAAGCAGCGCCCGGATGTTTTCAGACATCCGACCGGGAGGCATGCATTGCGGGAATACGAAACGACGTTCATCGTCCGGCCGGAAATTTCGGACGAGGGCGGCCAGACCATCTTGAGCAAGCTCGACGACGTTCTGGCCAGCGGCGGCGCCACACGCCTGATGTGTGAGGACCACGGGAAGCGCAAGCTTGCCTACGAGGTCCAGAAGTTCAACAAGGGTCACTACTACACATTGCAATTCCTCGACGAAGGCAAGATCGTCGCGGACCTCGAGCGCGTACTTCGGCTCGAAGAGTCGGTCCTGCGCTTCTTGACGATTCTGGCCGAGGAAGATGTGGTCGACGTCGAAGCCCGGAAGACGGTGGCCGCCGAGGCGGAAGCCGAGCAGGCGAAGCGCGCGGAGGAACGCGCCGCACGCGAAGCGGAAGAAGCCTCCGCTCGCCGAGCGACCGAGGAAGCCGAGCGCGAAGCCTCTCTCAAGGCCGCCGAGGAGGCCAAGTCCGCCGAGGAGGCCAAGTCCGCCACAGCGAAGGCCGACGGCGACGGTGCTGTGGCAGTCGATCCGGATTCGGGTGAGACCGCGGTCGCAAAGGAGGTCGAATCGTCGGACGCTTCCGGAGGAGACGCCGCCAAGACAGACCCGGCCAGCGATCCAGGCGAAGAGCCTGAGGCCGCGGACGCCGGGGAGGAGAAGTCGTGAGCGAAGATACGAAAGACAACGCAGCCCAAACGCGCACTCCGCCGAGTGGTCCTGCCGCGGGTGGGGATGGGCCGCCCCGAGCGCCGCGCAGCGGTTCGGGCGGTCCACCTTCCTCGGCTTCGGCCGCTGATCGTGGCCCCAGTGGTGGTGGATATGGTGGCGGGGATCGCGGATCGCGTCCGTCGCGAGGAGACCGCGATGATCGGCCGCCGCGAGCGCCGCTGACCGTCAAGGGCCGACTGCGCGCGGCCGCCCGCAAAAAGGCCAGGAAGCAGGCCAAAAGTAAAGGCATGTTCCAGCGCCGCAAGGTCTGCCGCTTCTGTGCGGACAAGAACCTCACGATGTCCTACAAGGACGTGAAGACCCTGCGACTCTTCATCACCGAAACGGGCAAGATGACGCCGCGCCGGATCTCCGGAACCTGCGCCAAGCACCAGCGACCGCTCGCGCAAGCAATCAAGCGCTCGCGCCAGTTGGCCATGCTTCCCTACGCCCCGAGCCACTTCTAAGGAGTCGATCATGGGACTGGTCCAAGTCATCTTGAGTGAAGATGTCCACGCGCTCGGTGACGCCGGAGAAATCGTCAGCGTCAAACCGGGTTTTGCCCGAAATTTCCTCGTGCCCCAGGGCAAGGCGGTTCTGGCGACCTCCGAACGCGTCTATCAGATCGAGCATCAGCAGCGCGTGATCATCGAAAAGCGAGCGAAGGACTCGTCGGATCTGGAAGCCGTCAAAGCCAAGCTCGACAAGATCGAGCTCGAGATCGAGGCCCAGGCAGGCGAAGAGGGCAAGCTCTTCGGTTCGGTGACGGCCCAGAATCTCGCCGACCTTCTCGCCGAAAAGGGGATCGAAGTCGATCGCCGCAAGATCGTCCTGCAGGAACCGATCAAGAGCGTCGGCGAACACGCAATCGCGATCCGGCTGCGAAGTGATGTCGTCGCAGAGTTCAAGGTTACGGTCAAGGCAGCGCCCTAGAACACGCTACTCTCGACCCGCTCTCGAATAGGTCCGCGTGCGAATTGCCGCGGCCGGGAATCGATCCTTCCGAGAGATCTGCGAGGGAGAGGGCGTGAGAGAGTTGGACGAGATCGCGGGGCGGATTCCGCCTCATGACATCGAGGCCGAAAAGGCCGTGCTGTCCGCGATCCTGCTCGACAATGATGCGATCCATGCCGTCGTCACCGAAGTACGGGAAGAGGATTTCTATCATCCTTCCCATCAGATGCTCTACCGCTCGATGGTGCGTCTACGCGATGACAATCAACCCGTCGATCTAACCACCCTCGCCGCCTATCTGAAGGGTGAGAGTCTGCTCGATAGCGTCGGCGGGCCCGTCGCGCTTGCCGAGATCGCGGACTACGAGGCCACTCCCGCCAATATCATCTACTACGCCCAGATCGTGCGAGACCGGGCGATCAAGCGGAGCCTGATCTCCACCGCGAGCGAAATCGTCGCCCTTGGCTACGAACACGGCGAAACCGCGGACACGCTACTCGACGAAGCCGAGAGTCGGATTTTCGCGCTCTCGACCGAAAAGGCGAACACCAGTCTCTCGAGCATCTCGGTCGAGATGCACGATGCGGTCAATCACATCGATATGTTGATGAACCGCAGCGGCGAACTCACTGGCTTGTCTTGTGGTTACCGGGGCCTGGATGAAATTACCGGCGGGTTGCAACCCGGAGATGTCTTCATCCTCGCGGCGCGACCCGCGATGGGGAAGACGTCTCTTGCCCTCAATATCGCGCGCAATGCGGCCGTCGACCATGCCAAGAAGGTCGCGGTCTTTTCGCTCGAAATGACGACACGCTCGCTCGTGATGCGCATGCTCTCCTCGGAAGCGCAGGTCGATTTCTCGCTCTTTCGAAGTGGCTTGATTTCGACAGACGCGCATTCGAAATTGATGGCGGCAGCGGGTCGGCTCGCCGAGGCGAAACTATGGATCGATGACACGGCCGCGCCATCGGTTCTCGAGATGCGTGCGAAGTGTCGCCGTCTGCATTCGCAGTACGGTCTCGATCTCGTGATCGTCGACTACCTCCAGCTCGCGCGCGGCGATCGTAACACCCAGAGTCGTGAGCAGGAAATCTCTGAGATCAGTCGAGGGTTGAAGGGATTGGCAAAGGAATTGGATATTCCGGTGATGGCTCTATCCCAGCTCAATCGTGGGCCCGAAACGCGCAAAGAAGACAAGCGTCCGATGTTGGCGGATCTGCGCGAGTCGGGAGCCATCGAGCAGGACGCGGACGTGATCGCCTTCATCTATCGCGATTGGGTCTACAACAAGGAAACCGAGTACGAAAACCTTGCCGAACTGATCATCGCCAAACAGCGAAACGGCCCGACGGGAACCATCAAACTCGAGTTCGAGGGTCGGTTCGCACAGTTCCGTGACTGGCCCCTCTCGGACAATCCCTATGACGGCTCACCCAGCGCCGGCGACTACGCGCGACCGCCCCAAGATGATTTCGTTGGCGGGGACTTCGGGTCGGATACCGATCCGGGCGGACTCTGATGCCCAGTCTTCGGCGCGCCCGAGCCATTCGGCCCGGTGCCCGAATCGCGATCGCTGCGCCGGCCGGTCCCGTCGACCCCGAGGCGTTGGCGTCGGGCCGACAAGCACTCGAGCGGCTCGGCTTCGAAATCGTCGTGCGCGACGACCTGCTCGATCGCGACGGTTACCTGGCTGGAGCCGACGAGCGTCGCGCCGTGGAATTGATGGAATTCGTTCGCGATCCCGAGATCGATGCGATTGTTTGTGCGCGAGGCGGCTACGGCTGTCAGCGAATTCTCGATTCCCTGGACGCGGCGGCGTTTCGAAAGGCCGCCAAGCCGCTGGTCGGCTACAGCGATATCACGACGCTGCTGCTCTGGCAGCGGAAGTTTGCCGGACTCCTGGGAATTCATGGTCCGATGCTCGAAAAGAAGGATGGGCTCGAAGGGGAAGCCGGATCGGCATTGGTCCGGGCGCTCCAGGGGACGGGGCCTCTGCCTCGCTACGACGGGCAGACGCTCGCGGGTGGTTGGGCCGAAGGGCGACTGGTCGGTGGATCACTCACGATCTGTGTTGCCAGCCTTGGAACAGCTTGGGAAATTGATACGCGCGATTCGATCTTGATGCTCGAAGATGTGACCGAGCCGCCCTACCGAATTGATCGGATGCTGCAGCAGCTTCGGGCCGCGGGAAAATTTGAGCAAGTGGCGGGCGTCGCTCTGGGTGGCTTTAGCGATTGTGAGGACGAGCGCTATCCGGAGTGGACGATGGCGCGAATTTTCGACGAGACCTTTGGCTCGCTTGGATTGCCGGTTGTGGCCGAATTGCCTTTTGGGCATGGAGCCCTGAACCGGCCCTGGCCGTTTGCCGGACGCGCGGCGCTGGACGGCGCACGCGGAGAGCTCGAGATATTGGAATCGGCGGTGACGACGCGGTAGGTTGCCAGCGTCGCAATCGGGAGTTGACAGAGGATCGCTGTGATCGGGGGGTACGGGGCGGAATGAAGCGGAGTTTGATCGAGCGGAAGCTCGGCAAGGTCGACACGGCCCTCGACCGGGCCATCGAGAAACAAGAAATTCCGGGCGCAGTCGTGCTCGCGCGGATGCCGCGCCAAGGCGAGGTTCTCGACTATGCCTGGGTGCGTGGAATGGCAGCGGCCCGGCCCGAACGCCTGCCGATGCGACGCGACACGATTTTCGATCTCGCCTCGCTGACCAAACCGATGGCGACGACGACTGCGATCATGATACTCGTCGACGAGGGCGCGATCTGCCTCGACGACCCAGTGGCGAAATCGCTCCCGAATTTTGCAGATCGCGGAAAAGACGAAGTCACGATTCGACATCTTCTTTGTCATTCGGCCGGGCTGAAGCCCTGGCGCGGATTCCATGAGTTGCTGATTCGCAGGGAGCGCAAGACCGGCGAGCGCTGGCTCGGAACGCCAGAGGGTCGCGAGTGGATTCTCGATCGCGTCATTCGTTCGGCACTCGTGCATGAGCCGGGCGAAGCCGCCGTCTACGGCGATCTCGATTTCATCGTGTTGGGCGCACTCGTCGAAGAGGTTGCCCACCAGCCCTTCGATGAGTTTTGTGAGTCGCGGATCTTCAAACCCCTCGGTCTCGAAGATACGCATTTCTTCCCGATCGCCGTCGATGGTTCGCCGCCGGTTCCCGAGGCCATTCGCCGGAGGGTTGCCGCGACCGAGAACTGCCCATGGCGCGAACGCATTGTCTGGGGCGAGGTTCACGATCCCAACGCCGCATCGATGGGAGGCGTCGCCGGTCACGCGGGGCTTTTCTCGACGGCCGATGACGTCATGAAGTTTGCCCAGGTCTTCCTGGACGTGTGGCACGGACGAAGCGATTCGCTTCCCCGGGAGTGCGTGCGAGAATTCAGCGAAAGACAGAGTCTGCCGGAATCCTCGGATTGGGCGCTCGGCTGGGACACGCCCACTTCGGGTGCTTCTTCGTCGGGCAAGCACTTCACGATTCAGTCGGTGGGGCATCTCGGTTTTACGGGAACCTCACTCTGGATCGACCTCGAACGCGAATTGATCGTGGTCATGCTGACGAACCGGATCCATCAAGTGGCGAAGCGCAGTCGGTTCACACTTCGCGCGAAGGTTCACGACGCGATCGTCGAGGGTCTCACCGCCGAATGAGCGGCTCGCTTCCCGAGCGACTCGAACATGTCCATTTCGTCGCCATTGGCGGCACGGGGATGGGTTCGCTGGCCGGACTCCTGAAGGCGCGCGGTATTCGCGTGACCGGGTCGGACAAATTGCTCTACCCACCGATGAGTACGGCTCTGGCGGATTGGGGAATCGATGTCGCAGAAGGTTTTTCGGCATCGAACGTTCTCGGCGATCCGCCCGACCTGGTCGTGATCGGGAACGCGGTTCGCAAGGACAATCCAGAGGCCGTTGCCATCCTCGACTCTGCGATTCCCTATCGGTCCTTTTCCGACGCCCTCTATGAACTCGCGATCTCGAAGCGCCATTGCGTGACCGTGAGTGGAACGCACGGCAAGACGACCACCACGAATTTGATGGCGCAGATCCTGTTGGCGACGGGTCGAGATCCGTCTCTGCTCGTCGGTGGCATCTCGCTCGACTTCGAAGGTTCGTTTCGAGAGGGCGCGGGGGATCACTTCATTGTAGAGGGCGATGAATACGACACGGCGTTTTTTGACAAGACGCCGAAATTTCTTCACTACCACCCAGACACACTCATCTTGACCTCCGTCGAATTCGATCACGCGGATATCTATCGTGATCTCGACCATGTGAAGTCGGCTTTTCGCGAGCTCGTTTCGTCGATGCCCGCGACCGGGCGAATCGTGGCCGCGGTCGGACACGCGGGTGTACGGGACGTGTTGGCGAATGCTTCCTGCGCGGTGGACGGCTATGCCGTCGAAAGCCGTGGACGTGAGGGGAGACCCACAGAGCGACCGACCCGTGGGAATTGGTGGGGATACAACCTGCGGCCGGAGCCCGGCAGACTTCTCTTTTCGTTGGAGGATCGAAGCGGAGGGCGTTCCTTCGAAGTTTCGAGTCCGCTCTTCGGAGTGCATAACACTGAGAACGTCGTGGGCGTTCTGGCCACGCTCGATTCGCTGGGCGTTCCCGTCGAAGAGTCGATCGAGGCG
>Ga0310120_10002747_pt1 | contig 12722 bp, 15 predicted proteins | sample CB27_AW_983_MG_FD_203506 | JGI IMG/M metagenome (GOLD analysis project Ga0310120, IMG submission 203506) | Marine microbial communities from Western Arctic Ocean, Canada - CB27_AW_983 | ecosystem: Environmental > Aquatic > Marine > Oceanic | place: Canada: Western Arctic Ocean | collected... | reverse complement strand
GCGCCCTCGTTGGAGGCGACCAAGATGGGACGGCTGGCCTGTACCTTCGCGGCTGAGTCGAGCATGCGAGTAGTCGACAGTCTGCACAACTCGGCCGGCACTAGCGCCGGGTACATGGACAGCCCGCTGGAACGGCAACTGCGCGACGCGCACGCCTGCGCCTCGCATCGCTGGGTGGCTCACCCGCTGTACGAGGAGTTGGGACGGCTGTTCTTCGGCCACGAGCCGTCGGGGGAGTTCTTCTAGGCTCTGCTGGCCTCGTGGTCTTGACTCAGACTTTCGTTGAGGCGCCCGGGTCCGTGAAGAAATCCGCACGGGGTGTGCCGGAGTCGTCGTAGACGGGCTCCGCAAGGTCGATCCGGTACTTGCGAACGTGGCCCGCTCGCGTGCCTAACTTCCCCACGTGGTCGCGCATGTTGCGGTAGTTCTCCCCGGCCAAGTGCGCGGCGAACGAGGCTTCGTCCGCCCAGCACTCGTAGATGTTGATGCGACCGGGTTCGACGACATCCGCGCCCCAGGCATAGTCCAGGCACCCGTCCCAGGCGCGCACCGGCCGGATGTACGGGTCTGCTTCCGCAAGGGCACTTTCCACCCTGTCGGGGTCGATCTCGATCCAGCCGGCGACGATGATCATGAGAGGTTCCCTTCGAACCCGCGCGCACTCCTCCTCAGTGGAGGTGACTGACGAATTCCGCCTGTACTGGTGGCCGACGCTGCGGCGTCGGCGCTGCGGACGCCCATCGCGATCCGCGGCCGTCGCCGCATCGGTCGGTCTCGACCGGCGGCTCTAGGCCCAGCGATCCCAGTGCAGCACTTCGTCGACCGGGCGGCGTACCACCGGCCCAAAGTTACCCAGGGGGTGCCCGACTGGAATCAGGGCCAATGGCACCACGGTCTTCGGCAGCCCCAACAGCTCCTGAACGGCGCCCCTGTCGATCAAGGGCAACGTCGTGGGCACGGCGCCGAGTCCTAAGGCGCGGGCCGCCAGAAGCAGATTTTGGACCGCGGGCCAGACCTCCGCGCCGGCTCCGGAACCGGCCATGAAGGCCTCCGGCGGCTCGTTCTCGAACTCCAGGCAGCCGATGATCAGTGCGGGTGTCTCCCCCAAGTGCATCGCCTGGTGCTCGATCGAGTCGAACATCCGTCGGCGTTTGTCGACGCTCTGATGCCCGACCCAGCCGGACATCGCCCCAACGTCGGTGACGCCTTCGGCCTGAGGACCGTCGGCCTCGACCTTGTCCATGATCGCGCGAGTGGCCTGGATGTAGGGCAGGGCGATGGCGCGGTTGAATTCGGCGAGCGACTCCTTCAGCTCAGGATCGCGAACGATGATCCACTGGCGATCCTGGGCGTTCGAACCCGACGGGGCTTGCTGCGCCGCTTCGACGAGTCGCCGCAGCAGGGCCTCGTCCACGGGATCCGGCGAAAGGCGCCGCATTGCCCGGCAGTTGAACATCGCATCGAATAGGCCAATATCTTCGGCCACGCTGACACCTCAATTCTGACAACTATTACCCGCCTGGGGATCGATCTTGCTCTGCTAGCCCCCGTGGCACTCGACGCCGCCTTGAGGTCCATCGATGACCGGGATCGTGCGATGCGTGTTGCATCGGCGCGACGGCGGGGGCGCAGTTCCTTCGAACCGACCGAGAGAATAGCCGTGGGAGTTGGTGTAGGGCTACTCGCTCAGCCGTGTACTGATCGGGCCCGGCGCCCAAAGTTTGGCGACCTATGCTAAGGCCCACGCGATCGAACATTGAGGGGGCGGCATGGATCTTGGGCTGAGCCGTAAGAAGGCGATCATTCTCGGCGGAAACCGAGGCATCGGGCGATACACGGCGGAGCTGATGCGCCGCGAAGGTCCGTCGGTGGCCATTTGCGCGCGCGGCGCGGAAGGGGTCCAAGAGGCGGGCGAAGCCCTGCAGGCGATGGGTGAGGGCACGATCTTCGCCCAGGCCGCGGATCTTGAGAGTGGGGAAGAGACCAAGGCCTTCGTGCGGGCGGCGATCGAGGCGCTCGGCGGCGTCGACACCCTGGTGCACGACGCCAGTGGCTTTGACCAGGTGGGCGATGAAGAGGGTTGGGAACGAAGCTTCCAGGTCGACATGATGGCCGGCGTTTTGGCGGTTGAAGAAGCGATCCCCGCCCTGGAGGAAAGCGACGCTGCCAGCATCACGTTCGTCGGTTCGATGGCGTCCAAGTACTTCTTCGGGCGGCGCAGTTCGTACGGACCCGCGAAGGCAGCGATGCGGGCCTACACCAACGATCTGGGACAGAGCCTGGGCAAGAAAGGCATTCGGGCCAACGCGATCTCACCGGGCGCGGTGCATTTCCCCGGTGGCTCATGGGACCAGCGCAAGATCGAGACGCCCGACTTCTACGCCCGGGTCGAGCGGGCGATCCCACTCGGCAGGCTGGGGACCGGCGAAGAGATTGCGCGCATCATCGCCTTCGTCTCGAGCCCTGCGGGGATGTGGATCAACTCGGCACACACCGTCGCCGATGGTGGGCAGGTCGCCTCGGTCGACTAGCTTCCAGCAGCCAAGGACGCCGCCGCTGGGGCTGATGTCGACCTGGGGTGATCATCCCTTCGGATCTTGGTAGCTTCGCGGAAGAATCAAGAGAGCCTACTGAAGGAGAGCACCACATGAGCCAAGAACGTTCCGCGCAGGTCATGCGCACCTACCTGGAAGAGGCCGTGGGCAAGGGTAACTTCTCCGTGATCGACGAATTCACAGCCGAGGATTTCGTTGACCAGTCGCAGCCTGACAATCGCGGCCCGGCCGCCTTGTTTGCGCACGTCAGCGGCTTCCATGAGACCTTCCCCGACGTGGTGGTCGACGTCCAGCACGTGATCGCCTCGAATGATCAGGCCGTCGGTATCTGGCGCATGAAGGCCACCCACGCGAACCCCTTCATCGGAGTTCCGGCCACCGACAAGACGCTTGAGTTCACGATCACGAGCATTTTCTCGTTCCGGGACGAGATGCTGGTCGATTACTTCGTCGTCGCCGGGCTGCTCGAAGCGGTGATGCAGATGGGCGTGAAGCTGGAGGTCGCAGAGACGGCAGCCACGTAAGCGATTGCGACCCATCGGCCGCGGGTACTCGACCCGCGGCCGATCCCGTCTCCGTCCCTCGCGCGCGGCGACGGTGATCACTCGGGACGCGTCGGGCCTGACCCGGCTTTGCGCGCATCCAGCCATGGTTTGACGCCGCACAGGACTCGTCGAGCTGTTTGCGCGTTCAGGCGCGGAGCGCCTCCCTGGAAATGCTCGCGTCGACGCGGGCCCGAGCGTGCCCAGATCGGCCGCAGCGGCTTCCAGCGCAGGTCGATCCTGCCTGGTGATCGCGATGTCGCGTTGGATAACGGCGGCCTCGAACAGCATCCCGTGCTCCGCGGACAGCTCCAGACCGCGCCCGCGTGCGGAGCGCCTTCTCCTGTTGACCCTTGAAGCGCCTGGGCGCGCCCGCGGTACCACGCGAGTTGTGGCTGCGCCAGAGGGAATATCTTGGCGAAGCGAGAGAACGCGTCAATCAGCTTGAGCGTGCGAGGCTCGCTTTCATGATCGGCACCCGAGCGCGCCTGGAAGAGCGCGCCGGGATCTCCCCGCGAACCAGACGAGATACTCGCGGATGGGCCTCGCCGGCCCTTCGCTAGGGGATCGACCCGCTGCTTCGCCACTCGAATCGAAATCCAGGAGAAACATCAACCTCAGCGGCCGCTCGCACCCAGCGCAGAGCAGTTCCTACCAGAGAGCACGACACGGAGGTTCGTGCCACGCCCCGGACCGGCCCAACGGCAACTAGGAAACAGACGGCGCACGTCTTCTTGGACCACAACTCGGCCTTCGGATAAAATCAGAGCTCGCCCCCTCTCTGCTCGTCGGTTCCGGGCCCACTGTGTTCGTGGGCTGAACCCGAAAGATCTGCATGCTCAATCCGATCCCGTTCGCGCGGATGAACGTCCGCAACGACGTCCTGTCCGGCACCACCGTGGCCTTGGCGTTGGTACCGGAAGCCGTCGCCTTCGCGTTTGTCGCCGGGGTCGAGCCGATGGTGGGGCTGTACGGCGCCTTCATCATGGGGCTCGTGACCGCGATCTTTGGCGGGCGCCCGGGCATGATCTCTGGCGCCACCGCCGCGACGGCCGTCGTCATGGTTTCGTTGGTGGCGGAGCACGGCATCCAGTACCTCTTCGCGACGCTCCTCCTGGCCGGCCTGTTTCAAATACTCGCCGGCGTCCTGCGGCTGGGAAAGTTCATCCGCCTGGTGCCACACCCCGTGATGTTCGGATTCGTCAACGGCTTGGCGATCGTCATCTTCCTCGCCCAGCTTGAGCAGTTCGAGATCCACGACCCGCTTACCGGTTCGCTGACTTGGATGCAAGGGGAACTGCTCTACACGATGTTGATTCTGATCGCGGTCACGATGGCGATCATGCAATTCCTGCCCAAGCTCACCACCGCCGTCCCGGCGGGCCTCGTGGCCATCGCCGTGGTCACATTGGCCGTCATCGGGCTGGACTTGGATGCGCGTACTGTCATCGATTTCGTTCGCGACCGGCTGCCGCAAGATCAGGCTGCCGCCGCCACACTGAGCGGGAGTCTGCCAAGCTTCGCCATCCCCGATGTCCCGCTGAGCACCGAAACGTTGCGCATCATTCTCCCGTTCGCCTTTTTAATCGCGGCCATCGGCCTGATCGAGTCCTTGTTGACTCTGACCCTAATTGACGACATCACCGAGACCCGCGGCCGCAACAACCGCGAGTGCGTCGGCCAGGGCATCGCCAATGCGACGAACGGATTCTTCGGTGGTATGGGGGGCTGCGCGATGATCGGGCAGTCCATGATCAACATCAAATCCGGCGGCCGCGGCCGCCTCTCCGGGATCACGGCGGCGGTCGTCCTGCTCGGCCTGATTTTGTTCGGCGCGAACCTGATCGAGATCATCCCGCTGGCGGCCCTGGTCGGCATCATGTTCATGGTCGTCCTGGGGACGTTCGAATGGTCCTCCCTGCGCATCATGCACAAGATTCCGATGACCGACGCCTTCATCATCGTCTTGGTCTCATGCGTGACCGTCTTCTTCGACTTGGCGATCGCCGTCATCGTCGGCGTCATCGTCTCCGCACTGGTCTTCGCCTGGAAACACGCACAGCACCTCGAAGTGGACATCTATGAAGACGAGAACGGCTATAAGGTTTACGACCTCCGGGGCCCAATCTTCTTTGGCTCGATCGCGAATTTCAAAGAGCTATTCGACCCGAAGGGGGACCCGGACGACATCGTGATTGAGTTCAAAAGATCGCGGATTAGCGACCACTCGGGGATCGAAGCTTTGGATGCGCTCTCGGAGAAATACCAGGCCTTGGGCAAGACCCTCCACCTCCGGCACCTCAGCCCCGCCTGCCGAGAGCTGCTTGAGCGCGCCGGCGACCTCTGCGAAGTCAGCGTCCTCGAAGACCCAACCTACCGAATCTCGACCGAGCTGCTCGCCCCCCCAGTCGCTTCTGCCCCGGAGTAAGCCTGCCCGACTTGGTCTGACCGGCGGACCCTTGGTCCAGGCAACGCATCGGTGCGACTGGGCAGCACCGCCGCGCACCGCGTTACGCACGACCGGACGGGATCAGCCTGGTTCGTTTGCTGGACCTCTCGCGCTGCCGTGGATCCCGCACTGAGGGGAAGGCGCGAATGATCCTCGCGGTCTTCAAAACCTGTTGCGGGGCGGATCGCGTCGTCCTGCTTGGGTTCGACTCCTATGCGTTCCCGCGACTGATTTCATTGGCCTCCAAACAGATTTCCCGGATGCGCGCTCGCCAGCCGAGGGAGCCGATAGCGTTGACAGTGGATCGGTCGACAGCGGCACATGGGAGAAGGCTGCCTTTGAAATCCTCGTGCGCATCTACCGGGAGTTCGGGCTGCCAGAGGCAGCGATTCCGTTCGCCGACCTCGACCGGCGGCGCATCGATGAGGCGCAACTGGCTGGAGCCTAGGATCTTCCACCTCCCGCCGTCTGAGGGTTCCCATTCCAGCGGGGCGCTTCAGTCTAGCGGTCGTCTCCCAAGTCGCGCGCCGCCGTTCATCCGCCTTCGCCACGCCGCCACAGAGTCCGTAGTGCCCGCCGAGTTCCAACTGTCGGAGTCGCCTCGACAATCTTCGCGTAGAGCGCTAAGCGCTGACGCGCGTCCGCTAGATCAACTTCGAGCGAGATCACGCAGACGGCAGTGGAGACCGTCGCGACGACGGTCCAAACGACGCTCAAACAAGGCGGCGAGACTGGCGTGGCGGCCGTGCAGCTCGGCGTGGGCACGATCAAAGGCGCGATCGATGCCGTGGGCGACGTCGGGGGCCAGGCGGCCGAGACGGCGGCGGACACGGTCGAGAAGGCCGTGGACTCCGCCGCCAAAGTGGGCGCCTCCGTCGGCAACGCCGCCAAGGGGGCGGTGATCGGGACCATGCGCGGCTTCAACGAGGTCGGTGTTGAAGCGCTCGCTGCCGTCGGCAGCACGAGCCGCACGGCGGTCAGCGAGGCCGGGGCGATCGGGGCCGACCTGACGACGGCCGCGGTGGGCGCGGTCGAAGACGCGATCGAGGTGGCGAAGGAGACGGGGCTCAGCATGGAAGAGGCGGCCGCGGCCGCCGCCACGGGGGCGATCGAGGCCGCCAGCGAGGTCGGCTCGGCCGCCGAGGTGCGCGTCCGCCGCTCGGTCGAGGGCACGATCCAGAGCGTCAAGGTCGTGGCGAACACGGCCGTCGGTAAAGAGGCCTAAGGGGCGCGGAGCAGCCAACGGGACCTGACGGGGCCCTGGGCTTGAAGACGGCGGCGGCCCGTCTCTCATCGCACGTCCCGTGGTCCTAGGCCACTGTTTGAGGCCCGGACAGGCTAGACCCTGGGCAACGGCGCCAGGCGCTGAGCCGAGCCGAGGGGAGAAGCGATGGCCATCATCAACTTCGTCCGCGATTACGAGCGGATGGCGAAGTTCCAACTCGGGCGCTTCGTCGGGCTGAAGGGCCCCGGCGTCGTCTGGGTGATTCCGATCATCCAGAGCGCGGTCAAGGTAGACCAGCGCGAGCTCTTCTTTGAGGTGCCCCCGCAGACCAACATCACCAAGGACAATGCCAATGTGGACGTCGACTTCGTCCTCTACCTGCGCGTGATGGAGCCGGAAAAGGTCGTCTTGGAGGTCCAGGACGTGATGGGCGCCGCCCGTCAGCTCGCGACGACCACGCTGCGCGCGGTGGTCGGGGAGTTGGACTTCGACGACGTACTCTCGCACCGAGATTTCATCAATGCCCAGATGCAGGTCAAGTTGGACGAGATCACCAATCGCTGGGGCGTCAAGGTGACCGCCATCGAGATTCGCGAGATCAGCCCCCGCCGGCGATTCAGGAGGCGATGACGCGCCAGATGTCGGCGGAGCGCACGCGCCGCGCCGCCATCACCGATTCAGATGGCCTGCGCGACGCCGCAGTCAACGTGGCGGACGGCGACAAGCGGTCCCAGATTCTGCGCGCGGAGGGCGACAAGGATTCGGCGATCCTGCGCGGCCAGGGCCGGTGCGAGTCGCAGATTCTGGAGGCGGAGGGCTTCGCCACGGCCGTGCGCACCATCAATGAATCAGCCGCGGCGGCCTCGCCACGATCATCGGGATGATCCCGCAGGGGCAGAAGATCGAACTCGATGGCCCGTCCTTCCTCCAAGAGAAGAAGATCCAGGGCAGCAGTATGGGGTCGAACCGCTTCCGCGTGGACATGCCCCGCTACATCGAGTTCTACCGGCAGGGGCGACTCCTCCTCGACGAGATGGTGACCCGCACGGGCACGCTCGACGACCTCAACGAGGCCTTCCGCGCCATGAAGGCCGGCGAGGTTGCCCGAACCGTCCTCATGATGAATTGATCCCACGGGAATCGCTTCGGAACAGCATACGATCCGCTCATCGCGTGGGGCGCGACTGAGATCGGCCGCCAGCGGAGCTTGAGACTAGAACACGATCACGCACCATCCCCGCGTGCCACCGGCTGCGAGTCGACGATGCGCCTCGGCGGCCTCCTCGGGTGCGAACGTCGCGGCGACGCGCAACGTGATTTCCCCCTCCTCCGTCTGCTGCCGCAGCTTGTCCAACAGGTCGGCGCGCCGGTCGTAGGTCCGCAACATCGTCACGTGGAAGACGATCTCGCGTTCGTTGTTCCCCTCCCACCCACGCACGAAAGCGAACCCGCCTCCGTCGCGCACGGCACCGACCGCGAGCGCACCTTGGACCGCGTCATCTGCGAGTGCATCGGCACCCGTGGGCACGACCTTTCGGATCTGGTCCGCAATGTCGTCCCCCCTGGGCACCACGACATCGGCCCAAGATCTCGCACGAGTTGTTCGTCCGCGAGCGACGTGTCCGCGATGACGCGCAGGCCATCCGCCTTCGCGAGTTACACGACATATCCGCCGTAGCAGCCCGCCGCTCCGGTCACCGCGATCGTCTCCCCGGGCTGGAGCGCCAGCTGGTCCAGGGATTGCCGCGCGGTCAGCCCGTTCATGGGTAGGGTCGATGCCTGTTCGAGGCTGGCCCCCACCGGGGCGCGAACGTCCGCGTCGGCGGGCAGAACGATGCTCTCTCGATACGCACCGTGGCTGCCGCTCGGCAGCACCATTGCCATGACGGCGTCACCCACAGCCAAATCTGTCGCCGTGCCCGAGCCAATCTCATCGACGACCCCGGCCACATCCATGCCGGGGATATACGGCGGCGGATCTTTCGCCAACGCCTCAGCCCGGCCGCCTCCCCGCACGAACGTGTCGGTCGGGTTGACCGTGGCGGCGCGCACGCGAATCCGGGCTTCCCCCGGCCCGGCGTGCGCCTCAGGCAGATCGACGACCTGCAGCGCTTCCGGTCCCCCGAACTCGATGACGCCGACGCCTCGTATAGTCCAGCTCCCCCGCTCCGCGGGACACGACCACGATGGAGCGCCCCGCGCTCGCACGCCCGCACCTTAGACCCCTCGCTGCGCAGTGGCTTGTCGGTACCCGTGCCGAACCGGCCGGGGGCACGATCTGCTCATCGTGTGCCAAGCACTTTGGTGGTGTCGCCGCGGCCGAGACTGAGCGGGCTAACGCAGGCGAACGTACTTATCGACACCACCCGGCTCGTGACCGGGGTCGGGCAAGCCCACGTAGATGTCGCCGGAGCGGTCGACCCAGCTGCCATGCCCGGCGCGAGCGTCGAACCGGGCGAGCACATCCCCGCCGGCGCTGAGCACCGAAATACGCCAGCCCGAGCCCGTCACTGGTCCTTCACTGACGACCAAGTTTCCCTCCCGGTCGGCGGAGATGTCCATTGGCCGTTGAATATCGTCCCACGTCTCGCGATGGGCACCATCGGTGTCGAAGATCTGGAGCCGGTGGTTCTCGCGATCACAGACCACGACCCGACCTTCCGTGACCACCAAACTGTGGGGCAGGTGGAACTCGCCCGGTTCCGTTTTGCCAGGCGCGCCCCATGATCGACGCAGCTCGCCCGCCGCCGAGAAGCGGTGGACCCGGGCATTGCGGTAGCCATCGGCCACGTAGAGATCGCCGTCTGGCCCGACCACGAGTTCGGCCGGGTAGTTAAACGGCCCCGCAGCGCGGGGCACGAGCTCGCCGGGTGTTTCGCAGCCCGTGTCGGAGTGGACGCCATGGCGCCCCAGCATCTGGATCGGTTTCCCGTCGAGCGTGTATAGGAGGCAGACCGAGCTGTCCCGATCGGTCAGGTAGACCACGTCATCGTGGATCGAGATTCCATGGGCGAAGAGGAACGCCCCGTTGCCCCACGAGCTGACGAACTTGCCCTCGGGGTCGAAGACCAGGATGGGTGGGTCCTTGCGCTGGAAGGCGTAGAGGCGGCCCGCCGAGTCCGTCGCGACGGCGCTGACAAAGCCGAAGCTCTCGCCCGCAGGGAGCTTGGCCCAGTCCTCCCGGAGTTCATACGTGAACGTTCCAGTGCCCACCGTCGCCATCACCGTTCTCCTTCGGTCGCGAACGGCCACACGCTAGCGCCCCGAGCCTCACACGGCCCCTCCCTAAGCGAGCGGTAAAACACGATGGCCCGATCGTGGGCCGTGCGCTAGTCGCCGCAGTCTGCTTGGTCGTCCATCCTCTCTGGACGTCGCCTAACTAAGTATCGGTGTGTGCCTTCCAGCACGATCTCACCACGCTGGTTCGTGATCCGGCTCGTCAGCTGCACAAGGCCGACCCGGCTCTTCGGCGTGAGTTCGCTGACTTCCAGTTCGGGGGTGATCGTGTCGCCAATCAAGACAGGTTGAAGGAAGCGCGCGGACTGCTCAACGAAGGCCACGATCGACCCCTCAATCAAGGGCGAGAGACTTGACGCGCCCGCCGCCGTCATCGCAGAGAGGAGCAGTCCGTGGGCGACGCGCCCTCCGAAGCGCGTGTCCTTGGCATATTCCACGTCGTAATGGATCGGGTGGCTGTCGCCCGTGAGACCGGCAAAGAACAGGAAGTGCGCATCCGTCATCGTCTTGGACGGACTGCGAAAGACCGCTCCTAGCTGGAAGTCCTCGAAGTAGAGTGTCTGGGCGTCCATCGTTTCCTACCCGTCGCTGTCAAGTACGGCGATCGCGTCGATCTCAATCAGAGCACCAGGCCGAAGCAGCCCCTTGACGACGACGCCCGTCGCTGCCGGGAAGCCCCGTGGGAACATCTCCCGGCGGACTTCTGCGGTCTCTCGGTAGCCATCCGTCGTCACGATGTAGTCAACGGTCTTCACGACGTCATCGAGGCTGCCATCTGCCGCCCGCAAGATCTCCTTGATCTGACCGAAGATGTGGCGAGTCTGCGCCACGATGTCACCCTCACCGACCAGGTTGCCGTCCTCGTCCGTGGCCGTGAGACCGGAGATGAAGAGCAGGTTCCCCCTGCGCACAGCGGGCGAGAAGGTATAGCGCTCGTAGCGAGACCAGCCGGGATTCACCGTTTCGAGGCGAGGCACGCGCATCCCCTTCGCTGCTTGACGGCGGGAGGATAGCGGGCCCACGGGCTGCGGTCTCAGCAGCCAGCTCGGCTGACCCGATCCCTGTTAGGCAGCGCCGCCTGGTGGACTTCCGATGACATGGGATGCCCGCAAATCCGCGATCTCGTCGGCTGCGATCCCGAACTCGCTTAAAACAGCATCCGTATGGGCGTCGAGCGGCGGAGAGGCCAGTGGAGATCCCGTCGGGGTCGCGCTCATCTGCACCATTGGCCCGACCATACGCACCGGCCCAACCAATTCGTGCTCCAAGTCGAGCATCAGGCCGGTCGCTATGACCTGCGGATCGTCGGACATCTCCTCGGGTAAGTTGACGCCCGACGCCGGGGCACCGGCGGCGTCCAGCGCCGCCGTCCACTGCGCGACGGTGCGCGTGCGGAAGATGGCGCGAATGCGCTCGCGCGTTTCGTCCACGACGGCCGTATTGGCCGGGTCGAGGCCATTGAAGTCAGGGGCCGCGGTGGGATCATCGTCGAGCCCGATCGCCGAGCGGATCTGGTCGCGATTCTTCTCGGTGAGCGCGCCCAGGATGATCGCACCGTCGCTTGCGTCGTAGCCCCCGTAGTAGAGGCGAAAGGCGCTGCCCAAGAGTTGAGAGAGCGAGCCGCGTGCCGCGAGGAGTTCAGCGTAGGTACCCCCCGCGGCGCGCACCGCCTCGACCTGCTCCATCATCGGGTCGCGGATCATCGCATCGACGGGTGGAACGCGGGAAACGAGGAGGCCTTGTAGCGCCAGGCCGGCGGCCAGCAGTGACGTACTGACGTATTGGCCCTCACCTGTCCGCTGCCGGTGGAAAAGCGCGGCGCAGACCCCCATCGCGGCTGCGGTCCCCGCGGTGTAGTCGGCCGGGGCGGTCGCCGTGATCAGCTCCGGCCCGCCGAAATCATCCTGCTTGCCGTCCCCCGCCATCAGACCCGAGTAGGCCTGCGCCACGATGTCCGAGCCCGACCGCTCTGCGCTGGGCCCGGCCTTGCCGTAGCCGGTGTTCTCGACGTAGATCAGGTCCGGCCGGAACCCGCGCAGCGTCTCATAGTCGACCCGGAGCCGAGGCGGCACACTGGGGCGCGCGTTGATTACAAAGACGTCGAACTGGGAAATCAGCCGGTGCACGAGCTCCTGGCCGCGCTCCGTCTGAAGATCCACGGTGATGCCCCGCTTGCCGCGGTTCAACCCGATGAAGAACTTGCTCTCGCCGGGCATGAACTGTCCGAGCGCGCGTCCTCCTTCGCCGCCGAGTGGTTCCAACTTGACGACGTCGGCGCCCAGGTCCGCCAGGTTGATGCCGCAGAACGGCCCGGCGATGATCTGGGACACTTCCAGGACCTTGATCCCTGCCAGCGGGCCCTCGGCCATGACGCACCTCCTTGGTGGGCGAGTCTAGACGCAACGGACGGCATCGCTGGGCCGCAAGTCCTGGCCCCAGCGTTTGTACCACGTCCTAAGTTAGTGCGCGCATGAGTTGCAGTTCCTGGAGACCGACTGCCGGGCGGGCCTCGATCGTGGGTGGGGCGGGGGGCCGGTAGCCGAGGGCGCTGTGTGGCCGCAGTTCGTTGTATTCGCGTCGCCAACGCGCGACGAGGACCTGCGCCTCCGCCAGCGTCGTGAAGATCTCGCCGTCCGCTGGTTGCGCACGCCGTACAGCGGCTTGGCTGTCACGGTGTCTGTCAACGCCTTCGATGCTGACAGGCACGGTCATCC
>Ga0310120_10002743_pt1 | contig 12736 bp, 10 predicted proteins | sample CB27_AW_983_MG_FD_203506 | JGI IMG/M metagenome (GOLD analysis project Ga0310120, IMG submission 203506) | Marine microbial communities from Western Arctic Ocean, Canada - CB27_AW_983 | ecosystem: Environmental > Aquatic > Marine > Oceanic | place: Canada: Western Arctic Ocean | collected... | reverse complement strand
TCGGACGCATCGATATCTTGGTCAACAATGCCCAACGCGCCCCATTGACACCCACTTCGATCATGGACCACACCGACGAAATCATTGATCTCTGCTTTGAAACCGGTTTTCGCGGCAGCTTCCACTTTATGCAAGCCGCCTATCCCCACCTCAAGGCCAGCCGGGGCAATGTGATCAACATCGCTTCGGGCGCGGGGCTCGACGGCCTTGCCGGGCAGGCGGCCTATGGCGCGGCCAAGGAGGCGATCCGGGCCCTGAGCAAGAGCGCGGCCCGGGAGTGGGGGCGAGATGGCATCAACGTGAACATCATCTGCCCCCTAGCCAACTCTCCGGGAGTGGCCACCATGCTCGAAAGAGCGCCCGAAATGGAGAAGCGAATGACCGCGGGGCAGCCCCTCGGGCGCATCGGGGATTGCGAAGAGGACATTGGCCCGGTCGCGGTATTTCTCGCCAGCGAGGACTCGCGCTACGTCACCGGCCATACCCTGCCCGCCGACGGCGGCAGCTCGATGATTCGCTGAGCCTGCCGCCCTCGACACGCCCCTCGACAGAGAAATTACCGACAGCTGAAATTGGGTTAAGCTGGTAGCCCGCCCGGTCAGGGCCATATCGCTTCTTGAGCCCCCGCACCGGGAGAGGTTGCCTCCGTGAGTTCTGCCGTTCCCGCGCCCCGACCCACCGTCACCCTCTCGACCAAGCTCTACTACGGTTTCGGATCCGTTGCCTACGGGGTGAAGGACAACGGCTTCTCCTACATGCTCCTCATCTATTACAACCAGGTGCTGGGTCTTCCAGCAAGCTGGGTAGGTGCTGGGCTGATGCTGGCCCTGATTGTCGACGCCTTTTCCGACCCCCTGGTTGGGTACTTTTCGGACAACCTCCACGCCAAGTGGGGCCGGCGTCACCCGTTCATGTACGCGGCAGCCCTGCCCACCACCGTGGCCTTCTACTTCCTCTGGAACCCGCCTGGGGGGCTCTCTCCTTCGGAGTTATTCGCCTATTTCGTCATCGTCGCCATCGCGGTACGAACGTGCCTGACCTTCTACGAGATCCCTTCCACGTCGTTGGTTGCCGAGTTGACCGACGACTATGACGTGCGGACCTCGATGCTCAGCTTCCGGTATTTTTTCGGTTGGTGGGGAGGCCTCAGCATGGCGGTACTCGCCTATTTCTTCCTACTCCCCCAGGACCAGGGGGGCATCCTTTACGCACCCGGTTATGCCACCTACGGGGCCATCGGCTCGGTGATCATCTTCATCGCCATCCTGGTCTCGGCCCTGGGCACCCACCGGCATATTCCCAATCTCAAGGCGCCCCCGGCCAAGCGCCCATTTGAGATGAAGCGGACTGTCAAAGAACTGAAGGAGACCCTGGGCAATCGGTCATTCCTCGTACTTTTCGTTTCGGCCCTCTTTACCGCGATGGCCGCCGGCGTCTCCACCTCCCTCAACATCTACTTCAACAGCTTCTTCTGGGAACTCACCACTGTGCAGATGGGGACCCTCAACCTGCCCTACTTCCTTTCTGCCGGAGTCGCCCTCTTCTTGGCGCCCAAACTCTCATTGAAGGTGGGCAAGAAATACTCGGCACTTCTGATCGCCGGTTTGGCCTTTCTCGCGGCGCCGCTCCCCATCCTGCTCAGACTGCTCGACCTCTTCCCCGCCAATGGAACCGAAACCCTTTTCTACACGCTCTTTGCCTTCGGGGCCGTCGAGGTCACGCTCATCATTACGGCGAGCATCCTGATTTCATCCATGGTGGCCGACGTGGTTGAAGAAAGTGAACTCGCGACCGGACGAAGATCCGAAGGGGTATTTTTTGCGGCACGCAGTTTCGCCCAGAAGGCGGTCCACGGAATCGGTACCTTCAGCGCAACGATCATCCTCACCCAGATCGATTTCCCGGCGAACGCGAAACCGGGCGAAGTCGAACCAGGGGTTTTGCAGGATCTCGGTCTCGTCTACGTCCCGGTCCTGATGCTCCTCTACGTGGCCGCCTTCGGCTTCCTCACCGGCTACCGCATCAGCCGAGAGAGCCACAGCAGCCATCTCCACGAGTTGACCGAAACCGATTCGACCTGAACCCGGTCGCCAATTCCGAGGCGCCAATTCCGAGGCGCCAATTCTTAGGCGCCAATTCTTAGGCACCAATCCCGAGTCCCTGGTCCCTAGTCCCGAGCTTCCCATCCCCAGTCCCATCCCCAGTCCCCAAGGGCCCGGAGAAGCATCGGCCTTCGCCCGGGGGGAAGAGGGGCACGATTAATCCATTTCCAATGAGCAATTCCCGCGCATGGACTCAAGTCCACGCGATCAAAATCCGAATGGGGAACGATGGACCCCTCAGCATTTTCGCGGCCCCACAAAGGTCGTTTTCTAGATTCGATTGACTGCCTGATTTCCGTCATCAATGGGCCGAGTTTCAAGGGCACCGCCAGCAACCTGTCGGTCAACGGCCTCTACATCGATGTCGTGGGGGACCAGCTGCCCGGGCGCAATGCCGAAGTCGAAATTTTCCTGCGAGAATCCCAGAATACTCCAGACCTGTGCTTGCGCGGAACTGTCGCTCGGCGTTCCAATGCAGAGGATCGAACCGACGAAGGGCATGCCGGCGTCGGCATTCGCATCCTTGAGGCCCCCAATGAATACCACGCGCTCTTCGTCGATGACGCCGGGGAGAGATCCTCCCGTCGACCTCATACGCCCTATCCCCTGTTGGCCTACGACGGCAACACACTGGACGACGTTTTCGAGCTTCTCAAGGAGATGGGCGCGCAACCTCGCCGGGTTCGGGTCACCGGGCCCAAGGGTCTGAAGGATTGGGACGATGTACCCAAGCTTCTTCTGGTCGACGCAGCGGATGCTCTTACCCTGGACGTGCCCCATCAGGCGGATCATCAGGGAGTGCTTCGGGTTGCCATCGCCTCCTCCCAGTCCGAGATCCTGGGCAGCCTGCTCCGGAGACTCGGCTACCAGTACCTGATTCGCCGGCCCCTGCACCGGGATGCCATCGAGATCCTGTTGCGGAACCTGCTTCACAAGGGGCAGAGCCGTCGCGAGAGCCCTCGGGTGGTGATGGGCGTCAATGCCGAATTGAGCATTCGGCCCTGGGCACCCAGGAAGCAGTGCTCGCTCCTCGATTTATCCCGGGGCGGCTCCCTGCTGGCGTCCCGACGCAAGGTTCCGCTCCGACGAAAAGTGAAGCTCATCATCAGGAGCGAGGTCACCGGCGATACCCCCATAGAACTCACCGGGAGGGTCATCCGCCGCCGATTCGATGACGCCTCAAAGGAGTGGCAGGTAGCCCTGCGCTTCCACCCCTCCATCGAGATTCAGGGTGTGCAACTTGGCCGACTGCTGCAACGCACTTCAGTCGGACCCAGTAGCAAACTGAAGTTCACCTTCGGCCAGCGCGCCCTCGCCTCTTTTCGTCACGTGCTCGGCCTCGGACGCAAACTGCTCCCCCTGCCCGCACACCCGGACCGCCGCCGCGACCCCCGAGCTCGTTTTGATCGCCACGTCTGCAAGCTCGACCCGACGGGCACCCGGGTGACCGCCCTGCTCGCGGGATACGACCTTACTCACCGCGGAATGCGGGTTCAGGCCCATCCCGAACTCGAACTCGGAGCCCAATTCGCGGTTTCGCTTCACGACCAGGCCCGCCAGCGCCCCATCGAGATCTCTGCCGAGGTGGTCCGAGACGACGGAAGCGATGGCTTTGCGCTTCGCTTCCTCGACCTCGATAGCGACCTCGCCCTCCGGGTCGACAGCCTGGTGGCCGCCCTGCCCAATGCAAAGTCCCTGGTCATGGCGGGCATCGAGAGCAGTATCGAAAACGTCGCCCAGCGCTGATCCCGACCCGCGCTCCCCGACTTCTCAGGAAATCGGCAATGAGGGCCCGGCGTCCCCGAGCCGACGGTCCCGGACTCTCGGCCGGGATGCCCCCCAGCCTACTTCGGGTCCATTTTCTGGAATTTTAGTCTAGGTATGGTTTCTATGGACTGAATTAGGGTTATACTCCAGAAAAGGCCTTGAGGGTGGTCCCACGCCTGGCCGCAGGCTCCTTGGAGCGCACCCCAACAGAGACCGATACGGCACGGCCCAATCCTGGGCGGACCCTTCCCCCCCTCGGCGGTCCACGGAACCCTCCGTTCCTCCCGGACCGCTCCCAAACAAGGAGAAAACATGGACGAGATCGGACTCTACGAAGCCATGCAGACCCTGCGCGCGGTGCGACGCCTGCGCCCGGATCCGATTCCTGACGAAATCCTTCGGCGCGTTCTCGAGGCGGCCTCTTGGGCGCCCACCGGCGGCAACGTACAACCCTGGCGCGCCATTGTGGTTCGCGACCCGGGGCGCAAGCAAGCCTTGGGAAAACTCTACTTGGATGGTTGGAACACTTACGCCAAAGGCCATCGCGCCCAACTCGCTGACGCCCCGGACAACATCCGAGCCGGGCAAGCGCGCATGCTCGACTCCGGTGACCACCTCGGTGCGCATTTTGGAGAGTCGCCCGCTGTGATCGTCTTCTGCTTCAACCCCAAACTCATGGCGATCACCGACGCGGGCCTCGACCGTATCTCGGTGGTGGGCGGCGCGTCCGTCTACACTGCGGTTGAGAATCTGCTGCTGGCCTGCCGCGCCGAGGGACTCGGCTGCACACTCACCACGCTTCTATGTGGCTACGAGCAACAGGTCCGCGAAATTCTTGAAATCCCCGAGCCCTGGGGAACCGCTTGCGCCGTGCCCATTGGCTATCCCCTGCGCGGCGGTCACGGCAAGATCTCCCGTCGGCCAGTGGAAAAGCTTGCGTTCCTCGATCACTGGGGGAACGCACTCTCTTTCTGAACTCTTAGTCACGGAGACCCGCCATGCTTTTTGCCGATGAAAGCGATGCTCTGAGCGACCTGCGCGCCATGCTTCGTCGTTTCGTATCCGAAGAGATGCCCCCCGAAAAAGTCCGACTCTGGGACCGAGAACATCGTTTTCCTCCCGAACTCTTCCGGAAACTGGCCGATCTCGGCGTCTGTGGAGTCACCATCGATCCCGCATATGGGGGCCAGGGAGAGGATCTCGTGGCGGCCGTGGCCATCATCGAAGAACTCTCCCGGGGCGGTGCTTTCGCGGCTGGGCCCTTCATTCACTGCGCTTTCTACGGCGGCATGAACATCTCCGAAAACGGCTCCGAAGCGCAGAAAAGGGCCTATCTCCCCAAACTGGCTCGAGGCGAACACCTCTTCGCCTACGGGCTCTCCGAACCCGACGTGGGGGGCGATCTCGCCAGCGTTCGGACCACGGCGCGCCGGACGCCCGAGGGCGGTGTCGTGGTCAACGGGTTCAAGCGCTGGTGCACCGGCGCCGACTTCGCCGACACCCTCTACTGCCTTGTGCAGAGCGACGACGAGGCGCCCCGTCACGCAAATCTCAGTTTCGTTTTGATTCCCGCGTCGGCGCCCGGGGTCACCGTGCATCCCATCGAACACGCCAACCTTCGGTACACCCTCTCCAGCGATGTCATCCTGGAGAACGTCGAACTTCCACCCGAATCCATTGTCGGAGGCGAAGCCGGCTGGAACCAGGGCTGGGGCATGCTCGCGGGTCGGGCCCTGGACGTAGAAAAGCTCGAGATCACGGCGGTGACTTTCGGCATCGCCCAGGCCGCCGTGGAAGAAGCTTGGGCCTACGCCCAAGACCGGAAGCAATTCGGCAAACCCATCAGCGGCCACCAGGTCATTCGGCATCGCCTGGTGGAAGCCAAAACGCGCCTGGAGGCCTGTCGCCACATGCTCTACCACGCGGCCTGGCTGGCCAATGCGGGCCGGCCCTGCAGCGTCGAAACCTCCATGGCCAAGCTCTTCGTGGCCGACACCGCTGTCGAGATCGGGCTTGCCTGCCAACGGGTCATGGGCGCGTACGGCCTCTCGGAAGGCCACGACATGGAACGCCATGTACGGGATCTCATCGGAATGCCCATTGTGGGCGGCTCTTCGGACATGCAGAAAAACAACATCGCCAGCTTGCTCGGGCTGGCGCGTTAGCAAGGAGAAAAACGTATGAGCCTCCAGCCCGCGGCGCTTCCGTCCATGATCGAGAACGCGCACGCCATGGCGCCCACCCTGCGGGAGTGCGCCGAAGACGTCGAGCGTGCGCGACGCCTGCCCGATTCTTTGGCCCAGTCCCTGGCCGACCAGGGTTTCTACCGAATGTGGGTTCCCGAACGCCTGGGGGGCCTTCAAATGCCCCTGGCGCCTTCCCTCGAGGTTTTTGAAGTACTCGCCTCTGCCGATCCGTCGGTGGCATGGTGCGTCGCCATCTCTGTCTCCTCCACCCTCGCGCTCCCCCATCTCCCGGAATCCACCGCCGCCGAGATTTTTGATCGGCCCGAGCGGATCATCGCCGGGGTCTACGCTCCCAAAGGCCGGGCGGAGAGTTGCGAAGGAGGTTTCCGGGTGTCCGGCCGCTGGCCCTTTGGCTCGGGAACCCAGAACGCTGACTGGATCCTGGCCGGCTCCCGTTTCTTCCGCGACGGTGAAGCCATCCTGGACAAGCGCGGGAATCCGCGAATCCACATGGTGGTCGTGCCCGCCGATCAAGTGGAGTTTCTCGACACCTGGCACGTCACCGGTCTGGCGGGAACGGGCAGTACCGATTTTAAGATCAACGATGCACGGGTCTCGGAAGACTACATCTCGGGCTGGAATCCGTTGCCCGCCCCCGAGGAACCCCTCTACCGGATTCCCCAACTCAGCCTGCTTGCAGTGGGCTTCGGCGCCATCGCCCTGGGCCTGGGACGAAGTGCTCTGAGCGAACTCTTGACTCTAGCCACGGCAAAGACAGCCACCGGGCAATCGGCCCCCCTGGCCCGCAGGCGTGACTTCCAGAGCGACCTCGCCCGCGCCGAGGTGAGTCTCCGGGCGGCCCGCAGCCACTACTACGAATGCGCCGAAGCGCTCTGGGAAGCGGCTCGCCAGGACGCTGCGGGGATCGAAGAACGCGCCTCTCTCCGTCTGGCCACCCTCCACGCAGTGGAGACCGGAGCCGAAGTCGCCCGAACCGCCTACCAGTTGGGCGGAGCCTCCTCGGTGTACCTGGACTCGCGACTCCAGCGTCTGTTTCGCGATAGCCACGTGATCACCCAACACGTACAGGTTCGACCGGATCTTTACTCGGTGATCGGAAGCCATCTCTCCGGGGAGCCGAAGGGGACCGAGATGCTTTAAAGGCACGGCCTCGCCGAACCCGATAGCGCGTGATCATTTGTCCAATTCGGGCAGCCGGGCAGTCGGCCACTCTGTGATAATCTCCCGATCCTGCAAGAATCCCTTGAGCGTCTCAGGGAGAGGCCCCTCAGGTTCCTGCCGCCGGAGATCCCGATGTCCTCAGCCACCAAAACCGCGCCCTCGCGCCCCCGCTGGGTCGCCGATATCACGCGCTGGGATTTCGAAACCGACGTCGCCATCGTGGGCTTCGGGGGAGCCGGCGCCTGCGCCGCCATCGAAGCGGCGGATGCCGGAGCCGAGGTAACACTCTTTGAGGTAGCCAGCGCGAGCGGGGGCTCAACCGAGCTCTCCAGCGCCGAGGTCTACCTCGGTGGCAGCGGCGGTACCCGGGTGCAGAGAGCCTGCGGGTACGAGGACTCCACCGAAGACATGTTCAACTACCTGATGGCCGCCGGCGGCGATCTCGCACACGAGGCCAAGGTCCGACTCTACTGCGAAGAAAGTACGGGGCATTTCGACTGGCTTGTATCCATGGGGGTTCCCTACAAGAACACCGAGTACAAGGAGCGCGCCATTATGGCGCTCACCGACGATTGCCTCCTTTACACCGGGAGTGAAAAGTGCTGGCCCTTTCGCGAAATCGCCAAACCCTGCCCACGCGGCCACAATCTGGAAGTCGAAGGGGATAACGGCGGGCCGCTCCTCATGAAAACCCTGACCGCCCAGGTGGAGAAACGCAGCATCCGCGTGGAATACAACGCTCGGGCGCTGACCCTGATCATCAATCCCGAAGGTGAAGTCCTCGGAACCGTGGTGCGCATCGACGGCGAGGAGAAGAATGTCCGGGCTCGTCACGGCGTCATCCTCTGCGCGGGCGGCTTCGTCATGAATACCGAAATGCTCAAGCAGTATTGCCCCCGATTGGTCGAGGGACCGATGCCCATCGGAAACCCCGGGGATACCGGAACCGGACTCCTGATGGGCCAGGCCGTGGGGGGCGCCCTCATCAACATGGACCAACACTTCATTACGCTCCCCTACTACCCCCCCTCCTCGCTCACCTACGGAATTTTCGTCAACGCCCAGGCCCAGCGCTTCATCAACGAAGACTGCTATCACTCGAGAGTCGCATCATCTGCTCTGGATCAACTCGGCGGGAAAACCTACTTGATCGTTTCCGCTGAGGATTACGACCATCCGCCCTTCATGAATGCGCCGATCGTAGGAACCGGAGAAACCATCGAAGAGTTGGCCGAAGAGGTCGGACTCCATCCCGGCATGCTCCGGCATACCGTCGAGTTCTATTCGGAGAACGCTGCCCGAGGCGAGGATCCCCTTTTTCACAAGAGCCCCGAATGGCTGAAGGCCATGCCCCCGCCCTACGCGGCCCTGGACTGCACCCTGGGCGAGGGCGCTATCTATGCGGCTTTCACCCTCGGCGGCCTGGACACGCAAACCACCGGCGAAGTCCTCACCACGGAAAAGCAGGTTATTCCCGGACTCTATGCCGCGGGCCGAACAACCTGCGGGATTCCCAGGACCGCGGCGGGCTACGCCAGCGGTCTCTCGGTGGGGGATGCGACGTTCTTCGGCCGGGTGGCCGGCCGCACCTGTGCACACCGATCAGCCCCAGGATCAGCCCCAGGATCAGCCCCAAGCTCAGCCCAGAGCAGTACCGGCTAGAACACTTGAAAGGAGCAGCATGAACACCGGACCCCGGGCAAAGGCCATCGCTGTTGCGCTGCTACTGGCAATGACGCTCTCCCTGGGAAGTTGTGCCAACACGAATTGCTCCTGGGGAAGCAAATACGGCTGGAAGTGCCAGAACTGAGCCCATTGGGCCCGGAAAACAGTCCTTCGTTCCACCAAATTTTCAAGATTCTGACCCGATTCCCTCCGCGTCGCCGACTGCTCTCTCATCGGACAGCAAGCGCATCCCTCTTCGTGATGCGCGCGTCCTCTGAGGAGTCCACGACATGGGAATCCATATCCGGCAACCGTTGCTTCAGGCGCCGATTTCGGGGCATTCCGTGCCCACACCCACCTCGGGCTCCTGGCATCCGGGCATCCAGGGCCTGCCGCGGACCCACGAAGTTCAGGGTGCCCGTGGCCAAGGCATCCTCGCACAGACGCCCAAAGGGCTGCACGGCCTGAACCTTCATGCCCCGGCGACCGCGGGAGCGGTCATCGATCACCTGCGCTTCGCACCGGTTCTCATCGTGCTCCCTCCGGTCTATGCCCTGTTAGCCGCCCCCACCGGATACGGAGTCGCGGGACTGGATCGAATGAAGAAACGGCTCCCCGGCAAGAATTACGGGACCGCCGTCGGCGAGCTCGCCAACTTCTGGGAAATGGTCGACGAGACTTCGATCCCTTCGGGATTCGACGGGCCCAGTGATCTGGAGCAAACACACGACGTATTTTTTCGCTGCCGCGTGGCCAATTCAAGAGCCCAGACTCAGGCCGTTCGAGACGGAACCCATCAAACTCTTATCTTGGGCGACGCCTTTCGCCCCCTGATGTGCGAAATCGAAGCCGCATTTCGGCGCGAAGCCGAACCCGCGCTATTCGCCGGGCATCGTTTCTCGGCGCCCTTGATTACCAGCTGCAACTTGAGCGGCCACCCCTTGGGATCCATTACCGACGATGCGCGAGGCCAGGAATTCATCAATCGCCGCAACGTAGGGCTCTGGGTCCGGGGATCGAGCAGTTCCGATGAATCGGGTTCCTACCCCATCCTCGAATTGGAAAAGTCGGGAATCTCGATCCAGCGGGACGGCGGATCGATTCGTAGTCGAGACATCTACAAGCGCTTTCAGAAACGCCACTAGCCACGCGCATCGTCCCCCAGGACCGATTGGCTCTTCACGACGGTCCAGCGTCCCCCACCCCCCCCCCCCAAAAAAAATAAAACCTACAGGGAAGACAAACCAGTGCACCCCAAAAAAATTGCGATCATCGGAGGCGGCATTGCTGGCATTGCATTCGCCCAGCGTTACCGCCAACTCGGCGGAACGGTCTCCATCCATGAACGTGGCCGCGCCCAACACGATCAGGGTCTGGGCTTCATTCTATTGGAGAACGGGTTACGAGCACTGTCGGGTATTGGACGGCGCACGGCGGTTGAAAATCTCTCCTATCCGATGACGGGCTGCACAATCCGCGACCATCGGGGGAACGACCTGCTCGACGAGAATCTGGGGTCGGTCCACGGAATCACTCGGAGCGCATTTCTTCAAGCCCTCGGTCAGGGTTTGCCCGACAGCTGGACGCGATACGGCCAGACTTTTTCCCATTTTGAACATGGACCCAACGACCAGGTTCGCCGGGCGATCTTCGAGAACGGCGACCGGGTCGAGGCGGACCTTTTTCTTGGCTGCGACGGGACGAATTCGAAAGTCCGAGGCGCGATTTTTCCCGATGCCCAGGTCCTGGGTGCGCGAGTCATCGAACTCGTCTCGGTGGTCGAGAGCGACCTCCTAGTTGCCCGCTCACGCAAGCGCTTTATCAAAATACGACATGAACACGGCGGACTCGCACTCGGGATCGTTCCGGCGAGCAGCAACAAACTCATCTGGTACCTGCAATTCGACGGGGAAAAACATTTGCCCCCCAAAGCCGACCCAGCCAGCCTGGAGAGTTTTATCCGAATGCTCACCCAAGGCTGGTCTGGCCCCGCGGATCAACTCATTCGAGCCACGGATTTCCGGCGAACCCGCATCTGCAAAACCGGCGCCCTCGAACCCCTCGATGCGTACTTCCGGGGAAACATCGCTCTGCTGGGCGATGCCGCCCATGCTCTTCATTCTTTCACGAGCCAGGGTGTCAACACGGCCATCGAAGATGCGGTTTTTCTCGCCGAGGGCCTAGCAGACAGCCATTTTTCGGCCTCACGGCACGCCTTGCTCGACTACTCCGAGGCTCGAAAAGCCGCCATGAGGCCCCTACTGGAGCGGGGCAATATCTTGCAAGAAGAATTCCTGGCGCCGCCTACGGCGGATCAATCGATCCCACTGGCGACGATGGCGTAGCCTGATGGCAAACTTACTCTTCAGCAACGACGCAGTCCCCCTCGACCTCTTGTCCGAGCGCGCGTACAACTATCGCTGGGCCGAAACAAAGCACGGGGTAATTCCTCTCACGGCGGCGGATCCGGACTTCCCTGTCGCCCGGGAGATCCGGGACGCAATTGCGCGCTATGCCCAAGAAGGCGTCTTCTCCTACGGGCCGCACCGAGGCCTCCCGGCGCTCCGAACCGCCACGGCGCGCGAGGTCTCGTCGCGCAATTACCGCGGCGTGGATGCTGAAAGGGTTCTGCCCCTCGATAGCGCCGCCAGCTGCATGTATACGGTCGCCCGGGCGTTCCTCAAGCAAGGCGACGAAATGATCATTTTCGATCCGGTCGATTACCTCTTCGAGCAGGCGGCGACCCACGCCGGTGCGCGAGTCAGGCGCTGCCCCTACGACCCCGAGACACGCAGTTTTCGCTGGGACGAACTGGAATCCCTAGTGACTGACCGAACCCGGATGATCGGCGTTTGCAACCCCCACAACCCATTGGGACGTTTGATGCGAAAAGACGAACTCGAACTCGTCGCGCAATTTGCCAGGAAGCACGACCTGTGGATTCTCAACGACGAGGTCTGGTCGGATATCATCTTTCCGCCGGGGCAATTCTCGAGCTTTCATCACCTGCCTCGTCCACTTCGCGATCGGGTGATTACGGTCCATGGCTTCTCTAAGTCATTTGGTCTCGCCGGACTTCGCATCGGCACAATTCTCGCGCCCTGCCCGGAGTCTTATTCAGAAATTCTCAAAGCTTCCCACGTCATGTCCACCGCCGGAGGCGCGTCCACCCTTTCCCAAGTAGCCGCCACAACAGCCCTCGAACATTGCCGCTACTGGGTGGATGACTTCGTGGCCCACCTCAGCGGACTGAGGGACCTCGCCGTCCAGCGGCTGAACGCGATGCCCGGGGTGAACTGCGAGCCGCCCGAGGCCACCTACCTCCTGTTCCCCGACATCCGGGAAACCGGCCTCGGGTCCGACGCAATCGCCGAATATCTGGACAAGAATGCCCGGGTCGCGGTCATTCCCGGCAATGACCGATTCTTTGGACCGGGGGCCGCGGGCCATATTCGGCTGTGCTTTGCCACCAGTGAGAAGATTCTCGTCGAAGCCCTCGACCGTATGGATGAGGCCCTGCACTCCCTGGCCCAAAAACGGAACTGAGGCTCCCGCCACCTGAATCGACCTTTTTTTGTCCAGCCCTTGAACATTCCCGGAGCGCGCTGCCTTCTGATCGGCGTCCAAAGAAGCTATAAACCGCGCATGGACCTGCATCCCATCGAAGCTTCCCCGCTACACGCACGGCGGGAGCGTGTTTTTCTTGTACTTGCGGGCCTTTTCCTGGGAACCCTCGCAATGCTGAACATCCTTGGGATTCTGCGTTTCATCAAGCTGGGCGAACTCGAAACCGCCACCTGGGGGACATTGACATTCGCTGTTGCCATCGGGGTG